>Ga0208767_1000388_pt1 | contig 35259 bp, 39 predicted proteins | sample VirMetDEL_Mar_21_FD_184514 | JGI IMG/M metagenome (GOLD analysis project Ga0208767, IMG submission 184514) | Aqueous microbial communities from the Delaware River and Bay under freshwater to marine salinity gradient to study organic matter... | ecosystem: Environmental > Aquatic > Marine >... | reverse complement strand
ATCTTTTATTTTATATTATTATCCGATTTTATTCGTGTTTTAGTTGTAATATTTTGGGAAGGCATAACCTTTTTCGCTTCTTGGGTAAGACCACAAACCTCGATGAGTGTGACGATAACCTCTTGCTTTTTTAACTTGAGTATCAATTTGTTTGTACTCTTTTTCGGTTAGACCTCGACAATCTTGGTCTTTTTGGCTATTCCAAATTTTAGCTCTTAGTTTCTTTTGTTGTGCCGAGTAGGCTAATAATTCTTTCATTGTCATAATTAAATTCTTTATTCGTTTATATTATCCAATTTGATTCGTGTTAATCTTGTAGTGTATTATATTCGACAATCATTTCTTTTAGAGTGTTAATATCTCGCATTGTTTCCATTGCTTGAACAATTCTATCATTGTCATAATACAACTCGTGTGATTTGTATAAGTGGTCTAACACTTCTTGAAAACTTTTTTTAAGATTTCCATCATTCATCAACACTCTTTCTTGTACTTCTCTTTGAAGTCTTTTCATTCTTAATTCTTTCATAATTTTTTATTTTTTAGTTATATATTTCGTTTAGTATATAGTTGGTGAGTCTTAACTCTTCATCAGCATTGTTTGCATAGCATTCGGTTTCAATATAGAACTCAACTTGCTCTTTTATTTGAGGATAGCTCAAGTACTTTGCTTCTTTTTTTAATAACTCTATCATATCTTTCATTTTATTGTTCATATATATTATCCATTTGAGGTCGTATTTGGTTTGTAGTTGTGTATAGCAATTTATTTTTCTTGGTAAAAAGCCACTACATCTCCACTTAATTCTCTAAACACCTTTTTCATCATTTCTCCGTGTCTATTATGGAATTCATCTAAAGTTTCATCTTTGATTTGTTCGGCATATCTATTCATATATTCGTACACTAGTTCGTGACACTTGTCAAATAGTTCTATCTTAATTTCGTTTATTGTATAGTTCATTTTATTCATATCTAAAGGGTATAAGTTGTTTATTAGTTATTTTTAGTAGAGTGGTATAGTTCACTAGTTCTATACACTTTTTAAGTTATTTTAGTTAATTTTATTAACTTATTTATATTATTTACACTTATATTATCCAATTTGTTTCGTATTTATTTTGTAAAATCATAGATTCTTAAATACCATTCTTCAATTGTTTCATTATATTTCATTTCACAATTTTCTTTTACTAATACATTTTCACTTATTACTTTTTCATTTAGAATTTGTTCTTTACTTCCATAGTAATCTTCTCTAAATATTTTATTAAGTTCACTTTGTACTAATGAGTTAACAATTTTTCTATTTTGTAACTTTACTTCTTTTAAGTGTTTTTCTAATGTAGTTTTCATAATTTTAAATTCTTTTTACATTTATATTATCCACTTTAGTTCGTATTTATATTGTAATTTATAATAATAAAAAGGTAAAAACTTTATATATTGTTGTAACTTATTGGTACCCATGGGGTTAAAATATTGGTTTTAGTTAAGTGGCTGGTTATCAGATAGTTAGGTGTAATACAAAACCTCTATATATCTCATAACAGTTTTATGTGACAAATACCCCATATATATACATAATAATAGGCTAACGTCACACTCTAATGTAAACCTCACTTATTATACGCAATAAATAACGTATGCATGTATAAATAAGATTAATCTTTAACAAAACAAAATTATGGGATACGGAAAATCCAAACCTGGTATGTTTAAAATGAAACACCAGGGAGTACCAGCATTAATGAAAGCATTAGTAGGTGATCAGCACAAATTACCAGATCATCTTAAAGAGGCTATCAAGGCAGCTCCAGAAAAATCACCTGCTAAAAAGTATGGTGATAAAGTTCTTAAGAAAGATCCAACAGATAAGAAAAAAGCAACAACTACAAAAAGCTCTAATGGCTTATTTGATGATATGCCCGCCGCTGAACGATATAAAGCAATGAAGGCTTATAAAGAAGCGGACGAATTGACACGCTCTAGAATGGCAAAAGATTTCGCGGCAAAACAATTAAAAGATTACGAAAAAACTGGAGGAGATGAAGCATACACTCAGCTGCAAAAACAATTTCGTGAAAGCAAAGCAAAGTATACTGCAAAATATGGAGATCCGTCAGAACCAGGCATTGGTGCAAAAGAAAGACTAACTAGAACTGAGGCTATTAATGCTAATGCTGCAAAAGAAGTGGGTATGGCTTATCCTCGCGCAGGGATAAAAGCTTCTGCTAAAACGAAAAAGACTTTAGGAAAATATAGCTCTGAAGCAGAAAGACTAAGTAAAATGTACGACCTCGGCATGCAAGGGAGAAGCTATGATAAATACAAAAAACAATCTACTAAAACTGCCGGGGCTGCACCGAAAAAAATAGCAGGCGTTGGCTCAAAGTCTATAAAGCAAAGAATACAGGAAGACGCTAAGAAAAAGAAAAATGCTCCTAAGCGTGCTACCATGACAAAAAAAATGTATAAGAAATAAGATGGCCTTATCACCAGAAGCGAAGCGCCGTAAAAAGCAGCGAGACCTAGAATACGCTAAGACCCCTAGACGCCGGCGTATGAAAGCCGAAAACCAACGGAAGCGTCGTGCTGCAAAAAGTAACGGCAAAAATATAGATGGAATGGATTACGATCACACTACACAAAGCTTTGTATCGGCGCGGCGCAATCGCTCTGGGTTTGGTAAAGGAACAAAAATAAACAACACTAAATAATGGCAAGAATAGATTCGTATACCGCTATAACCCCTACAACGGATGACTATTTACTAGGGACCGACAGCCCAGCTGGGGGAGGGCCAACTAGAAATTTCACAGTACAATCAATTATAGATTTAACGTCAGAATCTTTAGGTGATACTAATGACTATCTTGATGGTATAACAGTTGAGCCTGGATATGCAGCAGATGCATCAGATACGGCTACTATAACATTTTCAGTAGGCTCGCAAACTGATGTAACATTGGATTTAGGTGGTGCGGCGTTTAAAGCAGCTAGCCATTATGCAACCTCAACTGCTTTAACAAACCACATAAATGATACAACACAACCGCATAGTCTTGATTCTATTGTTGGTAGCCAAAGTTTAGGGCCTACTAAATTAAAAGGAATTACAGTCAATGGTTCTAGTGGCCAAGTATTAACATCGGATGGGGCTGGCAATTTTGCGTGGGCTGATGATCAAGATGATAACGACAATAATTATTTATCAGCTGTATCGAAGCCAAGCGGATCTAGTAATGATGTTTTATTCACAATATCAGGAAACGGTGGATCAAATGTAACTGCTACTATATTTGGTGACGGTGCATTTATGTCTAAGTCAGAAATTAGAACAGAAGTAAAAAACAACTTAACTTACACGGCTAATGATTTTACTTTCTTAGGTGATGTGGCAGTTGTTGATAAAATAACAAATAGCCTAATTAACGAAAACGCTATCACTAATAGTAAAATATTAAATAGCACTATTTCTGAGTCTAAGCTTAATATATCAAACGACCCTGTTGATGGATATGTTTTAACTGCAGATGGTGTCGATGGGGCTATGGCTTGGGAAGCTAACTCTGCGTCTAATTACTATTTAGACAATATTACTAAATCTGGCAATACGCTTACATTTTCAGTAAATGGTGGTACAGATAAAACATACACATTTGGGGATGCAGCATTCCAAGATTTTGCTGGATCAAATGCAAATACTTTTGGAACAGCGGATACCGTAGCGAGAAGCGATCATAAACACGGTATAGCGGATATAACAGATGCAGGTGGTTTAGCATCATTAGCTAGCGTTGGCACAAGTGAAATAAATAATAATTCTGTAACATTAGCAAAATTATCTCCCGCTACAGCAGGTACAAATGGCCAAGTATTATCAGTTAATTCATCCAACGAACTTGTTTGGATTAATTCTTCAGCAACTACAATAGCTACAAACAGATTATTGCCATCTTCTGTTGGTACGGCTAGTCAAGTATTGCGTGTTAACTCAGGTGCCACTGCTGTTGAATATACAGGGCTATCTGTAAAGAAAGATGAATTTGATGTTAGCAATAGCCCATCATCTGGTAAGGTTCTTGGTATTAATAGTAACGGCGATATGGAAGGGTTAGTAATTCCAGTGCTGATGTTACACCGGGTGATGACACTGTAACAACGACGAAGCTTGGTAATGAGTTTAAAACCAAAGATGCCACAATAACGCTATCGTCTAGTAATGTAACAGCAAATTTAGATTTTAGAGACCACGCAATATACGAAGTGCTCACGCCTACTGATGCAACCAATGTAACTATTAAGTTTAATTCAGCAACAGCGGGAAGTACAAAATTATTGCTATTAAAAAATCAAAGCACAGCTGGGACAGGCACTATTACTTTTGCTACCAGCGATACCTCTGTTAATGGTGTTACATTCACAGCAACGCGTTTATCGTCAGATGATATAGTTAGGACAGCAAGTACAACTAATTATATACAAATAACCTGTATTACTGACAGTAATATAGACGTTGACAAGAGAGATTTTATTTATACAGTATCACAAGCCTAATAATATGTTTGTACTAAAAAATATACACGTAGGCGAATTAAGTGGCATAACTATACCCGCTGATTCTGGCCTTTCTGGCCCGGTAACCGTTATTGGTTCACAAGTTATAGGACCTGCTAGTTCAGGGCATGTGTATGTATTAAGAGCGAGTAGCACAAATAACTCTGGTACTTTCAACACTTATGGAACAGTGTGGAATAGTGGTCCTGTAAACGCAACGACTTTTGCAAGTAATTTTCAAACATTTTTTAGTGGTTCTCCATTTCCTGGAACCGTGGATGGTGATAATTTTGGCCAAGCTGTTGAAGATATAACCGGGGCTCACACTATGGGCGTAAAATTGCAATTAGTAGAATTATCAACCTCTTTAACAATGCAAATAGAACACGACAGCGCCACCCCGGAGTGGTACATTAAATTTAAAATAAATTCTATTGGTTCTTTTTCAGACAACACAGCAAACACAAGGCTTAATAGTCACACATCAGGCGCTGCACTACGTGGAATTTTTTTTGGAGGGTCAAGCGCTAATAATTATGATTTTGCTGCTGCCGATTTTATTGCAGGCGCTGGAACATTAAGCGGAGCTAATTCTGCTTTAAAAATAAGAATTAAATAAAAATAAACCAAATAACGTAATATAACTATAGAACCAAAAATAATTAACCAAAACCTTTTATTATGACCTATTTTTATTACAAGTCGGCAACGACTAACCAACAACCTAAATTGAATGAAGAAACCAAAGCCCTATGGGAAACTTTAGCCTTAAAAGAAAATTGGCGTATTACGCAATTACCGAATGGTTTTTATCAAACTGAATATGAGCTTGATGACCAATGGATTGATGTAACAAGGCGCGAAACTATTGAAGGCGCGGAACAAGCAATCGATTCTTCGGTGCAGCATTTTAGAAAAAGACTAAAAGCTTTTGAAGGCCCAACAGTAGTTAAAACATTCAAATAATCTAATATTTTAATTTAATGGAATTTAATCACCCAAGCGATATTGTTAAAGATTTAAACTTTGGCAATAACGCAAGTACTAAAATTATGGCAGGCGTTAATAAACTTAACGATGCTGTCAAATCAACACTAGGCGCATCGGGAAAGTGTGTTATATATGAAGACGCATTAGGTAGACCGATCGTCACAAAAGATGGTGTAACTGTAGCAAACAGCGTAATCTTACGGGACCCGGTAGAAAATATTGGCGCCACCCTTATAAAAGAAGCTGCTCAAAAAACAGTAAAGGAAGCAGGCGATGGTACTACCACCTCAACAGTCCTTGCTTCCGCCATCTTAAATGAATATTATCAAAGCGGTCAAACGAACGTTAGAGGTATAAAGATTGGAATTGAAAAAGCCCTAGCTAAATCGTTAAAATACCTTGATAAAATTAAAGTCCCTGTTGAGGGAACAATGCTCAACCATGTTGCAAATATTTCTGCAAATAATGATAAAGCATTAGCAAGTATTATAGCAAATGCTTACGAGCAAGTTGGAAAAGACGGTGTGGTATTGATGGAAGAGTCTGATACAGCAGAAACGCACGTTGAAATCGTAGATGGAGTGCAATTTGACTCAGGCTTAAAATCTCCACATCTTATTACAGATAAAGAAAAAGGTAAAGCTGTATTAGAAGATCCTTTGGTGCTTTTAGTTGAATCTGAAGTAAATACTATTAGAAAGATTCAAACTGTTTTAGAGTATGCTATAAAAGAAAAACGCAGTATACTTATAATTGGCAATATTGCTCAACAGCCACTTTCTGCATTAATAATGAATAAAGCAAAGGGTAACATAAAAGTAAATGTTATTGATTCACCAGGCTTTTCATTAACAAGAAAAGAATTAATGGAAGATTTAGCTTCTATCACTGGGGCAACTATTATTAATGAAGATTTGGGTGATGACTTAGATTTAATTGGCGTTGAGCATTTAGGCGTTTGCAAAAAAGCGGTAACAGATGACAACAACACCGTTATTACTGTAGAAAATATTAACGAAAAAATTACTGGTCGTATTGAGTCAATTGAAAAACAATTGAAAGAAGAAAAAAACGATTATGTAATTAAAAAGTTAGAAGAGCGTAAAGCGATGCTTTCTGGATCCGTTGGTATCATAAAAGTTGGTGCTGATAGTAAAGTAGCCTTGAAAGAAAAGAAAGACCGTGTTGAAGATGCTATTTATGCTGTTAAAGCTGCTTTAAAAGAAGGTATTGTTCCAGGAGGAGGTATTGCATTATGTAATGCAGCTGATAGTATAAAATCAGCTTGCCCGGGCGAAGAAATATTGTTGGCAGCAATGAAAGAACCTTTTAAAACTATATTAAGCAACTCTGGTGTTACTGGGGATGTGTATAGCAAAGGTAAAGGAATTGATGTTACAAACGGCAAAGTCGTTAATATGATTAAAGCTGGGATCATTGACCCAGTGTTAGTAACCAAAACAGCATTGAAAAATGCAGCGTCCGTTGCTTCTACAATTATATCTGCTGATTGTGTAATTTCAAATGTTAGAGAAGATGCAGGCAATCAATAGATATATAATTATAGATAGAATAAAAGAAGAGCCAAAGAAAACAAATGGTTTGCTTTTAAACGAAAAACATCAAGACGACGTAAGATATAGAAAAGGCAAAGTTATTTCTATAGGCAACCTAGTTGAGGGGCTTAATGAAGATGCGTTAATATACTATGATAAGCATGCTGGCTACGGAATAGAGTTTGATAACAAATTATATTTCGTTATAAAAGAGTCTGACGTCATTGCTGTGCTATGAGAATAGAAGCATCTGATTTAAGAGAAATGAACATACTAAAGTATTACAGGCTTATCAGAAGATGGGCCTGTAAAACTTATAATTTAAAAGATGCTGATTTAGAATTACTTATATATTTTGATTGCGTAGGATTGTTTACGCGTGATGATTATATTAAAGGCACATACACTTTTTCATGGGATAAAAAAAGATGGGAAAGATTGCGCCGACAAGGTTGGATTGACGTTTATGCAGAAAGAAACCAAACCACAATAAAATATAATGTGTTTAAAACATCAACAAAGTGTAAACACCTTATAACAAGAATATACAAAATAATGCTAGGCGAAGAAGACTTACCAATGTCTGAGCGCAGCGTGTTTTTTAAAAATAAATCATATACAGATAAAGTTTATAACAAGGCTATAGACGATATGTTTAAAGATATAACAAGATAATGGCATATAAAATGAAAACCAATATCAAGTCATTGATAATGGACCATGGCCTGGTAACAGAGGAAAATGGAATGGGTAAAGTTGAAGGCGTTACCTTAAATGATGGCACTATTGTTGTAAATAAAAATTTATCTAAAAAGAAAAAAGACGTTGCTATCAGTCACGAAAAAGTTCACCGCGATCAAATACTTAGAGGGGATTTGTCATATGATGATGAAAACGTTTATTGGAAAGGAAAAAAACACCCAAGAGCGCTTATGAAAGAAGGTGCAAGTAATTTACCTTGGGAAAAAGAGGCATATAAAAAACAAAAAAAATAAATATGGGAATGTCAGGACCGGCAGCAGTGCCAATTACTCAAAAAGTTCATTCAAAAACATCTGGTGCTAAATCAGAAATTTGTGAAACTTGTAAAAAGCCAATTGGAACGCAATGTGCTTGTTCAAGCGGATACTTACACATAAGAGGTGGAAATTAGAATAAGTAAACACATTTCAATCAAAGAAGCTACAAGATCAAATACAGCTGAAAGATTAGGAATAGATAATTTTCCTGACAGCCCTACGCTTGTTAATATGCAAGCTTTGGCTGAAAATGTATTTGAACCCCTTAGAGAGCACTTTGGACACCCAATATATATAACTAGCTTTTATCGCAGTCCGGAGCTAAATAAAGCTATCGGAGGCAGCTCTAGAAGTCAGCATTGCAAAGGCCAAGCTATTGACATTGATGATGTTATAGGCAATTCAACAAATGCTGATTTTTTTAATTATATAAAAAACAATTTAGAGTTTGATCAATTAATCTGGGAATTTGGAAATGATGATAGTCCTAACTGGGTGCATGTTAGCTACAATGCTTCTGATAATAGAGGCAATATCTTAAAAGCTATAAAAGAAAACGGAAAAACAAAATATACTATATGGAACCAATAACCAAAAGAATACAACAGGCCGCGTTAATGAAAAAGCCGCCGGCTCCTTCAAAGAAAAAATCTTTAGGCTATTATAACGAGGCTAAACCCACTGGTACAGGAGCGGCAGCTGGTGGTGGTATGTCGCGCAAAGGTGTTGCTAAATATCGCAAGGATAATCCTGGTTCCAAATTAAAAACAGCAGTAACAACACCACCTAGCAAATTAAAGCCCGGAAGTAAAGCGGCTAAAAGACGAAAATCGTTTTGTGCTAGATCCAAAAGCTGGACATCTGAAAGAGGTAGAGCAGCAAGACGCCGTTGGAACTGCTAGTATTATATTATGGCTAGAATAAAAACATATGAGCAGGACTCTACCGTATCGAAAGAAGACAAAGTTATAGGTACAGACTCTGTTACTGGAGGAACAAAAAACTTTTCGCTTGAATCAATACTTGATTTACTTGATGACGAGACTACATATGAGCATACGCAAGCGTCATCTTCATCAACATGGACTATCACTCATAATTTAGATAAATACCCGTCTGTCACTGTTGTAGACAATGATGACGATGTTGTTTATGGTGATACAAATTATCAAGATAGAAATACAGTTATAATAACTTTTGGCGCTGCGTTCGCGGGCAAAGCATTTTTAAACTAATAGAAAATGGCAATAAAACATTTAGCAAATCTCAATTTAAATAACAACGAGATAAAAAACGTCAGAATTGACGTGGTTACATCCGATCCATCTGGGTTTGGTGCAGCGGAAGAAGGTGCAATTATATATAACTCCGCATCTGACCTAATGAAATACTGGGACGGTAGCTCATGGATTAGCATGAAAAACACCGATACAGACGTTGATGTTAGTTTAGCAAACTTAGTAGCTAGATTACCTCAAATAACAGATGATGTTACTATAGGTGATGCAACTGATGTTACTATAACAACTTCAGGTGATTTAACGGTAACAGGTGATTTAACTGTAAACGGATCAACTACAACCGTTAATACAACAGAGCTTACCATTGAGGACAACCTAATGACTCTTAATAGCGGTCAAACAGGCACACCTCCTACATCATTAAGATCAGGTATAGAAGTAGAACGTGGTGACACAGCTAACGCTATACTCCAGTTCAATGAAAACACTGATAAGTGGGAATTTTCTGTAGATGGTGGATCGTCGTTTACAGAATTAGGTGCGTCTCCAAATAGTGCAACAGAAAGCGCGGAAGGTATTGTTGAATTAGCTACAACAGCGGAAGCAACAACAGGCACGGATACAGCTAGAGCTGTTACACCCGCTGGATTAGCTGCTCACGCTGCCGCAAGAAGTTTTGCCACGTCTATAGGTGATGGCTCTGCTACAAGTTATACTGTAACACACAACTTAAATACTAGAGATGTAATAGTACAATTATATGACAACTCTAGTTATGATACAGTTCATGCTGATGTTGCCAGAGCCACTGTTAACACGGTAACTGTAGGATTTACATCTGCACCTTCAAGTAATGACATCAGAGTTCTTGTTACTTTAATTGACTAATAATATAATATGGCTCAAAGGTTCTTAAGTAATATAAAGGTTAACGACGCGTATACATTACCAGCGTCAGACGGTACCAATGGCCAAGCTATAACCACAGACGGTTCAGGAACACTAAGTTTCTCAGATATAACAGTAGACGAAGCACCAGCGGTAGGATTAACAGTAAAAAATGTATCTGGTGGTACTTTAGCTATCGGAACAGTTGTACATCCGTCACCTACAGCCTCACCACCTAGTGGAAATGTAATAGAAGTAATAGCTGCTGATAATTCAGCGGCTTCAACAATGCCTGCAATTGGCGTTTTGAAAGCTGCATTAGCAGATGACGCAGAAGGTACTGCAATCGCTTTAGGAAGAGTAAGCGGCTTAAACACAAGCTCTTATACAGCTGGCGATTCTTTGTATGTTAATACTTCAGGTGGCTTTACTACAACTAAACCAACAGGAACTGCTCTTATACAAAAAATAGGTATAGTTGTAAGATCGCATGCTTCTTCAGGGACGATTGAAGTATTTGGCGCTAATAGAACAAATGACATTCCTAACATTGCTGAAAACTATATATGGCTTGGTAATTCATCTGGCGTAGCTACGGCTACCGAACATTTATTAAACAATGTTAAAGATGTAACAACCTCATCGCCAACTGATGGACAAGTTCTTACTTGGGACAACACAAATAGCTATTGGAAAAATGCTGATGCTTCAGGTGGAGGGGGAAATGTGACTGTAGAAAAAAACACTATTACAGCTACTGCTGCGCAAGAAGACTTTACAATAACTTCAGCTGCTGATAGCGTGAATAACCTTCAAGTATATCTTGACGGTGTTTATCAAGCAAAAGCAAATTACACCACGAGTGGAACAACAGTAACTATAAATGCTGGTACAGGTGTAGCTATTGGTACACAAGTTGAAATAATACATTTAAAAGTAGTAAATGCCCGCGTAGAGTTAAACTCATACACAGGTGATGGTTCAGATAGAACTTTTTCAACTACCTCAACAATAACAAGTGCGAATGATGTGCAGGTCTATATTGATGGAGTATACCAATCAAAAGACACATATTCTATTAGTGGAACAACAGTTACTTTTAACGCAGGTAATGCGCCGCCGAATGGAACTGCCATTGAACTATTACATATTGTAGCAACAACGGCTGAAAACGATTTGGCAAATTATAACGTTTCTGTCATAAGCGCTAATACAAATGCTCAAAAAGATTATTTGTATGTGCTAACAGCAACATGCACACTAACGTTACCATCCGCACCCAGTACAGGTGATTCAATAAAAATATCAAATAGATCTGGAGTAGCAACTGCTACTGTTGCCCGTAATGGCAAAAAAATAATGGGTGCTGCTGAGGATTTAACATTAGATAAGCTAAATACAGGCTTTGAAATGATATTTTCAGGAGATGCTCAAGGATGGATATTAATAGGAATAGAAGGAACAACATAAAAAACGAATATGGCAAATATATCAAGCTTTTTTCCAGCAGCGGCGAGCGGCGGTGGTGGCGGGATACTAAAACAACATATAATTACCTCCTCAGGCACACTTGATCTTACTACATTAGGTATTGCTGACGGGGATACCATAGGACTATTTTTAGTCGGCGGAGGTGGTGGTGGCGACACAGGTTCCACTCATGCAAGAGCTGGATTTGGAGGTAATATGTGGCTAGGGTCTGTAGTACTAGGTACAGCAGGAACAGTAACAGCTACAATAGGAGCTGGCGGAGCAGCAAACAGTGGGCGTGGTGGAAGCACTAGTATAACCGGGGGCGGACTACCAGCAACTAAGTCAACAGGTCAATCTCCTGTAGCTGATGCTACTTATTACCCTGCTTCTTTTGGTGGCTCTACAGGTTATGTTATTGGAGGATCTCCTGCTCATGTAGGCAGCTCATATGAAGCTTCTAGTCAATATGGAATAAACGGATATGGAGCAGGTGGAGGATGTAATGATGCAAGCCTGCGAGCTGTTATACCAAATACCGGCAGAGGGGGTGGTGTTTTAGGTGGCAGCGGCGGCCATGTCGCAGGATCTTCTGGAGTTATAATAATTTATTACTTATAATATGGAAATAGTATACGACAAAATAGAAAATAATGTAGTAGTAGATTCGATAGTTGCAGACGCTAATTTTATAGCTACATTAGAAGGCACGTGGCAATTAAGAACTGCTCCCGCACCGCTTACAGCTGATGAAACGGCAAGGTTTTGGAGAAATGAAGAATTAAAAGCAACGGATTGGATTGTGCCCTTGACAGATCACCCAGAAAGAGCAAATTATTTAACATATAGAGCAAATCTTAGAGATTGGCCATCAACAGACGACTTCCCAAATACTAAACCAACATTATAATGGCATTAACAAAAGTAACAAGCGACGTATTAGCGGATGAGTTTTTTTCATCTTCGGCTTTATCAGGAACAGAAATAGACTGGTCTGATGCGGCAGTGTTTACAAAAACATTAAGCGCGGCCACAACATTTACGTTTACAAATGTAAAAACCGGTATGGTCAAAACAGTTATACTTGATGGCGATCAAACAATTACTTGGCCATCTGGTGTAAAAGTTTTAAACGGTACTTATAGCGGCTCTGCTACAGCCAACGTAATACAACTTATATCAACTAACGGCACAACTGATATTTATTTAACATATTCTAATTATACATCATAATAATATGAAGGCAAAAATAGAGGCTGGTAAAATTGTAAAGTACAATAGAATACCAGATGTTATATACAGCAGCGCGGGAACAGTAGAAAATGCTAAAAGGTTATCTAATGAAGACTTAGAAGATTTAGGTTTTTACGATGTTGTTGTACCAGATTATGATCCAGTGACACAAAGCATTAGTAATTTGCACATGGAAAGCTCTTACGCTTCTCCAACGCCGGAGGATCCAAATGCAACGCGTACTGTTTTTACATATGACGTAAAAGATAAAGTAATTAGCGAAACGGTAGATGAGCTTAAAACAAAGCGTATTAAAGAGCTTAATGGGTTAGTATATGGCAAACTACAGCCTACTGATTTTTATATCACTAGGTTTACTGAAAAAGCTATCAGCATTCCATCGGCAATACAAGTTGAAAGAGATGGAATCAGATCTACAGCTAGAACAAAAGAAAATGAAATTAATGCTTTAACAGATAAAGCAGCTATACTTAAGTACGATATAAACTTTTAGCATATGGCTATTAACGAGCGTCTAATACATACCGCAGCAGATGCAGCAGCAGGTGGGGGAACAGGAAATCAAGAAGAAGGACTTATCCTACATTTAGATGCTAACGATATAGACAGCTACGATGGGGATGGTGATATATGGTATGATATAACTAACCACGAATATACACCTGCTGTAAACCCTGCAGAAAACTTTAATACTGTTCTTTATACAGGGCAAGGCACATCCCAAACAATAACAGCTGATACAATAGGCTTTCAACCCGATTTAGTTTGGCTTAAAAATAGAGATGGCGTATATTCTCATAGAATATTTGACACAGTAAGAGGAGCAAACGAAAGACTTTTACCTGACAGTACTAGCGCAGAAAGTACAAGGTCAGGCTCATTTTCGGAACTTTCTTCTTTTTCCGATGGATTTACTTTAGATCCTAATAATAGAGGAGTAAGTAATTCATCAGCAGATGATTACGTTGCTTGGTGTTTTAAAGCGGGTGGTGCTACAGATAGCACTAACATAATTAGTATAGACGGAACGCAGTACACCAACTATGCAGATGCTGGATTAACACAGCACTCATCAGCACCCAGCCAAGAGGTAAGTGTAAATACTAAATTAGGTTTCAGTATTGTTAAAGCTAACAGTGTTTCTGTAAACCATAACAATAAAAAGCTTACTCACGGTCTAGGACAAGAGCCGGAGATGTCTATATATAAGTTCACCAGTACTACCTCTTCGTGGTATACATATCATAAAGACGTAGGTAAAGATAGATACCTAGTCTTAAATGCAACTGACGCTCAAAGCTCATCTTTTTCAGGTAGGTTTTTCTCCGATAGTAATCATCAAAATGCTTTGTTAGATAGCAGCTCTAGAGACTTTGTAATATACAATTTTGTTTCTAAAAGAGGCGTGTCTAAAGTAGGTAGTTATACAGGAACAGGCACAAGCGGAAACAAGATTTACACAGGTTTTCAACCTGCTTGGGTGCTGATAAAAAATACATCAGGGACTGGTAATTGGATGATATATGATATCAAACGTGATACTGATGGCACTATAAATAAATTTCTTGAAGCCAACACAAGTGATGCAGAGGCTAGTGCTTCAACCGCTACTGTTTCTCCTAATGCAGATGGATTTACTTTGGGAAATTCAAATAGTGTACACTTAAACCAAAGCGGAAACAATTTTATCTACCTAGCCTTTGCAGCAGAGAAGCCTAGTAGCTTAATAGATGATACAGACCTAGAGCAACATTTAGACCCTGCTTCATATAGCGGTAGTGGAACTACTTGGACTGCTGATACAGGAAGTAATGCAACAGTAGTGGCTTCTAGGTATGACGAAGAGTTAGGTGATAGTTTTGATATATCTACTGATGGTGAGTCAACTATACAAATTGCAAGCGGACACCCTTTAAATGACAATAGTTTTACTTTAGAGTTTTGGTTTAATTGGAAATCTACACCTAGTGCGGCAAACAGGTTCATCTATGAATCTAGTGGAGGATGGAACTTTTTCTATTATAGTGGTTTAGGATGGCGTATAAATAATTCAGATGTTGCGACAGGTTATTTTTCTAATGGGAATTTTATAACTGTAGGTCAATGGTATCATTGTGTAATAGCACAAGACAGTAGCAACTGTAAAATATACTTTGATGGTGAATTAGTAAAAACACAATCTGTAACTAGTGGTACTAGAAGTTTGGGCGCATTTAATTTTGGAACAACTTACATTACAGCAGACAAACCTAAATGTGATATTGGTCAAATTAGAATGTATTCTTCAGCCCTTACAGCAGATGAGGTAATGCAAAACTACCGATTTACTAAGAATGACTATCCTAATGGGATACACTTTACTGGTAACAATATTTCTAGTTCAGATTGGAACAGTAGTGGATATTTTGACCTTGACGGTTCAAGCGAATACTTTGAAACTTCTGGAAATCCTAGTGCTTTAATTAACGCAACTAATTTCACATTTCAAACGTGGGTAAAAATGCACACAACAGGAACGACAGATTATATAGCTTCTCAAACAACTGCTGACGGTAATACTCAAAATTGGCTTTTACGTTTTAATTCAGATAATACAATTAAGTTCTATGTATATGGTACAGATGAGTACCTTTCTACAACATCAACGTATTCAGCTAATACTTGGTACCATATTGCTGGGGTAGTAGAGGATGACGGAACTGTTAAAATATATGTCAATGGAACATTAGAGGCTTCTTCATCTAGTGGTAAAAGTGCCGACACAACATCTTATAATACTTTTATAGGTTCTTTGGGTGGAAGTAGTACTGGACGCTTTGACGGAGATATAGGTGCTGTAAAATATTACAGTAAAGCCTTAACAGCTTCAGAACTACTAGCAGACTACAATGCTACTAAATCAACATACGGACTATAATGATATAAGACTTACGCATATGAGTAAGAAAAAATTTAAAGATACTAAAGTTGGGCAATTTTTGTTAAATAAAATTCCTAACGTTGTAGGCGCAATTGCTGGAGATACACCAGTTGGCTCTGTAATAGAAGCAATAATCGGAGGCAGTGATATGGCTCCTGAAGATAAAGAAGTGGCTCTTGAAAAATTAAGAATTGAAAGAGCCGAAATAGATGGTACTACAAAAAGATGGGTTGCGGATGCCAAGTCGGGAAGTTTTCTTGCGGCAAACGTGCGCCCATTAGTATTAATATTTTTAGTTGTCTCTTATGTAGTGGGGTGGTATTTAGGTTATCCTCTTGATGATATTACAGGATTACTTACTATAGTTATAGGCGGATATTTTGGTTCACGGGGCGTTGAAAAAGTGTTCGGCAATAATAAACATAGATAACACGTAATAAAGAAATATAACTTTAAATTAAATATAATAAAATGAAAAGAATTTTAACACAAGAACAATTAACTGAAATTACAGCAATTTTAAACGAAATGCCTATTAAAGAATTTAATCGAGTAAAGGCAATTATTGAAGTATTTAATAATGCTGAAATACTAAATGAAAATCAAAATGAATCTAATACGGAAGATTAGCATTGGCAGAGATTATAAAAATGATGCAATGCACTATTCTACAGGTCAAGAAGTATTTGGTGGCCATAGAATAGTTGAAATTTTAGAAGAAGATGAAAGCTATAATATATTTATTGAAAAAAATGATGAGGTTTTACCTTGGAAAACTTTCAATAAAAATATGGCTATCGCAGTAGAATACAATTTAGAATATTAATGAAACATTTACACGCCTATTTAATAGAGCCTTTAGATGGAAGGTATACAAATAATAAAAAAATAGGTGACTCTAATTTAATTTTAAATACTCAAATAGAAGATCATAAGTTTGTAAATAGACAAGCTAAAATAATAGAAACACCAATAAATAATCCGATTTTTAAAAAAGACGATATAATTATTGCGCATCATAATGTATTTAGAAGATATTTTGATGTGAGAGGAGAAGAAAGAAATAGTAGTAGCTATTTTCAAAATAATCTCTTTATGTGTTATGAAGATCAAATATTTTTATACAAACGTAATAACAAGTGGTTTGCACCTGAAGGTTATTGCTTTGTAAAACCTCTAAAACAAGACGATAGCTTTTTAAATACAAAAGAAAAAGAGCATATAGGCGTTTTAAAGCACCTAGGGGCTGATTTAAGAAGCTTTAATCTAACTGATAATGATATAGTAGGTTTTACTCCAAACAGCGAGTATGAGTTCGTTATTGAAGACGAAAGATTATATAGAGTCCCTTTAAATTCTATAGCAATAAAATATGAAAGACAAGGAACTGAAGCAGAATATAATCCAAGCTGGGTATAAAGCGGTTGATGAGCTTATAAGAGTTGCCGAAGAAAAAATAATTATTGGCGATCCTGAAGAAGATTTAGCTGCAGATAGACTAAAAAATGCGGCCGCAACAAAAAAATTAGCAATATTTGACGCTTTTGAAATATTAACAAGAGTTGAAACCGAAAAGAATATGCTAGAGGCATCTGAAAAAGGATCTACACAATCCTTTAAAGGCTTTGCAGAAGGTAGATCTAAATAATGTACGAACAAAATTTAATTAAATCTATAAGCCCCATACGTTTAAACACAATTAAACGATTTAATAAGTTAAACAAATGGGAGTACGGGTATAATAAAGACTACGACGTTGTTGTAATTAGTAAAAGTGGAAAAATTGGTGAAATTGTAGAAATACAAAATTTAAAGATAGCTTTGCCAGTGGCTCCAAAAGAAATTGAAAATAACGGTAGGTGGACGCCTCATGAATACCCCAACGAACTTAAAAAAATAAAAACTAGGTTTGATTGGGAAACATACCCTGACGCTTTTAAAAATAAATGGTATGCATATATTGATAGAGAATTTACCAGACGCGAAGAAGGTCATTGGTTTTATAATAAAAATACACCTACTTATATTACTGGTACTCACTATATGTACTTGCAGTGGACCAAGATTGATGTTGGGAAGCCAGACTTCAGGGAAGCTAACAGAATTTTCTTTATCTTCTGGGAAGCGTGTAAAGCAGACTATAGGTCTTACGGAATGTGTTATCTTAAAAACCGCCGCTCCGGATTTAGTTTTATGTCTTCAGCAGAATCAGTCAATTTGGCAACAATTACAAAAGATGCACGGTTCGGAATATTGTCCAAATCTGGTGCCGATGCTAAAAAGATGTTCACGGACAAGGTTGTACCAATATCACTCAACTACCCATTCTTTTTCAAACCAATACAGGATGGAATGGATAGGCCTAAAACCGAGCTCGCGTACAGAGTACCAGCTTCCAAGCTCACCAAAAAATCAATTGTTCAAACCTCTAAAGAAACAGAACTTGAAGGACTTGATACAACAATAGATTGGAAAAATACAGGTGATAATTCATATGACGGGGAAAAGTTAAATCTGTTAGTGCATGATGAAAGCGGTAAATGGGAACGACCCGACAATATATTAAATAACTGGCGTGTAACTAAAACTACATTGCGATTAGGTAGTAAAGTTATAGGCAAGTGCATGATGGGATCAACGTCTAATGCTTTGGATAAAGGCGGAAATAATTTTAAAAAATTATATAATGACTCCGACGTTACTAAAAGAAACCGCAACGGGCAGACTAGTTCAGGATTATATAGTTTGTTCATACCTATGGAATGGAACTACGAAGGATTCATTGATTCTTATGGATACCCTGTATTTTCTACGCCAGGAATACCGGTCAAAGGAAATGACGGAACAGATATTGAAACAGGTGTTATAGATTTTTGGGAAAATGAAGTTGAGGGGCTAAAGCACGATAGTGACGCCTTAAATGAATATTATAGACAATTTCCAAGAACAGAAGAGCATGCGTTTCGTGACGAAGCAAAAAATAGTATATTTAATTTAACAAAAATATACGAGCAAATAGATTACAACGAAGATCTTGCGAGAAAAGGGTATATCACAAGAGGGTCGTTTTCATGGGAAAATGGTATTAAAGATTCAAAAGTAATTTTTACACCAAATACAAATGGAAGATTTTACGTATCCTGGACTCCTTCTAAGAACTTAGAAAACAACGTAATACTTAAGAATGGCGTCAAATATCCTGGTAATGAACATATGGGAGCTTTTGGTTGTGACTCGTACGATATTTCAGGAACAACAGACGGACAAGGTTCTAAGGGCGCTTTACACGGATTAACTAAATTTAGCATGGAGGATTCTCCTGCTAACACATTTTTTTTAGAATATGTTGCACGCCCACAAACTGCTGAAATGTTTTTTGAAGATGTTCTCATGGCTTTGGTCTACTACGGTATGCCACTTTTGGCAGAGAATAACAAACCACGGTTACTGTATCACATTAGACGTAGAGGATATAGAGGATTTTCAATGAACAGACCAGACAAAGTTTGGAATAAATTATCTGTAACAGAAAGAGAAATTGGTGGCATACCAAATACATCTGAAGATATAAAACAAGCTCATGCCGCAGCTATAGAAACTTACATTAATAATCATGTAGGCATAACAGAAGAAGGTGGCGGTAATATATATTTTAATAGAACATTAAACGACTGGGCCAAGTTTGATATAAATAAAAGAACTAAATATGATGCGGCAATAAGTTCAGGGTTGGCTATAATGGCATGTAATAGACATTTATATCACCCAAAGCCAAAATCAGAAAGACAACCATTGAATATAAAAATTTCAAGATATAACAATAAAGGATCGCATTCAACAATAATAAAATAGCATGGCGGAAACAATATTAAAGTCTTCTTTCCCGAGTCAAATTGCTTCAGATGAAGAAAAGGCTAGCTCAGAGTACGGATTAAAAATAGCCCGCGCTATTGAGCATGAGTGGTTTAAAAGAGATTCCGGAGCAACAAGATTTTATTCTAATAGAGATGAATTTCATAGATTAAGATTATATGCAAGAGGAGAACAGTCTGTTAAGAAATATAAAGATGAATTATCTATTAACGGTGATTTATCATATTTAAATTTAGACTGGAAACCTGTCCCGATTATACCTAAGTTTGTAGATATAGTTGTAAATGGTATGTCTGACAGAGCTTTTGATATTAAAGCATTTTCACAAGATCCGTCATCTGTAAAACAACGTTCTGAATACGTTGAAAGTATTACTCGCGATATGCAAACGCGCGAATTAAATGATGCAATACAAGAGCAGCTCGGTATAAACGTGTATAGCACCGATAGAGATAAGTTGCCAGAAGACGAAAATGAGTTAGCATTACATATGCAACTTGAGTATAAACAAGCTATTGAAATTGCAGAAGAGCAAGCTATAAATTCTATATTAAATCAGAATAATTACGAATTAACAAAAAGGCGTGTTAATTATGATTTAACTGTTCTTGGTATAGCCGCTTTAAAAAATCACTTTAATAAGTCTGAAGGTATTAAAGTTGAATATGTGGATCCAGCTGATTTAGTTTATTCTTATACTTATTCACCATATTTTGATGATATATATTATGTAGGAGAAGTTAAAAGTGTAACTATAAACGAACTTAAGAAACAATTCCCAGATTTAACGGATGAGGAATTAGAAAAAATTACAAAGCAAGGCGTGCAGACTGCAGCGTCTCATAATAGATATATTAACGAAGATTCAGTGTTAGATGCTAACACAATTCAAGTTCTTTATTTTAATTACAAAACTTATAATAATGAAGTTTACAAAATTAAAACAACAGCTACAGGCGCTTCAAAAGCGATTGAAAAAACAGATCAATTCAATCCGCCAAAAGATCCAAGATCTCTTTTTGAAAAAGTAAGCCGATCAGTTGAAGTAGTTTATGATGGCGCGTTTGTATTAGGCACGCAGCAAATGCTTAAATGGGAGTTAGCTAAAAATATGGTAAGACCAAAAGCTGACACAACTAAAGTAATGATGAATTATAATGTTGTTGCTCCTAGAATATACAAAGGCAGAATAGAATCATTAGTAAGCAGAATCACAAGTTTTGCTGATATGATTCAGCTAACGCATTTAAAACTTCAGCAGGTCATGTCAAGAATGATACCGGATGGTGTTTATCTTGATGCGGACGGCTTAGCTGAAATAGATTTAGGTAACGGTACTAACTACAATCCGCAAGAAGCATTAAATATGTTCTTCCAAACGGGTTCTGTTATTGGTAGATCATTGACTGTTGACGGGGATATGAACCCAGGTAAAGTGCCTATTCAAGAGCTAACATCTAATGGGGGTAATAATAAAATAAGTTCTTTAATTAACACTTATAATTATTACTTACAAATGATTCGCGACGTTACGGGGTTAAACGAAGCACGTGATGGCAGCACTCCTGAACAATATGCGTTAGTAGGCGTTCAAAAATTAGCAGCAGCAAACTCTAATACAGCAACGCGCCATATACTGCAATCTGGTTTATACCTTACAGCTAAAACTGCGGAAGCGGTTTCGTTACGTATATCGGATATATTAGAATACAGCCCAACTAGAGATGCATTCATTTCTAGTATAGGAAGATTTAATGTAGGTACATTAGATGATATTAAAAACATGCATCTGCATGACTTTGGTATATTTATTGAACTTACCCCAGATGATGAAGAAAAAGCAATGCTTGAAAACAATATACAAGCGGCTTTATCTAAAGATCAAATATATTTAGAAGACGCTATTGATATTAGAGAAATAAAGAATATCAAGTTAGCTAATCAATTGTTAAAGGTACGCCGCAAGAAAAAATTCCAGCAAGACAGACAAGTTCAACAGGAAAATATTCAAATGCAAAGCCAAAGCAATGCGCAAGCAGCGCAAGCAGCCGCACAAGCAGATGTTCAAAAGCAGCAAGCTATTACTCAACAAAAAGCAGAGCTAGCACAAATAGAAGCTAACCTTGAAATTCAAAAACTGCAAAACGAAAAAGAACTTAAGAAAGAACTTATGAAATATGAGTTTGATCTTAATATGGCTATTAAAGACAAAGAGGCAGAGGCATTTACAAATAAAGAAAAATATAAAGAAGATAGAAAAGACGAAAGAACACGTATACAAGCTTCTCAACAGTCTCAATTAATAGAGCAAAGAAAAGATAGAAAAGGTGAACAAGCATTTGAATCTGCAGGTAATGATACCATGGGTAGCGGATTTAATTTAGAAATGTTTGAGCCTAGGTAATAAAACCCGTTTTAATTTTATAATATTTTATCATGTCAGAAGAAACACAAGAGCAGGAAGTAGTTCAAGAAGTACAAGAAGCTGCACCTGAAACGCAAGAGTCTACACCAACAACAACTGTTGATGAAGACGGAACAATTAAACTAGATTTACGAAACTTTACAGAAGATGCCGTTCAAAAGCAAAGCACAGATGAGGTTCCTGTACGCGACGAACCCAAAACTAGCGGAGAAGTACAAGAACAAAACGTCGAACAAACAGATGAGGAGCCTGCCGGAGAAAGTGGGCCCGATAACGAAGAAGATACAGTGCTCGAGCTCGTATCGGATGAAGAGGTAGAAAGTGAGGCGACATTAGCCGATAAAATAAAAGATATTCCAAATAAGCTTAAAGAAGAATCTGAAAGCGTAAATAATAATCAAGAGCCTGAGCGTGAGCTGCCTGAAAACATTGATAAGCTAGTGCAGTTTATGGAAGAAACAGGGGGCACAGTTGAGGATTATGTAAATCTTAATAAAGATTATGAAAGTATGGCGGATATGGAATTACTCCGCGAATACTATCAACAAACAAAACCACATTTATCAGCAGACGAAGTTGACTTCTTAATTGAAGATAACTTTTCTTATGATGAGGAAGTGGATGAAGAGCGTGATATAAGACGCAAAAAATTAGCATTTAAAGAATCAATTGCTGAAGCTAAATCAAATCTTAATAACCTTAAGGGTAAATACTACGAAGATCTTAAGTTAAGTTCTAAGTTAACTCCTGAGCAACGAGAAGCGGTTGAGTTTTACAACGATTATAAACAAGATCAAGATTCACGAACTAAAATAGCTGAACAACAAAGATCTATATTTGAACAAAAAACAAATGAATTGTTTTCCGAAAATTTCAAAGGTTTTGATTTTAAAGTAGGGGATAACAAATATAGGTTTAAGGTTAAGGATGTGAACAATGTAAAAGAATCACAAGCTGATATTAATTCATTAGTTGAAAAGTTTGTCAACGAAAATAATGAAATGTCAGATGCTGCTGGTTACCACAAAGCATTATTTACAGCCATGAATGCTGATGCTGTTGCTAATCATTTTTATGAGCAAGGGCGTGCCGATGCGTTAAAAACGCAAATGGCCAAATCAAAAAATATTGATATGGATCCACGTTCAACCCATGAAAAAGTTACAACAACATCTGGTATGCAAGTAAAAGCTATTAGCGGGGATGATGTTGATCGCTTAAGAATTAAAATTAAAAAATAACTTTTAAACCTAAAATAAAATGGGATTATTTTCAACGGGTGGGTCGTTTCCAGCAGGATTAACTCCTACCCCAACAAAAACACTTTTTGGAACAAATTATCTAACTTTTGACGATAGCTCAGGAGGAGGAACTTTTGCAAAACAATTTTTACCAGACGTATACGAAAAAGAAGTTGAGCGCTATGGAAATCGCTCTGTAGCTTCTTTCTTACGTATGGTTGGTGCTGAGATTCCTTCAGCTTCTGATCAAGTCATTTGGTCTGAGCAAGGAAGATTACACATTGCTTATGACAGTGCTGCTGCTAACACTACTACTGGCGTTGTTACTGAAAACGACCACGCTGTACGCGTAGGGCAAACTGTTGCTATTATTGAGTCTGGAACATATCCTAATGACGGAGTAACTTGGACTGCTGATAAAGTAGTTAAGGGTGTTGTGTCTGCTGTAACTACAAACACGTTTACTGTGCTTGCTTATGGTGGTGCTACTCTTACAGCTGCTGGATTAACTTCAGGAACTGCTGTATCTGTTAAGGTATTTGTATATGGTTCTGAATTTAAGAAAGGTACTGCTGGAATGGATGGATCAGTTGATGCTGGATTCCAACAGTTTTCTAACTCACCAATTATCATTAAAGATAAATACAATATTTCTGGATCTGATGTTGCACAAATTGGATGGGTCGAAGTAACTACTGAAAACGGTGCTTCTGGGTATTTATGGTATTTGAAATCTGAGCATGAAACACGCTTACGCTTTGAAGATTACTTAGAAATGTCAATGGTTGAAGGTGAGCTTGCTGCTTCTGGATCTGGAGCTATTGGTGCTAGCTACAAAGGTACAGAAGGTTTATTTTCTGCTGTAGAAAGTCGCGGAAATATCTATCAAAACTTTAACTCTGGTGAAGATGCATTAGATAACTCTGATGGAGCTGCTCGTGGAGCTTTAGCTGATTTTGATGAAATCTTAAAGAACTTAGATAAGCAAGGTGCTATTGAAGAAAACATGTTATTCTTAAACCGTGCTACCGCATTGGCTTTTGACGATATGTTAGGTGCTGTTAATGCACACTACAATGGCGGTACTTCTTATGGAGTATTTAATAACGAAGAGGATATGGCATTAAATCTTGGATTTAGTGGCTTCCGTCGTGGTTCTTATGACTTCTATAAAACTGACTGGAAATACTTAAACGACGCGACTACTCGTGGTTTAGGTGGAAATATTGATGGTATTTTAGTACCAGCTGGAACTTCTACAGTATATGACCAGCAGCTTGGTAAAAACATTAAGCGTCCATTCTTGCACGTACGTTACCGTGCTTCTGAAGCTGATGATCGTAAAATGAAATCTTGGATCACTGGATCTGTAGGTGGAGTTTACACTTCTGATGTTGACGAAATGAATGTACACTTCTTATCTGAGCGTTGCTTGTGTGTACAAGGAGCTAACAACTTCGTACTATTTAAGACTGCTTCTCAAGTAGCTTAATACTTAATGTAAGATTTACCCCTGATGTATTTTCAGGGGTAGGTTTTACCTTTATTAATTTTATTATATTATATCATGGCAACAAAAGCTAAAACAAAAACACCTGAAGATAATTGGGTGATTAAAGACAGATCTTATTCTTTATTAGGGAATAAAACACCAATTACATTTACATTAGCATCTAGGCATCACAGTAGAACACCTTTATTGTATTTTGACGAAGAACAAGGTTATTCAAGAGAACTTAGATATGCTACAAACCAAAAAAGCCCTTTTAGGGATGAGCAACAAGGGCGCTCTACTTTAGGGCATATTGTTTTTAGAGATGGATTTTTATTTGTTTCTAAAGCAGATCAAGGATTACAAAAATTATTATCATTATATCATCCTGGAAAAAATTCTATATATCAAGAATTAGATCCGGTAGCAGAAGCTAAAGATGATTTAGCTGATTTAGAACTAGAAATTGAAGCTTTAACACTTGCGAAGGGCTTAGATATAGACCACGCTGAAGCTGTACTACGAGTTGAGCAAGGCTCTTCTGTTAGTAATATGACTAGTCAAGAAATTAAAAGAGACTTATTGTTATTTGCAAAAGACAACCCTTCGTTGTTTATAGAATTAGTAAATGATGATAACGTACAGTTAAGAAACTTTGGAATTAAAGCCTCGGAAGCAGGTATTATTTCGTTATCACAAGACCAAAGAACATTTACTTGGGGTGGTACAAATAAAAAGCTTATGACGGTACCATTTGATGAAAACCCATATTCTGCAATTGCGGCATGGTTTAAAACAGATGAAGGAACTGAAGTTTACAAATCAATAGAGAAAAAACTTAAGTAAACCGTAGTGATAAGGGTCGCTTCGGTGGCCCTTATTATTATAAATATAAATATGGCAGTTAGCATTAACACAGTATATAATAGAGTATTAGCTATTTCAAATAAAGAAAACAGAGGCTATATTACTCCGCAAGAATTTAATCTGCTTGCTAATCAAGCTCAATTAGAAATATTTGAGCAGTATTTCTATGATCTTAACCAATTTAATAGAATGGGTGAGATTAATAATGAGCATGCTAATATTATTAAAAATATTAAAGAAAAAATTAATCTATTCAGAAAGTCAGCAACTTTGTCTTATACAAACCCTTCTTTTGCTTTATCTTCTGATTTATATAGATTAGGCACTGTATACTACAACAATGCCACAGAGGTTGAAGAAATAGCTCAAAACGAATACTTATACATAAATGCTTCACCTTTAACAAAACCAACTACATCTAGGCCTGTTTTTATCAGAGAAGGCAACAATATAAACGTGTATCCTTCAACTATAACGTCTAGTATTAAAGCATCCTATATTAAAACTCCAGCAGAAGCTATTTGGGGTTATACTGATGTTGATAATGTAAGTCTTTATGATTCATCAACCACGACTGATTTTGAGCTTCATGAAAGCGAAGAAACTGTTCTCGTATATAAAATACTAGCTTATGCAGGAATAGTCATTAAACAAGCCGAAATAAGCCAAATAGCAGAACAGAAAGACGCTTTAAAAGTACAAAAAGAAAAATCTTAAATAAATGGCATTAGGAACGCAAACTCCCAAAGAATATTACGAAGGTTCCAATAAAGGAAACTATCAGTATATAACAGCTACAGACATTATTAATAACTTTATTGTTTCACAAGTAGGTGACGATAAGATTATTAAAAGTGCAAAAAGAGCTGAAGTTGCATTTCATGCCCAACGTGGAATACAAGAATTAAACTATGACACTGTTAATAGCCTAAAAACGCAAGAGTTTGAGTTACCACCATCGCTGTCTGTAGATTTGCCACATGATTTTGTAAGTTATGTTAAAATTACGTACGTTGATGACGCAGGAGTAGAAAGAGCAATAAAACCCGCTCCTTTATCATCTGCACCAGCTTCTGTTTTACAAGATGATAATTATAATTATTTGTTTGATGCAGATGGCAACGTATTAATAGGCTCAGAGTCTACAACAGTTTCAAGATTCCAAAAATCTAGCAGTGATAATGTGCAACGGGACAATATAGATAACCTTGAAGAAGGATATGGCTACAATGTTGATTTTGGAAAAAGATATGGATTAAATCCGCAACTAGCTACAAAAACAGGATTTTTTATAATTGATGATACAAATGGCATCATAAGTTTTTCAAGTGATTTAAAAAGTAAAACACTTGTTTTAAAATATATTTCAGATGGTTTATTTGCGGATGGTGATATGCGTATACACAAATTTGCAGAAGAAGCTATATATAAGTTTATTGCTCATGGTATAATTACAGCAAAGGCTAATGTACCTGAATACCAAGTTAATAGACTTAAAAAAGAAAAAAGAGCAGCTATTCGCTCAGCTAAATTAAGATTAGCAAATATTAGCATTGAAGATCTTACTCAAATAATGAGAGGTAAATCTCAACAAATTAAGCACTAGTAAATGGCAGAATTGAAGCACACATTTGTTAAAGGTCGAATGAATAAAGACCTTGACGAAAGACTTATACCTAACGGCGAGTATAGAGACGCTTTAAATATACAAATATCTAGTTCAGAGGGATCTGACGCAGGTGCTGTTGAAAATATATTGGGTAATACTGAATTATTTGATTTAGGATTAACAAACGCAAAATGTATTGGCACAGCAAAAGATTTACTTAATAAAAAAATATATTGGTTTGTAACTTCTGATAATATTGATGGAATTTATGAGTACGATGTTGCTAATAATGATGTTTCTCCAATATTAATTGACAAGAAAGAAAAAGTCGTTACAAATGTAACTAATTTATCTTTTTTATCTAGTTTTGACAATAAATATCAAGATTATTTAACAATAAGAAATTTATCTGAGCAAGAGCTCTTAAATATATTTTTTAGCGGTGGTAAAGCACCTACAGCTTCACTTCCCCGCACAACAGATTACACTACAGAAATAAATGTTGGGGAAAGGCCTGATTTAAGTTTTACAATACCTAAAAATACAGTAGTAAAAGAAGTGTCCCTTGATGGAGGAGAAAGTATATGGACATTTGAAAAAATTAATAATGCTAATAAAGATGCAGGGGATTTAAATGTTACTTTTACATCTACCACTAGCAGCTTATTAAATTTTCAAAAAAAGAACCTAATTACAGGAGCTAACATATTAGAAGGTTTATTGTTCTTTACAGACAATTTAAACGAACCTAGAGTTGTTGATATTGATAAATTCAAAAGAAACTCTAAAGAATTAAAGTTAGAAGACGGAACAATATCGTCTGAGTCAGACACTAAAATTACCGATTCTTCAGGGACGCGATTGGTTTATGATTATGATATAAGTGTAGCAAAAAGAGCACCACAAGCAGCTCCGTCTATGGTTCTTAGTAATACATTGCGAGATGGAGATGTTGAAGTTTCGGATGCTACATTTAACTTCTACCAAGACAATCCTATCCCGTTTCAACCTGATTATTTACCAACCCCTGGGGGTTCTAATAAATATTTTACAAAGTCATATTCTGTTTTACCAGATTGGAAAGAAGATGATATAATCATATTTGAGTTTGAAGAGAATAATAAGGATGAACAAGCTAAAGCTAAAATAAATAACATTACAGGTAACAAAATACAATTTGAAATATTATCGTATTCAACGGAACCTGAAAACAAAAATTATTATGTTCACCAAATTTTGCAAGAAAACGATCCTATATATGAATTAAAATTTCCAAGATTTGCATATAGATGGAAATTTGACGACAATACGTACTCAACATTTTCACCATTTACTGAGCCTGCTTTTTATCCTAAAGAATTTAAATACGACGGTAAAAAAGGCTTTAATGAAGGTGTTATCAATAATCTTAGAAAAATTAATTTAAATAACATTAGCACTGGGCCTAGCAATGTTAAGTCAATTGATATATTATTAAAATTTGATGACGATAATAATGTTTACATAATAGATACAAAGAAAAAGCCTGGGCCAATTAATCTTAATTTTGAAATAACAAAAGAAAAGATAAAATCAACAGTACCAAACACTCAGTTGTTACGGCAGTGGGATAATATACCTAGAAAAGCAAAAGCACAAGAAATAATTTCTAATAGAGTTGTTTATGGTAATTATTTACAAAATTATAATTTTGAAGAGGATATTGATATTTCTAGTACGTTAAAGCATGCTTCAAGGGGTTTAAAAAGAAGCGTAAAATCTAATAGAAATTATGAATTTGGTGTTGTTTATGTAGATCAATTTAATAGACAAACACCTGTTCTTTCTGGAAAAGACAGTTCGTTTTTTGTTCCAAAAAATGAAAGTGTAAACGTAAACAAATTCAATTTAAAAATAAATAACAATCCTCCAGCTTGGGCAACACATTTTAAATACTTTATCAAAGAGTCTTCTGCTGAATACTATAATTTAGCAGCGGATAGAATGTATTTTGATGACGAAAACGGATTTTGCTATGTTTCATTTTCTTCAGCAGAAAGAAATAAAATAACGCAAGATAATTATTTGTATCTTAAAAAAGTGCATGGTAAAGACGATGCTGTAACAGACTCCGATAATAGATACAAAATAATTGATATATCTTCTGAAGCTCCTGAATTTATAACAGAAAAATTAGATCAAATTGATCAATTAAATAATGTTTTATTTGCCCCTAGTTTTGGTGATGGATCAACAACGGCTGTAAAGAGAGCGGGCTCTACTCCTTTTGAAGGTAATGATGTTGTGCAGATAAGATCTGTAAATTCTACTGGTACAATTAGTTCAGAAGGGGGCCAGCAAGGTATTGAAGATGAATTTAAAACAAATTTAAAGGCTGGTAATTATATTAAATTTGGAGTTAAAGGGAAAACAACAAAAGCCTACGAAATTAAATCCGTAAGATATGATCTTCCCGGAGACGATGAAGCAGAAATAGTGTTTAAAAAACCATTTGGGGAAGACGTAAATATATTATACGTTGACCCTTCAGATGACGCTTCGGCACCTAGGCCTGCTATTGAAATGCAGATTTTTAAAACCAATTTAAACGCAGGTGATCCTGAATTTGAAGGTAGGTTTTTTGTAAAATTAGAGTCTAATACAACTTTAAAGAATTTCGGGGAACTTGAGGAAGAGCTCGAAGATGGTAAAACATATTTTAATACGTACACATCATCTTTTGACGGTCATAGGTATGACGGAAAAGGTGGTATTGGATTAAATGATATATATGTTAGTAATGGCGGGAATACTGGTGGTGGTACGTTTAAAATAGGTACTGAAAATACACATATAACGTTACGGCAAACAAATCTTAGAAATAGCACTAGTTTTTTAAAAGCAGTTGAAGTTGGCGATTTATTAAAATTTAGTAATCATTCTACGATATATAGAGTAGGTGTTAAACAAATAAAGAAAACTAGTATCGCGGGGGGTGTTATAGAATTAAGGCTTATATTCAAAGACGCCGATGGAACTTTAACGCCTTTGACTCAAAAAGTAGCTGTTAATAAAGAAAAATTATCTCCTGGTAATTTTATAACCGTATCTATATTACGCGAGGTTGATCAAGATGAAAAAGCACCTTTTACTAATAATCCTGCTATTTTTGAAACAGAGCCATTAGCTCAAACTACAGAATTAGATATATATTACGAAACAGAAAAAGCGTTCCCAATACAATTTCACGGACAAGAACAAGAAATAAATTGGTACAACTGTTTTAGCTTTGGCAATGGAGTAGAAAGCAATAGAATAAGAGATGATTTTAATGCTCCTTATATAAGAAATGGGGTTAAAGCTTCGGCAGTTCTCGAAGAAGGATACGAAGAAGAAAGAAAATTTAATGGACTAATCTGGTCTGGAATTGTTAATTCTAAAAGTAGTATAAATAATTCTAATCAGTTTATACAGGCTGAAAGTATTACAAAAGACTTTTTACCTTCCTATGGCAAAATACAAAAATTACATGCATGGGATGATAGCGTTGTGGTATTTTTAGAAAATAAAATACTAAGAGCGCCCGCTGATAAAGATGCTTTATTTAATGCTGACGGCTCTACAAACTTAATAGCGTCTAGGAATGTAATTGGTAACCCAATAGAATACAACGGAGATTTTGGTATATCAAATGATCCACAGTCATTTGCTTCATTTGGCTATCGCTGTTATTTTGTTGATAGAAAAAATGGCAAAGTAATGCGTTTGTCAAAAGATGGTTTAACACCAATTTCAAACGTTAATATGAACGATTTCTTTAGAGATCGATTATCTGGAAACCAAACTATATTTGGGTCATTTGACGAAAGAAATAAAATGTACAATTTAACATTTGCAACAGATGAAGACACAGTATGTTTTTCTGAAAGTGTAAATGGGTGGGTAACTCGTAAATCTTTTGTACCTGACTGGGCGTGTTCTTTGAATAGCAAATATTATACTTTTAAAGATAGCGGGTTTTGGTTGCATGACGTAGAAGCTGTAAATAGAAACAATTTTTATGGAACAGATTATAATTCTGAAATTAAATTAGAAATAAACGACGATCCCTCTGCCGTAAAAAGATTTAGAACTTTATCTTATGAGGGCACTAAAGACTGGGAAGCAACCGTAAAAACAGACCAAGAAAGCTCTTCAGATATTTCTTTTATAAATAAAGAAAATAAATATTTTGCTAACATAAAAGGTGAGGTTAAAACTTTTTCACAGACTAATAGTAACCTTGACTTAAAAAAGTTTAATTTTCAAGGCATCGGTAAGCCAACGACTTTAGATAATATTCCGGATAATAGGGTAAAAACAAACCTAACATTTATACTAGTGAATAATTCAGGTGGGTACTACCCCGTTGGTATGACCTCTGGAAATCAGGTTCAAATAAGCGGATATTCTGGAGACAGAATAACAAAAAGCACTGTAACTTTAGGGCCAATACGCCCCACAGACCCAGCGTATAAATTTATAGCTAGTGATTTTAAGGGGAAAAATTGCACCTTTACACAAAACGGTGATGGTGTTTCTGTAACGTATACACATGGTATTGATTCCTACCCGGAAAATGATGAACTTGTGCAAATTTTATTTGAAGGAGTAAGATTTTATTTAAAAGATGTTACTGTTTCCGGCAGTTATAGCGTGGATTTGGAAGGCTGTACGGCTTCTGAAGGCAATGGCACTTATACTGTCACAGGAAAACCAAAAGATGTCGTAGAAATACGCAGAAGAATATTATTCCCAAATGATAATTATTCTATTAGTGCTGCAGACTTATCTATTAATAATTCAAAAATTTCAGCTCATTCTGATATAATAAAAAATCAGGAAACAGGTAATATTGAAATAATAGAAAGAACCACAATACCTTCTCAGACACAAACAAATAGGGATTATACTATAAAACTTAATGCTAAAGTAATACCTCCTGAGGTAAAGTATTTGCATAGTGTATCCGATTTGGCAACCTATTATACATTAGAAAACGATCTTCAAACTGTTAATGCTGTTGTTACAAATGATATTTATGCATCGTATGGATGGAAATTTAAAAGAGGTTCAACTGTATTACAAGAAAGAACAATTAAGCAACAAGATTCAGCAAGTAGTACTATAACACTAGATTTTAGTGCTACAGATTATAATGCTGCAGCTACATATACTTTAGAATTTTTTATAAGCGATTCTAAAGACCCAATATCTGGTAAAGCTATTAAAACTGAATTTGCTGACACTTTTGTTTCAAACCCTATTACATTTACAAGGGCAGCAAAAGCCGCAAAAGAAGTGCAATTAAAAGTTTACCACGCTGATTTATCTGGAGGTGTTGTTACTAATAAGTTTAAAGGTTTTAGCGGGGACACTTTAGAAAAAAATGTGTCAATAGAGTTAACATTAGATTCTAACGAAACATATTCAAAAATAAAAAATATTTCACCTAATGATTTTATTTTTAAAGACGGTAAAAATGATGACAATATTGAAATAAAAAATATTAGTGTAGAATTTGGAGCGAGTCCTAATGAGCATGTTACCACTTTAAATTTATCTTTGCTTATTCCTGAAATGACACAGGATACGGAAATAATAACACTTGAATTAGATGATTTTGTTAATAAAGATATTACAATTACTGTAGCGTATTCAGACGCAAACAATTCATCAGACTATAATGGCTCATTTGTAAATTCTTATACTCAAATAACCGGCATAGCAGGAGCTATTAATACTGACTATACTAAAGTTCAATATGCAATTACAATGAACTCAGGTAAGCAATTTTTAGATGGTGATGGAGAAGCCGCTATTCAAGCAGGAGAATGGAAATTATATGATGGATCAACAGACGTAACGTCTACTTATGACAACGATGGCACACTAGAAATTTTAGATTTTACAGATAAAAAAGCTACAATATCTTTTGATCCTGGGAATTTCACTTTTCCTACTGCGGATAAAACATTGACCATAAAACCATCTAGGGATATTGCTGAGGCTGAACCGTCGAATGCTAATGATTATATAGTTAAAATTAAAAATGTTTTAACCCATGAAATCGGGGCAATAGAAATTGACGAAAAATCTTCTGTGTCTATTTGGAGATCAAAACTTCCGCAATATGAAAATTGGAATTACTTTTCGCCTAAACAAAGCGATGTAATAACAGAGACAGCTACAGGAAGCGCTACCTATAGATTAGTGCAGTTTACATATAAAATAGATAGGAAAAGAGCAATTGATACAGGGGTTTTTGAAAATGGAGGAGCAAACACTTCTTTTCATGAGGGCCAACTCAGTACTATTTTTGATATAATAAATAATCCTAGCGAAATAACTAAAGCTACAGCTGGTAGTTATACGCCTATTGGCGGAGGAAGCAATGTTACAGTAGACGGTCCTTTTACTATAGATGATAACGGTTTAGAATTAACTGTTAATTTATTAGTGAATATAACAGACGTAACGTCCAATAATAAAAGCTTAGGAACATTAGATATACGAATATCGGCTGACGTTGGAGAAAATTTTTCAATAAACGTAGGAGATCCTAAACCTACAAGGCAAGAAGCGTGTAATTCAAACAAAACAGGTAGTCTTCGAGTTTATACGCATGACAACTCTAATAGCAATGGTGTAACGGTTGGATCATTTTTATCAACAAAAACAGGTAAAAGAGTATCTTTTCCATGGGAATCTGATTACACTGGCATAAACGCTGAGTATGTTTATTTTAAAGATTTTACTAATTCAAAAATAATTCAATATCCTGCAAATGGAGTTAGAGGAATAACTGAAATATCAGAATTGTGCAGTGAAATTCCTGACTTTACTGCAAAAGCTGAATTTGCTGCATTTACAAAAAGCTATTATTCAAGTTGGGTAACAAGCGGGGGAGTATTAGGCACACCTCAATCTTTGCGACCTTCTGGCGGATACGTTATGCAAATGAATGGGATCATTAGTTCTTTAACAAGTGGGCTATACGGCGGAACAAGATTAGGTTTTGGGGTAGAGTTCAGCGGTAACTCAGCTGTGCAAATAGTAAATAATATAGAAAAAGTGGTTGTTATACCTAGCAGTAAAATGAAATATTTTGAACCGGATCCTTTTGAGGTTAAATTTGACACACTAGAATTAAATAACCGAACTGGAGTATTGCAGGTTGGACCAAATATACCGTATGTAACTCAATCATTTAGAGCAGAAATATGGGTAAATTCAAACACATTTGTTGGACAATTATCAGATGACCCAACTCTTATTACTATTGTTGACCATATTACAAAAGGAAGTAATTTTGGTTCTAATGCTAATATTTTAAATCCATAAAATGGCAAATAAAACAATAACATTTTCTAAAGAAATAAATACTTCTTTGCAACCGACTGATATAATATATATATCAAGGGATGGAGAAAGCCATAAAGTAAAATTGGGTACCTGCGTTAGTGTTGCATCGGATCGTAAATCGTTTGTTGTAGATGTTCTTAATTCTGCAGGGGCGGTAGACGAAAATACATATTTTATGTTTAATAAAAACAACGTGATAAATAGTAATGGGCTTATAGGCTATCATGCAACAGTTACAATAAAAAATACATCAACAGAATTTTGCGAGCTTTACGCGGTAAATTCCGAAGTAAGCTTTAGCAGTTAAATATAATAATTATGGCATTACCATTAATAGCAGCAGCAGCACCGGGTGTTATAAAAGCGGTAGGATCTTTATTCGGTGGAAGAAAACGCAGAAGAGAACAACAGGCCGCAACACAAGAATTAGCAACCAGAAAACAAGCATACGAAACATTTGAGTTTAAAGAT
>Ga0208767_1000387_pt1 | contig 35261 bp, 33 predicted proteins | sample VirMetDEL_Mar_21_FD_184514 | JGI IMG/M metagenome (GOLD analysis project Ga0208767, IMG submission 184514) | Aqueous microbial communities from the Delaware River and Bay under freshwater to marine salinity gradient to study organic matter... | ecosystem: Environmental > Aquatic > Marine >... | reverse complement strand
TTGCGCATCAGATGTAGATATTTTCGTGTTTATTTTATCATCTGTAACACCACTATATGTGTTGAAATCTGTTATTTCATTTAGTGTATGTGTGTGTGCTGAACTAACTAAATTACTCATAGTAGTATCATGCGGATTACTAGTATCACCAGTATGACTATCAAAAAGAATTGTTGTCGTGTAACCTGTTAATGACGAAGTACCTCCAGAAATAGTACCATCAATAATAGGATACCAACCATTTAAACCATCTTTATTTATATAAAGTAAACCAGTTGATATATCAGTGAATTCACTACCTTTAGTTGCAAGATGTGTTGGTACACCTAACCCCGTTTGTTTAAGTGATTCACCTATGGTAATTTGTTGTATATTAGTTGCCATTTTCTTTAATTATAAATATATCTTTATTATATAATATTCCATTTAGATGTCCAATTATAATTTTTACTACCCTCACCAGTAACTAAAATAATTAAATTACCAGAATTACCACTATAAACAACACTGGTTGATGTTAGACCACTTGATTGAGAATCAAAATCTGCTGTCTCCAAGACAATATCCAAGGAACCACTATTTTTATTTACAGCAATAGTCCTTTTCCAAAAACCATAATTGTTTGAATTATTATGAGCTGTTACATAACTTTCAATAAATCTTGTGTTGTTATCTGGAACATCAGTTAATGTTGAAATAATTGCTTGTGAAGCATTAGTAGTTGTTAGTGAATCTGAATTTACATCAGCGTCAATCTTTATAACATCACCAACAGTAGAAACTGTTATGTCAGTACCACCACTTATGGTTCTAAGTACTAATGTGTTTCCAGATTTACCACTAAATATCTCATTAGCACCACCACTATTAATACCATCCTCAATTTTGTTATCTAATTGATTTTGTGTATTACCACTATAAGTATTAAAAATTGATGTGGTTAATTTACTATCTAAACTAGTTTCTAGATTTACTATTTCACTTATACTATGTGTATGGGCGCTACTAACTAGATTACTCAGAGTAGTATTATGTGGGTTATTAGTATTACCAGTATGGCTATCAAAAGATAAATCTAACGCCTTACTATTTAATTCAGTTTGTAAATTAGTTATTTCACTAATAGGGTGAGTATGTCCAGAATTAAGTAGTGAAAGGCTATCACCACTTAACAATATTTTAGAAGTACTACCACTTAGACCAGCAGCCCAGTAATTATTACTCTCCTCCCAGAGCAAAGATGCTGTGGTACCACTATTTCTAAGAACTTCAATACCAGAATCAATCACAGTTGGTGCGGTAGTGCCTGTAGCATTAGAACTTATGGTTATAATATTATCTTTAACACTAAGTGTTGATGTGTGTATTGTAGTAGCAGTACCCAATATATCTACATTACCAGTAATAACAACATTACCATTTACCGTCCCACCAGTCTTATCAAACTTAGAATCTAACTCTGTTTGTAAATTTATTATTTCACTAATAGGATGAGTATGAGCACTACTAACTAGATTACTCAGAGTAGTATTATGTGGATTACTAGTATTTGCGCTATGTGATATAAATGAATTTTGATTATTCGTAATAATCGTATTCGTATTAGATGAATATGAATTAAAATTAGTTTGTTCTAAAAATATATCAATTAAGTTAGTACTACCACTATAAATCGTGTCACCACTTATCGATTGTGCAGTTAGATTATTATTAACTGTTACAATACTATTAACGTCATCTACATCTATTATGTTTGTATTTCTCCAAAAACCAGTAGTTGCATCATAATATATTGTATTACCCTCTACGGCAGAACCAACACTTGTATCTGAAAGAGAGTTAAGAGTTGTAGCAGTAGCACCACTAGACCCTAATAGTACATTTCTTCTAGTATTTGAAGCGTCTGTAAAATATAAAGTACTACCTACAAATTCAAAAGCACCTACCTTAGTTGAGGTGAGATACGTTCCACCAGACTGTAAAATTAAAGATGCTTTACTAGAAGTACCAGGTGGCAATGTAAGTGTACTAAACATATTAGTATCACCAGTAATATTAGTTGAATTAACAACTATATTTAAATCAGTATTAGTTGTGTTATTACCTATATTAATTGTAGAAGAGTCGAAAAATGAAGAAAGACCATAATACCCAATATTAACTACACCACCTAAACCACTAGTCAGTGTAAAATCATTGGTGGTCATTTCAATACTATTTAACCCAGCTATTATTGTATCCCCACCAATTTCGCTACCTAAAACAACTTTAGCACCACTTTCTCTAGCAGTAAAGAATGTTGTAAAAGATGTATCTGACACACCAGTATAACCACTATAAAGTCCAACTTTAACTTTACTATACGTGGGGTCTTCTTGAGATGCTACTCTTAAATTAAATGAATCTTCAGTTAGGTAAAAAGTAGTTCCAGACGTGTAACCACTATCACTAGGAGTAACTAATAAATTACCATTAATGTGTAATTTTTCAGTTGGTGTATCAGTACCAATACCAATATATCCTCTAGTAGAACCACTTCCGTTAATATATAAATCTGGTGTTGATAATAATCGTGTAGTACCAGCATAAAAACTAATATGATTATTATTAGCGTTTGGAAAATTTATAATATTTAACCCATTTGATGATGTTGACTTAATGTAAGAATCTGATTGAACACCATAAACTTGCGTACCAGACCACGAACTACCAACAAGACCTAGTGCTATTGAAGAAGAACTATCGTTAGCCTCATAGTTAATTAATCTATTAGTATTATTTGATTTCAATACAGCTGTTGGACCATCTGGACTATTTAACTCAGTATAAAAATTATAGTCACCCTCAACTACATCTAATCTTCTACTAGGTGTTGATGTCCCAATACCTAATCTTGGGCTTCTACCACTTGTTAAATCTATTGTAACACCCGTTGAACCAAAATAAATATTACCTTCGTCATTTGGATTTATATTAAGTGGTGAACAAGAATATATGTTAGATACATGTAAATCTTCGATACAACTACCAGATGTATTTCCAGTAAATGTTTTATTAAAACCAGTGATTGGAATATCCACACCGTCATTTCTAGTAATATTAAGTATACCATTTGTAAGTGTGGCTCCAGTTGTAAATGTATCATTAGCATTAACAATATCTAAAATATTTGTCCCACCAGATAAGTAAGTATTTGCTTCAATAGTGTTAGCTGTAAATGAATTAATACCGTTTACGTTACTATTAAAAGTTACTAAACCAGTACCCATAGATATAGTAGTATCACCACTACAACTCTCAATAAAATTAGAGAATAATGTTGTACATGCTGAAAGAGTTGGGTTACCACCTGTAAGTGATAAAGGCTCTATAATGAATGTCTTGTTTACATTTGGCGTATCAGAATTACAGCTCATAATTATAATATATTTCCTGTTAATGTAAATTTACCAGTAGTATTCCACGGTCTATTTATTTTTATATATATAGTGTCGTTAGCATTAACGACTATAGGTGTTGTTATTGATAATCCATTAAACTTTTCAACCCCATTTACATTTATCTGGATACTAGTAATATTTTCAATTCCAGATATACTATTAAAACTAATACTATAATCAGCTACAAATGAAAAATCTGGTTCAGACTTAGGTTTAAATATTACATTATAATTAACTTTACTATCAGCATCTGTAACACTAACTGACATTCTAGGTTTACCAGGTCTCTCATCTAACTCTGTCATAAGTAGAGCTCTATTAATAGCTGGTATAACCTCAAATTTACTTTCATCTAAAACATACCCTTGAAGTCTTATTTCAAATGGTTGTACATAAAATCTTTTGTTTTCAAAATCATCGATATTAGATTCATCACCAATACTTTCAAGTAATAATGGCATTGGATGTCCATTAACTCTAATATAATACTGTATAGCATTAAAAGCGTGTTGTATTTTTACATTTAATTTATTTAAGTCCCTCATTTTGTTAGTAAATAATCTAACCTCATATGTTATATCTACTGAAGTTGGTTGAGGTATTTTATAAACATCTATACCAGTCCTACCACCTTCAAAAGTGGGAACTTTCATGTATGTATAACATCTTCTACCAGGAATATTAAATAACCCAGCTTGGTTTTGACCAACTTGTGGGTTAGGTTGTCTTACTATAGTTATGAATGGCATCTTTATATTCTTATACTTATCGGAATGTTGCCATGTTTTGGAAAATTCAGACCATCTTTGTAAAGTAAGAAATATTACTGGAACTTTTTCACCATCAACAGATAATTCTATATCCTTATCTACAAAATCTATAAAAGATTTATCCATATCTTCATACATGACACCTCTTGGTAAAAAGGTACCTTTATTACTGATATCATCTAGAATTTCTTGTCTTCTAGCTGGACCAACTTTATCTTTTGTTATTTTAATATTTTTTCTAAATCCTTTAGGGTAAGCCATAATATTCTATATTTTATAATCCTCTAAATTCACCTTCTTCAACACTAGCACAAATCACTGTTCTAAAAGCACCTTTATAACCCATAATAGTATGGTTATTATCGTAATTTTTAATACCATCATTAACAACTGAAAAGAATCTAACTTCAGTTTCACTAACTGGATATCCTATGTAATCACCATAACTAATTTCTGTATCTAACTCAGCTAATTGAGCATCGTATATACCAAAAGTTAATTGACCATCTTGTAAATACCTAAGAGAACCAGAGCCACTATTATAAGCTTTGTTTTCAGCTTCTGCTAACATAGGTATAACCCTAAGCTCAACTGGTGGATAAAATCTAATACCATCTTTACCAGCTTCATTATATAAATCATCTGATTCAGTCATCTCTCTATCAACTCTATAAAGTATGATTACAAAATTACCATCACCTTCAATAGCTTCTCTACCCATATCAATTTCAAGGTTGAAGTCTTCGTTAGAAAAAAACTTATTGTTTCTATTAATCGGTATTCTTCTTGGTGTTGCCATAGTCTTTTAAGATAAATATTTAGAAATAAGTAATAATCGATAAACTATTGATTTTTTATTCTAAAATGCTTATATTTAGAATTCATAACAATTTATTTAACGTTAAATGGATTTGATTAATTTAGACGATATAAAAGGTCGTGGAGCTATAAACATACTCGAAACTTATGAGGGTAAAAACCCTTATTTAAAAAAACTTAAGTTAGAATTAACTAAAAAGGGTAAATTAGCATTAACCACAAACCAAACAAAGTATATCATGGAGTTCCATGATAAAGAACCAATATATATAAATAAGGTAATAGGTATTACAAGTTTTCTAGGTGAAGAGTTAACAAAAAAAGAAAAACTTAAATTCACCCCAGAAAGAATATTAATAGAATACATGTTAGCTGAGAGTGATAAGTCTTATCATGTTTATGGAAAACTGAAAAGAAACCAGAAGAAATCTGGAATGTATTTCTTACCTAAGACGCAAGTTTTAGATGACCCATACTATGAAGAAGTTGATATAGATGTTGATTTTAAAAAATACAGCGACATAGACCAATTTGTTTTAAAAGATGGTACAATTGGTAGAACACCTTATGAACATCAAAAAAAGGGTATTAAATTTTTGTTAACACATGATGGGTGTTTATTAGCTGATGATATGGGTTTAGGTAAAACATACCAATCAATAATTGCTGCGTTAGAAAGTGGCGCTGAGAGAATACTAATTGTTTGCCCATCAGCTGTAAAAATTAATTGGGAAAGAGAAATAAATTATTTTAAATGTTATGATACATCTATAATTGAAGGTAAAAAATGGAATCAAGCCAAATTTACTATTATTAATTACGATATTCTTAAAAATTTTCACACAATACCTGGTGTTACAGATAAATCATTGAAAGAAGAGGACATATGTTTCGATTCTCAAATTTTACTACAAAGTAATTTTGATTTATGTATTATAGATGAAGCTCATAAATTAAAAGACCCTAAGAGTATTCGTGGTGCTATTATGAAAGATTTATGTGTTAAATATGGTATTGAAAAAGTATGGCTTCTTTCTGGTACGCCAGTAGCTAATAGACCTATGGACTATTATAACCTACTTAAACTAATAAAAGCACCAATTGCAGATAACTATAAATTCTATATACAAAGATATTGTGGTGGTAGACAAATAACAACCAAACACAAGAACGCTAGAGGAAATCCTAAGAAGGTTTGGATTACTAAAGATGCTACCAACCTAGAAGAATTAGCAATAAAAACAAAACACCTTTATCTTAGAAGACTTAAAACTGAGATTGGTGATATGCCAGAGAAAACAATTGTCCCAACATACCATAAGTTTAATAAAAGACAATGGAGAGATTACGAGAATCTTTGGGAAGAATATTTAGACGAGAGAAGTAGAAACAAAAAAAGAGGTACACCAGATAGAGCTATTGTTGAGCTAGGATTACTTAGAAAGTTTGTTGCTATGGAGGCAATTAGTGAAACTATAGACATGGCTGAAAATATTATAGAAGAAGGTCATAAGGTAATTATTTTCTGTAATTTTACTGATGAATTAATGGAATTACAAAAACACTTTAAAAATAAGTGTGTAATACATTATGGTGAAATGTCTGATAAAGAAAAACAAAAAAGTATTGATAAATTTCAAGAAAATAATTCTGCACAAGTATTTATAGGTAACATTATATCAGCTGGTGTGGGAATTACCTTAACTGAAGCCACTCATGTTATATTTAACTCATTCGATTGGGTTCCAGGTAACAATGAGCAAGCTGAAGATAGGGCCTACAGATTAGGACAAACAAATAATGTAACAGTTTATTATCAATTATTTGAAGAAACCATTAGTGTTGCTATGTGGAACACATTACAAAGAAAACAAGAAGTTATAGATATAATAATGGGTGAAAAAGAAATTGATGAGGTAGCTGCTATGGAAATAATGTTACAAGAAATAATTGATGAATATGAAGAAAGTTAGATTATACGGATTTGATGGTTGCCCATTTTGTAATGAATTAAAGAACTTACTTATAGAAGATAATATATTGTTTGATTATATTGATATAGAAAACGAAAGATATAAAAAAGAAGTTGATAAAGTTATGGAACTAGCTAAAACTGATAGTGTACCTATCGTTATAGTTAATAAGATGATTTTATCACCAGAAATTAGTTTTAAAAGTATAAAAGAAGCTGTTAATATTATAAAAAAGTTCTTAAACGAATAAAAATAAAAAAGATTACTCCTTTTTTAGATATTTATTAATAAATAATAAATTATGGCAGTAAGCAACGAAGATAAACAAAGAATTTTTGAGCAATTTCGTGTATCAATGGGTGCACCACTACGTCAGATTGAATTAACTGACGACTCTCTTTGCGTATTATTAGATATGGCAACAGAGGATTATGCACAATACGTACAGGAATGGTTAGTAGAACATCAATGGCAATCATTATTAGGTCAGAACATTGACACTACAGATATGGCTTTCGCTTTGAGTGTTAGGGATTTCGATTTAAGTACTCAATATACATACGCATATTCAAAACAAGTGGGTCTTCAATCTAGAGGTCCATGGGAACTAAAAAAAGATTATATAACACTTGAAGCTGGAAGACAAGTATATGAAATACCAGCTGGTAGGGAAGTAAACGAAGTGTTATGGATAACACCCCCAACAACACAAGCAGCACTATTTGCCAATTATGGTGGTATAGATTATGGTTTTGCTGGTGGATTTGGACAACTAGGTGCTGGAGGTGCTGCTGGTGGTTATGGTTTTGGTGGTCAAGGTGGTTACTATATAGCACCAGCCTTTGATATCTTACTTACAGCTAGTGACTTAAACTTAAAAAATAGGTTATTAAGAAGTGAATTAGTTTATAAATTAACAGCTGGACCAAACGGAACTAGATTGTTACACTTGTTATCAACTCCAGGTTCTAAATTTACATTTGGACATGGTATTGGTGGACCTGGAAGTTCTATAAATCTTACTGGATGCCAAGCTTGGTATTTTTACTACGACACAACATCTGATAATGTTGATGAGTGTAGAAGAGATAATCCAGATATTATTAAACTACCTAATGATGTTCCTTTATCTAAATTAGATTTTGCAGATTTTAATGAACCAACAAAAGTATTAGTTAGAAACCTATTTATGGCTGAAGCTAAAAGAGCTTTAGGTAGAACTAGAGGTAAGTTTGGTGGTATTGTAGGACCTCCAGAAGCTGAAAGAACTATGGATTATGAATCTCTACTTTCTGAAGGTAACGATGAGAGAAAGGCAATACTTGAAAGACTTGATACTAGACTTGAAAGATTATCCAGTACTAAACAACTAGAAAGGTCTGCTAATGAATCCGAGAATTTAAACAAGCATTTAAAATATAGACCACTAGGGTTTTTTGTAAAATAATAATAAAAAAATAAAGGAGCTAATTAAAGCTCCTTTTTATTTTAATCATTTTTAAATTTCATAATTAAATCATCTGGTTTTTGATTCTTAGCTTTATCTAAATCATTTTGATAACTCATTTCCATTCTATAAGCTTCCTCTAAAGTAAAACTACCAGTTTGGTTATAATCCCAGTCCTTTCTAATCCATTCACCATTATAACCCATTTCCCAATAATTATCTTCTAATAATTTAATCATATCAGTTTTTAACTCATCCATGTTTTGAGAAACAGTTTCTGGGTCTTTATGATTACTTATTGATTCTTTATACTCCAACCATTGTTCATATCTTTCATCATAATCATGGTTATTCATTTCATAGTAGATAGCTCTTTCTTTAGCTTCTTTTTCATACTTAAAAAGTATATCCATTTCATATAACTCAACACCCCATTTATTTGACGTAAAGATATATCTTTTATCTTCTGTAGCCTTTAAATCACTAAACATTAATATTTGTTTTGGTACCTCATTAGTACTTCTTATATTAACATAATCATTGACTTCTAATCTTTTACAAATATCATCTATACGATTTTTTTCCTCTTGAATTTCATTAAGCATTTCAATATGCTTTCTTTCGTGATAATCAGCTCGTAAGGTATCCCATTCATCTTGTTCCATAAAATTAGGTAACTTATCTACTGAATCCCAAAACCTAATCTCTTCGTCACTCATACACATAACGTATTCATAAGAATCTTGGTCTGTCTCTTCAAATGGTTTACCAGCAGTTAGTTCACATTCTTTCTTACTAAAGACACTTCTCTCTTCTAATTTTAACACTTTAGTTTTTTTATCTTTAAAAACATCTATTATTATTTTGTCTCTAATCTCTGTGTCAAAACAAACTAGCAATGGTTTTATACGTTTATTAAATGCATTTAAGTATTTAGCTACATTATATTCATCATTAGTTAAATCTGGATTACTTTCTAGTTGACTTTGAGGTATTAATTTACAATTAAATAAAATATCTACAATTTGTTTAGTTTCTTTATCCTTAATAGTTTTAATATCAGCATGAGATTTAGCTTCACCAGTGTTAACATAGTATATCACATCACCCAAGTTAACATTTAAATCGTGTTTAATTACTAACTCCATATGAGCCTGTCTAGACTTTAAGTTACCAGCTTTATTTTTTTGTCTACAATATACGTTTTTGTAATTATCTACACTTAATTTAACTTTACCTTTAGAGGCTATTTTAGCAACTGGTATTTCGTAATTATAAATCTTGTTAACATATTCATAATACCATTCTATAAACTCATAACCCTCACCATCTAATAATAGTCTAATACCTTTATCTAAAAACTCTTCGATATAAACAGGCATCTTTTTAGACTTTACAGAATTACCTACAAGTTTTACTTTGCCACCAATCAAATTAGCATAATTTTTTCTAGCAAAGTTAATGGTGGACTCACACACATCATCAATATCTAACCCCATTCTACCTTCCATATAAGTCTCATTAAATTCAGCTAATACAGCATCAAGACCAGTTAACTCTGTACCTGGTTCATACTTAGATGTTTTCCAATGGTTACCTTTAGCATTATATTTAATCGAGTCAATATGTTCTGGTAATGCAAAGTTAGCACCATCAGTATCCATAACTAATGGTCTAAACCCATGGGTTTCTTTAAAATACTTAAGCATTAATCTCAAAGATTGTCTACCTCTACAAGTTGTTTCTTCAGCACAATCACTATCACCCCAATTAAATATATAAGGTGCACCATAAGCACCAAAAAATGAGTTAGCTAATATCTTAAGCGGTAATTGTTTTTTATCGTAATCAGATGCTAATTTTTTTTGGTCATTAATCATGGTTTTAGCATTATTAATTCTTTCTTCTGATAACTTATGTTTATTGGTGTCAAACAAATTCTGATACTTACCTTTTAATTTTTTAGCATCACCCATTTTAAATTTAAATTCATCCCTCTTATCAACAATATATGTTAAAAGACCTTCCATAACACCAGATATATCCAAACTTGGAAATATACCCCAAGTTAATTGAGTTTTAGGATATAGTGCCGCAAAATCTAACTTAGCAACGTTTTCAGCGTAACCAACCTCAACAAGTCTAGAAAGACCACCAACAAAATTTCTCTTATCTTCTAGATTTGGAATACCTAATCCTTTTTCATATGACCATGAAGCCATAATTAGTTTCCATTGTCCAGCAGTACCCATTGTAGATGAACGCATGTACGAAGTAGGTAATAATTTAGCAATTAAATAAGATGCTTGATTATAGATTGCATCTACTTGGTCTGTCTCCCAAAGGTCATCAAGTAAATATCTTTGAACTATATAATTACCTTTAACTATCTCATAATTAACTTTTAAGGGATTATTTTCATTTATCCTATACCAATCACCATCAGTATCATTAAAAGCGTAATCAGACTTGTCTAACCACGTTTTATTAAGAATATCACCAGGAACATAAACTCTATTCTTCTTGGCAACTCCAGAAAACTGAGTAATATACTTAAGTGACCATGATTTTATATCTGAATTAATGGCTTGGGCCCTACGAACAGCATGAGAAATATCTAAAATATTATAACCCCACATCATGGTTTGTTGGTAATGTTCAGATTCACCACCTAATTTAAGCATTGAATCTTTCCACTTTATTTTTTGGGTAGATATAAGTGGTTTAGCAATTTGTGTAATATCTATACAAAGTCTTTCACATCTTCTTTTAATAAAAGGCCAATCAAAGTTAGCATCATTATAAGCTGTTATAATATCTGGTTTTAACACCGCTATAGTGGCGAAAAATTTAGTGATATTATCTCTTTCAGAATCTCTTCTTTCTTTAAGAATCTTATTTTGGTCTTCTTGTGGTAATATATTAATATCATCATCTATTCCTAATACACCATCATCTCTAAGTTTAATCTCATGTTCACTAATAGTTTCAAGTATTTCTTCATAACCACGGTTATCTCTCATACCTATTTGAAATATAGCATTCGTTGATGGTTCTAAACCCTCAGTCTCAAGGTCAAACTGAAATCTATGAACATCATTATAATCGTCCATACCTTTAAATAATCTTTTACCAGTTTGAATTAAAAATTGTTCGGCTGGAGAAAAAGTAACAAATAGTTTTTTGAAATCTACATTAAATATATCTACACCACCTTCTCTGAAAAAATTAATTAAATTACCATAACTACCATTACATGTAGCTATAAACTTATAACCCTTATCAAGTCTCTCTGGAACATTACCCTCATCATCATCAACCTTTAACGATTTTATTTTAACTTTCCACTTATTCATAGCTGATTTAATGGCAGTTCTTTTACCACCGTACATGATAGTTGAAACTTCATGCTTAAGCCACAAGAAAGGTTTAAAACTATGTTTCTCTATTCTTTTACCGTTTATAGGGTCGTTTAAAATTAGATTAACAAAATCTTCGTGATAAGACGCTTCAATTGCTACAATATATTTTTGTGGGTCTCTACCCTCTAGGAAATTTTCTATTTCTTCAAAAGATACTTTTTGTTTTGACATATCATTATTATTTTATACAAAACTACAACAAATAAATCTATAATACAATAGTATTGGGTAGTTTATTTTTTAAGTAATTTGCAAATTACTTAACAAAGTAAGTGATTTTAATTTAGAAAAACAAGTAAATAATTTACTTTTTTATAGAACCTTCTAAAACATGTACGTATAATTCTTCTCTTATCGGTACTATTAAAGTCCCAGAACCATCATTAAATTCTATAGTGAAATTACCAACATAAGTACCAGCTTTATTAGTGTCCTTACTTGTGAATTGATACGCTAGATAATATTCTTCATCTTCACAACCATCGTATTCTGTTTTAAGAATACATTCAGCGGTTTTCCTACCAATCTTCTTAACACCTGTAACGATATCTGACATACAAAAGTATATATCACTATTTTGTAACTTATCATTAAATTCCTTATAAGTATATCTACCGTCTTTAATTAATTCCATTTTAAGAATTGGTAGTGTTGCTCCCTTGTTAATGTGAAAATCCATACTATCTTTTTTATATAAATATGAGAAACTTTACATTTGTTCTCGATTTCATTACATAAAAGACGGTGAATAATTATTAGTGGTTACACGATTTATCTTTATCTTCTTTAACGTGTGGAAACCAAATTTCATCATCACGCTCTATCACTCTTAAGTCAGATTTTTCTTCATCACTCATCACACTTAATATAACATCTCTGTAGTTTTTATTTAATTCACTATCATTAGGCCAAATACGTAAACCATATTCCCCTTGAATAGTTTCAATGGGTTTGCAATAAAGTGTTTCTGTTGGTAAGATAAGCCCTTCTTGTTTTAAAGCTTGTAGTAATTTACTATTCATCCTCCAAACCATCGCTAAATTAGTTGTTACGTAAATCTCCATATTAATAAATATTATATAAACTATTTAAATATTGCGTCATTTGATTACGTTCAGAGTCGCTAAGGTATCTATTGTATACAATCATCCTGGTTATTTCACAAGATAAATGCCTACTAACAAATCCAGAACTTGATTGCATCGCAGCTAATGCCCAACCAATACTATTACTAGTTGTATCAGTATAACTAATAGATGATGCTGGGGTATCAGTCTTTTGAGTACCTTCATCTTTTCTCATATTATAGTAAGTTGAAGGTTCGTATCTCATTTGATATATGTATACTTGTTCAGAAGTTTGACCACTAACCATATCATATATAAGCCAATCATCCATAGAATAGGCCCATTCAGAACCATTACTATGAATATGCATAGATATTCCTTCATCAACCCCAGAACCATTCTTCCAATAATGGTCATATGTATCGTTTAAAGATGAATTAGTGTTCCTACCAACAAAAAAGACGGTGTGTGCTTGTAATAAAAAATCAGAATTATATGGTGCTATCATATATTCAGATAACGAATTAGCTGTACCAAGAAACCTAACATAGGGTTGATTATTATAGTTAGCTCCAGAACTAAAAAACGTAGGTTTATCAATTGCAGTAGTTTGATTAAATGTATATACACCACCTAAACCAGCACCACCAGTTGACCATTGTTCAACAGACTGCCCATTAGTAGCGATAGTTGAACTAGAATCATTATACACTGCATATCTAGCATCTAAATCAAATACCATACCAGATATTATTGGTATTGTAGAAGCACTAAATGTACCTTTTCTATAAACAAATGGTGTAAAAAATCCCATATTAATAAATATTATGGTAGTTGTTTAAATCCGTTATAAAATTACTCACAGTCGAATCATCTAGGTATTCATCATATATACATAATCTATACATGTAGAAACCTAATGACTGACTAGGACTTTCACATGGTACACTAAATCTACCATTGATAACAACATCACTTAGTGTTCCGTAATCAATACTAGTTACAGTATCTCCAGATGTTTTGGTTTCATTATTAAATTGTAAGTAATGTTGACCTACAGTTCCAGCGCTAAACCTCCAAACCATAATTTGAAGAGTGTTAGCTGAATAAGTTGGTCTATTACCAAAGTTAGAACCACCAGAAGGTGTGCTTTGCATACTAACATCCCATTCATAAGGTGAAACCCCAAGTAATTGAGCTTGCCATCCATAAGTAGATACACTACTACCACATGAATTACTTATAAGTCTAGATGTACCAGGCCCATAAGGTCTCATAACTATAAACATAGTCATTTCTTGAGTATCAAAGTCACCATCATTAGGTATAACCATAAATTCATCATAGAATGGTGCTTGTCCAGAGTCAAAATTATCAAAATGCACATAAGGTTTACCATTGTCACCACTTTCAAACCAAGCTGGTCTTGTAAGTCCAGAATAAGTAGCACCAGTTAAACAGAAAGCATCATTATCACTTCCAGACTGGTCTCCCCATCTGTATAAGTCTTGACCATTAGTTGCAAGCGTTGAACCATCATCTATCCATGTCTCAAGACCAGGGTCAAGGTCAATAATAAGACTACCAGATGGTGGTGTAGGTCCAGGTGTAACATATTTAGATAAAATATAATTTTGAACTTTAGTTACAGCAGAATCACTTAACGCTCCATCGTAAATTATATAGTTACCAAAAGAAAGTGGAGCTGGATTACTAGTAACAGAAGAGCCACCAATACTTAATGGGTCAGAATGTGAACCAGCATAAGTTATTCCATTACCACTACCTAATTCACTATCAACTAGTGTAGTTCCAGTCCAACCTTCAATAAGTGTCGGTTGAGTACCTCCAGAACCACCAACTCTAAATGTGTATAGTTCACATTCATTAGGTCCAGCGTTATCTAATTTAGGTGTCCTTATTTCTAATTCGTTATAACCAGATGGAAATGACTCAGCTGGGTCATTATATAAAAATCTAAGATAAGCATCACTAGAACTTGACTGATAATCAACACCCCAACCATCACTTGTAGGTGTTGGGCCATCAGTAAATTCAGTTATAACATCATTAACCTGGAAGTTTTGAGAATCATTTTTAGTGAAATACATAAATAAAGTAAGTGCTGATAAATTACTAAATGAACTATTATGAATAACTCCTAATTTATCGTTTTCACCTCTGTTAAAATATAAAACATTTTGACCATTAAAACATGTGTCACCAGTAGTGTATAAAGGTCTGTCTCCACTATCTGTTTGTATAGCATTATTATCGTAAGTTGTCTGGTCGTCCCATTGATAAACTGTATCACCAGTAGATGCTGAAGTACCCGAACCATCATTAAACACACCAATAGAACTATCCAACCATATTATTGCGTTGTGACCATCTAATACATCAAAACCTGGAGGTAGACCACCTCCTCCACTAGAGACAACCCCTTTTCTATATACAAATGGTGTAAAAAACCCCATAAATTAATTATTGAAAATCTTTTGCGATTAATCCATATAAAGAAGTACCATCACAAATAAACGTTATTATATCCACTGAACCATCGGCAGTTGAAAGTATTGGTTGTGAACCACCTTCCCATTTATATGTTGAATCCCATGATATTGTATGTGAACCACCATTAGATTGTTTAACAATTACAGAATATGTAGAACCACCTTCCATTGTAGATGTTCCACCACTAACATTTGTATTACCGCTAAGTGTTAATATTTGTACATTTGAGTTGTCCCAATCTGGTATAAATGCAGTTCCACCTGTTAAGTTATCATATATAGGTGTGTAAGCTTGTCCTCTAACTTCTAAATTAGGTACATATACCGTATTACTACTAGTTGCACTAATTCCAGTACCACCAATAACAACAACCCCATTAAGACCGCTAATTTTATTAATCTTACCACCAATAATGGCTGAAAAACTGGAATTATTGATACTAGAGCCACTACTACCAATTATAGTAGATGTTTCGTCAGAACCACCACCAGAGTATATAATATTATTATCCTCACCACCAATAATAGATGAATGGTTCATTGAGAAAATGAAGTTACTAGCACCACCAATAATACTAGAAACCCCAACAGAGCATTCAGCACCTATTTCATTATTAACACCACCTAATATAGAAGATGCCCACCCATCATTTGTGTTATTTATACCTCCAATTATGGAAGATTGACCGTAATCAAGGTCTGAACCAAAAGGAAACCCATACGATGTTATTTGCTGCATTGTATTTTTAGAAATACCAATAACGTTACCAGCGCCACCTAATAATACAGAACGTCTATTATTCATTGTACTACCACTAGTAGCCATCATAACACTATTAGTTGATGCTGATGAAGTACTATTAAAACTACCTATAATACCAGTACCGATTGAATTATAAACAGTGTTATCATTACCTCCAATTATAAACTCACTATTAGGATTAGTTACTCCAGTCCATCCACCAATACAAAAATCAATTGTGTTTCCAGTACCACCAATAATTGCACTGTTAGTGTGACCTGTTACTGTATTTTGTAATCCACCTAAAATAACACTTCTTTCTCCATTCAGAGTATTATTCTCACCAGCAAATATACCAGAATAATCAGTATCACCAACAGTATTATACCTTCCACCAAGAATGACTGATAATGATGAATTACCACTAATAACATTTTCATTACCACCACCAATAAATGAATTAGGACTATTACTTAGAAGGTTAAATCTTCCACCAATTATAGCACCAGTTCCACCAGAAATAATCCTTGAACCATTTGAAAAAATGTATGAACCATCAGTATCATCACTAGGTCCAGCACCAAGAGTATTGGCCTCACCAGCGATAACTGATGAAGTTGAATCGCCATTAATGGTGTTATTACCAAATACTGACCTTAAGGCTGTGTTATCTGTACCCCCAGTTGTCCAATAACCACCAGTCGAACCACTTCCACCGCCAGAACCAACATTAAATGATAAATCATTACCGTTTATCTTTTTAAGTGTAACAGTACTACCAACCGTTTGAGCAGTGTATATTAATTCACCCCTAAGATATATAAAATTATTATCAACCTCATCATGTGTGAGCACAGAGCTCTTGGTTAAATCTTGTATAGGTGTGACCCATGGGCTAATAAGGGACCTAAGTATTAATCTATCGTTTGCCATATTTTTCTTTTTATATAATAAATATCTTTATTTTCCGTATCTTAACTTTTCTACAGAACAATTATTTTTTAATCCACACCAGTATAAATCACAAATGTGAAATCTAAATTGAGAAATGTCACCTATAAATGTTCCAGCAAAGTTTTTCTCAATTGATAATCCCAAGTCTTCAGAGTCTTGCCCATCAAAAGTCATACTCTCTATAAGGCCTTGAGAACCACCACCTAAAGATATATTGAATGGAACACCTAGTTGTTTATCTTTATGTTCATTAAGTCTTTTAGCTATAATCTCATCAAATTCTTCAACAACAAACTTTAACTTACAATCAACATAAAACATAAGTCTACCTTTCCTAGCTTCACCATATTTTAAATCGCAATCATCATATTCTGGCATAACGAATCTTATATCAATTTTTTGCCACTCATCATCTTTAATCATTCCACTATCTGAATACTTCTCTTCAACTGTAACACCAGAAACATATGTATCTCCAGAACATTGACCTGTGAAACTTAATAACCTATAACCTATTGAACCGTCATCCTTAATTCTAAACCCTATTGCATTATCAATAATGTCAGCATCTTTATCTAACTCCAATAAAGGTTTAGTATCACCACTGTAATCACAAACAGACTGATTACCAAAACCAGAAGCTTTTGAACCACAATTACCACAAGTATCACCACTAGAAGGTTTATCTGCCCTACCATAAATTAAGAATGGGTTTCTAGGATTTCTAGTATAAACTTCAGTTTGTGCGCTAATTGTTATAGACCCACCTGTAAAATCACAAACAGACCTATTACCAAAACCAGAACCTTTTGAACCACAATTACCACATGTGTCACTACTTGGTTTATCGGCTCTACCGTAAATTAAAAATTGATTTGTAATTTCGTTATATTCGATAGGTGGAGGACTAAGAGGTATTTCATGACCCTTATTATCAATGAATGATATATCAGTTTCTTTTGGTACAGTACAAAGTGTTGTAGTTGTTGCAGTACAACCAGTATCAGATGTACAACCACTAGTGCAACCAGTATTATTACCCTCAAATACATTCCAAAACTTATTTTCAGCTCTAGCACCCATATAAAAGAAAAACCCTTTATTATCTGGGTATGTATCATTAAGAGTTGTTGCAGTTACTGATGAACATACACTATCAGATTTTTTAACCCAGAACTCAGCAACCCAAGACTTAGGAACTCTAACTGGTAGCAATTCATATGAATAACCATCTAATTTATAATAACCTTGGTAAAATCCACCACAAAATCTAGAGTAGTCACCAAGTATTGAAGAATCTTGAATTATCTCTATAGGATATTCATAATTACCTGTTTGACCTGTAACTTTATTTAACACTAGTTTAGTTGAACCAGAATTAATAACTGTAGTAGTACCAGTTAACGTATGTGTTAACGCTGTATTTGATGTATCACCACTATTTTTAGTATACTGAATATAACCATTATCTATACCAGTAAGGCCAAACGTATCAAACGTATAACCAGTATTTGTAGCTTCACCCCAACTAACTAAACTATATATAGTGTCAGCAGAAGTTGAACCAGTTGAATATATATTACTATTGTTAAAATCGTAATGTACTACAAGACAATCATTAACAATACCACTATAATTGCCTGGCATTGCATATCCATCATGAGCTAAATAAAAGTCATAGTATTCACTACTACTTAAAAAAGCATCAACCTTATTAAAATTATAATTTTTTAAGTTACCCATCTAATTAAAATGTTTCTAAACCAGTTCTCTTCCAACCAGCTTCTGTCTTAATATAAATATAGTCATCATCTCTAGTAATTTCACCTAACTTACCTTTATCATCATTTGTTGATATTGGTGTAAATTTTGGGATTACTAATCCGTGAGGTAATATATAATTATTAGTATGCCAATCACCATCTGAATTAATCTCAAACACTGAATTAGTCTCATCGTTAATTCCTTTTATAACCGTGATACCACCATTAAGTGCTGAATCATGAGTACCATTAAAATTAAGTTCTATATTATTATCTTCTGAAGCTATTGTCTGTGTTTCTAGAATTAATTCATCTCTATTAAGTATAGGTGAATTATCACCAGCTAATTCCTTAACAGCCTCAACCAACCAAGGAACTATCTCAGTATAAGCTAATGTAAGAGTATCTTTAGATTTAGCTCTTATTCTAACCATATCTGGTATAACCTCTTGAACTTCTTGAGCTATGAAACCAAATTTAGTAACACCAGCACCCATGTTAGATTCCTCAGTCCACTCATAAGAGACACCTCTAAGATTAAGTATCTTATCTAGTGGAGAAGTCAAATCTTCAATTTTAGTTTTAAGTCTTCTATCCGAAGTACCAGCTACAATTTGACCACTAGCGTTAGTAGCTATTGGGTCGTTAGCACCAATTCCGTCAATAATTAAATCTGGAACATAAACCATATCACTAGTTGTTGCAGCAATATTCTGACCACCGATAACTACACTTCTACTAGCACTCATAGAATTATTTGTACCAGCAATTATAGCACTTTCATTACTAAAAGATGTAAATTGATTATTCTCACCACCAATAATGGCTGAATAGCCACCTAGTACTATATTACCACCACCACCAAGTATTGCATTATATCCAGGGCTAAAGGATATAGTATTTCCAGAACCACCACCAATAAACGAATTAGTATGACCAGAGATTAAATTCTTCTCACCACCTACAATAGCGGAGTGTGACCCATCTGCTTCTGTAGAAGTGGCACCGTTTGCGGGTACAATCGCATTATGACTACCACCAATAATAGCTGAATTAACAGGGTTAACAATGGTTGTGGCTGATAAAGAAATAGTATTTGCACTACCACCAATAATAACACCATTTCTACTATCTAAAATCGTATTATCTTCACCACCACCAATAATAGCACCTAATGAGGAAGCACCACTAATGGTATTACCAGCACCACCAACTAATGCTGAGCGGAAAGTGTAAGTTTTATTCTGGTAACCAGTAATGAAACTATATCTAGCATTCTCAGCATAGTTCGTTTGACCAGCCATTAACGTTACATCGGAAGCACCCACCAAGGCACAATTGTCACCAGCCACAATAGCAGAATTAGTAGTAAACCCCGAGTTATCATTACCACCACCAATGAATGAATTACCAGCAGTAATTATATTATCTTCACCCCCAACCATAACTGAATTATCGGAAGAACCACTAATATTAAGGTTATTTCCACCCAGTATGACTGCCTTATCACTACTTAAAATCGTATTATCTTCACCACCACCAATAAATGACTTAGTGGAAGCGCTAATGGTATTTCCATCACCACCTATTATTGAATTTTCATCACTATTATATAATAGTGTAGAACCAGACAGTATTTCATTATTCTGACCACCTATAATGGATGACCATGTATCACCACTAATTGTATTAAGATGACCTCCAATTATACTAGAACCACCAACACTACAATCAGCATTAATTTTATTATTAACACCACCTATTATACTAGTAAATGAACCATAATTAGAATTACCTAAACCACCAATTATGGAAGATGCACCATAGCCAAAATCAAAAGCTGGGTACCCTAAACTAAGTATACCTTGATAATAACCAGGGGTAGAACCAATAGTATTATTTGTACCACCTAATAATACGGAGCGTTTATTAGCCATTGAACTACCACTAGTGGCCATCATAACAGAACTAGTACCCCCAGATAAACCACTGTTAGAACTACCTATAATACCACTACCTTCAGAATTATAAACAAGGTTATCAAAACCACCAAGTATAAACTCACCACTAGATGAAACTGAACCATAAGAACCAAGACAAAAATCAATTGTGTTTCCAGTACCACCTATAATTGCACCATCAGTGTGACCTGTTATTGTATTTTGTAATCCACCTAAAATAACACTTCTTTCTCCATCCAGAGTATTATTTTCACCAGCACCTATAAATGACTTATCAGAATTACCACTAATAAGATTTTCATCACCAGCAATAATTGCTGAAGAATCTGAACCACCACTTAATTTATTATTCTCACCAGCAATAATTGCTGAATAATCTGAATCTTTCATAGTGTTACCTCCACCAACTAAAATGATAGACTCATCAGAACCATTAGTTAACGTATTATTTGCACCACCAATTATAGAACTTCTGTCAGACGAACCTTCTATGGTATTACCTAAACCACCACCCATCATTGACCACGCTGATTCAGTTAATGTATTATTCTGACCACCAGCTATCATACTTTTAGATACACCACCACTTAATGAGTGACCACCCTTCTCATCTTTAATCGCTCCATTACTAGTACCACCTTCTTCCCAGAATGTTACACCAGATGTGGCTGCTGAAATAGAACCCCATGTAGCCTCACCTTCGGCACTATTACATGTCAGCACATGACCAATTGACGGGTTATTAGTTACAATAAATCTTTTTGTTCTAGTTATCTCTGGGTTATCAATCCAAATGGTTCTACCACTGTAGTCTAAAGAATTTGCGGATAAAAAAGTAACACCAGATGAGCTTGAAACTGTACCAGTATATGATGGCCCAACACCACTATATATTAATTGTGTTTGAAATTCGAATGTAACACCTGTATAAAAAGCGTTATAGTCGTAACCATCTAATGTTGTACCAGTTGAATCAACAGCGAATGCCGTAAATTGTTGTGATAAACCACTTGTTGTGTTTGTTATTGCACTAACTTGAGAATTAACCAAATCCATTCTAGGGTCATACCATGTAAAAATAGTAGTTGTTCCATTACCACTGAATGTGCTAATTAACGGTCCAGGTACGAATTCGGTTCCACCTGTGCTGGTATAATCTATACCAGAAGTTAATGCACTGTATGCCACACCAAAAACACTACCACCAGATAAAACGGTGCTTGTTCTTTCTCTTTGGTTTATTTGTCTATTGTCTGAATAATCTAATTTTGTCCTAAAAGCCATATTTATTACTTTTAATATAAATATTACCATATTTGCTTATATTTATAAATAAAACATAAATTATGAAATTTAGGAAGAAAGATTTCAAGGAACGATACAAAAATAAGGGTAAGAATGAGATAGACGAATTCTTTACTTTAGGTGATGACAACAGTGACAGACCTAATATAAGCTCTAATAGTGAGATAACTACCAATACTGTGAAATGTAAATTAGATGATTTTTCTAATTATAAAGACGGACAACCTACAGATACCGATAAAGCTAAAGTGTTAGGTATGAATACTTTTATTAGACTACAAGGGTATGGATATAATATGGGTAACCCATTTGGTGTTGGTGGAATGTATAATGAAAGTTATACTAATGAAGATAAGGCTAAAGAAAGAATGGTAAATCTTGTAAAAGAATTATTACAAAAGAAAAACGATTCTGGTGAATTTGTTAGTAAACAAGATATTGACTTAGATATTAACAATAACAATATTACTGACATTGATGAATTAAATAATCCAGATATTAGTGTAGCAACAAATGATTTAATAGATGCTATAGTTACTAGTGAATTAGATGATAAATCTTTGGAAATAATATTTAATCATATTAAAAAAAATATAAAGTAAGATGCCTAACTTAGACTTAGATAAGAAGGAAATACCATTAACTGATGATAGGGTTAAAAAAGCACTTAAAAAAGATAAAATAAGTGGTAATAATTTAACTACTACTATTTCTAGATTAGAAAAAAGTATTAAAGAAAACCCAAATGAAGAGAAGCAATACGTTCTTAATTATCTTAAGGGTTTAGTTAAAAGAGAAAGGGATGGTATTAAGGGACCAAAAGACATTGCAATGAAAACTGGTGGACCTGGAACCAAGAAAGATATTACTGGTGGTTTAAATAATCATTTTAAAAACAGAACAAAAGATAATAAAGTGGACATGTCAAGTAATAAGGAAGTAAAGGTAACAAGACTTGATGGTAAAGGGCAAGATGGTAAGACAAATCAAAATAAAAAAATAGCTTATTATGAGTCTTATAGTGAAGAAATTCAAGCTATGAGATATTTAATAGAGTATATGAATAACAAAAAAACTAAAATTTAATAACTATGCCAAGCAATAAATTAGAACAAGCTGCTATTGCAGCAAGAAACGCTTTAGTAGCTTCAAATACTTATGATAATGCGTCAGCATCTAATAATTATACAGCTACACACACTAGAGCATTACACGATTCACTAACACCAGTAGAAGGTAAAGGTACTGGAGTATTCTTAGACACTTACAACGGTGGTGGTGATATAGACATAAACGGTAACCCAGCAGATGCTGGTTCTGGTAGGTTAGCTGCATACGCTAATAACGGTGCAACTTGGGGGTATACTCCATCGACTAACTACACAGCACCAGATACATCTGGGAACATAGGTCAAGTAATATTACCATAAAAAATTTTAATGAAGCTTTACAATTTATATAAAGAGATTATATTAGAAGCAGAAGAACAAGATGTTAATGCTACTAATGTACCATGTTTTGGCTCTACTGATGGAAAAACAACAGAAGAGATTATTGACGCATTAATTGAAGGTTGTGAAGATGCTAATGGTAATAAGTTTTGGTACCCTTGTTACGTTAAGTATAATAATGAAAGTAGGGAAAGATATGTTTTTATACATACTTTAGGTAATTTTAAAGGTGGTATAGGTATTAGGGCTTGGCAAACAGCTGGACCTAGTAAGTCTGGAGAACAAGCGCCACCAGAAAAAATAAACGCTAAGGTAGGTTGGAGAATTTTCTTTATTAAAGATATTAAGAGTATTAGACCAGCAAATTTTAAGATATATAATCCATTTGACGGTTATGCTGGCCCAGACACTGACCAGAAAATGATAAATGGTCGAACAATAAAAGGTATAAAAAAATAAAATATTATGAATGGAGCACCACCACCACCAGCAGACTTAACGAAATTAAAGGGTATTCTTGGGAATGCTAAGTCTATTATGAATAAAGTAAATACTGGTAACTACGAAACTGGAAATGTAGATGGAAATGCGTTAGCACAGAGTACTGACGGTTATGTTAATGAAGGTAGTAATACTATGCAATCTACTGCAAACTCTATGGGTAATGCAGCAAGACAAATGAAACAACCAAATAAAGAGGCTATAATGAATTCTAAAATGCCAGAATCTATCAAAAAAGCTATGTTAGAAAACCCTATAGCACAACCAAAAATGGGTCATACATTTAACCTAGATGATGTTTCTGATTTAATAGATGAAAAACCAATGCCAGCGCCAACATCTAAAGTTCAGAACGTAAATGAAAACATTAGAAGTAATAATACATTTAATGTTACTGAAGATTCATTAAGAGACATGATTAAAGATGTTTTAATTGAATACCTTGCTGGAGACTATCAAAAAACAATTACTGAGGGTGTTATTAAGAAAACGATTAACACATTAATTAAAGAAGGAAAAATTAAAACTAAAACAAGAAAATAACAATATACTTTACTTATAATTATTAAAAGGCTCAGTTTTTCTGGGCCTTTATCATTTACATTATCATAAAATATACCTATACTTAATTATAATATTATAATATAGATTAATTAGTTAAGTTTATGAGTAAGAAAATTAAAGTATTGGTAGTTCCTTCAGATAGGACAGGAGTAGGTTATTTCCGTTCAACAAAACCACATATTACATTAGAAAATAATTATCCAGACGAATTTCATGTCGATATAGATTACGAACCAAGAATTGATGATGATAATTTTTTAAAAAAATATGATATAATTCATTATCATAGAACTTTTGGTCCATACGAAAAATGTGCAGAACTAGTCAATAGATGTAATGACTTAGGCATCGTAACAATTATGGATATTGACGACCATTGGGCACCAGGTAAACATCACCCAGCTTATTTGATGATTAAGCAAGCTGAAATGGATAAAAAAATCCTTGAAAATATTAAATCAGCAAAGAATATTACTACAACAACGACTTTATTTGCTGATGAAATAGCTAAATACAATAAAACAAATAATATATATGTTTTACCAAACGCTATTGACCCAAAAGAGAAACAGTACACCCCTAAACCATCTAAGTCAGATAGGTTAAGAATTGGTTGGCTTGGTGGTTCATCACACTTAAAAGATTTAGAAATACTTGAAGGTGTTGTATCTAAACTTAAAAGTGATGGGTTAATGGATAAAGTACAATTTGTTGTTTGTGGGTTTGATTTAAGAGGTTCTGTAACAATGATTGATGAAAAAACTGGTCAACAAAAACAAAGACCTATCCAACCAATGGAAAGTGTTTGGTATCTATATGAAAAAATATTTACTAACAACTACCAAAGTGTTAGCGAAGACTATAAAAACTTCTTACACAAATTTAAAAAAGGTGAATATGAAGGTATAGAAAATGAACCGTATAGAAGGGTTTGGACTAAACCAATTTCAACATATGCCACTAATTATAATTTATTTGATGTATCTTTAGCACCAATTGTTGAACATAACTTTAACAGAGTTAAATCACAATTAAAAGTTATTGAGGCTGGATTCCATAAAAAAGCTATAATTGCTCAAGACTATGGACCATATCAAATAGATTTAGAAAACTATTATGAGAAACCTATTAAAGGAGAACATTTACCAGTTGTAAACCCTAATGGAAATGCATTATTGGTTAAAAGTAATAAAAATCATAAAGATTGGTATAGACATATTAAAAGGTTAATCTTAAATCCAGAATTAGTTACTGAATTAAGTGATAAATTACATAAGACGGTAAAAGATACTTACAGTATTGATGCTGTAACAAAAACAAGACGTGAACTTTATATCAAACTACTAAAAGAGGTAAAAAAACTAGAAATAGTTGCATAATTAATTAAAAAGTTATAAATTTGTAGTATTATGAATAAAAAAGAAAAATTAGAACTAGTATTTGATTTTATATCTGATTATTTATCAGAGGATAAAGTAGAGGATAAAGTAGAGGATAAAGTAGAGGATAAAGTAGAGGATAAAGACTACACTATCACTGAAAAAGAAGATAAGTATAAAAGAGCTTACACCATTATGAAAAAATTAGAATCGATTGATGATGAAGACGTAAATTTGAAAAATGCTTTAACTCAAATTAAGAGTATTAAAAAAGAAATTGATAAAACATTTCTAAAATCAAAATTAGAAGAATCTGAATTATTAAAAGACGAATTTACAAGTAAAACTGGTGTTACACTAGATAAAGATGGTAAATTAGTTAGTGTTGAGGTTGATAATTTAAGAGACTATGTACCTATTTCCGAAGTTATGGATGATATAGGTCCTTCTCTAAACGAAGTTAGAGAACAAGATATGGAAAAATCAATAGCTAAAGGTAAAAAAATAAAAAGCGTCTTAAATGATGCTAAAAGTTTACTAGATAAATAAATAAATAAATAGAATATGTTAACAAAAGAAAAAATATTAAAAAACGCTAAGAAGTTTAACGATACTGGTATTAAGTATGATGTTATTAATGATGACCTAATGAATCTATTGGGTAAAGAATTTATTAATGCCCCATGTACCACAACTACAAAGTTTTATGGTGCTCATGATGGTGGGTTAATACAACATATTTTAAATACAACTAAGTACGCTTTAAAAATAAACGAATCGCTTCCAGCTGATAAACAAGTTAACGCTAAAAGTATTATTAGAGTTTGTTTAATACACCAAATAGGTAAAGCTAAAATGTATACTGAACAAACTTCACAATGGCATAAAGATAATAGAGGTGAAATGTTTACCTTTAATGAAGACTTATTAAGTATGTCAACTGCTGAACGTTCAATTTACTATGCTTTAAAGTCTGGTATTGATTTATCAGAAGACGAAGTTTTTGCAATTTATAATTACAATAGTGATTTTGCTCAAAGACCAATGACAAGTGATGGTGAGAAATTATCTGCTTTACTGAAAACAGCTAATATGATAGCTATAATGGAAGAAAAATAAAATATGTTAGAAAACGATGCAAGCGCTGATATAATTCAGCAAAAGTTACTTGATGCTATAGACCCTACTAAGGATTATACAATGGATGACTTTGAGACCGAGATTCAAACTATGGGTAATGAGGCTTATAATGGCCATTCAGAAATGTTTAAATTTCCTATAAAGTTCATGAATAAGTCTAACAATAAAGACCCAGAATACGCAACAATAGGTTCTGCTGGTTTTGACTTCAGAGCTAATTTAGATAATAGTATTACATTAGAACCTGGTAAAACTATCATGGTACCAACAGGACTTTATTTTGAGTTACCAGATAATCTAGAACTACAAGTAAGACCTAGAAGTGGGTTAGCAGCAAAATATGGTATCACTGTATTGAATTCACCAGGTACTGTAGACTCTGACTACAGAGGTGAAGTTAAGGTTATCCTTATTAACCATGGTAATGAGTCATTCGTAATAGAAAATGGTGAAAGAATTGCTCAAGGTGTTATTGCTAATGTTGTTGGTAAGATGATGATTAATTTTGATAAAAGCGATTCCTTAAATGATAGTGATAGAGGTGAAGGTGGATTTGGCTCAACAGGTGTAAAGTAAAATTATATATGAGTAAAGATGAAATTATGTACGATTCAGTTAAACTTGATTTTAACGATATTCTAATAAAACCAAACATTACTAGTGATATTATTAGTAGAAGTGATATAAATATATTAGACGAGAACGGTAACCTACCATTATTTACTGCTCCGATGGATACTGTTGTTGATGATAGTAATTACAAATTGTTTAAAGAGTTAGGTATTAATATATGTTTACCTAGAGGTGAATATGGTGATAACACAACTTTTAAATCACTTTCACTTAAAGATTTTATCAAAGAATTTATATTAGAAGAAAAGGTTTTACGAACATACGCTAAAGGTTCATCTGACACTATGTATAATATGAGAACATTTAAAGTCTTAATTGATACAGCAAATGGTCACACAAAAGAAATGTTAGATGCTGTACAGGAAGCAAAAAGATTATGGTCTAATAAATTAATCTTAATGGTGGGGAACGTAGCTAACCCAATTACGTATAAACTACTATCCGATGCTGGTGCTGATTATATTAGAGTTGGTATTGGTAATGGAGGTGGTTGTTTAACAACACAACAAACAGGTGTTGGATTCCCAATGGCTAGTCTAATTAGAGAATGTTATTATGCTTCTCTAACTTTAGATAAGCCAGCTAAAATAGTTGCTGATGGCGGTATGCAAACTTATTCAGATATAATAAAAGCGCTAGCAATAGGTGCTGATTATGTTATGGTTGGTAGCATACTTAATAAATGTATTGAGTCATGTGGTGATAACTATATCTTCAAAAAAATACCCATAACTAAAAGTGGTGCGGATAAAGCACACTGTATAGGTCTTAATGTTTATAAGAAGTTTAGGGGTATGAGTACTAAGGAAGTTCAAAAAAAATGGGGTAACAAAGTACTAAAAACTTCTGAAGGTGTTGTTAGATATCGAAAAGTTGAGTATGATTTAAACACATGGTCTGAAAACTTTAAATCATATTTGCGCTCAGCTATGAGTTATTCAAATGCTAAAAATTTAGAAGAATTTATAAACAATTCTGAAATTATAAAAATAAGTGATAGTGCTTATAAACGTTTTAATAAATAAATTTAATATGGAAACTACATGTAAACAAGCAATTGAAAGACTAGCCAAGATAATAGAAATGGCTAAAGACAAAAAAAACGGTAATGATGCTACATTAGGTAGTGCTATTAGAATTTATGTTAGAAAGTTAGATAATGAAGGAAAAAAGAATTAAAGAAATAGAATCTAGAATTAAGTTTATAACTATAGAGTTAGTTCATGAAGGATACTTACCAGGAATTGTTGCCAAAGGTTTTAAAAATGAGTTAGCTAAATTAGAAGTTGAGCTAAAAAAATTAAAACAAAATCAATGAAACATATTTTTATACATATAGGTAAAACTGCTGGTACTAGTTTTAGAACCTTTTTAGAATCAAATGTTTCTAAACCCTATTGGGGTTATAATAAACTATGGTTTTTAACTGATGATAGAGATATACAAAAATTCTTAGAATTAGAACCTAATGGTATGGCAATTTTAGAACATTGCGATTTATTCTCAGAACACATGAGTTATGGGTTACACCCATATTTAAAAACAAAGGATTACCAATACATAGCTATGTTTAGAGACCCCGTATCTAGAACTATCTCAGCTTATCGCTATGCAATTGATAGAGGTTGGATTACAGAAGATAAACCAGTTATTGATTGGTTTAATGAAGACACTAGCCAAAAACATTATCAGATACATCACATAGCTGGAGTACCACACGACTTACCATATGAAACCAAATTACAGATAGCTTTAAAAAATCTAAACGATAAAAGGTTGTTGTTTGGTTTTACTGAAAAATATGATGAATTTATTGATTTATGTTGTGAAATAAATGGTTGGAGACCCCAATACAAAACAACAAATGTCACTAAAGCTAAGAAAGAGGTTAGTGAGGAAGATAAAGAGTCTTTAAAAGTTCTATTATCAGATGAGATAGAATTTTATGATAAAGCGGTTTTAATATATAACGAAAAATATAAAAAAGTTACAACATGATTAGTATAGTATATTGTACAAAGGAGCACAAACCAGAACACATTGAACATTTAAAAAAGGCATGTGGAAACCCTAAAGTTGAGGTTATAGAATACATAAATAAAGGTGAAGGTCTTACCAAATATTACCAAAAAGGACTTAAAGAAGCTAAAAATGATATTATAGTTTTTTGTCATGATGATATAATAATTGAAACTAAACAAATCGCTAAAAAAATAACTAGATTATTTGATAAAAATCCAGAATATGGTATTATTGGTGTTGCTGGTACAAAATACATGGCTGAAAATGGTCAATGGTGGGCTGATAGAAAAAAAATGTATGGACAAGTAGCACACACTCATAACGGTAAAACATGGGTAAACAAATATAGCCCTAGTTTAAATAATGATGTTACAGAAGCTGTTGTAGTTGATGGTGTTTTCTTTACTGTTCATAGAGGAAGATTAAAAGAAAATTTTGATACGGAAAATAAAGGGTTTCATTTTTATGAAATTGATTTCTGTTTTAGAAACTATATTGCTGGTGTTAAGATAGGTGTCCACACTAACGTTAGAATTAATCATATGTCAATAGGTATGACTAACGATGAGTGGGAACAAAAAAGAAAAGAATTTGCTGAAAAGTATGCTGAACACTTACCTGTTAAAATTGATAGAGAATTTACAGGAAAAGAATTATTCAAAGTATTAGTTGCTGGTAAAACTCTTGAAGAGACATTACCATTAGTTGATAAATTAAAAAAGAATAATTTTTCTGTTACTGTATGTACACCAGTTAATGAGAAAGAAGAAAGGTTTTTTAGAAAGTTAATTATTAAAGGTGTTAAATTCGCACCAATGAACCAACCACCAGGATACAAAATAGGTGATGGTAAGTGGGGAATGAAGTCTCCTAACGGTGACGTATTATCAGAACCAAATAAACTATATAGAATTGAAGAAGTTAATTTTGATGTTACACATACCGTTGATAAAGAAGTTTCTAAAGAATTAGGTAGGTTGTACCCAGATATACCTTGCGTGACTTCTAACGGTGAAATTGATGAAATAATAAGAGAATACCAAAACGTTTTAGCATGATAAAAATACTTACTGGTTGGAGTGACAAAGGTGGCTCAACTTTTGCTTTTATAAGACTTACAAACGCACTAAATGATGCTGGATATGAAACTATTTTATATGGTCCACATGATTGGCATTTGGATAAATGTAAATCAGATAAGTTAGATAACTTTAGACCAAAATCTGACGATAAATTAATAGTACACTTTTTAAACCCTGGTGAGCGACCACCAGTAGATAAAGTAATACTTAATTGTCATGAAAAAGATGTTTTTGAAGTTGGTAGGGTAATTCCTTTTTGGGATGAGTGTGTATTCCTTAATGAAAAACAAAGAAAGTATCACTCAAGTTATAGAGGAACATATACGACAATACCAAACCTTAAAGAACCATTACCTAAAAGTGTTAAAGTAGAAGGTGCTGAAAAGTGTGCTGGTATTATTGGTTCTATTGATGTTAATAAACAAACACATATATCAATACTTAGAGCTATAAATGACGGTTACGAAAAGGTTTATATTTTTGGAAATGTAACAAACCCAGAATTTTATGAAAATGAAGTTAAACCTGTTATTATGGAAAATATAGATAAGGTGGAAGAAATAGGTTTCATGTCTGATAAAGAAAAAATGTACAGTATGGTAGATGCTGTTTATCTTTCATCTAAATCAGAAGTAGCTAATCTTGTTAAAGATGAGTGTGAAACTAACGGTACTAAATTCTTTGGTAACCATGCTACAAATCATGATGTTAAAGATTTAACTAATGAAGAAATTATTGATGAATGGGTTAAAGTTTTAGAATTATGAAAAAGCCAATAGTACACGCATATTTTATTTGTCATAATGAAGAATATATATTACCTAATTTACTAAGGTATTATTCTAAGTTTTGTGAAAAAATTTATATGATTGATAATATGTCTGATGATAAAAGTATTGAGATAATTAACTCTTTTGAAAATACTGAGATAATTCCGTACAATTCCAAAGGTAGATTTGACGATAGTAAACACGTTACATTAAAAAATAATGTTTGGAGAATAAGTGAAGGTATTGCTGATTATGTTATTGTAGGTGATTCTGATGAATTTTTATATCATGAGGATATGGATGATTTTCTAAAAAAATCATTTGATAATGGTGTAACTTTTTTTAAACCACATGGTTCACATATGATAGCTGATGAAGATTTTGTTTTAAAGCATGATGATAATCTTATAGAATTAGTTAAAGAAGGTGTGCCAGTAAGTGTGTTAAATAAACCAATGATGTTTGATTGTAATAAAATTAAAGAAATAAATTATAGTTTAGGTGCTCATATGGCTAACCCGCAAGGTGATATTAAACTATACCATGGCGATGATTTAAAAATGTTACATTATAAATACATAGGACTTGAAAATCATCTAAAAAGATGTAAAAGTAGAGGTTCTAGATTAAGTGACTTTAACTTAAAAAATGGTGTTGGTAAATTTTATTTATATGATGACGAAACAAACGTTTTGGATTATAGAAACTTATTAAGTAAACGAGAAAAAATTATAAACTAATGGTAATTGGTAATGGATTAATAGGGTCAAAATTTAGAAACTCTAAAAATGTCAGTTCTAAAGTTTTAATATTTGCTTCTGGAGTGTCAGATTCAAATGCGAATGTTAGTAAGGATTTTAAGCGAGAGAAAGATTTAATTCTAGATAGCATGTCTAAATATAACGATTTAACTTTTGTTTATTTTAGTAGTATACTATCTGGTGTTTCTAATAATCATTACTATACTCATAAATTTGAAATGGAAAACCTAATTAAATCTAAAACTAAAAATTACTTAATATTTAAGGTACCACAAATAATTGGTTTTAATGGAAACAATAATAACTTAATAAAGTATATGAGTAATGCTATCAAAAATGGTGATAATATAAATTTATTTAAAGGTATTAATAGAGCACTTGTGGATGTTGATGATATTGTGAAGATTGTGAATTATTGTGTTGAAAATGTTAAATACGGTACAATTAACTTATCGCACATAGAAAAATTAAATATTTCAGAAATAGCATTAGAAGTTATTAAAACTTTAGGGGTTAAACCAAATGTAAATATAATTGAAAATAATAATATTGTTAATTGGGACACACCTAACAGTAAAATAATAGATAAAGCTATTATTGATTTAGGGATAGATAAAAATAATTACACTAATAAAATAATAAAAAAATATATAAATTAATATGATAATTTTAACAGGATTTTATAATGCCGAAGAATATATAGAAAGATGTCTAGGCTCGATAATGGCACAATCTTATAAAGATTTTACATGCTATATAACACATGACTTATCAACAGACAAATCAGTTGAATTGGTTAAAAGAACTATTAAAGGTGATGATAGATTTATCTTAATTGATGACAATGATAAAAAATTATACCAAGCTGGTAACTTTGATAAAGTTATTAGATATAATGAAAATATAGATGATAATGACTTCTGTATTGAAGTTGATGGTGATGATTTTTTACCAGATAGAAATGTTTTCAAAAGAATTGCAGAATTATATTCAGATAATGATGTATGGATAGCCAACGGTAGTTTTAGGTATTCTACAGGTGCACCTGGATTCTCAAGTCCACAAACTAATTTCCACGATTTAAGGAATTCTAGATTTACGGCATCGCATATTAGAACATGGAGAGCTTTTTTATGGAGAGCAATTAAAGAAGAAGACCTTAAAGATGAAAACGGGGACTATTGGCAGTGGAGTGGTGATTTATGTTTTATGTACCCAATGTTAGAAATGGCCACAGAAGAACACTATAGGTTTATGCCAGAAATTAATTATGTTTACAATGAAGGTAATCCAATAAATGAACATAAAGTTAATATAGGTATGGTTAATGACCACGCAAATAGAATTAGACAAAAAGAAAAATATAAAAAATTAGAGTATGTTAACATGTAGACTACAAGGGGGGTTGGGTAATCAGATGTTTCAAATAGCAACCACTTCAGCTTTAGGTAAAGATATTAAGGCTGATGTAGCTTTTGATTTTAATACATGTCATACACCAGCACAAGGATTCGTATCAAATAAGTATAAGGATACTATTTTTAAGAACGTTATTGATAAGCCATTAAATAACACTAAATTTATTGGTGTATATACCGAACCTAAATTCTCCTTTTCAGAATTACCAAAACAAGACAATATAATACTTAGTGGATATTTCCAAAGTTACAAATATTTTTCTAAATATAGGGATGAAATTTTAAGATTATTTACTATTCCAGAGAATATTTTAGATATTGTTGAAACATTTTTAACTTCTGAGATTAGTGAAGATGAGATGATAACATCTGTTCATGTCCGTAGAGGTGACTACATGAATCTAACTGACTTCCACACACCGTGTACTATTGAATACTATAAAAAGGCTATGAATGAGATTGGTGGAGGTCATTTTGTTTTTATATCTGATGACATTGAATGGTGTAAAGAAAACTTTAAAGGTCACAATATACATTATTCACCATTTACTGACGAGATTGAAGATTTAGCCCTAATGTCTATTTGTGATAACCAAATAATCGCAAATAGTAGTTTTAGTTGGTGGGGAGCATACCTATGTGAGTTTGAAGACAATAAAGTTATTGCCCCATCAAAATGGTTCGGACCAGAAGGACCAAGTGACCAAAAAGATATAATACCCATGACTTGGAAAAAATTTTAGACAAAACTTGTCTTTATTAAAAATAAATAATATATTTGCATTATGGAAAAAGAAAAAAACGTTAACGATATCTTAATTGATTTAAAGGGTTATATTAAAGAAAATAAACCTAAGTATTTATACAATAAGAACTTTAAACCAGGTGAAAGTCAAGTACTTTATTCTGGTCCTTACTGGGATGAAGAAGAGATTATGGCTGCAATTACCACGTTTATTACTGGTAAATGGGTAGTAGCTGGTGAAAATGTATTTAAATTCGAAAGAAAGTTTGCTAAATATTTTGGTGCTAAATACGGCCAAATGGTTAATTCTGGTAGTTCGGCTAACCTAGTCTTAATTGCTGGTTTAAAAAAATACTTTGGCTGGGATGATGGTGATGAGATAATTGTCTCACCAGTTGGTTTCCCAACTACAATATCAACTATAGTACAAAATGGATTGAAACCAGTTTTTGTAGATATTGAATATGAAACACTTAATTTCGATGTAACAAAAATAGAAGAAAAAATTACAGAAAAAACTAAGGGTATATTTGTTTCTCCAGTATTAGGTAATCCACCAGATATGGATTATTTAAAAGAATTATGTGAAAAATATGATATTAAATTGATTGGTGATAGT
>Ga0208767_1000384_pt1 | contig 35312 bp, 30 predicted proteins | sample VirMetDEL_Mar_21_FD_184514 | JGI IMG/M metagenome (GOLD analysis project Ga0208767, IMG submission 184514) | Aqueous microbial communities from the Delaware River and Bay under freshwater to marine salinity gradient to study organic matter... | ecosystem: Environmental > Aquatic > Marine >... | reverse complement strand
TCGGATCACTTGATGGGCCAACTCATCTTCGTCGGTTTCCATAACGACAAAGATTGTCGATTCGGTCTGATGTAGAAAGTTCCAAACAGACGCTGCTGCGGACGAAACCAACTCATCATCATTGTCAAAGTCGAGGACGTTCAACCCGTTCAGCGTGCGACTACCAGTGAGCGGCTGATTCGCTGACGTGCCCTGCGTCAAGTCATACCCGTTACCAGACAGGTCGTTCCACTGCGACACCAACCCGCCCGACTGCGTAATCGAATCAGTATCCGACGCGTCAAACCAGGCGGTAGCTCCGACCCGCAACGGAACCGGCATCCACTTCTCGGTCAGGTACGTTTCGGTGTCAGCGATCTGCTGCGCCGTCAACGTGCCCTCAACGAAGATCATCTCGGCAATCGCTCCATCGAAGTTTTGTATCCCGCTTTGATACGCGCCGATGCGCGTAACATTGCCAGTAGTGAAATCGGTTGTACCCATGTCACCGCTCGCCGTCTGCACACCATCAATGTGAACCGATGACGATGCTCCGTCGAACGTATACCGGGCAATCAGCGGTGTTGCTGTCGGTGCATCACCCGAGGTGCCGCTTATTAGGCTACCCGCTCCCGAGTAGGTCCGATCCACGTTGAGAAACGCCGCAAGGACGTATGGAGATATCTGCGTCAGGACGCGTCCGTAAATGTCAGTATCGCGCTCTACGACCGCCCACACCGTGAACGGCTGCGAAGCCGCAATCGTTGACGGATTGTTTTGCAGAAAGTCTGTCGTGCCATCAAAGTCGAGAACGTTCAGGCTGTTCATTGTGCGAGTGCCGGAAGTTGGTTGACTAGAAGAAGTCGCTTGGCTGAAATCGTGGCCGTTACCGGACTTGTCGCTCCACGTCGAAATAGCACCGCCACCCGGCCCCGACAACGTCGTCTCATCCGACGCGTCCAACCACAACGCCGGAGACAAATTCAACGGCGAAAACGACGAAGCAGTAGACACCCCAACACCCGCAGGCATCGGCAACGACAACGCAGAACCAATCAGCGGCATGTCACCACAAAGCCACAATCGACGTAGCAGTCGTACCCGTCGAATACACCCGATCCACACGCACAGGCAACACCGAACCAGCCGTCACACCAACAAACGTCACAGTCCCCGACCCGTACATGTCAACCTTCACATCACCCGCAGCGCCCACATACAACGCTCGGGTCGTGTTGGTGAGGTCCGCTCCGTCGTTCGGTGTCACCGCAACAGCATGATGCGCCGGACCCCATTCTTCGTTGCGTCGATCCGCCCACACGTCAATCATTATCGTCTCCTCGATTGCCAGCCAACGCCATCGCTTACCCTACTTTTGACACGCCAGAGTCACTGGCTAGATCAACGCTCACACTACTTGTACGCAACGAACTTTGACCAGAGCTGACAGGTGCTGAAGTAGCCTTAGAAGCGCCTAAGGCTTTTGATACCCCCGCAGCCGGGACCGCTACAACAAACTTTCCGACTCCCGCCGTAATGATTTCGCCTGCGCTGGCAATGAGCACGTTGGCAAGTGCATTGATGGTGTCCAAGCTGACGAGCACATTTCCGGCGCCGACTCTCGCCTCAAGAACATCAGTGACAGCAGCAATCGCCGCTGGGGAAACGACAACTCCAGTACCCTCGGTGATGGTTACAGCCGGGACTGCCGCCACCGTTTCGATCGCTGCTGGAGCGGCCCCATCGCTGACCTGAACTGAAACTGAGGGAACAGTAGAAGTAGTGCTGATCGCCGCAGGGCTAACCGTGATCCCGGTGCCGGTTGAGACTGTGACAGGCGGCGTGGTCGCTGATATTTCAATCGTCGCAGGAGCAGCACCATCCGCCACTTGAACTGAGACAGCCGGAGTCGTCGCAGTAGCGGCGACTGTGGCTGGGCTGACCGTGATTCCCGTGCCTGCCGTAACCGTGACCGCTGGAGTAGCTGTAACCCCAACGATTGTGGCAAGGGCAATCGACTCGTCTACTTGGACGGTGACTGCCGGGGCCGTTGTCGTAGCAACGATGACAGCCGGACTGACCGCTACTCCCGTTCCAACACTGACCGTTGGCGCAGGGGCCGTAGAGGTTGCAGCGATAGTGGCGACATTGACTGTCACCCCCGCACCCTGAGTGACGGTTAGCGCCGGGGTAGTTGTAGTGCCCGCAATGGTTGCAAGAAGCAGAGTCTCATTGACTCTGATCGAAGCAACAGGAAGTGAGATTCCGGTGCTGATCGTTGCCAGCAACGGCGCAGCCCCGGTGCCCGTCGTGATGGTTGGAGCAGGGACAGTAGCTACAGCGGCGATCGTCGCAGGGCTAACGGTAACTCCGGTGCCCGTGCTGATCGACACTGCCGGAACAGTGACAGTGCCCGTGATCGTCGCCGGGGAGACTGCTGTGACAATCGAAACAGTGACCGCTGGCACTGTTGCAGTTGCGGCGACAGTTGAGGGCGAAACTGTAACGCCCGACCCCTGAGTAACCGTGGGGGCCGGAGCTATCGTGGTCGCTTCGATCGTGGCGGGTGCTGCACCGTCAGAGACTTGAATCGACGGCGATGGAACTGCCGCAGTAGCCGCAATCGTTGTGAGGGTGGGTGTTGCAGTAGTGCCAATGGTGACTGTTACACTCGGCACCGTGGACGATGACGCAACAGTGCCCGGAGCAACCAGTATCCCCGAACCTTCCGTGACCGTCGGAACGGGAACGGTTGTGACCCCGCCGATAGTTACGGCAACGATCGACTCGTTGATGATGACGGTTGGTGAAGGGACCGAAGCAACTGCCTCGATGGTCGAAGGTGAAGCACCATCGGAAACCTGCACCGAGGGCGACGGCAGCGTCGTCGTACATGCAACAACATTCGGAGCTACCGTTACCCCACTGCCCTGAGTGACTGTGACCGCCGGAACGGCGGCAAGTGTGCTGATCGAAGCAGGAGAAACTGTGACGCCCGTGCCAGTCGTGACAGCGACAGTAGGAGTAGCCGTAGTGGCTGCGATCGTGGCAGGAGAGGCAGTGTCGCTGACCTGAACTGTGGCAGCAGGAGTAGTAGCTGCCGTGCTGATCGAAGCGGGCGCAACGGTAACGCCTGAGCCTTGCGTGACAGCCACTGTGGGCGTCGTAGCGGCCGTGCTGATCGTGGCCGGTGCAACGGTGGCCCCTGACCCCTGCGTGACCGTTACAGCCGGAGTGGTGGCCCCTGCGCTGATGACCGCAAGCAGGAGTGTTTCGTTGACCCGAATCGAAGAAGCCGGGGTTGACGAGCTAGCTGAAATCGTTGCGGGCGCAACAGTTACCCCAGACCCTTGCGTAACAGTGACGGTCGGAGTAGCGGCAACCGCCGCAATCGTGGCAGGGGAAGCAGTGACCCCAGCGCCTTGAGTGATCGACACCGCCGGAACAGTTGAAGTAGCAGCAATGACGGCAGGAGTGACCGCCTCAACAATGCTGATTGACACCGCCGGGGCTGTCGAAGTGCAGGCAATCGAAGCCGGGGAGACTGTGACGCCGGTCCCTGTTGTGATCGTCGGAGCCGGAACCGTAGAAGTACAGGCGATCGTTGGGATTAGAAGTGTCTCGTTGACTTTGATCGTGCCGCCGGGGACGGACGAGGTGCAGGCGATAACTGCGGGTGAGACAGTGACGCCAGTGCCGGTCGTAAACTTCGGAGCCGGAACGGTTGCCGTGGGGTCAACAGGGAACGTTAGGAAAAAGTCGGTGCCGGTGCCTTGCGTAATGGTCGGAGCCGGGACAGTCGAAGTGCAAGCAATCGTCGTGGCGTTGACCGTGACGCCGCTAGCACCGGGATTGACGGTGAAGGCAATGCCGACTGCGCCGTCGCTTACGACGAACGACCAATTAGAACTCCCGACCGTTCCTGAGCCTGTCTTTGTTTGCGTGTCCCAAGCGCCCGAGCTTGAAGCACCCGAAGTCCCAGACTCTAAATATCGGCCTGCTGTTATCAGCGCAGAGTTCGACGTGGCACGGTCGGTGTCGTAGTTGTCCCAGCCCGACGAGCTGGTGATTCCCATGTTGGAGTTGCCGCCGTCAAACGAGCACAACGTGAAGGCGAGCTGATCTTTGCTGGTGTCGTCTCGTGTCAGCGCAGCGAGAGAGAGACTGTAGGCGACACCCACTGTATTTGTGTTTATGTCAGAGCCGAACGGCGTCGTTGTATCAGCCCCAGAAACACGCAGGTACCACGCTGCGCCCTCAGAACGACTCCGTGGCGAGATCGTGACTGACGATCCTTCGGTGCCGTCAGCGATCCGATAGAACACCCAAGCGTGAGCGTCCGCAGTGCCGTCTCCGATCCACTGAAGGAGCGTGAACCCGGTCGGCGTCGTCAGGGCGTTCGAGTTGCCCGTGTCCTCCAGCGTGACGAACAGGAGGAGCAGGTCGCCTGTCGCAACCGACGACGGCTTCGTGACGGTAAACCCGGCGTCGTCGCCAGTGTTCAAGTTGAACGACTCAAGAACAGGAGCTGCCATGCGGCACCCCTACGGCTATGGCGTCAGGTCAATGGTGAAGATGCCTGAGGCGTTGAAGCTGAGAACGAAATCACCCGACGACGACGACTGATCGGAGCCAAAGTCGATGTAACAGATGAGCGGGTCGCTCGCAATCGTGTCATCGTAAATGACTGCGCCACGGGCCGTGATCGTAGAAGAGGACCAAGTGACATCGGCGGCGTCGAAGGTAATCACACCGGCCGACTGCGTAAGCGAAAGTGAGGTCAGCGTCTCGCCGCCCGCCGTGTAGCCGGTGCCGACGACCTCGTTCGTGACATCAGCCTTGAAGTCATGCGTCCCGAAGTCAGGCGTGTAGGCGCTGGTCACAAGCATGATCTTCAACGTGTCACTGTCGAGATCAACAGCGTGCGTGTTGTTCAGCATGTTGAGGAATGTGATTCCGTAAAGGCCGCTAGCCATCAGTCATGTCCTTCGTTGTTGCCCGAGTAGAGGGCGCTTTCTTTGTCGTCTTCTTCACAGCCTTCTTGGCTTTTGGTGCCGACTCTGCTTGCTGCAAAAGTCGAACTCCACTTGAGTTCTTTTCCGGCACCTTAGCCCCGTGAGGAAGAGGAGCGATATAGCGGTTGGCGACAAGTGCATCAACTCGCCGCCAGCCGGATGTATCGACAACCTCACCCCGCTCAAAGAACCGGCTGTCACCCTGCAAGCGGCGGATGATAACGTACCAATCCGTCTTCGGGGTAATAGATTCGAGAAGCGGGTCAACGGCCACTATGGGGCACTCCTTGACTCATTAGGCGGGGATGTAGGTGATGTAAGCGACTCCCTCGAAGGAGCCGATCGTTCCGGTGATCGAGCCAGTGACGTACTCCGACGAAGTAAGCGCCCGAGCAGCCTTGCCGTTCGTGCCACCATCGTCAATCGAAGAGATGACCCCTGCCGTAGCAGTTGACTTCCCATCAATCAGCGTGTCATCCGTGCCGGTGCCATCAGCGTCAACTCCCACATCAATCGTGGTCGTTGCGCCGCTCGCCGTCGTGATGTCGATTACCACGTTCTGCACGATGATGCGGCCACCCGTCGGGTTTCCCCAACTGAGTGCAGCAGCGTTGCCAGTGGCGGCAGTCATAGTCACCCGTGCAGTGCGGGGGACCGGAGCGCCCGACGTTGCGTTCTCATCCGAAACGATGAGATCACCTACAAGAAGCTGTCCTCGTGTTGCCTGATTTGGCATGATGGTTTAGCTCCTTAGCTATTAGGCGACGCAGTTGCTGAAGAAGTAGCCGAGGTCGCTAGCGATGACCTTGTAGTCCCAAGCCATCTGGGCCTCGACACGATCCGAACGAAGTTCGTTCATACGGAAGCGGGAGATGCCCACCGTGGAACCCTGCCCGTCCGACACGCCATCCCATGCGAACTGGTAACCCGCCGAAGGGGTCATCAGGCCGGGAGACGGAGCGACATGGTACAGAGCGGCGTTCTTACCGTGGATCGCACCGAACGAATCGGCAGCACCCTCAGCACCCGTGTTGCGAATGCCACGAGCCGTCAGGACTCGATCAACACCGAAGAGCGACGAAAGAGTCGCTTCCGTCGGCACGTTGGCCGAGGTGTACTTGATCCGGTCGATAACGTCCGGGTGGTTCCGAAGCTGACGCATGGCGTCGTAGGTGAGCACCAGCGTGTTCGGCAAGTAGCCCGTTGCGTTCAGCATCGTCGCCTTGCCGACTTCGATGTCTTCGATCGGGTCCGAACTCGTGTAGTTCGACCACTGCGTGAAGTCAACGCCACCAACTACGTCGGTGTCCCAAACTCCAGTGGTGAAGTAGGTGCTCGACCAGTCAATTTCTTGGCGCATGAGCATCCGCTGGGTGACGAACTGGGTCGCCTCCCGGTCGGGGTTGATCGGGTCATCAGCGTTAGCACGAGTCTGGTCGTCAACGTCCTTGTGCATGGCATAGACGTTGCAGCTATAGGTGCCCGTGGACAGCCCGTAGCCCGAACCGGCCGACGGAGTTGACGGGGCACGAAGCTGGGCTTCATCGCGGAACCAATCACCCTTCGTGTAGGTGAAGTAGAGGTCCGACTGCTTCTGAACTGAAATGGTCGGGAAGATGCGATTCGCAATGAACACATCATTCGATTGCATGTAGGCGACGCTGATCTGCGAAAGAATCGCATCAACATGAACGTCGCTGGAGGTTGGCTGAGGCATTTTTCTTTACTCCTCGGATCAGGCCGCTCGATGCGGATTGGCGCAGTTGACAAGGGCAGTTCCGATGACGCCAGCACCGCCAGTAGCGGTCTTCATCTGGCCCACAACGTACTCAGTGGTATCGGTTCCCGGCAGCTTGGCATCGGCCTGTCCGTCAGAGGAAGTGCCAATGAGATCGCCCTCGTTGAGAGCGGCATCGCTGCTGATCTTCGTTTCGCCCATCACAACGATGGTCGCTGCCTGACCAGTAGACGGCTTGTTCTGAAGAACTCCGCAGGGGACATCGGTAGCGGCGGCGCAAAGCGCAGCCTTACCGTTGGAATCAAGCTTCACGAAGTGGAACTGCTTGGCCGAAAGGTCAGCCGCCGCTTCCAACGTGGTCTTGAAAGGTTGTGCAGACTGTGTTGCCATGCTCAGTTACCTCGCAGGTATTCGGTGTAAAGGGAAGGGTCAAGCTCGACGGCCTTGCTGATCGCCTGAGCGTGAGTAAGGGAGGTGTCTTCCTCCCGCAGTCGAGCAGCCGCCTTCTCGATGGGATCGGTCGAGCTACCAGACTCAAACGAGGTGGACTTGCCAACCTCAGAGAAAAGGCCCGACTCGCTCACTGTTTCGTTAGCAGCAGACAACGCATCAATGATGACACCGAAAGCCTCTTCGTCCATGACCTCGGCAGCAGCCTTGAGGACCGGACCAAGGGTCGAAGCGTCAACCGAAAGAGCGCTGAACTCAGCCGCCTTAGCGATGAACTCCTGCTCGATGCGATAATCACGCTCAGCCTTGGCAATCTTTTCGGCGGCCTCAGCACGCTCCTCGGCAGCCTTTACGATCTCAACGATCTGCGGGTCAGCCGACTTGAGGATGTCGGTTTCCTCTTCGATGTACTCGGCCATCTTGGAAAGCTCATCCACCATTTCGGCGTTTGCTGACTCAAGAGCGTCGATGTACTCATAGACCTCAGAAGGAAGGTCGATGGCTTCGCCGTCATCCTTCTTCATTTTGTGACCGGGCTTGGAAACTTCTTCCTCGTCCTCGTCATCGTGGTCTTCCATTTTTTCGTAATGACCGGGCTTGGAAATTTCTTCCTCGTCCTCGTCCATCTTCTTATCTTTGTGACCCGGCACAGCACGCTCCTCTGAATCGGCGGACTTGAACAAAACCACTTTGCTCAACTGATTCGCGGGACGGTTGACGAGGCTTACCTCATCGAACTCCATGTCAGATAGACGGTTCCCAACGACAGTCACGAGGAGGAACATATTGGTGATAATTTCATCGACTCAAGAGTCAATGGAATTTTTTTTTGAGCTACTTCTTTTTCGTGTTCTCGTAGCGCTCAAGAAGCCGACGGCCTTTCGCCGCCAACTTCGCCGCATCCGAACGGTTCTTCGGTACTGGCTCACCCCAAGCGGCCGCCGACAAGGCCAGCCGAGTTGGCTCACCTTTATCGTTCGTCATCGGGCCTGAAGGGTTCGTAAAGAAACGAGTGAGAAAGCTGCCTTTGCGGCGCATCTTCTCCGGCGTGTCAGCAGCGCCTTTGACCCCCGGCTTGAGATTCGCCCCTTCTTTCTGCTTGAAATGGCGACGGCCAGCAGCGGTGAGTCCACCCTTCGGGTCTTTGATCGGCTGCTTCTTTTCTACGTTGATAGTGGGGCGAATAGTGGCGGGGATGACCGTAAACCCTTCGACCACCAACTCTCCGTCAGCCTTGACCACACATTCGCCGTGAACCACTCGTGGGGCACCCTGACCCGGCTCTGGGCTGGCTTTGACGTAATGACCACTGTAGTTACAAGGATCAATCATTTGCTCACCAGCTTGTTGTAAAGCACCTTTAGCATGTCGTCATCCAACTCACTACCTGAAACCAAGTAGCACTTGCCCGATGCCTTGTCGATGTAGATGCTCTCCCCAGCGCCAAGATCGTAGATGGCTAACTGGTTCGTCTCTTTGCCCATCTCCATTGCCTTCTCCCGGCTTTCCACGACTGTGGCTACGTCGAGATAAAAGAGGTCGCCGTCTCTCCATGCCCCCAAGAACTTTCCGGGTTGGCTAAGCTCATCCTTCCACTTCCGGGTGTAGTCGCGAATGATTTCAAGTCCACCGCCTTCAAGGAACTCGCTGGCGGGGAACTTTTCTTCGGCAGTAAACGCCTGCTCGGGGTCAGCCACTGCATAGCCCGTGAGTTTGTGCTCTTTCCCACGAAGGTCGAAAGTGATCCCCTCGTTCTCAGCAATGTAGTTGTAGATGCGCCGGTTTCTGGCCCAGTTGCCATGTGTGGACTGGTCGTGAGAACCGTGCTTGGACAAACCAAGCTTTTTCCGCTCAGCCTCTAGCGCCTTTATCTTCGCCTCCATTTGAGTGATGGACTCAGCCATCCTCTCCCGCTCTAGCGACTGAACTTGCTCATTGCCGGGGTAATCAGCCGACAAGTTGTTCATTCGGCGGCGAGTGATCTTGATCGTCTCTTCCCACCGTGAAATAGCTTCATCGGGGCGCATTCCCCAATCCCACACATGGGCAGGCATCTTCTGGCCGAGTCCAGCGTACATCGCCGCACGATGGTGGCCGTCAACGATCCACAGCTTGCCTAGACGATCACGAATCACATACGGGTCGTAGCCCTCACGGAACGGCTCACGGCCAGAAACAACCTTGTCCACATGACGGCTGCCGATCCACTCTTCAGTCGGATGTAGCTCGGCCGGGTCAAACATCTCTTTCGGCTTCTTGCGCCACAACTCGTCAGGAATCCGCTTCGCCGCAAGAACGTCAGGGTTCTCTTCGTTTCCGTCCGTCCACATCAGTCCATATTGAGAGATGTGGGCATCACGCTTTGCTGTCGGCCCTGAAACTTTTGGGGAACCACCGCCCCTCGCCCAATTCCCATGCGCTTTTTGATCGTGCTGAGCGTGCTTATCAACCATGCCTGACAAACCCGTCTTCTTCCGCTTCTTCTTCCGCTTGAAATTCCAATCGGTCGAAGGTACATGGACATCTGAACTCGTAGGCTGCTGCTTCTCAACTGTCTTGTAAGTCCCGCCCCGTCGCTTGTATTCCTGAACCAGCCAGCCGTTCGCATAAGCCGACGGATACACATCGAACTTGCGCTTCGCCTCAGCCTTGACCTTGGCGTACAGCTTCGGGTTCGACGGAATGTTCTTCGACTTCTTCACGCTCGTGGAGACATTGCCAAGGCCGGGGTTCGGAATCTCTTCCAACTCCATCGGTTCGCCCGAAACCATCCACCACGAAACCAACTTGTTCTTGTCATCAACCCACCGGCCCTGCGTTCGATCCCAGCGTTCTTCCACTATCCGGCTCTTGCCTTTCGCAAGCCGGTAGTAAGCCCTCGGCTGGCCGATGGCGTCCATCTTGGCGAAGTAGCGGAAAGCAGCTTTGGCAAGTGGCTCATACCCCATGACACCGGTGAGTGTTGGCAACTCCAAGATGCCTTTAGGCCGGTTGACTTCCTCCCACATCCCGACCATTTGGTCCCACCATGCTTTGCGCTGAGCTTCCGTCACAGTTTCACGAGTCAAACCAATCTCGGAAAGTGCCTTCTCGTCTCCTCGATACAACTCGTAAAGCCTATGAGAAGGGTCTTTCATCTTCAGAGAAGAAGCAGTATGGAACTGGACTTCGATCAAGAAACCCTGAGGCGTCATGAAGTTGGCGTTCAAGCCATCGTAAGCATCGCCTAACTCCCAATAATTTTTGGAGTTCACCAGAACGAACCCCTGAGCAGCCATAGCTTCGTAAACATCGTTGACTCGCTGGGTGTACTGACGCTCGGTAAACTTGAACGTGTATCGCAAAACATCCTTCATGTTTTGCGCTGCCTCTTGCCTAGAAATGCCGTCCTCAATACTTGTCAAGTCAATTTTTCGTGCAAGTGAACTCGTTGTCTTCATCCGAAAGCCGATTCCCTCCAGCATCCCTCCGGTATCGACTGCGATAGTGTCCATCAATTTTGTGATCGCTGGCTCATGCTCTTCTTGAGAACGACGAAGCTGAGTTGCCAACATATTTGCTTCAGGCGAATACTGCCCCTCTTCGTCAAGCTTGTCTCTGGGCGGTAAAAGTTCACCACCGGCGTAAGCCGAACGGCCCCTAGCCCAGTTCCCGTGAGACTGCTGGTCGTGCCGAGCATGCTTACCAACTCGTCGCTCTAGCGGGGTGCCTTCAAGAATAATTCCGTCGCCATCACGATCAATGAACTCGTAGAAGCGCTTTTTTCTGTCTTCCTTCTTACGCTCACTTTCACGCAAACGCTCACGACGGGCAATGTATTCTTCCCAAGCTTCCTTTTCAGGTGGCCGTGATGGGGCAGGATTATCCAGAACCGAGAACATCGCACTCTCTACAGTAGCTATCCTCCGTAGGCCCTTCGCCCTCCTAGCAGCAGCATCCTGCATCCTGCGCGCAGCAAGCTCTGCTCGGAGTCTTTCAGTGAACTTCTTGCCCTTCTCGATTGTCCAGCCATACGGGCCACTTAGCTCTGGATAGAAAAGGCCAAGGGGATCAAATTCTTGCCGCATAGAGCGGAACTCTCTCGTAGCAACCTCAACCGGCAAACCGACATCTTCGGCATAACCCTCCATCAGATGCTCGTACACACCCTCTGTGGTGTAAGGGAAAGTGTTAGCAATTTCGTGGTAGTTTTGCTTCAGTTGCTCAAACAGCCGCTTCGTAGCAGGAGGCATCGGCTGGATATTTCTTTGCATGTACGACCTGCGAAGGGCAGCTTCATCGAAGAACCTCTCACGCCGTTCCGCCGCCTCCGGGTCTAATTTTTTTTCAGGACGAACCTTTTCCCACTTCTTCGCTAGGTACTTTCGAGCGTAAAGAAGTGCCTCGGATGTGACCCCCACCATCCGTTCTGCAACAGTCTTACCTTCCGGGTTCCAGTTGCCGAGAAAAGCATGGTCACGGTGAAGACGTTCTTCCCAAGACAACGGTCCCGCGCCTGAAGACGGACGACGAAATCCGAGTTCGGCAAGATCGGATCGAACTGCCCAATTTCCGTGACTCTTCTGATCGTGATTGGCGTGCTTAGCAAGAGAAGCGTCGTACTCCTGCTTCGCCCACAGCATGACGAAGTAGGCCGAAAGCGCGTCTAACTCATCAAGTTGATCGTCAGAATAAAGCTCAGGTCTTAGAGCTAAAGTCATTCTACTTCTTCCCGAGCGACCTTGACTTGTTCATCGTTTCTTCCCCTGAGTTTTCCACGCACGAGTTGCGGCTTCCCCAACCGGCAATGATTGAAGCCACTCCCGAGAGGCGAGGTCCACCCTGTCAGTAATTTGGGAAAGGAGATTGGCCGTCTGCATATCGACTAGAACTCCGTCAATCGTCTTGGCTTGCTTGTTGTCAACAATCGACTTCATGTCGCTACGGGACCACTTAGGAGCCATACGGCTATCCAAGTCGTCAATCGCCCGTTGAATCGACTCCCGCTCACCCCGCTGGTAGAGGCCGCCGTCAACATCTAGGGCACGGCTGAACTGCTCTCGCATATCCTTCATCTTTTGGTAGCCAGCAGGGGAGTTTGAGAACTTTGTCTTCTTGTACTCCTTTTCTTGGTTAGAAACATACGTTGAGCCACCCGACCCACCGCCTCGACCGTTTGCCCACGATCCATGACTCTTCTGGTCGTGATTGGCGTGCTTGTGCAGTTCATTCCAAGACTTGCTCATAGTCTTCTTCCTTTTGACTGGACCCGATTCTGTAATTGTGTAGACAACAGGCTTTCGCTCATCACGATTCATATGCAACGTGGAACCGATCGGAGCTTCTTTCAGCCACCGCTCCAAAGACACCGTAATAGCTTCACCTTCCTTGCCCTTTTGGCTAAGAATAGTTGATGAAGCAGGCAAGCTTGACGTTGCTTCATACCCTGTCCATTCCTCTGGCTCGCCCTTACGACGGCTCTTTGGGTTAGAGCCAGAAGAAAACGGCTTGAGAAGCTTCTTCGCCCAGTTGCCGTGAGCCTTCTGATCGTGCTGAGCGTGCTTGTGCAGCTCACCCCAACTCAAGTCGCTCATCAGCTTCCTGCCTTTGCTTCCTTCGGCATGATGCCAAAATCGTCCGCCCAAGAGTTTGCTTCCTTGAGCACATCCATGATGTCCATGTCAACGACCTTGACCTTCATGTCCAAATCGTCACCATCACCATCTGTGTAATCACGAGCAACTTGAGCTGCCCAGCGATGGTGGCCGTCGATGACGTAGCCGTCTCTCGACACAAAAATTTCGCCATCCCCCGGATCGAAGTTGGAGTTGTTTTTCATCCCAACAACTTTTGCTCCCACGAGTTCAGTTTGGCTGGCCTTGAGAGACGAAGCCTTGACCGTCTTGCTTTTCACAGCCACCCCCTTATCGCTCAAATGCTTGACGAACTCACCTTCAGCTTTGACCTCGCCGTTCTTGTTCTTGGGGAGCTTGTCCGCCTTTGATCCCTTGCGAGGCTTACCACCCAACTGCGGCATTTGCTTGCGAGGCACGCCCTTGTTCTCGCCGCAGAACAGGTTCGTCCCCGGAACGGAGATTTGACACAGGTTCACATTTGGCGTTGATCCAGTTGTCTCTTCCGATTCTTTGATAGCCGCATGCAAACGAGCAAGGAACCCCTCAAGGTCTTTCTCAGAAACCTCGACTTTCTTGCCAGACTTCAAGCGATCAAGCGCTGCTCTCGCCTTGCTGCTCTTTTCGTCGCTGCTGTCAGGCTTTGACTCTGACTTCGGCTTAGCTTCTGCTTTCGGCTTCGGCTTCGTAGCCGTCGCACCACGAGAGCCGCCTCCACTTGAACTCCCCCGACCCTTGATGCCACCAGTGTGCTGGTTACCCCGAAAATCATGACCGGGGTTTTCGCCGCTACCCGGCCCACCCTTACGAAGCTCTCGTGTCCGAGCAAGAATCTCTTCGGTCTTAGCTTCGATCGCTTTCGACAAGAACTCCAAAAAGTTTGGCGTTACCTGAACCTTCGCCTCACTATCCGCTTTGCCAATCTCGGTGTACTCACCCGGCTTCAACTTCTTCTTCTGACGTTGGCCGGTGCCATGAACTGAGAAGCCGACGTAATCGCCTTTCTTGACTTGGCTCCACACTCGGTCGTCAAGAACCTTGAACCCGATCCACCAGCCCGTTGGCACGACCCCCTCAGGGATGCCAAGCGCCGCTTGCTTCTCTTTTGTCAACACAACGGACTCAACCATTGTGCTGACGCCCTTGCGGATGTGCATCTCTCCGCCGTCTCGACTATTCAAGACGTACTGATAAGCGGCTTTCTCAAGCTCGTCTTCCGAGTCGATGAAATCGTCTTGCCGGTCAAGAAGAAGCTGGCCTTGCTCGTCCTTGATGATGTTCGCCCAACCAAAAACAAGGCGCTTGTCCTCGTCAACCTTGGTGATTGAGCCTTTTGCGACTGCCATTCCAACATCATTGATCCGTTGGTGCAGCTAGGCAAGTGCTATCAATTTTTATTCATCGTCTAAATCGGCCTGATGCGGGTCAAACATGCCGTGCTCCCACGCCTGCTTCACATCTTGCAGCGCCGACTCCAGCAGGCCGATCAGAACCCACGGAGGAGTGTCAGTCGAAAACGCCACATGAAGTGTTGGCTGGCCGCTCTCCTGCAACCCGTCCACAATGGTGATTCCATGATTCGGCACCATGTTCGGCCACAAGATCGAGCCGATCGGTGGCACTAGCGCATCAGGAGGAACTCTCACAGTGTCCATCACTGGACGGTACTGCCCCTAACTAGATTTCGGAAGGCTCGTCAATGAGGTCGTGATTGGCGTGCTTCTCGACTGATGGAACTTTGACTCTAGCATCCGAAACTTGCTCAAAAAGCCGAGCTAGATGCTTTTCGTTGACAGCTTTGCTCACAAGCCCCGCTCCTCATACCACTTCAACCCGTAAGGTTCGTCGTGCCACGGCCCCATGTTCAACTCTCGGGTAACAATCATGTTTACCTCGTCCTTGGTGTACTTTTCTGCCACCTCAGCATTCGTCATATCACGATAGAACTCGGCTGGGAACCACTCGTCCAACACTGGGTCATAAGCCAAGTCATCGACTTCGGTCCAAGCATGAGGGATGCGCTCTTTCCCTGCGCCTTGGATTGAACCATGAACGAGATACCCTTGCTTGGGCATTTGTGTCACTGTGCGCCAAGACAATTCGTAGCACCGTCCGATCCGATCATTGAACTCGGCTGGAGGTCGATAGGTGCCCAAACTTTCTGGTCGATCCGGCGAGCCTGAGAGAGCGGATGCCCAGTTCCCGTGAGTCTTCTGGTCGTGGCCTCCACCCTCATGCTTAGAAACACTTTCGGACTCAACAAGCACCTCAGCTATGAAGTCGAAATCTTCATCCGTCAAGTTGGGCAAGGAGAGTAAGCCGAAGATGTCAGGCATCACGCTCGCCTTTCCTGATCGGTGCCGTCGAACACAAAACCATCCCCATCACCGTCAATCACACCGTCAAAGAACTCATCAATGATGTGACCATTCGGGAACGGAAGACCCTGAACCCCGAACCGAAACCACTCAGCAAAAAGTTCGGCGTCAGCCCGAGCGTCACTTTGGGAATCATTTTCCGAACTGTGCTTCAACTTCAACCTCTTTCCCAAAACTGTGTCTCCAAGCTGATTCGTCGCAGCCAAGTAGTAGTGCTGGTCGCCGGGGCCATTTCTATACCTGCCCGCCCCGGCGATGCCAAGAATCTCAAGCACTTGGAAGTGTTCATTGAAGAAGACACGAGTCTCGTCAATCCACTTAGCGCTGATGTGACTCCTCCAGACCTGCTCATCAAGAGGCGAAAGACCTTCCCACATCCGTCGTTCAGCGGCGTGCCCAGCCTCGTGGATCACAGTTTTTTCGAGATGACCCCAAGCTTCCTCAGACGGTCTGGTTTGCAAGGTTTGGATGTACTTTTTCCAACGTGATATTTCGTCCAAAGGCTTGCCAATCGCCGCCGCCAACTCAGGCTCATTCTTGAAAACCTCCCATACCTCGTCGTTCTCAAATATCCCCGGAATTGACCACAGCGAAATCACAATTTCGTTACTACGAAGCACATCTTGGTTCTGAACATACCACCCTCCACCGATGTTGGACTTCGCGGCTACCTTCACATGAGTGGGGCGGAACTCTGGGCTGATCTTGTTCAACGTGTCCAGAATGGCCTTCTTTTGCTTAGGCGTGAGTTTCGGGTTCCTAATGTTTCCCCAGCCACCCACAGTGAAAGGGTCAGAAATAGTGATGTCAACTACTTCCATCTCACCCGAGTCATTGCGAACTATCGCTTTACCCGGCAGCTCCCCTGCTCGGCTCGTGAAGAATGCGGTGCCCACACCCGGCTGAGACGGAAACACCGTGACACCATTGGCATCGAGCCAGTTGTAAGTCATTTGAGCGCTTTCCATTCCCTTCGACTTCCAATCGAACTCTTTGATTACATCTAGGCTTCGGCCCCTAGCCCAGTTGCCATGAGTCTTCTGGTCGTGATTGGCGTGCTTGCCGACGAAGCGTTCTTGATCGGTTCCCTCGCCAACGATTCCATCGTTGTCACGATCGATCATCCCTTGGAGGCGGCTGCTAATTATCTCAGCGGCCTGAGTGTCCTGCGTGCCCTCGGGGAAAGTCATGGAGGGATACGACTTGCCGGGGCGGTTGATGACGACGACTTCACTCTCGGTTCCACCTATGACCAAGGCGATGTCCTCGACTGGCACCAAGTCATAGACCACTGTCCCCCTCGTATTCCTCCACGGTGGATTCGGATTGAAGTAGCCGGGAGGTGGATCGAACACCCCGAAACCTCCAGCGAACCGAGCAGCCATTTCAGGGTTAGCCGTCCACGACGACACCGCAGTGGCTTCTCTCGGGGTTACCGTGTCGCCCTCAAAGCGCTTGGTGTAGCCACGGGTCAGAGCCACATGTGTTACACCGGCATCCGCAAACGCTTTCTGCGTCTCGGCGTAGTTGTGCTCCCACCATCCACGGGCTGCTTGGACGCCTTTTTGCTGTCGCTCGTCGGGGGCGATTATCAACTCGCTGGCTCGGTAAGCATCTATGGCATATGGGTCGCCCGGATTTCCATCTCTGTATTCCCTGACACCTTTGAGCCAACTCTCCATGTTGCGCTCCTCATTGAAGAGCTGAACTGCTGCAATATGCATCGCTGTCCGAACTCGATTCGCCGGGAAAGATGAATCTTCATAGGGGCTTTGCCTCCACCCGTTCCAAAAAACCACATCAAGGTCATTGAGGGTGTAGCCCCTGAAACCGCCAAGTGCCGTTCGGATGCTCGGTTCGTAGTTCTCAGTGAACTCCTTGAAGTCAAGGCCGCCGCCGCTACGGGTAAGGCCCATCACCGCTTCGTGAGCATCTTTTGGCTCAGTATCCGAAGTGCGCTTGTAGTCCGTGAAGCGTCGGCCGAAGTATTCGCCCCCTTCCCAATCAAGGAAGCGAATATCCTGCTCGTAGTCTAAGCCTAGCTCTTTGAGCTTCTTGCGCTTCCACCCTTCCCACTCTTCTTCATTGCCCTTGAACTCCTCGAACCCCTGCTCGTAGGTTTCAGGCGGCCACATTTGGCGTTCTTTGTCAAAGGGGAAAGGCGAGAACGACTGCTCGTACAGCTTCTCATACTCCATAGGCTTGTCGCTTTGCCAGCCGTACTCCTCGGCATAGAACTCCCCTAAGGGGCGAGAATACTCTCGGTCAGCAAACGGCTTCAGGGCAGCCGCACCGACTAGCACTCGACGGGCAGCCTGCTTCTTCTTCCGCCCCTTAGCCCAGTTCCCGTGAGTCTTCTGGTCGTGATCGGCGTGCTTTTCGACTGGCTTGTCAATGGAATCGAAGAACCGGCGATAACTGGCCTGTACTTCTGGAACATCTTTCTCCCAAGCGGCTGGGTCGTTGTCAACCCACCAGTTGTAAAGCTCCACTATCGACTTAGGTGCCTTCGGGCCACGCAACGACTTTCCGACGAAACGCTCAAACTCGGTGCCTTCCAAAATGATTCCGTCTCCGTCACGGTCGATCTCATCCAGCCGGACAAGTCGCTGGTCAGAGTCACGGTCAGGGCGAGGAGACAAGCGTTTTGAGCCTTCCCATTTAGCCTTGCTCTTCAGAATGTCCACCCAATGTTTCTCCATGTCATCCCTGTCGATGTAACGCCGAGGGTCAATGGAAACTAAATCCTGAAAGCCCTCAAACTGCTCACCGTTGTCAAAGAACAGTCTGGTGTCGCTCCGATCAATGTTGACATTCACCAATTCCAATGAGTTGTAAACCTCATGGCCGAAGTTCAAGATGTCTTTGGCGCTGGATAGCGTGAACGGCGTATTTGATGCGGTCGTAATCGCCTCATCCCTGTAAGACTGAGCAACCCAGCCCACCAAATTTTCCACCCTCCTGTCGATCTCTGCCCTAATATCGCCAAGCGTGACGTTTGATCCCGGCTGACCAACACCGAGACTCTCGACAGCAGCCTCTTCCCAAGTTTCCTTGAACTCAGCCGTCAACTGCTTTTTCAAGTCTGGGGCTATATCAAAATTGAAAACTTGCCCTATCAAACTTTGGGGACCACCTACTTGCTCGATAACAAGGTCGGGGTCTTTCGGTTCGTAGCCAGTCTTGAGCCAGACGTATCCACCGTTCATGTCGCTGTAGTTCGAGACAGCATGAACTACTGCCTCGTCAAACCCTGCCAGCGCCTGCTGGTCCTCCCAGTGGCGAAGTAACGTACTGCCAAACCCTTGCTCCTGCAAAGATTCGGCCAGAGTGAACAGCCTGTTTTTGACCTTGCCATCTGCGCCAGACCAAGACAAGTTTCGCCAGATCGTGCTGCCGGTGTGAAATATTCGACCTGTTTGGTTATCCCGCAGGCTGATGTCACAATCTACTTGTAGCTGGCCGGATTTTTCGGTGACAGCGAGAACCTTGCAGGTGATTGTTCGCTTCCCATCAGGAGTTGTAATCGTGGCACCGAAGATTTGATCGACAGCCCTTGTCAAATTGCTTGGCGAAATTGAGCTGACTATTTGTTCAGCGATGGAGTTGTAAGGACGACCGGTTTTTGGGTTTACGCCACTGCCATCAAAAGTTTGACCAAGCTCTCTCTCAAAGAACTCTTGAGGAGAGTTGGTCGGCTTGATGTCAGCCGAGTCAATGAGGAAGCCCGCCTTGGTCGAGTAAGCAAAGGAACTTCTCGGAGCATTGCTCTGGTCCCACTCGGCGTACTCCTCGGCGGACAAGGCGACATAGCCCTCGGGAACTCCGACACCTCTTGCCCAGTTGCCGTGGCTCTTCTGGTCATGGTCGCCATGTTTTGCGACTAGCTCTTCATCAAGGTAGGCAGCATCCCAGTTGTCGGGAATCCAAGTCAGCAGTGAGATGATCCCCGTGCGGCTCTGCTCGGGGACCTTACGGTTGTACTCGAACTTCTTGTCGGCCTTGCCCACGAACTGCTCTTGGTCGGTGCCTTCATAAATCCAGCCATCGCCATCACGGTCGATGGGGTCTAGAAGATAGGCCGAGTCAAGCGCTATCTCTGCCACACGCTCGGGGGTGTGAATGTCAGCTACCGAGCCATCGCCCAGCACCACCGAAACGCTAGTCGTGCCGACTGTGCCCTCAATGACAATGATCTCTTGCTCACTGAAGCAGCCAGGGCCAGTCAGGGCAGTGGAGAAAACTTGCGAGTCGGGAATCATTGCCCGCTGCACAACCGCAAGCACACTTTTCGTCACTGGTTTACCTACATTTGGCGGCATATCCGCAAACTGGTTGGCCACCTGTGTGGATGTGGACCATGACGACAGTGGCTGCCTGCCAATCTCATCGGCAGAGACTCGCCACGACGATTCTTGCATCGCCTGTTCTGCTGGCTTGCCTTGAACTGCGATTGCTGACTCCACCACCTTCAACGGAAGCTGTGGCTTACGAGGGTTCAGCGAGATGCCCCTAGTTGCCCTAAAGGATGTTTCTGGGGACAGGGCAAGCAGCGCCTGTGTTTCTGCGTAGACGGCCTCGGCGTAAGCCTCAGCAAAGTTGCTACTGGGAAGGTCCACATGGTCCTGCCGCTCAGCAAAGCGATCCCATGACTCCACACTCCCAACTCTGTACGCCACAGCTTTTTGCAACTGGGCAGAGCCCTCGGAAGCTGACGATGTTGCCCACTGCCTCGTTTGGGCGTCGGCGGCCCGATAGAGCCTCGTGATGTCGGAACCAGAACCTGCTGCTGGGTCGTCATAGCCAAGAGCGACGAGGGCGGCCCCTCTAGCAGCAGGTGATGATGCATAGATACGCTCAGCGATCCGGCCATTCAGGGACTGCTTGATGATTCTTCTCGTCGTCTCGCCCGCGGGAGGGAGCAGGCCGTCGATGGTTTCATCGAGGGCCTCCTCGAAGGTGTACTTGGACTCATCAAACTGAGCGGCGACGATTACGGAACCAACCGCCCTCCTAGTATCTTCTGGCAGCAGCCCCATGATTGGGTCATCGAACCGCTCATATGGAAGCGGCTGCTCTTGCTGGTCAGCAAAAGTGCGTACTGACCCATCTAGCTTGGCGCTATCAGCTCCGCTAGTCGCCTTCTGAATATGTGCGCTAACCAGCGCCGACGCTGCGGCTAAGGCCGGTGCTGAATCGTAAACGCCGCTCTCCAAGTTTCTAACCGCCTGCACGAAACCCACCCCACCATCAGGGCTAGCAGCGACTGAATCTGCCCATGCGGTCATCTTGCCCCTAGGTGGCTCGGCCCTCAGCAAGTCGAGGCCAACAGTGTCGGCAAGATATTCCGACAGTTCAATTTGCTTACGCAAGTCGAAGTTCATGTCACGGAGCGCTCTTCGCCAGACCTCAATCTGGACGGCTGCCTCATCACCACGACTGAAATAAGTCTGATCTCGACCTAGGCCCGGCAGACCCGCCTCAGGCCCGATGCGCGACTCCATTTCGCCAAACTGCTTCTGAAGCTCACTAATTGCCTCTAGCTCTGCTTTGGCTTCGACCAGATTTTCGCCGTCAAGAACACTGAGTTTGCCAGAGAACGGATCGCCCGGCAGCAGGTCTATCTGCTCGGAGCGACGGCCCGATGCGTTTGCGCTCAGGATCTCAGCTTTCGTATGCGCCGCATAGAACTCGGTGAACCAGTCCGAAAACTCGGTCCGCCCTGTAGCCCAGTTGCCGTGGCTCTTCTGATCGTGGGAAGCGTGCTTGCCAACTTTTTGGCGCTCGTCACGGTCGGCTTGGATGTCGTTCTTACTAGGCAGTAGCGCCGAAACCTCATCAACAAGATCAAAAGGCACCGGCTTGATTACCGGGTTGACTTCTGTCCTGTTGTAGCCACCCTCGCCCGTATCGACGTAGTGCGATCCAGTCTTGATGTATTCGTCGGCCTTGTCGAAGTACATGATTTCTGGGTCGTACTTGAAGCGAACGATCCGAGCAGGCTCTTCCTTCGGCCAGTAGAAAGTCCCTGTCTTGTCCTTGGAAAACACAGTGCCTTCGTTGCCAAGGTTCATCCGCTGATCGGACCTGAAGTATCCACGCTCTATCGCTTGCTGGTACTCGGACTCGGCCATCACCCGATACACAAAGTCGCCGGGGCGCTCAGAGCCTTCGACCCGCACATTGGGGTTACTCATGTCGTTGCCACGACTACCGGGCACAGTCGTCGGTCGGTTATCTCCAGCGTAAGGCGAACCAAGATTCTTGGTGTCCCACGGAGTTATGTCGTAAAGCTGCCAGCGCCCGTCGGGCGTCTGCTCGCTTCTAGTGATGGTTTCGCCAATTTTTAGATACTTGGTTTTGACGCCACGTTCGGCAAGATACCGCTGCTCAAAGCGCTCTGGGAAAGCCTCCATGACATCCGATTGGCTACTTGGCTTCAGGATTGCGTCCCACGCATCTTCAACTTGCTCCCAAAGCGGTTTGCCCGACCGCCCCTTGGCCCAGTTGCCGTGAGTCTTCTGGTCGTGATTAGCGTGCTTCACAACGGTGGGGCGCATCGCCAACCACCGCTGCAAGCCGAGCGGGTCGGCCTTGCCGAACTGGTCGGGGAAAACTAGCCCCATCGAACAACGGCAGTTCGGGTGAGAATCCGTGGGGTAGTACACCTGATCGCCGTTGTTCAAGTTCCAAAAGCCATCAAGAGGAATGAGCAAGTCGTCCATCGGCCCGCAGATTTCGCAAAGCTTTTCGTCAGGAGTGACGATCCACTTCCGCAATGTGTTCGGCGGCAAGAAGCCATCGTCGGCCAACTGCTCCCAATACTCCTGCTGCCCGACCGAAGCAGCCCGAGCAACTTCTGTCCGAGAGATCATCTCGGCTCGATACCGAAGCAATCGCTCAGCATACGCAGCCGCCTGAGCTTGCGCCTGAGCGATTGACATCCCCGAGGCCAACAAGTTCGACTCAAGATTCTGAACCGCCAAAGCGTGCTGAGGTAGAAGGCCAACTTGTTGCCTGATGCGACGGCGAGCTTCATCACGGGTAATGACGCCCTCGATTTGATCTCTGATGATCTGGCGAAGGTTTTCTTGGATCGACTCGCTGACGTAACGAACGAGGTAGCTCGTGATGTTGCTGGCGGCCGTAAGGGCACGAGGAGAAACACCGTTGTAAGCAGGACCAATAGCATCAGCCGTCAACTGACCTGCCTGCTGCATTACCGACTGCTGAACAGGAGCAAAAGCTCCACTATCGACTTCGACTTGTGCAAGAGCGTCGTTGACAATCTCGGACATGCCCATGATTTCGCCGTCGTCAACTCGCTGGGTGAGACGGTAAACCGTGCTCACGCCGATCAAAGACGCCATCGCCGCCAAGAACGCCTTGACCATGCTCGGCTCTTCACGCTCCGTCATGGCCCAGATTTCTTCGGCAAGGTCTTCAGAAGAGAAGTCCTCGTATGGCGGCATGGCTACTCCTTGTCGGGCTTAGGAGCTTGAACTGCTTTCGCCTGAGGCGGCGGCTGCTTCTCGTTCATCTGAGCGGCAGGGACACTCTTTTTGCCAGCCGCTGCCACATCGCCCTTCGCTGACTCACGACGTTCGGGGAGGTGAGCCATGCCACGAAGATGGTTCTCAAGGTCATCATCGGGGAACAGTGGAGCGCCCGCACCAGCGAGTTGCTGGATAAACGTGCCGATCTCCGTAAGCGGAGGAGTCTCAATCTCCCCGTACTTGAGTTCCGGCAACGCCTTCGTCTTGATCCCGTTGACCTTGAACAGCCGAGGGATAGCGTGCTCGTTCATCACGTTCTCGATGATCTGGAGATACGTTCCGATCGACACAGAGAAAAGATTTGTCTTGTCGGAACTCAAAGCATACGAGCCATACGCTTGCTGGCCGAGCAGGATGAAGTCAGCCAGCACAGTTGTGGCGATGCGCTGGTCGTACCGTTGCAGAGTCGTGTTGATGTCGAAAGAACGAGAGCCGCCCGAAGAAAGCAACTCAAGCTTGTAAATCTGATGGCCTTGCTCGTCGTACATCGACGGCAGGATCAAACCTTCTTGCTGATCTCGTCGAATGTTGACGACCATCTCTTGATAGTCACGGAAAATTTGTTGCTTCGCCCCGGTTGCGTCTTCCCGCATAATGTCTGGATCGACGTACATTACGGGAAAACCAGCGAGGTCACGCTCAATTCCGATGGCTTCGATCTCTTCGACTCGCCGCTTGAAATACCACGGCCGGTAGGCGTTCCGCAGTACGGAACGACCCTCAGGGTTGTTCTTCTCCGAACTCGTGCGGAACAACAGCGCTTTTTCGATCGGGATGAACGTCAAGTCGTACTTTGGTGGAGCGGACTGAATAAGACCTCGGATACCGCCTTGCTCATCGAACTCCCACTTTTCCCGAGTGTCTTGCGCTCGGATTGAAATTTTTCGCCAGCCAATTTTTCCGTCGTCGTACTTCGACCTTTTCTTTGGGTTGCGGCTGTCTCCGTCTCTCTTCTTGTAAACGACTTCGTGGTAAGACCATCCGTACACCAGCATCGACATGACTTCGGAAACCACGTCGGGCCACGAAGCGCTCATGTCCATGAGGCAGGACTCAACAAAGGCTGCTGCTTCTTTGTCCGCTTTGTTTTTCGTGGCGGGCTGAACTCGCCACTTGACTTGGCGAACCAGCTTGTCGATGGCATAAAGAATCGCACCGATAACTGGGTCGTTGTCCCTCATCTCTCGAAAGATCGAGATTTGACGGTAGCCCTTGAGTTGCGGGAGGAACTCTTCTTGGATGTATCCGCTTGAGCGGCGGAGGCCGGTCAAGCCTGTTTCGGTGAATAGACCGTTATTGGAGTTTTGGGGAGGCACAGCCAATCCTTCAATCGGACGTTTCGGCCGAGGCTAACCTTGCTCGGTCACCAGAGCCAGAGCGGTTCTCGATCTGGATAGATTCCAAGCACTCGACCGAGCGCCCAACGCTCGTGCTCGGTCATGCCGCCCGCAACTCCCATCGGCAATTCGGCAACCGCCCACTTCCGGCAGTTCTCAAGAACCGGGCACCCCTCGCAAACTTCCAAGCAAGCCTTGACAGACTTCAAGCGTCGGCATCCCGGTTCGTAATCACACTTGCGAGTGCAAGCGTGCCTGAAGAACATTGCGGTTTCGCCCTTGCAAGCAGCGTACTCAACCCATTCGCTTGGAAGCGATTCGCCCAAAATGTGCGATGCATGTGGCATCAAAGACATCTTGGCTTCCTGCTGCTTCTGCGTGGAGAGCAGGCCATCGAAGTCCCACGAAGCTGGCGACCTCTTCTTTGGTGGCACGCCCATGCCCGACGACAGATTTTTTCCACGATGAGACATTTGCCAAGCCAACTTCGATCTTGTGCTGATGAAGGGCAGCCAAAATTGCACCGGCTGTCCAGCACTGAACCATAGTTGCCCTAACACCACCTCGACCGACAATAGGACTCTCAATATGAGCGGCGAATTCGGCTCCAATCCACCGGCTCACAATGGACTCAACAACTTCGCTCGCCGCTTCGTAGCCAGCAGCGCAAGCGACCGCTCCTGACTTGCCGAGCTTGGGGTAATCAAAGATCGCATAATCTTCGCCGCACAAGGCAACGAATGAAGCTCTTGATGCGGCGGGGTCGATGCCGAGCGAAACGAACTCATCCGTATTGGAGGTCATGCGACATCTTCGCCGCAGTAAGCCGCCGAGAGCCAAGGTCAATCGCTGCTCGGGCAAGTTCAACAAAGTTGCGAAGTTCACCCGTTCGGAACTTGTAGTGCTCGCTGTGCTTCGCAACGTGCCCGTTTGCTTCGCCTCGCTGGATCAGCATGGTGATCTCAACTCCTCGGGAGTAAACGGCGTTGGCATACTCCATCAGAGTTAGCGGACCGTTGGAGATCGGCGGGTCAACTCGCCCGAGTAGAACTTCTAAGTAGCCATCAATTTCGCCACGAAGGTCGTCAACCGTTGCTATTCCGGGCGGCAAGCTGAACTCTCTGAGCGACTTCTTCGGAAGCGGAGAAGCCAAGGCAGACTCCTGAGAATGGGCAGCGGTCGAAGGTTGAACCCGTTTGATTTTTGCAGTCTTCATACGGCTGTGGAAGCTCCTCTCCATCAAGGGCTTGGTTGAGCATCACGAGAATGGACTCGATCTCGTCAACCGTTTCGGCGTCTTTTTTGATCTCAAACTCAGCCCAGCTTTGAGACGACTTGTCTTCGTACACGATGTAAGCGGTGTCGTACCCCGACGCAAGCAGATACGCCTGAATCTGCTTCTTGTGCGGAGCCATCACGCCGTTACGTTGGACCGAAGCGAACTGTGAGGTGCCTTTCAACTCAAAGACCCAACCTTCATTTTCGTTCACGCCGTCCATTGAACCACCCAAGCGATAGTGAGGCATCGTGGTCTTGACTTCGATGTCGGTCAGCACACCCGCATTCAGCAACATGATTTGCCAGCGAAGGTGACGGAAGTGGCCGTCGTTGAAAAGATTCTGAAGGGTCGGGTTGTAATTCTGGGCAGCCGGTTTCAAGCCGTGAAACTCAAAGATTTGCTTTCGAGGGCACTGATACAACTGCGATGGGTGGAAGTGGCCGGAACGATCGCTCGTCGGTGGAGCAAGGATCGACACAACTTTTGAGATGATCTCAGGGTCATCGGTGTGAATTCCGTCGTTGTTGTTCAACCACCCCATCAGCTTCGGAGTGATCTTCCCCGAGTTCTGCTTGAGAATTTTGATGTGCTTCTTTAGGTCGTTCAACTGATTTCCTTCGTGACAGTCATCGTAGCTGTGATGCCGTGGTGCTTGAACACAACAACGAACTCCGGTGCCTTCAGCTCTCGGGCTGCCCTCGTCCAAAGCTCGTTCAACTCTTCAGCTTTCAGGGTGTAAGTCTTGTTCGCATCTTTGATTTCGTACAGCGTCTCTCGATCACTGGCATCGTGCTTGATTCGCAAAGCACCCGAGTTGGGATGAAGGCGAGCACCCAAATCTTTTGCGACCTTCTTCTCAGTTACTCGTCCGTCTTGCTGGCGAGTTCTTGGCCGCCAACGAGCACCAAGAGTTCCGCCCTCGCTTTCGCCAGCTTTTCCGGGTTCGCCCTCAGCCAGCCAAGGAACTTCTCCGTTCCCACGATCTTGTTGCTTTCGCCCTCTAGCCACCACGATCTCCCTTCATGTCGAACAATGCCATGCTCAACTCCTGCCCCCATGATGTAAGAGGCTTCGTCAACTGCGCCCGTCTCAAGGTCGAACGTGAATAGCACATCTCGGCTCGGGGCCGACAACTTCGACTTCTCCAACGTCGCCCGAATCTTGTGGCCCGTGACCTGATTGACTTGCGCCTTTCGGCCATCAGGCCCAGTGACATCAACCTTCTCTTTCTCCTTGCCTGCCTTGCGAAGAGCAACTCGGTAGCTCGCATAGAACGGCAACGCTTTACCACCCGGCACGGTTTCAGGATCACCAAAAACAACTCCAACTGCCAGCCGAGTCTGATTGATGAAGAGGATCGCCGTTTTGTCATTCGCTGCCGTCAGCTTACGCATACCTAGTGACATCAAAGCCGCCAGCCGAGCGGGCTGAACTGATTCCTTTGACATCCGCTTGTTCCCCTCCGCTTGAGGAAGGGTGGCAGCCACCGAATCCCACACGATCAGGTCAACTCCGTTTCGGATCAATACTTCGGAAACATCGATGGCCTCTTCGCCAGTCTCCGGCGACTGATAGATCAGGTCCGCCGTGTTCACACCGATGGACTCAGCCCATGCCGGATCATACGCGTGCTCGGTATCAACGATGGCGCAAACACCGCCAGCCGCTTGCGTCTGAGCGATGCACGATAAGGCGATGTAGGACTTCAACGTCGAGTAAGCGCCGAACAGCTCGGTGAACCGCCCCGTCGGGATGCCACCGTCGAGCAGAACGTCGATCGGTAGAACTCCGGTGGGAAGCCGCCCAACTTTGAGCGACTCGTCGTTCGCCATCACGACCGTGCCAGCACCAAGAGCGGCGTTGATCTCTTTCATCAGGTTTTGAGCCGCTGTCATCTTTTGACTCCTAGTTGTTGTAGAGCGCCAGCTTCTTGAAGGCGACCAAGAACTCCGTTGAGAGTTCCGTCCTTCGCCCAGTTCTTTCCGCCTGTGACGGTTTTCGCAGGGCACCGTTCAATGAGGTCTTCCATCGACTCGTAAGGTGCATGATCGGCTAGCGCCTGTGCGGCCCGAGGGCCAACTTGCTTGATCGACACTAGCCCACGGCGAACGCCTTTGCCGGTCGAATCGACAGTCCATGACATGCTGCTTCGATTGACGCACGCCCCCAACACCGGCACCCCAACTCGGCGTGTCTCCTTCACATACTTTGCTTCTTTGGGTGTACCTGCCGTTGTCTCTAGCAGAGCGGCATGGAACTCAATCGGGTGATTGACCTTGAGGTAGGCCAACTGATAGCCGAGCATTGCATAACAAGTAGCGTGCGCCCGATTGAACCCGTATGCGGCGAAACCTTCGATGAGCGACCATGCCTCTTCAGTTTGCTGAGCGCTCATGCCTTGATACGAGCAGAGTCGATCGAAGTCTTGGCGTGCTCCAGCCACCAAGGCGTTCGACTTGTCGGAGTAGCCGCCTTTGGCGTGCTTGCCCTTGACCGCCGTAAGGAAGTCATTGAGCTTCTCGATGGGCATCCCAAGGTCACGAAGAATCGCCAACACTTGTTCTTGAAAGACCGGCACTCCGAAAGTTTCGGCAAGATGAGCCTTGAAAATGTCGTGCGGGTACTCGACTTCGCTCGGCTTGGCTCGATTCTCCAGAAACTTTTCGGTGTATCCGAAGTCGATGGTCGCTGGCCGGTAAAGGGCGTTGATGAGGATCAGGTCTTGAACTGTCTTCGGCTTGACCTCTCGACAGCCCTTTGCCGCCGTAAACCCTTCCAACTGAAAGACTCCTGTTTCGGCCCGACCTTTCCTCAAGAACTTGAACGTCTCAGCGTCATCAAGAGGAATCCATCCCATGCCGTCTTTCGGTGTTCGGCCAAGCAACTCCAAGCAGCGTCTCATGCTCGTCAAAGAACGAAGTCCAAGAAGATCGACTTTGATGTAGCCCGCATCTTCGACATCATCCATCAAGTGCTGCGTGACCACAGTATCGGAACTCGGGATGAGCATTGTCGGCAGCCACTCTTTGATCGTGTGATTCGGTGGAGCGGACACGACGAAGCCAGCGGCGTGAGCACCGGGTGACCGACGCAGCGGGACTTCGCTCAAGTGCTTGAGGCTCTTGGCATCGTCGGGTCGAACTCGTGCTAATTCGTGAAGATTCGTGATTTTGCCCAATTCTCCCGCAAATTTTTCGCCCAAGATTTTTCGCTGGGCGCTCATGTACTGAACGAACAACGAGCCTCGACCTGTTTCTTCGTCGTATCCCATCCGGTTGTAAGTGCCGATCTGCACGATCTCGTACTTACTTTGTAAGTAATCAACGACATCAGCACGGCGAACGTCTTCGATGTCAAGGTCGATGTCTGGCGGCCGAACTCGGTCAGGAGTCAAGAACCGGTCGAACGTGAGGTTCCACTCAAGAGGATTGACCTGCGTGAAGCCGAGGGAGTAGCAAACGAGCGATCCGGCTGCGGAGCCACGGGCCATTACAAGGATGCCTTCGTCTTCGCACCATTGAACGTAATCGTGAACAAGCAAGAAGTAGTCAGCGAACCCAAGGCCGTCGATCACTCCTAGCTCATACTCGACTCGGCTGTCGTACTCGATGCCGTACAAGCCACGGCGTCGTAACCCCTTCCGGCAAAGCTTGCCCAAGGCTTTCAGAGGGTCATCTGCAAGCTTCGGGACATGGTACTGGTACTTGTCCAGCGGCGGGATTGAGAGGCTGTGAGAGTCCAGCAAGAGGCCATACGAGGACTGAGCCGCATCCCACACATCCATATGATCTCGGTAATGGTTCTTGACCCAGCGTTCCGTTGCAAAGTGGTACGAATCGCCGGGGAACGACACCTCAGAAACATCCGACGAATAAGCAACTGACTTCATCATCGAATGAGCTTCGTGATCTCGACGATCGCAGTAGTGGCAATCGTTCGTGATGATCGGCGGGCAACTCGTTTCGTTTGCCAACCGCCACAGCGCCCGGACCAGTCGATCGTCGTCCCAGCCGTCCGGGTGAGGAGTTCGATGATGCTGCACCTCAACGAAGACCATCGGAAAGACCGACTTGAAAAAGTTCACGATCGGCTTCGCCTGTTGAACTCCGTAGTCTTCGTCCGGTTGCGCCACTATCGCTTGGCAGACGGCCGAAAAGTAGCACCCGGTCAAACAAGCGATGCCAGCCAACTGCCCATTCTTCGCTGCACGAACAAGATCAAGCCGGTCAATACGAGGCTTGTAGTGGTAATGGTCACGTTGGTTCGACAAGGAGCAAAGTCGAACTAGGTTCTGATAGCCCTCGGTCGTGTACGAAAGAAGGCTCAAATGATGACGTTTCGCTCCCTTGTCCGTTACGTCATCGACGTAGTACGCCTCAAGCCCGAGAAACGGCTTGATCCCCGCCTTCTTAGCCGAGGTATACAACTGGAACGTGCCGCTCATATTTCCGTGATCGGTCAGCCCGATCCCCGGCTGCTCCATCTCCACAGCCTTGTCCACAAGGGTGGGGATGTCAGCCATCCCGTCTAAACAAGAGAACTCGCTGTGAACGTGGGTGTGAAAAAACATTTGCCCCCCTACTCCAACAGCACCGGCTCGATCCAACTCGTGTGAGGGTCGTACTTGTCGTGCTGCTTTGCCAACCGCATCCAACGGTAGGACTCCATTGTTCGGCCTCTACCGGAAATCCGCAAAGACCACTCCGAAATGTGCTGTGGGCAGCGCACGACTTTTGTGCCGTAATCGCTGCCCACGAGCCACCACTGAACTTCTTCTTGATCGGTGAACGTCAAGCGCCCACAAAGGTCACAGAAAATCCACTTGTCTTTGCGGCTTCGCTGCGCTCGTGTTGACTTCGCCATTCAACTCTCGCTGTCTTTCGGCGTCTGACCCGATGCTACTCAAGCGGTATCGGTCATCCCAAGGAACTTCCGGGTCGTAGCGATAAAGAGTTCCGTGCTCAGGGTCACGGACTCGGAGAATCGTGCCCTGCTGGTCTTCAATCCCTCGAAGAACGTAGCCCATTGCTCTTGGGCTAAACGAGCCAACTTCCGACAAAATGTTAGACCACGAGATCGTTTGACCAGAAAGCAGCAACTCCGTAACGGCGTGTTTCTTCGGATCACGGGCAGGGTGGAAAACATTCGTATGGGTCATCATGCTCCAATCTTGGTAAGCGAATACGCGGGTCGCATCATCTGGCGACTTGCACCCCTCAGGTGATCGTTGAACGCTCGCACAATCGTGCTGACGATGACCTGAGACTGGGGCTTTGGCTGGCCGAGCCGAAGAAGCCAGTTACGAAGGGCAAGGCGAGGATCATCAGCTTGCAGATTTGCACCAGTCCGAACTCCATCAATGAAGTCTTGCAAAGCGGCTTCTTCTCCGGCGTCACGAGCCATCATGAAGAAGGTCAGCCAAGCTGTGTTTGTACCGCCCGAATGCTCGTAGGTTCGCCAAGCAACGTTGACCCACTTCGACATGAAATCGGCGTTGCTGATGACGTACTCGGCCTGATCTTGCCGAGTCACAAGGTTCAGGTTCTGTGTCTTGAAAAAGTCCAAGCCAGCGTTGTGGCACACCATCAGTTTCGCAGCCGCCATCAGAGTGGACTTGCTCGGCACATCGACATCCATCAAGGCGTCGGCGGGACGACGACCCATTCCGGTGTCCATGACACGGAAGGAGTCTTTGTCAACTCCGTCAACCAAAACCATTTGGTGCGTTGTGCCGGATTTGATGACGGCATGAAGCCGATGCTGGCCATTGAGCAAGTAGCCGTCGGGATGCAACTGAATCGGCTCGCCAGTGAATCGCCACTGACCATCCCGCATCATCGCTGCGTACTTCTCAACTCGGTTGTTGTTGACCGGCCGGTTCTTGAGGGCTTTGCCCCCCTTGACCATTTGGTCGGTGTGCTTGATGAGCCGCTCCGCAAACTTGGGAGTGACTCTCTTGATAGATGCGTTTGGCATCTGCGCCTCCTCAGGGCTTAGGTGTTTTGGTAACAATAGCAGCAAGCAAAATCATTCTGCAACTACCCCCAGCAATGTTTTGATGCATTCCACGCCCGCCATGAGTCACCTGCTCGACTGTAGATTTCGTAAGCCACTTCGGCATTGCGAAGTGTCCATCGTGCATCGTCTGTACTGATTTCCAAGCCAGCCGCAGCAGACAGCTTCTCCCCGTCATCGGTGAACTCCCAGCCCCAGACAGAGCGGCCAGTGCCGGGTTCACGGGTCCACGGCGCCAACAACTGAAAGAGTCCTGATGCGCTGCTTGTTGGGTTCTTGGCTTGCAGATCAAACCTTGACTCGCACCACGCCACATCTAGTGCCCGCTCGTATTCCGGCCCCCAAAGTGATTCAACAATCTGCCGAATCTCGACAGGAGCACTCGGCCTGCCCACACGGCTTTTCTTCGGCGGAAGAGTCGTGGTCGTTGTCGTGGTAGTTGTCGTCGTGGTGGTGGTAGTCGTAGTCGTTGAGGTCGTCGTTGAAGTGATATATGGCTCTCTCACCACCATCGCTATGGCACCTCCAGACAGGTCAAGCTGGGGCGCAATCGGGTCGTCCTGAGCGCAACTCGCTAACACCGCCAACGCAGCGACCACGAAACGGCTCACGCTTCCTTCGTCCGCAAATACGGAGTTCGAGCAACCTCTTCCGAATTCGCCACAACCGTCTCGATCGGCACAATGCCTCGTGACACAAGGTCGCTCAGCTTTTTCTGATCGACAGAAACTTTTGTGACTTGACTCCAAAGTTCCGGGCCAAGCTCGGCCGCAAGAGCTTCTTCGTTGAACTTGATGGTCGTCGGCCGGACAACTGTCGCCGTACCTTGGCTCGATTCGACGCTCCACGGGAGACTCTCAATTCCCTCGGGTGTAGCGTCAAGAACTTCACGCTGGGCAGTCTTCGCCCATTCTTCCAAGCTTTTGATCTTTGCTCGGGTGTCGTGCAACTGAGCAAGAAGCTCGTCAATTACTGATGTCATCTCTACCTCCTAGAGAAAGAAGGGCCACCCCACTGGCGGATCGCAGGGTGGCCCTTCGGATGTGGGGGATCAGCGTTCCAGTTCGTCTACCAGAACATCGACCATCTCGGAGCGTGAAAGCCCATCGGAACTTCCTGCTCCTCGAACTGAATCAAAGAGCTTGCGAAGTTGCTTCTTGCTCATCTCATCAAGGTCAAAATCTTCTTCGATGTCGGCATCGACATCGGTTGAATCAAAAGGGCCGTCCTCTTCCTCCCCGAGCGCTTGGCGGCGAGCATCAACAAGGACTTCTTCCAACTCGATCGCTTCGTACTTGTCAAGCGCTCGATCGGACGGAGCGCACGGAGTTACCTCGTAAGTGGTGTCGAGGCCCGAGCCGTGCTTGTCCAACTCATAGTCACGGTCGATGACCGTGCCGTACTTTTCGTACTTGAGCATGAGCGAATTCGCAGCCGTCTTCGGCAGCTTGAGCGCAACGACCTGATCGGTGTCAGTGTCAACTGCCGATACGAGGTATCGGAAGCTCGCCTTCGCACCATCAGGAAGAATCTCGCCTTCGGCCATCGGGCAGAAGCCTTCGCCCGTCCAATACTCGAAGTAGCCGAACCACGTTTCCGGCTCACCGAGGAACCGCACGGTCAAGCCGTCGGCCGGGATGTTCTTGATCCAGCCTTTTCCGCCGCCGCCCTTCTTGAGCGACTCCTTGACTTCCTTGACGGAAGTGAACTGCTTCGTTGCCAACTTCATTGCTTCGCCTCCTCGGCTTTCGGTGTTGATTCATGATCGTAACCTGAATCGTCGTCAACCGCAACGATTCCACACTGGGTCCAAAGAACCTTCAGCCCGTGGATGTCGTTCAACTTCTGAAAGATGAACTCGGTCAGATACTCGGGAGAGCCTGCTCCCGAAGACAGCCGATTGACTTCCTTGGTGATTCCTTCGGGCCAGTAGGTGCCATCTTCGACGGTGACACTCATCATCACTTCTACTTGTTCTCGCAAAAGTCTTCTCCTCTTTCCTCTGCTTGTTGTTCTGCTCGGACGAGCAAAATCGTTGCCACTACTCCAGCGGCTGAACTCAAGACTGCCAAGACGATCATCGTGATCGCCAACCATTGCACCCAACCCATGCTCATACCTCGTGTGATAGTGATAGTGAAATTTTGCTCCGGCTGCAACTCGTCACCGGAGATAAAAAAAAGGGGGCCGGGGAACAAGAGTAATCTTGCTCCCCGGCCCTTGCCGGTCATGCGGAAGCCACCACGTTTCGGGTCGTCTCCAGAATCTTGGCACCAAGAACGTCCGGCATCTTCCGAAGCTCCGCTTCAGTACCGAAGACGATCGTCTCAGTGTGACCGTGATCGACGCCATGGTAGTTATCGTAGACTTCGCCAAGTCGGATGAGAATCGAAGCCGCAACGCTGTTCAGCTTCGTCATTTCATCCTCGTCAACGAGGAACGCACCGTCGGTCAGTGTCAGCAAGACCTTGTGAGTCTTGTCGCTACGACCAAAGATTTCGTTCGCCCAACGAACCGCACTCTTGATGTTGGTGCCGCCATGAGCAGTCCACTCAGGCACCGAACCTTCGCTGAAGCTCTCGCTGCTGCTCTTCATGAGCGCAGCCCGAGTATCGAACGAGATCAAGGTAGACGGAATGTCGTTGTCAGCAAGCGCACGCTCAATCGCCCATGCTGAAGCTGCGGCATTCCACATACGGTGACCAGCCATCGAGCCAGAAGTGTCAATCAGCACAACGACCTCAAACGAGGTAGCCTCGTCGGCATTCGCAACCCAGCGGTCGAAGACATCGAGATGATGCCCACGACTGCCGATGTAGTCGCCAATGTTGAGGCGGCCAGTTGAGTGGCCGGACTCATAGCCGTCTTCGGCGTCGAAGAACACCGAGCCGAGGGCTGAAGCCAACTTCTTGCGGACGACTCTTGCCCAGTTGCGGCTCCGCAGCTCATGAATCGGGGTGTGGCTGGCCGGTTCAACCTTGCGGTCGCCGGTTGTATCCAACCCGTCGTCAACTGCCGCAGCACGAGCAACTGCCTTGAACTCCCGATCAACGATGCTGTCAAGATCAAGCTCGTTGGCGAGGTCGTCAAGAAGCTCTTTGACTCCATTGCCAATGTCGTCACCACCAGCATCAGCGTCAGCACCACCAGCATCAGCATCAGCATCAGCGTCAGTGTCAGCGTCAGCACCAGCGTCAGCACCAGCATCGGCATCAGCACCAGCATCGGCGTCAGCGTCAGCGTCAGCACCAGCATCGGCATCAGCACCAGCATCGGCGTCAGCATCGGCGTCAGCGTCAGCGTCGGCGTCGGCGTCACTGTCAAACTTCTCGCTAACACGCTCGATGTCCTTGCGGGTATCGCCAACACGCTCTGGCTTACCCTCACCAAGATCGGTGTGAGTATCAATGTCCGGCGGAGTGGCGTAAGTAGCCTTCAGAGCACGCTCAACATCTTCAATGATGGCGAGAGCAACGTCAGCATCAGTCGGGAAAACGAGTCGAGTGTACCGGTCGATGTCCTTTCCAAGCGCATCAACTTCGGCATCGGTGTACTCACCGACGCTCGTTGCTGCACTCGCAAAGTTTTCCCAAGCAGCCTTCCGAATCTCAGCAGGCAAGTAATGCCTGCCACGCAGGAGAAGCCCGAGTGATGGATTCGCCGGGTTCGGAGACACAAGTGCCTCTCGAATCAGGTTCACGAACACCGGAATCGCCGGAGCGTACCGAGCCGTAAACAGGTTCTCGATACGAGCGTCTTCAAGCAAGTTGAAGGCGTGAAAAAGCTTCGGCCGGAAAGACCCTTCGGTCTTCTTGAGCACATCCTTGTGAGGGCGATGGCTTGTGCGAGGAGTCCAAATGATGTGAGACACCTCGTGAAAAATCAGGCCCTTCAGAAGAATCCAACTACGAGCTACCGAGTTTGCATTTCCGTATTCGCTGCTGAGCAGCGGA
>Ga0208767_1000383_pt1 | contig 35320 bp, 59 predicted proteins | sample VirMetDEL_Mar_21_FD_184514 | JGI IMG/M metagenome (GOLD analysis project Ga0208767, IMG submission 184514) | Aqueous microbial communities from the Delaware River and Bay under freshwater to marine salinity gradient to study organic matter... | ecosystem: Environmental > Aquatic > Marine >... | reverse complement strand
ATCACCAGTATCGAGACCTACAGGTATGCGACCGTTTGCGTAGTCATCAATCCAACGGAAGTCCTCGTCATCGGATGAGATGAAGGACATGTCGCCGTCGTTGATGAGCAGCTCACGCTGTGCTTTGCGCTCGTCATCAATGGTGGTGCGGATAGGGTCTTGCTTGCCCTTCTCCATCGCCTCTTTGATGGTCCGAACAGCCTGTTGCTCGTCGTCTACGTCCCGCTTGAGAACCTCACGGGTGAGCACACGTACCACTTCATCCTCCTCCATACGTCCAGCAGCCACGTAGCCACCGCACAGCCTGGCAGCCCGCAACAGAGTGTTGTGCTTTTCACCGTCGTCGCACTGACGGATCATACGAGCAGCTAGATTTAGCTTTAAGTAATCAGTGTAACTGCCTGATTGTGAGACAGCTACCTGTGATTCGCTCTTCTCCGTCGCAAACGCGCCGAAGATGGCTGACTCCTCGTTGACGATGAGGTCAGGGTCATATGACTCGAAGCATGCGCGGGATTCGTTAATGCCCGACTCATCTACTTCGAGGTCGTACTGCTTGTTGAAGTACGTGCGTAGCGCACGAAAATGATCGCGGTGTCGCTCGGGGTTACTTACCTTGACGAGCGCCTTAAGTCCGTCACCACTTGGAGAAACCCAACAGCTATAGACATAAGGATCCGTGGATAGAAGCGACTTGGATGACTCAACATCAATGTGGTCGAAGTCGAGTACAATGAATTGGCTGTGTCTCTCAATAGCTTCATCACTACGTGTCGTAAACTCCCCTGAGAAGAGGACGACTGGTAGGGTTTTCTTAAAGTCTTTTGCTTCTTCTCCTCCATTGCGAATAACCTCAATCGTGGTTGCAGACTTCCCCTCCTGGATACGCCTCAGCGCCTCCGCTATCGGAATCGTGTGGGGCTCGTTTTTCTTGTAGAGATTTTCGAATATCGTTACTCTCATAGTTGTATTCAATTAATAGATTCAGGTAATGAATTGCTTTTAAAACGTCCTCCTTCCCATTCTTGTGGGCGTGTCTGCACACGTACTTGATTACGTTCCCTTCGATGAACGGTATGTCATTAGCAGCTACGAACTCAGTGACCTGAATCTTCATGTGCTTGTAATGCTCACCGCCTATCTGTTTATCGCTGTGTTTCTTTGACATCTACAGTTGCTCCTATTTGTTTAACGGTATCGACCCTATCAATTATGATGGTGCGTTGCTTTGCCTTTGGGGTAAGCAGCTCCTGATCGAGCCTGTACATGGTGCGGCTGTCGTGCTTCATGATATCCCTAGGGTTATCGTATTTGCTAACTATCCACACATCTCTTGTCTGAGGGTGCTTGTTCTTAATGAATGTAGCTTTCCCAGTCATGTAATAGATTGGTTGACCCATGGTGCAAAGATAAGGGGAAAGAAAGGGGGTGAGACTTTCGCCTGCACCCCCCGCCTAACCTGAATAACTCAACTATACTAGAACGGGATAGTCTCAGTATCCTGCGTCTTAGCCGTATTATTTCGGCGCTCCTGCGCCGCTTCGCTGTTCGGGTCCCACACGCTGAGGCATGCTTTGCCGCTCTTCGACATGAAGAGACGGAATCGAACGTTACCACCTTGACCGCTAGAGTCACGCTTAGTCGTGTACTGGTCTATGCAGTCCTTTAGCTCGTTGTCCTTGAGGCGGAAAGACCACCCCATCAACTCGCCGTTGTCATTGTAGCTAGGCTCGTCTGCCCAGCCTACGAGAACACTCTCGTACTTCTTGCTCTGATCACTCATTTGTAAAGAAAGTTAGTAAATAAGACATGAAAAGTAATAGCTGCTGCAACAAACAGCAACCGTTTGATAATTTTTTTAAACCTCATATTGTAAATAATCTTTTACGGGATCGTAATCCTCTCGCAGAAACTGTCGAATGCGGTTTACTGCGTCGTTGAATTTCATTTCCCCAGTGAATAATGTTTCGTCCGTACACTTGACCAATGCTGGCAGGTATGGATACGTTTTTTCTTGCACCACCCAATAAAAATCCTTGATGCCAAAGACTTTCGTGTAGATGTATGCTTGGATATCGTATGAGAAATCTCGTACTGCATATCGGAACTTCTCCGCACTACGTGCAGACTTGCTGTCGCTGATGAATCCATTACCGAGGCAGTCGAGGAATCCCTTGACCTGAACACCGTTCAGTTCCTCAAGGAATCCCACCTGGTAGTCCCCCGCCAGGTATGTATCTAGCAAGCCGCAAGTAGCGAGACGGTCGATCATGTCGTTCGCCATCTGCCAGTCATCACTAGAGACAATCGTCTTGCCTTCTTCGAGAGCCTCGGTCTTCATGGATGCTACAACAGCCTTGTATTCCGAAGTCATCGATGGTTTCTTAGAGTTGCGAGCCTTATCAGAGAGGCGTGAAAGCACCTGACTATCAGACATCACAATGTATTTTTCAAACGCTTGCTCACGTTCGAACAACAGCATATCGTACAGTGTACCGAAGTCTAGGGCGTCGGACTTGTACTTCACTTCGCCCTTCATGTATCGGTCAAACTGTGCCATGTCTCCCAAGGCTTGCTTGAGAGAGGAATACGACAGGTGTGACTTGCCGTACCGTTCTTGTAATTTCTCAGATAAATTCATCGTATACTGGTGTTCCGTCTTGGTGAAAGTATTCGTATGTGCTGATCTCTGCCCATTGCAATGGAGTTTCCGATGTCATCCAGAATCGCTTGCCCTTCGTGTTTATGAAGAACTCAGCGATATCGAATTCAGTCGGAGAGTCTGGGTGCTTGACGAAGAAGAGCCCCGAAAAATCAGGGTTCCTCTCGTCTGTCTTCACCCAGTCCTTGAAGTGCTTACCGTTTAGGCAATGCTTACGAAACTCCTCGAACTTCTTTGGGCTAGTGCGTCGGCGATCAAGCTCTTGATAGTAGCTCATGCCGTTCCACCGCATCTTTGTCATCGAACAAACTTTTGGAGACCAGCAATCTGCCCAGCAGTAAGAGAGCTTTCATACTTGTCCATGATGGACTTGAATGCCTTCTTCTTGTCTGTTTGCGACTTGATGTAAGCAACAGCTTTGTCCATGATGTTTACAGGCGGCTCCGTGTCGAACTTCTCTTGTACCTGCTTGACCTTCTTGTCCGTGCTGCTTTCTTGCTTGGCGATGGCCTCCGTGACTTCATTAGCTGACGCAATAGAAGTGTCGATTCCGATTCCAAGCATAGCGAGAGCTCGCCCGATTGCTGAGGTTTCGCAGTTCTCAACGTAGCTGGTTTTATTGATGTTAGATGCACCTTGCACTTCGTGTGCATGCCCAGTGGCAATAACACGTCCAGTAGCATCTGCGATGGTTGTCCTGCATACGCATTGTTCAGAGTCGAGGACTGTGAACTCAGACATGATCGTCCAATCCTTGTATCGGTCTTCTTGACGAAAAAACTTGATACGTTCATTTACTTCTACATACTGTTTACCACGTATGTTGGTGGTTTTGAATTTGTAATTAGCCATATTGCTTTGATTGAATTGTTTCTTCTAGCTTTCGTTGCATACTTTGTAATCGGGCTATGCTTGCCTTCACAGAATGAAGCTTGGACTGCCAAGCCTTGTACTTCAACGTCTCTCCACACAACCGCACCGCAGCGATGTAGTTTTTCTCGTAGCCAGGCCATGTAGCCATGTTAGCTTCGTGCTTCCTGGTGTGGTGAACCACAGTGCTGTGGTCAGAGTCGAAAAGTTTTGCTATTGATGTCGTCGTCAGGTCGTTCTGACGCATGGCGGTCATCATCGCCGCTCTTGCTTTTACTTGTTCTTGCTTTCTTGATTTATCACGTTTGATTCCAAGTACATGGTAGTACTCTTTCAGTATTTGTCTTCCTTCTTCGTACATTCAAATATAGGTTTTAAGTGTTAATAATCCAAATAAGAGAGGGACTTTGTTTCTCAGAGTTCTCTAACAAACTCGTTACAGGGTCTCCCTGCACACCATACGTCCCTCTCCCTGTCAGCGTTCTGACAGTGCTTCGTCGTATGAGGTCAGAATCTCGTGGAATCTGACGTAGTAATACATGGACTGCGATACATTGCACAGTCCGTCAGCTAGTTTGTCCATGGTGATGCCTTGTTTGATAACGTCATCGGCTAGTTCTCTCGCCACATCAGGGAACTGAGCGAGGTATTGCGACACGTCGGTGTCAAGCCATACGTCAACGTCGGCATCGAGGATGTCATCCATGGCGTACATGGCGGCCAGTCGTTCTGGCTCATTGGCATCTTGCGCTTTTTGTTGAATCAATTGAATTGCGTTTTCATTTGTCATTAGTACGGTAGTTTGTCTACGATTTCTAAGTTGTATTTCTTGCTGAAGTATTTAGCTGTCTCCCAAGCCCACTCGAAGTCTGGCTCCCATTCCTCGACGATTACGTCGTCAGTGAAGTCCTCAATGATGAAGATGTTGTAGCCGTCGGTCATACCCCACGCTTTCTCGCATCGCTCGATCTCGACGTAGCACTCGTCGTGGATGAGGTGTTCTTTCGGGTGTTTATTCTTCGCATTCATGGTTTCCAGTCAAGACAAAAATGCTACGGTCATCGGTCACAAGGACGTCGAACTTATCATCGTTCAGGATGTTGCTGTATCTGTCCGTCCAGTTGGGATTGTTACGTGGGTTGAAGCGTACATAGAAGTCATTCTCACATGGCTTGATGAGGTCTGATTGACCTAGCACTTGCAATTCGTCACACTCCACCCAAGCACACACAGTTTTGCATGCACCGTCATGGATTTTCTTTGATGTGCCTAGCTGCACCTTGAGCTTGGCGTTGAACATAGCAAGCTGTCGTTGCTCTGGTCGGTAGTATTCTACCGTACCGTCAGGGCATTTGACCTGCCACTTCATGAAGTTGTCTCCTCGTCCGAGGTGGAATCTAATTTTGTACATGAGAGTTTTGATTGGTAGTTAATTTTTACTTGGTGGTATACGTGTTGCATCCACTCGTTGAAGTCCTTCGCGGGGTCTTCGTTCGCGCTTGACTGTATACACACTAACGTCTTCCCCATTGTTTGCTTCTTGGTTCTTCATCGAACACCACCATGCTGTCCTCTTCGGACGGTGTGTTACGTACAATAGTCTGTGCTTGTTCTCGTGTGAGCCCCTCCATAAGGACTTTGGGTCGCTTGTTCCAGTCGCGGAACACTCGGTAAACTGCGTAGTTACTCATTGATATTAGGGTTTTGATTTAAGAATTCGTCGAAGATGATACGTGCCTTGCCTCGTGCATAGGCATCTTGTTGTGAGAGAGTACCAGCCGTCTGCGGTGTAGGCAGGTCGTCGATACGGAAGTTGTCAGTTACGTAGCCTGACGCACCTGTCTTGATGCAGAAGGTGATGTTGCGGATATGCTCCTCTTTGCGTTGTGCTGTCATGATTTAGAAATGTTTGTGCAGGTAGCCTGATAGCATTAACTGCTGATTTACGTCTGATGTTGGTGTCTTGAGGATTTTACGTACACCCTCGTCCTCGGATGCAATCACGGGATCGATATTGTACTCCTCACACAGGAATATGAAGTCGTTTGCTGTCATGATTTAAATTCTACGGGTTGAGATGGGAGATGCACTTTTGGCATCTTGAAGTAGTAGATGCAGAGGTCGTCGGCATCGAACATGGCAGCACCTCCATACCATACGTCGCGGACAAACTCGTGGAATGATTCGACATCAAAGGTGTCAGCAACAGCCTCCTGTCGTTCGCACAAGTCCTTGATGACAGCCATGTCAGTCGGCATATAGTCACCATCGTATGGGGCTTCGCAATTCATTTGGTCCCACACGAGGTACTCTCGGACGTCTTTGTTCTCAGGCCACGTAGGTTTGAGTTCAATGATTTTGACAATCTCGTGTTCGCTGTTGTCGTCATCAATAATAACGATGTCCTGCATGCCGTCCGTATTGCTCACGATTTCCTCGTGTTCAGTTTCCATAAGACGTGCAAGAAGTGATTGCTTGGCTTCCATAGCCTTGTCCAGGTCGTTGAACCATCGGACTGTGGTGTCGGAGTAACCCTCGGCTAGTCCACATACACCGTGTAATAATGCATAGTATTTCATGTGTTAGAGTTTTGAATTGTTCGACAAAGATACGATGAGGAATCCGTTATTCCAAATTTATTTTGTAACTAACTGATTATCAACCTTTAAGACGATGTAGTCAATGTAGTCATCCATCAAGTCAGACAGCCCGTAATCCTTGTCGTATTGTACGTACTCCATGATTTTGCGCTTGAGCCTGTCTGCATTCAAGCCTGAGAACTCCTCGATGTCATCGAAGTATTCCTCCCACCATCGATTGATTGAGTAGTCCGTGTAGTACTCCTCGTCATCACCCATCTCTTCCACTTGGTCTACGATGTTACCCGCGCCGTTGTTGAAGATGTCGTAGTTGATTTTGGCAATGGCTCGCATGGCGTTGCCCTCTGCTGTGTCCGCCCGCCCGCTTTCAGGTACGAGGTTCTTCCAGTGTTTATCAAATAGGTCTTGGTATTCACCTTCTCCGTTCCAGTATTTCATTGTTCGTCAGTTTTTAGTTGTCCTTCTTCAATCATGTATACGATGGTATCCCCAATCGCTTTGTCGATGGTTTCCATCAGTCGATAGTTGTCTTGGAATGCAGCAATCAGTATGCGCTCCACGTCCGCCTTCGAGGTGGTGGTTGCCCTGCCGAATCGTTCGAGTACATTCCGCACGTCATCCATACCCCACATGAGTTCGCTCCCTGCATAGAAGCCGTCTTCGTTAATCAGTTTCTTGTTCTTGTTTAGCATCGTTCTGTTCTTTAAGTCGTCCAATAAGTTCTGAGTGGATGGCATTGATAGCATCGGCTACCTTCTGCTTGCCACCCTTGAGTCCGAAGTATGCTTTCACATCTCCAATCTTCCACCCACGGTGGGGCTTGAGTCCATGTAGGTACAGGTTCACATCACGCTTGGTCACCATCAGGTTGTACAAGCATCGGGGTACGGTGCTACCTTCGATTTGCATCGTTGGTGCATCTTCGTCGTGGAGTTCCTGCCAGAACTGGGCGGAACTGTCTACCTTCTGCATGAAGGCTTGTGCTTCTTTATCTGTCATCATTTTTCTGAGAGTATTTGAATGTTGTCTTGTTCGAAGAACACGAGGCTGTAATGCTCGTCCCACGTAGTACCGCAGTTGTGGCACTTGACGTCGAAGTAAACAGCATCGGGGTCGTACTGGTCTTTCAGCTTGCTGTAGCTAATGTGGTTGTCAGCCTTGCAGTTCGGGCATACGCCCTTGCTTTGTGTTAATCTGCTCATCGTTCGTCAATTATTTCGTCTATTTCTTGTACAATAAAGGCTTCGAGTCGGTCAACCAACTCATCTATCTCATCCCTGTTCAGAATATTATTCTGATTAGAGAGTATGTGTATTAGTTCCCAGTACGCACCAGTGTCACTGAATGCCATGCTGATTTGGAGTTTGAGGTCTTCGTTCATAGTCGGGGTAAAAAGTGTTCGTCATTAGCCAAGATTCCTGCAATGTCATGCACGAGATCGATGGAGCGGATATGTGTGTCAGTGTCGTTCGCTGTGTTTGCCACGCGGTCTGCCCACTGACGGAGGATTTCGAATTGTTCGTATGTCATAGTGTTATTCATCATGTGTTAGAGTTATTCAGGGTGATTTGCATTGTCCCAATCGCGGACTATCTCGATAGGTACGTGGTACAGCTTTGTGGTCACTGGGTCTTGCCAGAGTTCCATTTCACCTGCATATACTTCGTAAACGTATACGAGGCGGTCAATAATTTCTTTGTCCATGTGTTAGAGTTTTGAGTTAATGAAAAAGGACGGTGCTTAGGTTTCTCTCCCATCGGTGCAAGCCTCACGATTCCACAGCTTACACCACAGGTAGTGGTCTTCCTGGTGATTTGTAACACCGTCCATTGTAGCGATAGTGGGAGTCGAACCCACCTTCGGACTTGTTCGCCCCTCTGCCGAGGTTATCGAAGGCTACCTTTGAACCTTTCAGGTGAGTTAAACCCACCAAGACCTTCGAGGCGAATTGCTTCTGATGTCCATCCCTTGCGTTCATACAAGGACATTATCGCTATGTGGTGTAGAGGGAATCGAACCCTCAAAGGGAGTGGGGAGTTTTGGCGTGAGCCTCATCCCGATACCACCCTTCTGCCTCCAAGTACACCGTGTGTGGCTATGATGTCAGTATCATATCGATGCCATCCGACAAGTCGCGTCGTCGGCGTGCATCCATCTCCATCGCGCCCTCCATCTTCTTGGCGAACCACTGGTGGAACTGCTTCTCTTCGTCATCGAAGCATCCATACGTCTGATTACGCACGGTGACTCGGTTGCCGTACTCATCGTAGGCCACGAGGTATGCAATCGTACTGCATACACCTGATGAGGCACCGATTTGGTGGCGGTATTCGATAGCCACCTTGACACCGTTGAGGCCAACAGGTGCAAGTGTCATGATTGAGTCGTGACGGTCAGGAGTCATGCCGATGACGGTCAGCTTGTCCCAAGAAGTCAGGACGTCGGTAAGTGTGGGTAATGCCATGTGTAAGAGATTTAGATTTTGTCGTTGTTGACACTGCAAAGATAAGGCAGAGTTTTCGTTATTCCAAATTTATTTTGCAACTGACTCAGTATCAGGGAGTTGAACCAAGCCATCAACTTGGTAAGAGTAGCACCAATGTCCGTTGTTCAATGTCAATACGTAGTTGTCATCCAAGGACACTGCATCCACCTCATCCCCGTACTTCTCGTTCGGGCCTTGCGTCTGCTCGATTGCGATTACCTCTGCGATTTTCTGCGGGTCGCGCCCCCATGACCCACGGTAGAGTACCTGCGAGCCTTTGCGAATGATGCGTGTGTTGAAGATTGATGTTTTCATTGTTCGTCGATGTAAAGGTTATCTAGTGGCATACCCGTCTTGCGCTCGATGTATGCGATAAAGTTTTCCATGTGGGCTTCGTCGTTGAAGACCTTGCGCACCACCCATCCCCGTGAAGGCATGGGACTGCGCCAGTCACCACGGTAGCCGTTGTCGAATTGTAGTGTTGCTTTAATCATTGGTTCACAATTTCGTCGAGAGCCTCGCGCTCTTGCAAGTACTCGTCTATGATTTGGTGTGCTGTTTTGTTGTCGTTCAGGTATTCGTCACGCTCTCCTGACCAGTACGCGGCATTGCGTAGTACGTTCACGCCGTGGTTGTACTTAGGCTTCGGAGTCAGGTCAAACCGTGACCCCTTGAAGGCATCCTCCAACAGCCTAGCGTTGCCACCATCTGCTTTCATGTACGCCATGATCAGCGCACACTCGAATCCGCCTGCTGTCTTCATGCGCTCATACAGCGCATCAATGTGTTGTTGTGTTTTCATCATTGTCGGTTTATAAAGATTTCACGTTCAGTATCGAGGTCGTAGATGGCTCGCTCTCCGCGCTTCGCACCTAGTTCGAGTGCGCTCTTCATGTCATCCACGAGGTTGCACAAGTCGAAGACGATTTTGCCGTCTTCTACCCACATACCCATCACTGCGCTACCGCTCTCATTCAGCTCCAATTGCGCTTGGAAGTGGAAGCGATTGAACATGTGCTTGAAGGCCGCCTTGTTGTCCATATCGATGGACTTCTCAGGCACTACGCCACCGACTACGAAGCCCGTGCTAGGGATGTAGTATTTTGTTTCGCCGTCCTCGTATACGAGAGCGACTGAGCATCCGCCGAACAGCATAGTTCGACCGTAGGCAAAGCACATAGCTTTGTCGAAAGAAAGGTAATTCATATTAGAAGTTTTGAAAATCAATTGAAGTATTTTGAGCGAAGGCATCGCCGACTAAGCGGCAGCCCTCGTAGTCGTGGATGAGGGTGAAGTACGTATACGCATCCACCATTTCGTTCACGCTGAATTCGAGGAAGTGATTGTACATTATCGGTTGAGTTTGAAGGATTCGTCTGCTATGTAAGTGCTGACCACCACGTAGGCAAGGCCAATCGCATACGTCACCCACATCATTGGGCAGAGTTTACGAGGTCTACCAATCGCATCTGCTCGTCACAGGAGAGCAGGTCGAACTCCGCCGTGCAGGTGACGGTAGAACCTAGGAGTTGAACATCGTTGAAGAGGGCCGAAGCCATTTGCGCTTTCTTGCGCTCTGTGTTTGTGCTATGTAGCATGAGAAAGAGATTTTGAATGTTGACTGAATTGACAACGCCACAAAGATATGGCTTATTGTCCTTAATTCCAAATTTATTTTTTTACCCTTTAGGGTAGTTAGTCGATGACATCGTACATTTCCCATGTAGGAGCATCATCATCCCAGCGCACCACCGTGTGCGATTCACACGCTGGCTCGAACACGTAGCTCGCGCTCTCTACTTCTTTGAAGTAGCAGTAATCATCCCCCTCTTTGAGGATGATATCTACAGCCCAGTTCGCGGCGCTCTCAGCGTCCACGAAGTTGCGCTTGCAGCGGAACTCTCCGCCGTGTTCCCCAAAGGGGAAGACAAAAGCAAAAATTGGTTGATTCATAAATCTTTGATTTATAGGGTTTAACATTAAACTTCGTTTAAACTTCGAACATCGGATTGCCAGAGGCAATCAACGCCTCTGCCTCCAAGCGCTCTTGCTCCAAGCGAGCGGAGCGGAGTCGAGCCATGGCCTCCTCTGGCGACTCTCCTGGAAGGAGAGTCAGCTTCATTTGCTGCTTCTTCCGAGCCTTCGGCTCGATCACGGGTACCTCCATGCGGGGCTCGAAAGGCTGAGCCGCTCCACCGTCAACTGCGTTGACGACTTTGGTTTTCTTGACCTTGCCAACTTTGTTGGCAGTGTTCTGCTTTGCTTGGTCTTGTTCAAGACCATCAACCGACGTCCTTTTAGGACGACGAACCGTCTTCTTGTTCTTCTTTGAAGAACGAGCAGCTGCTCTCTCCTCAGAGAGGAGAGCATGAAGCTCCTTGTTCAGAACGGAACGTTCTGCTCTCTTGAGCTTCTTACCAGAGGTAAGAACAGCCTCAATCTCAGCCTTACGGCTGGACTTCGAGGACTTCACTGCCTTCGAAGCCTTTGGCTTCGCTTTAGAAGCCTTTGGCTTCTTCTTAGACTTCGAAGCCTTCGGCTTCGGTTGCTCCTTCGGAGCCTCGATGGACTCGATGAAAGCCGACAACGAAGCTAAAGCTTCGAGGGTAGACTGCTTCTTAGAAGCAGAAGGGTTGAACACAAAGCTGTTAACAGCTTTCTTAGTTGCTTTCAGCAACTCTGAGTGGTTGGTGGTTTTTGCCATCCTTGTTAGATATTAAGAGTTAATAAAGAATTCACAGAATTCATTCTTTATTAACTCTATATCTACTTTCTCCAACCCTGCGGTATCAGCAAGCTGATACTCACGCCGTTGGTAGCTAACCATACGATCATCGAAGATGATTCAGCGCGGTTAGGTCAAGCCACTGATTTTGAGCCAGTTGGTAGCAGTTTCTTAAACTGCTAGTTAGCCTTCAGTAATGAAGGCTTGTAGTTCGACCATAGGTCGAGGTGGGGGATTGTCCTGCCCTTCCCTTCAGCAGTTTACTGCTGTCACTTCTAGCGGTTGATGAATCAACCGAGGGCAAACCACTTAGTATCAGGCTGTTAGCCTGCTACTAAAAGCTGAAAAGTATGCCAGAATCTCTTGAGATTCTGAGGGAGGGGGGGTCAGCAAGTCCGTTTTGGAACGTAGTTCCAAGCACTCTATACTATATATAATCCCGCAGATCTGTATTACACACCACTTTTTTAAGGTTCGCGGTCAGAATTGAGTTTTCCACACCCTGCTCACTAATGCGGTTTAAGATGCTGTTGCTCAGCGCCTTAGAGGAGCTACTTAAAGCAGTTTTTATCACTTGACTTTTCAAAAAAAAAGCTGTAACTTCGCCAAAGCATTGTTAGCGATGACACTTCGAAGCTGTTTTACTACGAAGCTATCTAGTATAGAGTGCGTAGACGCACTAAACAGAAACTACGAAGCGTAAATCAAACTTATTAAGCTGTGAAAGGCGCAAAAACTGTTTTGTTATCTTTGCAGCATGATCGTCAAGAAGAAGAATACGTATGAGATACGCAGCGAGAAAGGTAAGCTGTTGGGTAAGTTCTTGACTGAGGCTGCGGCAAAGAGAAGGCTTAAGCAGATTGAGTATTTCAAGCACAAGAATTCATGAGAGCTAAAAAGCGCAATTACAAGAAAGAGTACGAAAAGTTCCAATCTGGGGGTAAGGCCAAGAAATACAGGGCTGCACTCAACAGGTTCAATCGGAAGAAGGGTACTTATGGGAATGGGGACGGTTTAGATGCGTCTCATAGAGGCGGTAAGATCGTTGGTTTTGAGGCTGAGGGGAGGAATCGTGGGCGGCGAGAGAAGTCCCGACTGAAGAAAAATAAATAAGTTATATTTGCGGTATGAAAGCCAAGAAATCTTACGATAAAGGAGGTAAGACTAAGAAGTCTAACACTACCACCAGCGGTATCCCTGGGGTGGGACGGCCTAAGACTACTCGTCAAGGAGCTCCAGACAAGATGAAGTCTATTGGACCAGAGAGATCCATGCAGGTTGAAGGAATCATGTCCAAGATGAAGGCTGGTGCTTTTTCTGATTCGGCTAAGAAGTTGAGAGCTCCAGGTAAGCCTGTTGCCGCAGTCGAAAAGCCAAGAAGAAAGAAGCGTCGTAGAAAGTTTGAAAATGGAGGCAAGACTAATAAGGATAGCGTTCGAACTGACACCCTGGAAAGAAGTGTAGACCAGGTGTATGCAAATGCAAGACGTGAAGAAGAAGAGAGAGCGAACAGCAATAGGAATAACAGTGGCACTACTAGTGGATATCGCAATGTTGGTAGACCGTTGACTACAGCCCGCCCAGGAGCCCCAGCAAAAGTAAAACCTCTCGGCCCTAAAAAGATTGACAGCGGTGCATCCATGAATAAAACCCTAAAGAAGTCAACCGCTAAGATCTCTGTTCCAGCCGAGAAGAAAAGAAAGCGTAGACTCAGAAGACGTAAGTAATGAGACCGAAAAAAAGGCAACAGCGTAAGTTGGATAGGTCTTTTAATAAGCTTATTCGCTCTACTGAAAAGATCGGTAGGATTCAGGATCGTGCTGACAGACGATCACTGAGAGTCGCAAAACGAGCAGTACCTAAGAAATAATGGCTGTACTTACAGTAACTATAAAAGAAGAGCTTACGCTGAACGGATTCGACCGTGGTAGCGTAAACACGATTGCAATTGACAGCGTAACGCAGTCGTTCAACAGGATCGTTACTTGCCCTGCCAGCGTAGACACTACAGTGGCTATGTTCCAAGATGGCACCAATACGCAAGACGGGGCTTTGGACCTACAAGACGTTAAATACGTCCGCGTAACCAATCTGGACTCTACTAATTCAGTGAATCTGTCGCTACAGGTTTCTTCCGCAGAGAACGGGACAGCTGATTCTTCTTGCTCAGTACTCCTGGAAGCAGGAAAAAGCTTCATGATGGGGGCTGTTCACGACGGCATCGCCGTGGATGACGACGCAGCAACTATCGTAACCACACTTACAGACTTAGAAAGTATCATAATAGACCCTAGCACTAACGAAGTGACGGTCGAAGTATTTATAGCAAGCTAATATGAAAGCAAAGAAAACAGTATACGGCTCCATGAAGGACGGAGGAAGGGTTAGAAGACCCGAAGAGTATAGAGGGCAGACTGGTAGGGCCAAACGTAAAGAGGCAATCGCTAAAGCAAAGCGCGAAGCTCTCGAAGAGTCTAAAAGAACTGGCAAAAGAGGTACAGCGTACAGCGCGACTGTAGGCCCAGAATCCTTGAGAGAAGGTCAAGTCAGAAGAAGGGGCCGCCGCTTGGAGCGCGTTGCCAAAAAAGCTGGCATGACGAGAGATGAAGCTTATACCGTAGGCGCCGCCGAAGCAAAAGCTCATGATCAAAAGGACGCTGGAAATCAAAAAGCTTCCGAAAAGGCAGTAAAGGCATCAAAGATGCTAGACAAGTATCGTGGTCAGAAGAAAGTGACGGCTAAGTACCGACCAGAAAAGGAAAGACCCAAACCAGCAAAAGGCATAAAAAGCCCACCTAAAGGAAGGGCTGAAAAGCCAAAGCCAATCCTCACTCAAAGAGCTGGAAGAAAAGTTAGGCAAATGAGGGTGAAACCAAGAAAAAGATTACTCAAGAGATAAAAAAAGGGGCTTTCGCCCCTTTTTTATTGAATGTAGTAGTAGTAAACATCGTCGTGTCCGACTTTTACTGTTCGGGGTACAGTGTTAATTAGACGTTTGTCTACCTGAAAGAACGTAGGCGCCGAAACATCACCGTCCTCAAAAGCTTCGATGGCGTAAACACCGAACTCATTGAAGGTTTGCTTCACCTTACTTCCGTGAGTTACACTGACAACTTCACTTCTGTCGAAAACTTCTAGTCGGCTAATCTGCATAACCCGAATAAATCGGAAAGGAGCGTTATATACGTCGTCAGACACCTTGTAAATAACAACAGAGTCCGACTTGCAATTAAATGCACGGAAGTTCTGTTCGAGAAGCAGGTCGGATTGACCAAAGGTTACACCTGCAAACAACAGGCAAAGGATTAAGATTGAATTTTTCATAGCAAATAACTGATTTAAATTGTTTCGTAACTTCGGTTTGCTGATCTCAATGTAGGGCAAAATATCATTCCATCCAAATTTTTTTCTAACTTTGCTATATTCAATCATAGATTGAAAAAATTTTACCACAACCCTCGTATCAAACGAATCGACCCCAGCTGGGTAGCAAATCGAAATGAAGTTAAGCAAAAACCTCACCCTAAAGGAGGCCATCAAGTCAAACACGGCCAGCCGCCTCGGTATCCCCAACATCCCTGAAGACTGGGAGATCCACAACCTTCGTGCAGTAGCCGATAACGTATTTCAACCTGTGCGTGATCACTTCGGTATTCCGATCGGTGTGAGCAGTGGTTATCGCTCCAAGGAATTAAATAAGGCGATTGGAGGGAGCAAGTACTCGCAGCATATGATTGGGGAGGCGCTGGATATCGATGCAGATATCTACGGGGGTGTTACTAACGCAGAGATTTTCAACTACATCAAGAATAACTTGGAGTGGGACCAGATGATCTGGGAGTTCGGGGATGACGAAGAGCCTAATTGGGTGCATGTGTCCTACAAAGAAGCTGGCAGAAATCGAAAGCAGATCAAACGCGCCCGTCGAGACGAGAAGAACAGAATTTATTACACTGTAGAGAATGGCTAAACAAGTAAACAACTTCGCCCCTGAATCACATAAGGTGAGCCGCCCAGGGGTACATGCTAAGACAAAGACGTCGAGCAACAAACGTAGCAAGAACTACAAGAAAGCGTACAAAGGGCAAGGAAGATAAAATTGCTATCTTTGCTGTATGAAGTACTATATTACTACTACAGCGAATGCAGAGCAGATCAGCCGCGACAAAGCCACTGAGCTGGGGTGCGGCCCAGTCACCGAGTACTGGTGGGGATGGATCGTTGACGACAGAGATGCTACTCAAGCTGCTTTGTGCTTTCAAGACGATGAGTCTGTAAGCTACACCACAGTGGACACGCTTCCTGAAGGTTTCTTGCCCCCTGATCCTGAATTGTAATGCTAGGTTTAGGGTCTGGCATAAATAGATTGTCCGCCGCTGAGGCAGCCGCCATAGCTGGTAGGATTCCTGGGTTTACTGGTCTACTGGATGAAAGCTATGGTAGCGGAGCAGCAGCAGCATATAGCGTAAGGCAGTTGTCTTCATCTGAGGCTACCGCCATGGTAATCAGAAGGGACAGCGACAATCAAGAAACCAGCATAGGGTTTGACTCTAACGGAAATCTCGACGAGTCTGCCATTGAAACCTTCTGCAGTGGAACTACCTGCAAAGTATCAGAATGGAGAGATCAGAGCGGTAATAGGAATCACGCTGTTCAGACGACAGCTGCGAACCAGCCGACTATTTACACGGGCGGCGCGATTGTGAAGGAGAACGGACGGGTAGCGTTAGATTTAGATGGTGTAAACGATGGTTTTCAATTAAGCAGTTCGGTTGGTTCAAGCGTTGTTAAATATGCATTTACTACGCATTCGGTAAATTCATCCGATACGGCTTGGAGTCTATTCACGGATAACGTGAATACTTCTGTTGTACCTATTGCTCAATCAGGTAGTAGTTCTTCTGCTGCATTTGGTTTCACCATTACCAACTTTTACAAAGACGGCGTTTCTTTATCAATCTCAAATCGCGACGACGTTTATGAGGCGTATAAATCAGGGTCAAAATCTGCGACAACTTTAGACCTTGGGACAACTGGTTTTGTTCAAGCGCTTTTCAACCGAACTTCCTTTGTAATGCAAGGCAAGGCACAAGAAACAATTTTATATGAATCCGACAAATCCACCGACCGCACCTCCATCGAATCCAACGTTGGCGACTACTTCACCCAAAACACGCCACTCCTCGACACGTATACAGGAGCGGCGGGGGCCTACTCTTTACGCAAGCTGTCTAGCAAGTATTCTGGTGCCGCCATTAGGGTACGAAGAGACAATGACAATTTAGAAACCGACATAAATTTCAATATTTTCGGAGAGCTCGACACGGTATCCTTGGCTGCTCACTGTGGGTCAAACAACGGTTACGTTACGAACTGGTATGATCAATCATCCAATTCGAATACAGCTGGACAGACGAACGCTTCCTATCAGCCAAAGATTTACGACGCGACTACGGGCGTGATTACAGAGAATGGAAAGCCAGCAGTAGAGTTTGATGGAGTAAACGATAGAATGACGAGCACGGCAAGCACTGGCAGCGATTTTACTACCTCGGTAGTTCTCAAAGCGTTGACCGCTTCCCAATCGAATCAATGGTTACTTCAGGATACGAGCGGAGCCGATATGCTTTTGCGCCACAGAACTACCTTATTCGATTTCTACGACGGCACAACAGTTTACGACATTGGCACAGCAGGCACAGACCAGCACCATATTTTCATAACCGCAAACACATCAGGCAGCGTAGTTAGTTTTGACGGCGTAGATAAAAGCATTAGCGGAATTTTGAATAACGGTTACACAGATTTGGAGATTGGTGCCGACAGTGGCTCACGCCGTTGGCACGGCCGCTTCCAAGAAATAGTTATTTGGGATGGCTATCAAGCTAGCAACCGCACGGATATAGAAGACAATCTCAATACTTTTTACTCTATCCACTGATGTTAGGTCTAGGATCAGGAATAAATAGACTGTCATCTGCCGAATCAGCTGCTATAGCTGCTAGAAGCGGAGCGTCATATCTATTAGACGACTACTCTGGTGCTGCTGCTGCATACTCGTTGAGGCAGCTGTCTAGTTCGTATTCTGGAAACGCTATCAAGGTGAGAAGAGCCAGTGACAACGCAGAGGCGGATATAAACTTTGTTAATGGTGAGCTCGATACTACTGGATTGGCTAACCATTGTGGGTCATCAGACGGGTTTGTGTCGGTGTGGTATGATCAGTCTTCAAATACTCGGAATGCTACGCAAACGGCGGCGGCGAATCAGCCAAAGATTTACGACGGGACTACGGGCGTAGTGACGCGCAATGGAAAGCCGTTCGTAATGTTTAGCACGGACTTAGGAGGCTTGCCACATTTCCAAACAAATCACAGCTTCACAACGTCAGCAAATGACGAGATAATGATTTCAACAGTTTATGAAGCAACTACCGACCGAGAACACCTTTTCGAATTCAATAACATCGGAATGACCGTTAACCATTTGGCGTCCGAAATTATGGACTTCAACGGCACGAACTGTCGCTTGCTGGCAAAGCCAACGCAAGCCACTACGCTGTCGCACGTTTTAATGTTAGCAGACGGTACGGACATAAAAGGCCGAGCGAATGGAGCGGCATACTCTACAGACGCAAGCGACCCAATTAGCGGCGAAACTTCAGGCGTCACAACCTCAACGACTCAAATAGAAATTGGGCGCAAGGGAAACGGATTTTGTAATGAATCTTATATCGCGGAATTGATTTTGTATCCGTCATACAGCGCAATCGAAACGGGGCTGGAATCCAACATTAACACCTTCTATTCTATCTACACCTAAAGTGAGTTATAGAAACGCTGCACCGCTAGCCTACCTTTCTGCGACAGCGCATAGCGAACTCTGTAGTTATACTTGGTTTCATCACGGAATAAGTGATCTTCTCTCGTCTGAGACGGAGTAAGCTTATCAAAATGCTTGTATAGATACCCCGAAGCCACCAGGGGATATATCATCCTGTCAGCAAGGTTCTTCCTGTTCATTCCGTAGTTCTCAGCTAGCCATGCTATCGTAAAGAACTCCAAGTCGTACACAAACAACAGAAGCTGTAAGTATGACTTAGTTAAGTCTGTGTGACCGTCCAGGAAGTCATTAGTGGCTGAACGCAGGTTCTTTAAGTAGTTATGCTTGACAAAGCGAGAAGGCATCTTAGACACCTCTCGAAACATCCTGGTTCTTTTAACTGTAGACTTAGGCATACTTATTCTGTTGTATCTTTGAGTTAAACAAATTTACATCATGAGCCCTAAAGACACCCTCTTCTTCGCCGAAATGTACTCTCTCGTCAAGAAGATGGAGGAGACTATCGACGAATTCGAAATGAAAGATCGAGTTCTCGCAACGATTGTCGTAGGAGTCATCGACTTGAATGCAATAGAGTTTGGCGACGAAGAAGCCGAAATGAAAACCATGTATAGCTTCAACCTGCAAAGTAGGGCAGAACTGGAGGCTGTAAAAGAGGTTATGGATAATGCGTATCAGGACGATGACGACATCGACCTCGACGGTCTCTTAGGTGACCTGGGCATATCCCTTAACTAATGGAAGGACTTATCAGAAAAATTGTGGTCGGAAGAGACCCAAAGAACGGCATGGCCTATTACGTAGGTATGAGAGCAGGTACTGGAGAGGTGTCAGCCATAGTAGAAGACGAAAGACACCTGGTCAAATACGGAAAACAACGATACCTCATATACATCGAAAACCAAGATGGAGTATCTTTGTGGAAAGCCGTGGATGAAATGCCATGCGTAATTGAATTTGACTTAAACTTCTAATCAATGAGAACGTTCGATCTGTTTATCGTTGAGCTTAAAAAGACGCTCAATGATACAATCGTGACCGATAGCGGTCTAGAACTTTACATCAGCACTAAATATGACGAATTCGAAAACAGAGTCACAGAAGGCCCCGTCGTGGCGGTCCCGTTTAAATACGATCATGGAGTCGAAGTGGGTGACACTCTCTATTTCCATCATCACGTTGTTATTGACCGTGGTCAGCCTCTTACTGGTGAAGACGATCACTATATTGTTCAGTATAACCCTACTTACACCGCTGGCAATCAGGCTATTGGTTACAAGTCTGCGAAGACTGGGCGCGTATCTCCGCTGGCGGGCTGGTCACTTCTCGAACGAGTGGAAGAAGCAGAAGAAAAACAATCTGATATTATCGACGTTATCAGCCTTAGCGACAACCCTGTCACTAAAGGCAGGGTCGCTTTTGAGGCGCCTTGGCTTGACGAGTTGGGTCTGAAAAAAGGAGACGTAGTTGGCTTCAAGGAGAACCGAGACTACAGAATAAAAATAGACGGGAAAGAATATTATCGTACCCGCGCTGAAGATTTAATGTACAAAGAAGTTTAATATGTTTAGCAAAGAAGACACTTGGTCTCTCCTTGAAGACGAGGAGTGCTTGACTGCTGACGGTTTTGATGATGCGGTCATAGGTATTTCGTTTGGTGCCTGCCCCGTAGCTGTGTACAGCGTTCAAAAATGTATTGACATCTTGATGGAGGATGACGAGATGACTCGTGAAGATGCTATTGAGTACTTCGAGTACAATATGGCTGGATCTTATCTTGGAGAAAAGACGCCTATCTTTGTTTACGATGTCCAAGAAGACGCCTAAATTTACCACTATTAGTGCTGCTGAGCGCCTCATGTCTAGCATGGAGATAGCCATCAACAACATGATCGAAGAGATAAAGAAGCCTGTCGATCCTGAAGCTGGTGGGTCTGCTCGAAAAGCCGAGCTACAGTCTATCAAACAAACGGCTATTGATTGCAAAGAACTTCTGGTAGAGCGCCAGAGACTAGAACAAATGGTTAAAGAGTTACAGACAAATGGAGAAATCGAACAAGACAAAGACTACTCAGGAGGTTTTGCAGAGCGCTTCTCAAAGTAGCCCCAGCGGTCTCATCTATTGGGACGACTACAACTTTGATAATCAGTCAGATACGGCTGGTTACTTAAAGGAAGACTTCAACATTATCTACGATGCCCCAGAGTAGTCTAACAGAATATGAATCGACTATAGATTACTACAGTGATGAATGGACTCATGACTGGCCTACCGATGTATCTAGCACCGTACATTTTAATCCATGTAACACGCCTAACCCACCGTGGTGGTGCGAAGAACACGAGCCCATCCCGATCGAACCAAACGTTTTAATGATTGTTGGAATGTTCATATATGGAATTGCTCTCTTAGCTCAGTCGGTTAGAGCACCCGACTCATAATCGGTAGGTCCTAGGTTCAAGTCCTAGAGGGAGCACATGCACCCGTAGCTCAGCTGGATAGAGCATCTGCCTTCTAAGCAGACGGTCACAGGTTCGAATCCTGTCGGGTGTACTAATTAAATTAAACAACATGCCAGACTTACATTGCCCAAACTGCGGAAAGGAAAGGTTTGAAAAAACCCTTACTATGCGCGTAAAGGACGGAGACACTTACTACGTAGAAGGTGAGTGCGAATGCGGTACCCAAATGAAACTAACTAACCCAAAAACGGGGGTAGCCAACCTAGGGCGGATGAACCCCCACGGCCAAAGCTACTGATGTCTGTACTCGTTGACATAGACGGTTATGAAACTAAAGGGATTAAGATCGACCCTAACGGTACAGAGGGAGAGATCATGGAGCTCCATGGGCTACTCGTTGTACTCCCAAAGAAACCAAAGCGATCGGAGATTCTCTTCCATGAAAAGCCAAAGGCAATGCAGATGTGGGAACGCATCGCTATGCCCCAGGAACTGCAAAGGATTCGCAGTATGGATGAGTGGCTCGAAAAACCTGCCGAGTTTCGAAAGAAGTTTCGTGCTTACATCGAACAAGAGTTTCAGCGTAGGCGCGACGGTGTGTGGTTTTACAATAATGGGGAACCTACGTATATTACAGGGCGACACTATATGTTTCTACAATGGTCTAAAATTGATATCGGATACCCATCATACCTCGCTTTCCAAAGGGAAATCTTTCTCCACATGGCTGCTTGCGAAGCTGATCCCCGTTGTTTCGGTCAGCTATATACTAAGTGTCGTCGTTCTGGCTACACTAATGTATGCTCTGCTGTCCTTGTTGACGAGGCTAGTCAAGTTAAAGAGAAGCTGTTGGGAATTCAGTCAAAGACTGGTAAAGACGCTCAGGAGAACATCTTCATGAAGAAGGTGGTCTCTATTTTTAGAGGCTACCCTTTCTTCTTTAAGCCTATCCAGGACGGTACTACCAACCCTCGTATGGAGTTGGCTTTCCGAGAACCTTCGAAGCGTATCACGAAGAACAATAAAACATCCATGCGTGGTGACGCACTGAATACAGTCATCAACTGGAAAAACACCACGAACAACGCATACGATGGTGAGAAACTGCACCTGCTGTATCTCGATGAGGCGGGCAAATGGGAGAAACCTACAGATATACGTGAGGCATGGCGGATCGAGCGTACATGCCTTATCGTTGGTAGAAAAGTGGTAGGAAAAGCTCTAGTAGGAAGTACGGTAAATCCCATGAACAAAGGCGGAGAAGAGTACAAGGGTCTGTGGTACGACTCTGATCCAAACGAAAGAAACAACAACGGGCGTACCCGTTCTGGACTGTATCGCATCTTTATTCCAGCTTACGAAGCTTTGGAGGGGTTTTTTGATGAGTACGGAAATGCTGTTGTAGAAGATCCAAAAGAAACGGTAACTGGTATTGACTCAGAAGACATAGAGATCGGCAGCAAGACGTATCTGAAAAACGAACGTAGGTCGTTTAAGGACAACCCGTCTGAACTCAACGAGGTTACACGCCAGTTCCCATTCACCGAAGATGAAGCATTCAGGGACAGCATTGAGGGCAGTCTATTTAACATCGGTAAGATCTATCAGCAAATCGAACACAACGAGGAGTTGTATCCAAATCCAGTCGTGGTAGGCAACTTCACATGGAAAGAGAAAGATAAAGAGGTTGTGTTCTCCCCCACCCCTAACGGAAGATTTAGGGTAAGCTGGATGCCAGACCCCAGCGAGAGAAACGTAATCCAGCAAGAGCGCGGAAAGAAAGTCCCCCCGTTTGGCAACTACGGATGCGGAGGGGTTGACTCCTATGACTTGGACGCTACAGTAGACGGAAGGGGATCGAAGGGAGCTTTACATATGTATAACAAGTTCAGCATGAATCGCCCTTCAAATATGTTCGTTGTAGAATATGCTTCTCGCCCAGATCTGGCGAGCATCTTTTATGAGGACGTTCTGATGTGTGCGTTTTTCTATGGGTATCCACTGCTTATAGAGAACAATAAGTACGGGATTGCAAGGTACTTTGAATCAAGGGGTTACGACGGCTACTTAATGGACCGACCAAAGCATCTCATGAGCTCCTCTTCGCATGTCAACGTAAAAACAAAAGGCATCCCCTCTAATTCTCAAGATGTAATTCAGTCTCACGCGCAAGCCATAGAAAAGTACATTCACGAAAGCGTTGGTATAAACCACGAGACAGGCGAGGTGGGCAACATGTATTTTAATAGAACACTAGAGGACTGGATTGGATTTAAGATTGATAAGCGAACCAAGTTTGACTTGACGATTAGCTCAGGATTAGCTTTACTTGCCGCACAAAAAGCAAAAGAAAAACAAAGAGCAGACTTTACGGAAAGGGTGTTTTTCAGGAAATACAAGGTCTAGGATGGATTTGCTATATTTGCAGAATATGCGTAGAGCTCCATCAGACACATGAACAATACAAACAATAAACGTAAAGGCTCTTTTCCTGACCCGCTTGCAAGCTCAGAAGTAAAAAAAGGCAAGGAATACGGGATTAAGTACGCAAAAGCTATTGAGTCTCAGTGGGGTAAGATCACCAGTGCTACTTCTTTGTATGGCAAGCGCAACGTAGTGTTTGAGCGAAGCCGAGACTACGCTAACGGTACCCAGGATACGAACATTTATAAAAAATTGCTGCGCTCCCTCAACCCAAATGACGGAGATGGCAGCCTTATGAATCTGGACTACACTCCCGTTCCCGTACTTCCTAAGTTCGTTCGAGTGGTAGTAAACAAGATTCTTTCTCGTAATCCATACCCAAACCTCGAAGCAGTTGATCCTCTCTCTTCTTCTGAAAAAAACAACAGAAAGCGAAGAGTGGAGATCCAAGTAGAAGCAAAGAAACAGCTTCAACAGCTCAAAGAGAATACAGGCATGGTTATCGGTGATGACCCAGACAAGCTGCCTGATTCCCTGGAGGAGGCGGAAATTCTGCTGGGAACCAACGTGAAAACTGATGCAGAAATCGCTGCTCAGATCGGAACGAACATGACGCTATCTTGGAACAGCTTCAACGACAACATCCTTAGACGCTGCGTTAATGACTTGGTTTCTTTGGGGATGGCTGTAGTCAAGCGAACCAACGACCCTAACGAGGGAATAAAAACTGATTATGTAGACCCATCTAGGTTTATTCACAGCTACACAGAAGATCCTGGGTTTAACGACATGATTTATGCTGGTCACATCAAGACCGTATCTATCCAGGAACTCAAAAGAATCGCAGGTCACGAACTTACTGAAGAAGACTTTAAGAAGATCGCTGCCGCTGTTAAGAACAAAGACGGCAATGACCCTAATGCCTTCAATGTTCACTCGTACAATAACCGTCTGATGAAGCAGGAATACGGGTACGACGAATACATGGTTGATGTTCTTGACTTTGAGTTCATGTCTGTAGATTGTATCTATTTCGAGGAAAAAGAGAATCGCTTCGGAAATATCAACTTCTTTATGAAGGGGTTTGAATATGAAGAAAAGCAAGGAAGCGTATTCGATAGAAAGCCACACAAAATGGAGGTAGCCACGGTGTATGGAGGCAGCTACATCCTAGATGGTCCAGATATCATCTTCAACTACGGAATGGCTAGAAACGTACCTAAGAATATCCACGACATTTCCAAGGTTAGACTTTCTTATTCTGTTGTTGCCACCAACATGCGCAACATGATGCCGAAGTCTATGGTGGATAGCTGCACTGGGTTTGCCGATATGCTTCAGCTTACCCATCTTAAAATCCAGCAAGCCATCGCAAAGGCTAAGCCTGACGGACTTATCATCGACATCGAGGGATTGGAAAACGTTCAGCTTGGAAAGGGAGGGGAGCTTCAACCGCTCGACCTCCACGATATCTACGAGCAAACGGGTGTCTTCTACTACAGAAGCAAGAACCCAGAAGGGGGATTCCAAAACCCACCAGTTCGAGAGATCGGAAACAGCATTCGTAACATCAACGAGCTGATTGGTTTGTACAACCATTACCTCCGCATGATCCGTGACACTACGGGCATCAACGAGATGATGGATGCCTCTACACCGAAAGGCGATACGCTTGTGGGTGTTCAGCAGAATGCTATTGCAGCTGGAAACAACGCCATTTACGATATCACTAACGCTTCCATGATTCTTTACAAGAAGGTGTGTGAAGATATCGTGAAGTGTATTCAGATACTGCCTGCTGAGTCTGTTCTCTACAAGATTTATGAGAACGCAGTAGGCAAAGAAAACATGGCTGTTTTGTCTTCGTTCAAAGACCTTCCGATGTACAACTTCGGGGTACAGGTAGTCAAAGAGATGGAGGATCAAGACAGAGCTTATCTTGAGCAGAACATCCAGATGTCTCTCCAGCAAAAAGAACTAGATATCGAGGATGCCATCGCTATTCGAAACATGAAGGATGTCAACCAGGCTGAGCGACTCCTAGTGGTTCGACGTAAGAAGAGAATGGCGAAGCAGCAAGAGATGGCAATGCAGAACTCCCAGATGCAGGCTCAACAGGCCCAGCAAGCGGCTCAGGCAGCTTCTCAGGCTAAGATGCAAGAGATGCAGATGGAGGCTCAGTTAGAGGCTCAGCAGCTTCAGCTCAAGAATCAGCTGGAAGCCCAGTTGGAGCAAGTAAAGCATCAGTTTAGAAAGGAGATCGAACTCATCAAGGCTCAGGCTACACTTGGATTTAGAACTGAGGAGCAAGAGTTTAAAGAGAAGCTTGAGGTGCTGAAAGAAGACAGAAAGGACGATCGAGTAAAAAAGCAGTCAGCAGAGCAAAGTAAGCTGCTTTCACAGCGTCAGGGCAAAAGAGGCGAGTTACCAGAGTCTGGTGACAGCGTAGACAATATTGTAAACTCACTATTAGGTTAATATGGCGAACAAGGTAAACTTAGACGTATCAGAGAAGTTGGACATCACTTGCAGGAGGGGTGACACCTTCTCTATTACTTTAACCTTAAAGAACTCCAGCGGAACCGCTATTGAGCTTGACACACTTGGGTATGAATTCTTGATGGACGTTAAAACCAACCCAACACAAAAAAGAGGTGAATCTGTTCAGAGAGAGGTTGTCGCCTCAAGTGCTTTGTCTAAGTCTCAATCTAAGGTTGACGACAAGCTCAGTAACGGATTTGAGTTCGTAGACATATCGGATGCTGGAACCGTAAAAGTTACAGCTTCAGCAGATGTGATGTCTGAATTTCCAGTAGGAGTGTATGTGTACGACATCCAGCAAAAAGTAGCAGACGAAGTAACCACAATCCTCAGAGGTTCCTTTAAAGTAAACGAAGACATATCAAACTAACATGGCGATTACAGTAACGGCTGACGGTTCAACTACAGTAACGGTAACCGCTCCTGCTTCAACTTCGTTAACGGTTACTGAAAAAGGAATTAAGGGGGATAAAGGTGACCAAGGGGATACTGGCCCCCAGGGGGAGCAGGGTATACAGGGTGAGACAGGAGCTACAGGAGCTACAGGACCACAGGGGCCGCAGGGCATACAAGGCCTGCCTGGTGCCGACGGAGCAGATGGAGCCGACGGACAAGGAGTACCCACAGGTGGAGTTGCTGATCAGGTAATTTTCAAGCAGAGCGCCACTGATTACGATACGGCCTGGGACTACATCCAGACAATTACGGAGGCTGTCAAAAACGTAAGTGGTGGTCCCTTAGATAAAGGAACGCCCGTTCATGTCACTGGCTCCACAGGCAATACCGTAGAAGTAATTGCTGCTGATGCGGCTACTAACTACCCTGCTCACCTCATCCTTAATGAAGATCTTGCTGATGAGGCTGAGGGTAGAGGTGTTGCCTTGGGGTTTATAAATAACGTAGACGTTCCAGACGCCTCTATATATACTGAGGGTCAGACGGTATACCTTGGAGCTTCTGGAGGCTGGACAACTACTAAGCCTACTGGTACGAACGCCATTCAGAACCTTGGGGTGATCGTCAAGGTGAACACTTCTGGAAACAAGATTTCAGGTGTCGTGCTCGGCGCTGGAAGAGCTAACGACGTACCCAACCTTCCGTCAGGTAAGTTTTTCATTGGTAGCGCTACATACACTTCTGAGTCAGCTTACACGCTTCCTACTTCTGACGGAACCACAGGACAGCTTTTACAAACCGATGGCGCTGGTGCGGTTACGTTCGTGGATTTCTCTGGCTCCCCATGGACAACCTCTGGTAGCGACATCTACTACGACACTGGCAACGTCGGCATAGGTACGACTACACCGAGTCAGCCATTGCATGTAGATGGTAACGCTAAAGTTGACGGGCAGCTTATTATTCAGGACGGTACGTTCTCTCACGTCGTTATAGGTAACGGCGCATTACCCACAAGTGTAAGCCCCAGTTACGGTGGCGTTATTATTGGAAGGGACGCCGCCAGATTTGGGCATAGATACCAGAACGTAATTATCGGTCAAACTGCTGGTTACTCAGGTCTTTCTCAAAGCGATAAGAATGTTGCCATAGGTGGCCTTGCGTTGAAAAACGGTCAGGCTAGAAGCAACAACGTAGCCATTGGACAAGAGGCACTTGAAGGCACTTCTTCTACTACAGCAAGTAACACAGTAGCCGTCGGATACCAAGCATTAACCGCACTGACTACTGGAGCTGGTAATACAGCTATGGGGTATTTGGCTGGCTCTGCTTTAACTACTGGTGCTTATAATGTACTTATAGGTTACGCCGCTGGAGACAGCATCACCAATGGGACAAATAATATTGCGCTCGGAGTCAACGCGCTTGGCACGGGGAACCACGGGGGCAGCATAGCCATTGGCCGTGATGCAATTGGCAACGCCTCGTCTACTGATAGTATTGGTATTGGAACAAGCTCTGGTAGATATTCAACGGGCGGAAATAATACTTTACTTGGGGTTGATTCTGGCAAGGGCGCTAATGGAGCTTCTACCTTCTCCAACACAGTAGCCGTAGGCTATCAAGCATTGACAGCGCTGACTACTGGAGCTGGTAACACGGCTGTTGGTTATCAGGCTGGGGCTACAATAACTACTGGAGCAAATAACACTCTCTTTGGAAGCGCAGCAGATGTAAACAACGCTACAAATAGCGGATGCACGATAATTGGGGCTGAAACAGTTGCTCATGCGAACGCTTCGAGCCAGACTGGTATAGGACATGCTGTCAGAACAGGAGTTCAAGGTACTTCTGTGGGCGCTCAAGCAGGAAGCTCATCCTCTATAAATCAAGTCGCTTTTGGCTACAGAGCTGGAAATTTAGCTTCTGGTACGGACGGCACTCAAGTTGGAAAGCAAGCTGGTCGTTATGTTACAGGTAATTACAATACTTTAATAGGCTCTGAGGCTGGTGAGGGCATATCAGGTTCCTCAACCTTTGCTAACACAGTAGCGGTAGGCTACCAAGCTTTGACTGCACTGAGCACAGGCTCTAACAATGTAGCTGTTGGTTATCAGGCTGGAGACTCCATAACCACAGGCGGCAGCAACATTCTTATTGGTTACCAAGCAGGCTCCACCCTCACCACAGAATCCAACAAACTCTACATAGAGAACAGCAACTCCACCACCCCACTTATCTACGGGGAGTTCGATAATGACATCCTCAGAGTAAACGGTACGCTGCAAGTCAACGACCCTTCATCTACAGGTTACGCCTTCCCTACAGCTACTGGGACGACTGGTCAGGTGCTTGAGGTGGATGCTAGTGGAGACCTCGTATTTGCTACACCTTCTGGAGGTAGTGGCGGGGGATTGGGAAGCGCTGATCAGACGCTTACCGCTGATAGAACTATCGACACTAACGGGTACAACCTTGATATTGAGCTTGACCCTACAGGGACTCCAGACACGTTTACAATCCACGACGGTACGCACGACCTCTTCCAAGTAGACACCTCAACTAGCGGAGATATATTCAGTGTAAACGACGTTTCTGGCCTTCCAGAAATCACAGTCAATACCACAAACGGGGTTGACATACCGAATTTAAACTTCTATAAGGGTTGCATTTCTGGTAAAGGAGGGCAAACAAGTCAGGCAACCTACGGCACACAGTGGAGATCCTCTATGTCTGGTCAGTCTTTAGGTAGGTACCAAACCTCAGCGAACAACAGCTTGCTTACGTTTGCGTCTGGAACACCCTCAGTTGGAGACACGCTTTCCGCTAACAATTACGCGATAGCCACGGCATATCTGCTTCCTGGAATCAATTTCTCTAAAATTAACCTGAGAGGAAACATAAGGGCTTACGATGCTAACGCCGATGGTGAAACTCAACACATGGAGGTTTGGACCTTTGATCAGACAAGTCTTTCTGGGTCTGGGACAACAACTTGTACATTCAGGGGCAGTGTCTCATACACCTTTGATTCGACGAGCGCAACCATCAAGCCAATTTTGATTAACTCTGATATATCTTATAGCGGGGATAAAGACACTGGTATACTGATTGTTAGTCACGCACCAACAAATCCTGCCGCTACTTACAACACTGTATTTATGATCGAAGTAACAGTAACATAATTATGCCAGCAAACAATCAATACAAAGGGATTTTAAATAAGATCCCGTCGTTAGAGCCAGACCAGAGTAATTTGTCAGAAGTAGTAAACGCTCTAGTGGACAGGATAAACTACATTTACTCGTTAGTTGAACCTGACCCAGATCCGTCCAACTGGGAATCTTAAATTCATTACAATGCATTTCGAAGATAGACACTACGTAGTATTCGACCTCACAGAGGCAGATACGATCGACTTCTCTGAAGTCATGGAGACATCAGCAGATACGCTGAGAAAGAACTTAGCAGAGACGCAGAGCTTTGTGAAGTACGAAGGGGCTCAACCACCTTCGGTGGCTGCTCTCACGACGCGCAGTCAGGAGTACACTCACGAGGAGATTCTCGCAATCTTAGCTGGGACTGACTGGACTGACCCTGACGCAGAGATCTAAATGGGTGGGTTTGCAAATAATGCACCTATCGTAACCGATGGGCTAGTATTCTATGTAGACGCAGGGAACAGTAAGTCGTATCCTGGTAGCGGGACTACGTGGAGCGATTTAATTGGATCTGATGATGCAACTCTGACTAACGGCCCCACGTATAGCTCAAGTAACGGAGGCTACATCGATTATGACGGCACCAATGACTATGTGGTTAGCTCTGGAAATCTGCCAGCTCTAAACTCTTTATCGTCCTTAAGTGTTTGCGGTTTTTTTAAAATAGACGATTCTTCTGTTGCTCGTCAAATATACTCTTGGGGGGATAACGCTGGGATTAGATTTAGGGTTAATTCTGGTGGCTCTCAGGTTAGGTTGCTTGAAAGGGGTGGAACCAATAGCCCTAATTTTAACGTAACAATAAGCAACGACACTTGGTATTTCTTTTCTACCATAGCGGATAGCTCTGGGTTAACTGTTTTTATAGACACTACTAAGCTTACGGGCGGATCTGCATTTTCTCCAACAGATACATCTAACACTGTTTATATAGGTAGTAGAAGCACTTCTACAAACGAGATAATGAATGGGTCAATAGCTTGCCTTTCTATTTACAATAAGGCGCTCACTGATGCTGAAGTAACTCAAAACTACAACGCCCTTAAAAACAGATTCGTATGAGCTACAGCTACGGGAAAAGCATAGTGACGGATGGGTTGGTGTTCTACGTGGATGCAGCTAATAGTAAGAGCTATCCTGGATCAGGGACTACGTGGTCAGACTTAGTGGGGGGCATTGATGGTACGTTGACTAACGGATCTACATATGACTCTGCAAACGGGGGAAGTATTGTGTTTGATGGAGCGAATGACCTTGTAACAACTACATTAACCTCAAACGCCACATTTACCTCAACGTTTACTGTTTCCTGCTGGTTTAATGCTGATGCTGTGAGCAATTTCCCCAGACCCTTTAGTAAATCAAATAACGGCTCAGCAACAGATGCTGGGGGGTTCTCGGTGTTTTTCAATGATTCTAGTGGTACATACCAGGTTTACTGTAGAATCAACGGAAACCTAATTAATACATCTTCAGCTACTTTTAGCTTAGGGACTTGGAACAATTTGACAGCAGTGTTCAAGAACGGGGAAGTTACGGTATACTTAAATCAAAGTAGCGGTGTGACAGGGACGAACGCCTCTGCTTTACTCTCAGGGATTACCACTACGGATGATTTCATTATAGGGAATTTACACGCAGCAGACAGGCCGTTTGATGGCAAGATAGCTACTACTATGATTTACAATAGAGAGTTGTCATCTACAGAAATCCTCCAAAACTACAATGCACTCAAAAACCGTTTCGTATGAGCGTGAAGAACCGAAATAGCATCGTTACAGACGGGTTGGTGTTTTATGTAGATGCTGGGAATGAGGATAGCTATCCTGGATCTGGGACTACATGGAGTGATTTATTTGGGGGCAATGATGGATCAACAGCTAATTCCCCCACTTATAGTTCTTCAAATGGAGGGTATATCGAATTTGACGGGACAAACCAAGATGTTGACTTAGGGAGCGGAGACGACTTTAATGTAAACACCACAATTACAATAGACGCTTGGGTAAATTGGGCTGGAGATAATGCCTTTAACTATGTTCCCGTTATAGACCGTCAAACTAGCGGAAGTAACACTTGGTTTTTTGGATTTAATGGAAACAGCAAGCTTCATTTTGGGACGGACGGAGGAAACATACAATCCACAAATACTACTTGGACCCAAGGAACTTGGTATCACATTGCAGGAACCTACAACTCAACAGGAACCACTGGAAAGCTTTACATTAATGGCGCTTCAGATACTCTTAGTGTGGACAACTACGACGGGATGGCTGCAACTTCTGGCCGCAACGTAAGAATAGCTGGGAGTAATTCTCAGTCTAGATTCTTTAACGGCAAAATTGCTTCTGTTAAGTTCTATAATCGAGTCCTTTCTGACTCAGAAATCCTCCAAAACTACAATGCATTAAAGAACAGATTTATTTAATTATATTTGCACTAAACTTTTTAATTATGGCATTTGCATTTGAATCTAAGTCCTGGAGTTACACAGGCGAAAAGGAGTTTGAGAACGGTGGTTTCACCCTGCTCAACCCAACAGTATCTGTGCTCTCGGTATCAGTACAAGAAAGCAACGTATACATCGCGATGAAGGCGGTAGAGAACGGTGGTGTATACATGCACAACCTCAACATCCAGTACAACAACTCTGGTGGTGAGACCAACCTCGATACTATCGTTGATGCAGCTGTAGCAGCAGCGCTCCCAGACTTTACACTCGACGCATAAGATTCCTTAGCATGACAGAAGAAGGCCCCTCGTGGGCCTTTTTTTGTTTTTATTATCTTTGCCTTATGAAGGCAGTAAAGTCATACAAAAAGGGCGGAAATGTAAGCCTGAAGATGGGTAAGCACAAGTCTCGATCTGGTGGACTTACAGCTGCTGGTGTTGCCAAATACAACAGAGAAACTGGCAGCAAGCTCAAGACTGCTGTCACTACCCCTCCATCAAAGCTCAAGAAAGGAAGCAAGGCGGCTAAGCGCCGCAAGTCTTTTTGCGCTAGAATGTCTGGGGTAAAGGGACCTATGAGAAAGCCTAACGGTAAGCCAACTAGAAAAGCTTTGGCTTTGAGAAAGTGGAACTGCTAATATGAATGCCGTCAAGAAAAACAAAGGTGGTAAGCTCAATATCAGCAGCGCTACGAAGTCTGTCCCAGCACCTTCTGGTTATCACTGGATGGTGGATCGGGGTAGATACTTTCTTATGAAAGGAGATTACAAGCCACATCCTGGCGCTGTTAAAGAAGCCAAGTTTAAACTAGTTAGCCATGCCTGATCCCAGATACAAGAACCTAACCAAAGAAGACGCTCACAGACTAAGGACTGAAGACTTAGGCTCTCTTGTTGGCTACCTCTTCTCAAAAGAAATGGAAAACAAAAAAGCAAAAGACCGCATCGCAGAAGGTTACCCTAAAGCATCTAAATACAAGAAGGGCGGTAAGTTCCCAGACCTGACTGGTGACGGCAAGGTAACCAGAGCTGACGTGCTTAAAGGCCGTGGCGTATTTGGCAAGGGTGGCAAAGTACGAGCTAAGAAGTCTCGCGTAAACGAAGCTGGCAACTACACCAAGCCAGGCATGCGCAAGCGGCTCTTCAACGCTATCAAGGCTGGCTCCAAAGGAGGTAAGCCTGGTCAGTGGTCAGCCAGAAAAGCACAGCTTTTGGCAAACCGCTACAAGAAGTCTGGGGGAGGCTACACCAACTGATGCGATTAAAGAAGTCACAGCAGAGCCTTAAGAGCTGGACCAAGCAGAAGTGGAGAACCTCTGATGGCAAGCCGTCTAAGGGCAAGAAGCGCTACCTACCTGACGCGGCATGGCGATCACTATCATCAGCTGAAAAGGCCGCAACCAATCGCGCCAAAGCAGCTGGCAACAGAAAGGGCAAGCAATTCGTTGCCCAGCCTGACAAGATCAAGAAAAAGACAGCCAGATTCAGGTAATAAATTATTGCTATATTTGCATTCATATAACTAACAATAATGGCTACAACCACTGCAACACTTACACTTTCGAGCGCTGACCTGACTGGTGACGCTCTTGCGCTGTCAACCACGGCGACACTCACCAAGGCTGGTACGGCTACTGGCCTGGATCAAACCACTGGCGTTTCTCGCAAGTTTTTCGCGACGGCTCAAACAGCTTACAATCTGATTACGGCAGCCGACTACACCACCCCAATTGCCGCTAAGGTCTACATTAAAAATACTAGCACTACTGCCGCTGAATATATCAACGTAGAGCTTGGAGCTACCAACGTAGTTCTTGGTCGATTGTACGCTGGTGATTGGGCTCTTCTCCCTTGGGATGGAGCTAATGATATTGATATCGACACTAGCGCGGTCAACATGACTGTCGAGTACATGGTTATTTACGAAGCAGTATAATGGCTACTTTAAGAGCATCCCTATCGCTGAATAGCGCTGACGTGCTCTCTACGCCGTTGACGCTTACCACAGTCGCTAACATTCTTTGCGACACGGGTAGCCTTACTCGTGCGAAAATCTTAGGTGTTGCTGCTGGAACTCTTGCTAACGCTAGAGTTGTCTACAAGGCCAATGACAAGACGGAGGTAGCCATCCTGTTTGTCAGAAACCTGAGTACCGAAAGAGAAAAGTATATGTACCTCCACGAGGACCAAGAAGAGACTTTCGCTAAAATCCCTGGTGGGAGCTTCGCGCTCATTCCAGTAAACCCAGCAAAAACAATCTACATCTACGGAACAGACGTAGACCAGATTGCTGAGTACGGAGTATTTGGATTGGATAGTTCAGCAGTAGCACTTTCATAATAAATAAGACATGGCACATCCAGCAAACACACTCCCTAAAAGCTTTTTTCTGGTAAACGATGCGGAAACAATAACTGGCGATTTTTTCGCTATTCAGGTTTTGGTAGCCGCAGATGCAAGCATGACAGTCAAAGGTTCTGGTATTTTCGAATACCTCGCCGCTAACGCTTCGGATGGTTCAACTCACGTTGATCCCCGTGGCGGAACGCTCGGCACTACTCACGATGCTGGTCAGTACGAAAGGCTAAGCACTGTAGCTACAACACTCCCTTGTGTCGCTGGTACTACGATTTACGGGTCTTTTAATTCTGTTACAGGAACATCTGGAGATCAGTTCATCGTGTACAATAAATAAAACATCACTTAATTAAATATAATGGAAGAAAACAAAGACACCATTGCAGGTTTTGAGGTCTTCAGCAGTGCTGAGGACCTTGCTGCTTCTGTAGAAACACCTACAGAACAACCAGTTGAACAAGTTCAAGAGCAATATCAAGAGCCCGTCCAGGAGCAACAATACGAAGCTCAGGACCAGGGTCAAGAAGCTGTTCAAGAGCAATATCAAGAACAGCCTCAGCAAGAAGTTGCTGGCGAGGAACAGTACAGCGACGAAGAATTGCAGTCCGCTGTGTTCGAGTACTTGAGCGAAGTAACTGGTGAAGACATCAGGTCTATCGACGACCTGTATGCAGAAGAAGAAACTAACGTTGTTGACGAAAGAGTCGATGCCATCGCTCGGTTTGTAGAGGAAACAGGCCGCGCACCAGAAGATTGGTTTAGGTTCCAGTCATTGAATCCAGAAGGTATGGATGACATGACCGCCATTCGCATTCAGATGTCGAATGAGTACCCTAACCTCTCTTACGATGAGCTCAACTTGCTTGTCAACAGCAAATACAAGGTGGACCCAGATCTCTACTCAGAGGAAGAAGTCAACCTTGCCAAGCTTCAATTGAAGATGGACGGAGACAATGCTCGTCGTAGCATTGAGGATATCCGACAAGGGTATGCTGCTCCTGAATACGAAAGCGAAGCACCACAGTCCGTGATTGACGAGCAGTGGATTGCAAACATGTCTCAAGAGGTTGACACCCTTGAAGGTCTAGAGTTTGACCTCGGTGAAAACAACACTTTTGAGTTCGGTTTGGATGAAGCATATAAGAGTCAACTCAAGGACAAACAAGCTCGTCTCGACGAGTTCTTTGATCCCTATGTACGGGAGGATGGTAGCTGGGATTACGACCTGCTTTCGTCTCACATGGCTGTCATTGACAACATTGACAGAATTGTTAAGTCTGCT
>Ga0208767_1000382_pt1 | contig 35325 bp, 53 predicted proteins | sample VirMetDEL_Mar_21_FD_184514 | JGI IMG/M metagenome (GOLD analysis project Ga0208767, IMG submission 184514) | Aqueous microbial communities from the Delaware River and Bay under freshwater to marine salinity gradient to study organic matter... | ecosystem: Environmental > Aquatic > Marine >... | reverse complement strand
ACTAGCCGTCTTCTGGATTCTGATATCGTCAGCTGACCATCCACTTCCGGCAAGGCCGATTGCATCAAAGCAAGCAACGTCAAATCCATTGCGAGTAAATTGACACTGGTAAGTATGTCCGAAAGGACCCTCTACACAAAAATCCATTCTACCACCGTCAGCATCCTCGATGTTGAATGCATTGTGGTTGATAACTAGAGCCTTTAATGCTCTTGAAACTTTCAAACGACGTACTTCTGTCTTATTCATAACCCTTATCTTTTTATTACAATGTAAATATACGAACCAATCTAATACGATCCAACTTATTTAACAAAAACTTTTACATTTTCTTCATTTGTGTAACAATCTACACCGTTGAAAGTAAAAGGCAGATGCCCGAATATTACTATCTCCTTTTCCAGAAGATCATGAGCATTGATCTGATACATGTTAGGTCTTAGCATAACCATACCTAACTCTGATGGATTGAATGAAATTGTCATAACCTTATTTTAAATCATCTGAGAAGAATAGAGCTCCAGCTCCGATAAACAATAGACTCAATACAAGTGTAAATACTAACATAACCTTTATTTTTAATGATGACTAAATATACGAACTTCTTCTGAGAAGTCCAACTTAAAATACAATTAAGTCAATAACACATTCTCCAGTAGGACGTCCATTCTTAGTAATTTCGTAATTAGGATCCATTCCGGAAGACACTACATGGTCAATCAACTCATCAATAGTAGTAAACATCTCATGAAACCCTTTGCAATCTAAACTGTACATATTCCGCATAACTCTTATTTTTTATTACATTCTAAATATACGAACTAAACCCATACGATCCAACTATTAACCAAAAAAAATTAATTTAAAAAAACTTTGTGAGTTAGTTGGTTATTCTAAATATTGTTCTTATATTAAGGTAAGTTAGATGGGAAGACGGGCCTGATCCTGAGATAAGATCGGAAGAGTAGACGGGCGGGTACGCGAGTGTCTAGAGTTAAAGCTTTACTTTAAGTCCCCATAGCTAACTTGTTCGAGCATCACTTTAACTCGATTCACACTTAAAGTGTTACTTTAACTAGGAGACCTTCCTAGATCAGAATCGACCTAGGTGAGACTGGAACTCACGTTCCTCTGCATCCTGCTGACGACGTAAGTCAATCACCAAGCGGTTAATCATTCGGTCATCCTCCTCTGAAATATCTCCGTAAGTCTGAACCTGACGTTTTGCAAAGTACTGAACTTTATCAAAGTTTCCTTGAACCATGTGGTAAGCAATCTTACCTAAGTAACCCTGAGGGTAGTAATTGTTGTTTGTGCGATTGTTTCTCATAACCTTTATCTCTCTTTCTTTAACATGTTAAATATAAGAACAATCTCTCAGAGTACCAACCTTTCCGGAAAACTTTTTAAATCTTTTTCGACTTAAAGCATCACTTTAACTGTAATCAATCTCTCTAACCCTTATATGAACGGTTTGCTATTGGACGATTTTCTAACGGTCACCGGACGGTTTACTAGCCTGACGATTTTCTGACGGTTCTCTCTACTTAAAGCAACGCTTTAACTATAACGGTTATCCGACGGTTATCTAGGACGGTTTGCTCTATATAGAAAAAATTCCGGAAGGGGTATGCATGCACCTGATGTTAACTCATCACTTTAACTTCACTCTTTACTTTAACTCCCTACACTCTTTATATCTCTATATGAAAATATAGATCTATCCATATATGATTATATACGCTACGGTTTTCTTACAAACTTTATAAGTCTAAGAATGCCTTACGTTTTATTCGTAGCAGAGAAAGGAGATTACTAACTGTCCGTACCTTAAACGATTTACTAATGGTAGGGTATAGGTAAGAGTTTTGCATTAGTCTCTCATAATTTCCCAGATACCTTCCGGCAGCTTCCAGTTGTTCCTCTGTCCTACATTTCATTATCACTCTAACAGCTTTATTGTAGGCATCATGTAGGTTCGGCCCTATATTCTCTCTAGTCTTCGTCCGTATAATCTTCATAATCATCTGAGTAATATCCTTTGTCTTCTTCTTTATAGTCATCTGAGGACCAATCCCAACTCTCTCTATCTATCACACTCTATCTTTATTCCTTTCTCTAAACCATATCTTAGCTCCTATAGTTAGTCCTGTAATCAAGGCTATGCCTCCAATCAAGAATAACCCGTCAAATTGTCTATAGTCCGATACTTCATACGTCAACATCGTCCATCCTAAGATGTATCCAAACCACAACACTATCCATACTAGGTCTGGAATCCTTTTAGTTCTCTTCTCTATCTGTTTCACTCTCTTATCATGAACTACCCTGGACAATGCATCCTGTAGATCCTTGCCGTAAGCTGGTATCTTCTGAGTAGTACCATCTTCATTCAAGATAGTTACTTCATACTTCATCCAATCCGGAAAGGTATTGCTATCCTTTCTATACTCTGCATTAATTACTTTCTGTTTCATTTTAATCTAAGTTACTGTTTCAAGGCCGGAGGCCTTTTTTAAAATATGCGCGTGGCACCTTCGGTGCGAGAGGAGATCACGCCCCCCGCCCCTCGGCCACCTCTTTTACGTGTTTACATTTCTTATGAGCTCTAAAGCCCCAACAGTCACAATTCAATCTACCGTCCGGCATCTCTTTAACTACATACATACTATCGCTAGAGCTTGATTTAAACTCCCATTTACCCAATGTCTTTCTATCGACCTTCTTCTTAGGCTCTTTGTAGTAGATATCTTCTGCTGCGGTCTTAGGATGTACCTCTGTCCATTCTGGAATCATATAGGCTTTCTCTCCTTGTCTAACTACTCCATAGAAAGGACTCTTACTTACATAGCGATGTTTTCTCACTATAGTAATCCTATCAGCTATCTGCTCTTTAGTCAAATCGTATGCAGAGCTCTCTCTATAATCTATAAAGGAGACTAACTGTCCCTCTTTCATATGGAAGACTTCAAACAACATTACTCCTGCTCTTGTTTACGTTCTTTAGCATTAAGTCTCAATTGACCTAAACATACACCGAATACAAATGCGTAAAATAGTCCTGCTAGCCCTCCAGTAATGAGAGTAAGGATGAGAGTTCCTACAGCCGTAATATTCAGGAATGAATCTTGGAATCGAATTTTCATAACCTTTAGTCTTTAGTAAGTTCGTTAATAGTAGAAGTAACTACAACTTGATTAATCACCACTCCGATAACTAAGTAGATAATGGTAAAGATTAATCCATCTTTCTCAATGAAGTTAACAACCTCTAACTGAGTCTGAGTAGGTAAGCTAACTAGTCCTATCATAAGACTAAATCCGACAACGTAGCTGATAATACGCATGAGCAATACTCTCTGGTAGTCACCGGACTTAGGCATACCTGTAAGCATGTATCCGATAGGAGTGCCTAACCCAGTAGGTACTACTAATAGGAACATCAATACTAAACTAAATTCACCTAACTTTCTCATAACCGTTTCTTTTATCTTATACCTTAATATAAGAAAAATAAGTAAGGGAGGCAACTAACCTCCCTACTTTTTCTTAGATTAATGCAGTAGCTAATTTAAATAGCTCTTGATTGATCTTAGTATCTTTCTCGAAAGATTTAATCTTACGAACCTTACGTACCTTAGCTCCTTTCAAAGCAGCTGAGAATCCTCCTTGAGTTACTGCTTCCTGTACTCGGTTGAATACTTTCCAGAGAGTGTTACCTTCATCAGCTTCACGACGTACTTCTAAGATCTCATCTAGAGTCTCTTCATCGTACTCTTTCTCTTTAGCTTCTTTACTGCCAGGAGTAATTCCAGAGCGGATCAAGAATGCATCCAAAGCTAACTTACGTTGCTCTTCTTCAGTCAATTGACGTTGAGACATCTTATTCATAACCTCAACTTTATTAGGTAAGTCAGCAACAGCTTTAATAACTACCTCACGTAACTCTTCAAAGGTATATCCTTTGTGACGAATCTTAAATGACTCAAACTCCTCAGTAGCAATTATCAATCCATTTGAACATACTAGACGGAAGATACCCATGCGGAACTGAAATGAGGTCATACCGTCATGAGAGTTCGTTAATAGGATTCGAGGGAATGCATCATCACCATCTTCACCCTTCACCATAATGTCTGGGTTCTGGAATTGAATCATATGCTTGCTGAAGATAGTCTTATTACCTCTGCTTTTACGCTGTGTAGCTTCTACAGGTTTCCATCCTAGCTTCTCCAAATCATCAATCACTTTCTCAGTAGAGATGTGAACATACTTATCGGTAACCGCACTGTTTGTCGGTTTAGTAGCAAACGCTACAGGGCATTGAGCTTTTACCTGCTCTTTGGTCAAATATTCCATAATACTTTATCTAATTAACTTACTTAAATATACGAACTAAGTTCCTAACTTCCAACTAACTAACTAACTTTATTCTTCAGCAGCTAACGTTCCCATCCAATTAACTCGGTTACGAGTCATAAAATTAAACGTACGTACTGACATATCACCTCCACGGCGATTCTTAGAGAAGAAGAAAGTACGCTCACCATCACCAGTCCACTTCATGTGAGCCATTCCAGTCATCATGTGCTTGAAGCGATTACTTCCAGCAAACTCTCCTCCTTTAGTTACTTGTTGAATAATCAAGAAAGCAGTATTGGTCTTAGTTTTGTTCTCTCCTAAGTTATGTTTTTCAAAAAGACTAAGCAGTTCAGTCTCAGCTCTCTTAGAAGATAAGTACCCCTTAGCAGTATCTTGAACTCCATTCTGAACTTCAGCCATAGAGTCAACTAATACTACATCCCATCCTTCTGATAAGATACTCTCTAATACTTCTAAGCAATTATCTTCTGAGTAGTCACCTAAGAACAAAATAGGTAACTTACCAAACTTACGGAAGCGCTTAACGTAACCGTACATATCGATCTGATTCATCTCTCCGGAAATGAAGAGTACTTTCTTACCTTTGCGTTGAAGATCAGCTAACATATCTAACATCACAGTAGTCTTACCGATACCGGGGTCACCTACAATAGCGTAGTTAGTTCCTTTCATTAGCCCTCCTTGAGAAGAGAAGTGAGTATCAATAACACGTCCAGACTTCATTGGACGAAATAGAGATGAATCGAACTTAAGCGATTCCATTTTAACTGTCTGTACCTTCATAACCTTTATTGCTTCTTAATTAACTTACCTTAATATAAGAAATAAAGGTCAGGGAGGCAACTAAACTAACCCTTTTTTCTTAGCAGTTAAGTAACCTACAATCTTTCCTTCGTCGGTCAAGTACTTACGCTTAGTCTTAGGTAGACCTTTATTCTGTTCATCAAGTTCCTGTTGAGGAGTCTTAAAACCTTTTCCGTAAAAGATCTCAGACTTAACCATCCTATTCCACTTATAAGTATACCTGATAGTTATATCGTTTGCTTCACAGTAACATTCTTGAACTCTGTCTTCCTTTACTGTATCTTTTGGAATGTAAGCCATTATAGTATATCAGTTGCTTTCTTTAATAACTCGTAAGCTTCAATAACATCGTCGTAACGTTCAGCTTCTTCGTATTTAGTCATGCATGCGCTTAATGCTTGAGGCCATTCTCCTTTCTCTAGACTAACTTCAAAGAAGTCATCCTCTTCATCAAAACCTAACTCAAAGAGTTCAGCTTCATCTTCCTCTGCTTCAACAGCTCTCTTAATCCCTTCAACAATTGCGTCTGTAACTTCCTGATTGTTTCCGGAAAAGAAATTACTAAAGTCTGTTACCTCGTCGAACGTAAACCTCTTCATCTGTTTCTGTTATTGTTTCTATATACTTTTCTTCTCCTTTGAATACCTTTTCGATATTCGTCTCGTACAGATATAAAGGTCCATTATACTCGACAGTCTTCATCTCTATATTCTGGAAAGCTTTTACACCGTGACCTGGTTGCTCTTTAGGACCGGTTAACCTTCTAGGTCCGTCCCATGATCTAAATCTCTTAGCAGTTACTCTATACCATTTGATACCTTTCTCTGTGGTCATACCTATCTCACACATATTAGAAGTATCGAAATCGTAAATTAACTTAACTAAGTTTCCTCTCTTTTCTCCCATAACCGTTTCTTATTAACATTCTAAATATAAGATAAAATACTTAGAATAGCAACTTAATTGTAGAATCTTTCTACCGCACCACCAACTCTTCCTTTGTTATCTAGAGCCACAGCGTAGGTGACTTCGCCCAGTTTATGAACGACTTGATACCTTTGCCCATTTCTTTCAAGAACAACCCCGTGGTATTTGAAGCCAAGACTTTGTACATGCTTTTTCTTTTTCATTATAACTATAACCTTTATTCATCTTCATCACTGAATATAGTAAAAATATCTTTGTCAAGCAACTTCTCACTTAACTTTTTATTCTTCTTATCTTGCTCTAATAATTTATCAGCGTGCTTCTCTAAAAGCTTTCTTTTGTTCTTTTCCTGATCTAGTTGAGCGTGTTGACGTCTACGAGGTACTTTTTTCATATTCTGGAAATAAACTCATCACCTGGTTTACTATTATCTTCTTCCCATAACCCTAACTCTTTTAAATGCTCGATATGAGATTCATCTAATTCCCAATCATGCTCCTGTACACCTGCTCTTTCGATATAACTCTCCATCTGTGCTACTTGCTCTTCTGAAATAGGACTAGCAGCATATAGGAATGAACAGTTGTAACATAACATCTCTATATTATCAATATTGTAGTTATGTCTATTCTTATCCTTAAAATTTAGAACTAAGGGTACTTTGTTATCAAAGACTCTCGCTTCAGTATATCCGCATCGCTTACATTCCTCTTTAAGGTATCCTTCTGCAATTAACTTCCTTTTTATCTTTTCAGGCTTATAATGCTCTACTGGAAGAGTTCCATCGATAATTTGTTCAATAGCTGGTTCCTTCCCTTTATTAGTTAGAAACTTAGGTATACCCTTTCCGGCTTGGTTTAAATGTGAGTCGTAAAGAGTAACTCCGTCTTCATTCTCGAACAGTTTAGCATAAGTCTTATAATGCGGAAATGAGACATGAAGGTACCTAGCAGCTGCTTTATTAGATTTAGTCATCTTAATAGCACGCTCTATATCTTCTCTGGTGAGAATCTTTCTAGGTCGTCCTTTTCTGTTCTCTGGCATTATAGTTCGTTGTGGTCGTAATCATCCGGCAAGACGTAGCCTTCATCCTCATCGTTTTCGATTAGACGGGCTCTCTTCTGCAGGCTTCCAGATTGATCTGATACTGTTTCTGAGTCGTAGTCTTGAGCTTCTATTAAATCATCTAGTGGGGATCTTTCTCCATACTCAATAGCAACTACTTGACGGTATACCTCTTCATCTAAGATCTCAATCTCATTATAATTATGGTCTCCTTGACCTAGTGAAAGAGTACGAGCTCTCTTCTGACCTGTTGTGGAATGCTCAACACAGGTGACTGCTGTTGGTAATACTTTTACTCGCATGGGGTGAATCTGTTCACCACACACCTTACAAAACCTCTTTATCATATAACTTAATTAAATCTTTGAATAGCATTCCAGACATCTAACGGTGTCTCAAAAGCTATTTGTATTTCTTCTTCTTTTACCTGTACTGTGATTGTTCCGTCCCAGTTTTCTTTCATCATCGGAATATCGTTTAGATACATTTCAATAAGAAGGACTTGCTTCTTATTAAAAGCTATCCTCATTAGACCTTCTATAGCTTGAAAGAACTTATCATCATACCCGACAATATCCATTCCTAATTCAGTAGCCATGAATTCTGTTCGGTCATTAATTTCTTTTAAGAGCTTAATAACTTCAACAAAAGTTTTCTTATTCACTTCTTCGATTGGCTTAGATAGAGTCTTAACTCTAAAAGCTAGAGGTAAGTCATCTGTTAAAACATCTTTTATGTATTCCTTCGGTCCCATTTACTGACGCTAAATATAGAAAGAAATTCTGAGACTTCCAACTGTTTTTCTGCAGCAAAATAATTAGTTGCTGCTTCTAGACTTACAGCTTCAACCATAGATACTGTCTCCTGATTTTTGTCAGAAGTAGTAAAACATTTAAATTTGTACATAACCTTTAAAGTTCTTCTTGTGACTGACCTAATGCTTGACGGATGATCTTATCGATGTACTCAATGTAGATAAAAAATCCAACAACACTCTTGTCTTTTAAATTACGATCTCTCTCCACTCGCATACCAAATCGATTTAGACCTGAGTCTAATTTGTCTCCTAAAGCAATAGCAATATCGTTCTGCTCTTGAGGGGACATAGCTCCAAAGGTAGTAGGTAAGAATTGAACCTTGATACCTTTCTTGTTAGGGTCTTCATTTACATCTACTCTCAGTACAAACTTATGTCCTTTAAAGTTTACTTTAGTAGCTTCGTTGAGAACCTCCTTAACTGTTTCTAATAATTGTTCTTTCATATCGATGTAAATATACGAACAAAAGACTAATCGTCCAACTCGTCCGGAAAATCTTTATTATAAATAGGAGTTACTTTCTTCTTTCTTTTACTCTTAATAGGTTCGTAAGGTACGTAATCGTCTCCGTAATCTTCTAAATCATTAAGATTAATCTTTCCCATAATTAAATATTGATTAAGTTGTTTTGATATTCATTCATTTGAATTATCTCCATAACCATATTACCTAGCTGGAATCTACCAGGCTGTCCTTGTTGTTGAATAATTTGTGATAGCTGTTGAATGACTTGGAAGTCTTGTTGAGTGAATGTAGATTGAGTTACTTCAACTAAGATCTCATTATTCTTTTCGTTATCGAAAGGTTTAATTCGTTCTCTCAAATCGTATAACGTATTAGGTTGTTCCTTTGTTACATACTCGGAGTAGTCTCCTTTAACATAAATAGCACTACACCAGGGTTCCAATGCTTCTATCAGGTCCTTTCCATCTAAGATAATTCCTATATCGTACTTAGGAGGTACAATAGGTTTCATCAATGCATCATGCATTACAAAGTGACCCCACTTACGTATAAAGTTACGAGTACTTCTCTGATTTTGAGCTAGCCACTCTGGGCTATCTTCATAGATGTTCTTAGCTTTATCAACTGTATTACGTCTGCTACCTCTACAAGTCATATGGTAAACACAGCCGTGCCAGGTCTGAATAAACTCTACTCCGTCTAACATAAAACGGTTGAAGATGTCTGAGTCTTCTTTTGACTGAGGAGCATATAACGGATCATGTCCTCCAATCTTCTGGAAGTCTTCTCTGTAAAATGCCCAAGGTGCAAAGATACCTTCAGTTATATCCTGATTAGGTACTCGACTATTAATAAATGCTAACAGAGCTTCTTCTTTAAACTCTTCTGGCTCTACTCCAAAGTCTCTTAGAATCTTTTCAGGTCCGTCTGGATGTAGAGGAGGTTCAATTCGAGTAAGAGAAACAATTGTACGAGGTTTAATCTCTTGCTCAATAGCATCTAACGCTCCTGGGCATAGATACATATCGGCATGATAGATCATAGCGATGTCGTTAGTAGCTACCTCATTGATCAAACGATCGTACAGAATAGTATGTCCTAATCTCTTTCCAGTATCATTTAAGATAGCTTTGAAGTGAGGATCTTTCTCCATCATCTCCTGACACCACTCCCAGGTACCGTCTGTTGATGCATCATCAGCAACACAAATCTCTACTTCATGTCCTTCTTGATTCTTTCTAATAGCCTCATAAGACCACTTTAGATATTTGAGATTATTACGTGAGGGTTGGATTAAACTTATTTTCATGGTAATGTTCTTTATACATTAGTTGAGTCATATCTGAACATAAGATATAAAACTCTTCGTCGTTATACAACTTTTTAATTAATTTTCTTGCTGTGTCTAGATCTCCATCTTTAACTATTAGTTCAGGATGTAATATTCTCTGAGTATCCAGTCCTTCATATCCTATACAAGGTATGCCTAAGTAAGAGCAATTAAGAGCAAAGGTTCCAGCTGCATGTGTTCTCATCATATGTATACCGATCTTCCTCTTACTCAACTCTGTTATCCATTGGTTCCATTCTAGGTAAGGTAGTTGAGTAATTCCTAATTGCTCTTCTCCTTCTTGACGTCTACCCATCTGAGGAGAGTATATTTCATCTGTTATACTTTTGGCTAACATAAAAGAATCAAAGCCCCCATACCAGCTCTTAAAGTTACCTCCTATCATTACTCCGCTTCTCTGTTCTGGATGAGTTACTACTTTGATTGGATCTTCAATCATTAGCGAACGTAATACTCTTACATCAGGATGTCCTGTCAATCCTCTGAAATACTTTGCATCGCTTTCGTTATGAGCTAAAATAAAATCAGCAGACATTAAATTGTTAAAGTAGTGAATCTGATTATTTAAAGGATAGTCCTGGAAGTACCAAAAAGGTCCTTCTTGCATTACAGCTATCTTCTTACATTTAGCTCGTAAACCTTCAACATTAACCCAATCTGGGTTATTCTTTGAGTTGATGAGGATAGCTAAATCATACTCCTTGTCCGGTATTTGACGGAGGTTGTAATGATCAGCATCCAAAGCTACCATCCAGGCAAACTCTGTTCTCATATTAGGATGGGTGCGAGATACCTTTCCGGTAAATCCCATCTCAGTAAAAAACGCTATACTTCTCGACATATTATTCCTTCTGAATCTAGTAATGTTCTGCTTATCTCTAAAGTACTTTCTCCGTACTTGTAACCTTCTTCTTGACCTATTCGAGTTACCTCTTCAATAACTCCTCGAGCAATAGCATCTTCGATAGCACGTTTAATGCCTGGGTATGCCCCGTAGTCGTCAAAGACTAAATACTTCTTTCCTTTCTTAGAAGGTATCTGAGTTAATGCACTCTCTATATCTTTTGTTACTGCATCGTATGTATGCAGAGCATCTATTAGAAACACATCACCAGAGTCTATTCTATCCCATGGGCAGTTGTTACCGTAAAGGTTAAATCCGTAGCATGTGATATTATCTCTGCTACTAAGATACTTTGCGGATAGTTCGTCTACTCTTACATTAACTGTATGTACGTGTTCGAAAAGGTAGCTGGCTATCTTTGCTGTGTATCCTCTCGATGTCCCGAATTCAATAAAGTTTACATCCTTAAAATAGTCTTTATCAAAAAACGACCAAAGGTCTTTTTTAAACTTGTGAGTAGTTGTAGCGTAGTTGTTAGGCTTGTCTGGGATATTATCCTCAATAAGTATTTTCTCTATAGACATTGTTCTAATGTTTTAAATTGTACTTCTAATGTAGATGTCAGATGTGATAAAGACATCCTCATCTGTTGATAGTTTCTCTCATTCCATACATTATCGTTCCAGTCTCCTGCTATATGAGATTGAAACATAATCATATCGCTATTATGCACAGCTATGTTTGTTGTGTCTATTCCATCATGTCCGTAAAACGTTTTACAGTCCCAAGGTATGTTGTGGTTGTGTTCGTAGTGAATGGCAGAATACTTAAACCTTTTCCCTAATTCTGAGATCGCTGCTGGGTGACCTAGCCAACCTGGGTTGCGCCATCCTACTGGTGTATGTCCGGCTAAGCTCCATTCGTTAAACAAAGCATCTAATCTGTCGGTAGCTTTAGCAGGAGTATCTAATTCAAAGAATTCACACTCACCTATATCTTTTCTCTCGCAAGCATGGTAGTGTCCATGTGCCGCTAACTCAAAGTAACCTTTTTCTTTTAACCACTTGATCCAATCTCTATGCTTAGAAAGAGGAGCTTTGCTATGGTAGTTAGAAGGAATAAATAAAGTAAACTTAGCACCGAACTCTTTATTGAGTTCGTCTAAGTACTCCATACATTGGTCGCCTTCGACGCCCCAACCTTCTTCAGGATGTATATCATCTATGGCAATAGTTACTCTCATTAGAAATGCTCGTTGATTAATCTAAAGACTTCACTGTAGTCGTTAGTACCTGTATTGTTTACTTTGTGATCGTAGGTGTTAGTGTTAATATGCCCCATCACATCGTAAGCAGGGTAGACAGTACCTTTAGATAACTTCTGGAAATAGCTATCTGGTCCAAAGTAGTTCGGTCTTAATTCTTTTCCTTTATGTACATAACTGATTACGTCTCTGTCGAACATAGCAGATAAGATAGAGTTGCCACCACATACTGTAATAAACTTATCTGAGTTAGCCATAACCTTAAGCTGTGTTTCATTATAACTATCTTTAGATTTAGTTACTATATCTTCTAACAAAGTAACATGTTCGAAATAGTTACATAACTGGAAGTCATTAATAACTCCTACTCCCTCTACGTCAGCTGTGATGTCGTGATAGCCCATTTGTAAAGAGTTCATCTCATTCTGATCAATAGTAAACTCTTTCTCTTTATTTGTAGCTCGCTTATATATAATATCGTATCCTTTCTCACCTAACACAGTAAACATATCATAGAGAGCTTGAATATTAAAATACCCAAAAGGTACCTCCCCGTGTTCCATATTATACTTGTTAGTAATAAACACAACAGGTCTATTAAAAGTATACTCTGTGTTGCTGTAATACTCTCTATATGAAGGAGTACTCCATTGTGTGTAGTCTAATACGCCGGGCTCCTCTAAAGAATTTATTCCATGGATCCAATTATTAGGAAGAGAGTCTAAGCCTGCTGCCTTATTATCAATTGTTCTGTACTCAAACTCTTCTTTAACATTATCACAAAAATAGTAATAAGGTCTCATCCCTTTACTTGTTACTACTCCTTCTAACTCTCCATTCTGATGCAACCAGTATGCGTACGGAATAGTTAATGCTAACTCAACTCCAAACTCTGGATTAGTTTTTACTACCATACCTTTACTGATTTAATTACTTGAAAGGCTTCTGCGTATTTACATTGTGCTTGAATGCCTCTAAACTGAGCAAGTACTGTTAGGTTCTGTTCTACGTCAAAGCCGTGAGCTTTATACTTAACCATCTGACTCTTATGACAATTAGATGCTTGTATCTTCTTATCAAAGCTATCAGTAACATCTACATAGTAATTAATATTCATAGGATTCTCAGACATCCTAGGTACAGGTATCTGTTCGTAACAGAATACGTTTTGAACATAACGAGATGCAGCCATTGTTGCTCTAAATGTAGCAATGTGATCTTGATTAGCATCACCAGCCCAGTGAGTATAGATTGTATCGATTTCATACTTACGTATGATAGCTTCTATACCGCTAACAGACTCAAAAGAAAAAGGTACCTTAAGGTCTGTAAAGGGTAGAAATTCTACAGCATCACACTTTAATACTTCCGATGCACAATGAACTTCATGCTGGTTTTCTTCTGCTGTTCTTAAAACAGTTCCGGTCACTCCATCTACAGACTCTGTGCTAGTCATACATAAGTATACTACAAAGTCACCAGCTTGCTTATGCTTGTAAATAGTTCCTCCACATCCGAATTCTATATCATCTGGGTGTGCTCCGATTGCTAATACTCGTTTCATATAATATTAATACTGTTTGGTCCTTCGTTAAATAATAAATCTATAATAGACATATAAGGAATAAACTCTCCGTACTGTTGTGAATACTCAGGGTGTTCATAATGTTGCCAGATAAGGTTGACACCTCTACTAGAGAAAGCTTCTTCATCTATATATCTCATTGAACCTGGTCCTGTGCCTGAGATGTACTCTGTTGCGTTAAGTTCATCTATGATATAAAGTATACGCTCTGAACCTACTAACTCTTCCGGGCATATCTCTGAGCTTAGTATTACTTTTGTATCTATATCCAACACTTCTAAAAAGTATCTTATAAGAGCTAGATTAAGATCTGATAGCGATTTGTAATCTGCTAGTATGAGTTTCTTTATCGAAGGATAGTATTCATTAAAGTAAGGAGCTTTTTTATAAAATGCTTCTATTAATCTTACATGCTCTTCTTGCCAAGTATTATTAACTTCTATAATATTAAATGGCTTTAAACTGCTCTTATCTTTTACAGAGACTGTTAACCATTTACTTCCTGTGTTGGTCTTGATATGATTACGATGCCCGAAATGATTCTTTCCTCGAGGGAACTGAACGTTGTCGAATACGACAAAGTAATCACTTCGTTTTATCTTATCGAAGTAACCTAACCAGGGAAGGTAATTTGGTTGATGTATACTTACTGTCACTTAATTAAACTGTTTACAGCTTCTGCTACATAGTCTACTTGCTCTAGAGTCATTTCATAATACATCGGTAATGCAAAATGACGTAACAATAGATCATCAGCTACAGGGTACTCGTATCCTTCAACATACTCTTTGAACGCTGGCTGTTCATGACATGCTGGCCAATATGCGTTAGCAGTTGGTATACTATATTCTTCTGAGAGTTTTCTACATATATCTATCCTATCGGATAGAGTACAACCTTCTTTTAGTGAAACAATATACTGCCACCAAGTCATTGTTATGTTATCTGGAATGGTAGGTATGTTTAGTTTAGATGAATCTAACTTCTCAGCATAACGTACTGCTAAAGCGTTGCGCTTTGCTACAAATTCATCTGCTCTTTTGATTTGAGTTATACCTACAGCTGCTGCCATCTCTGGCATTCTGTAGTTAGAGGAAGCTACAGTACAACTTACTCCAAAATCTAATCCAGGAACCTCAGAAGGGTTACGGACTGAGCCATGATTACGTAATACTCTACACTGTTCTGCAAATACTTTATCGTTAGTTGTAATCATTCCTCCTTCACCAGAAGTAATAATCTTTGTAGCGAATAATGAGAAGCAGCCTGCTAAACCTAAGTTACCTGCTTTAATATTATCAATCGAAGCACCTACAGCGTGAGAGGCATCCTCTAATAAGATGAGATTGTTCTCATCACAATAAGCTTTTATCTCGTGATAATCAGGAGCAATCATCCCAGACATATGCACCCACATTATACCTGCAGTATCTTTATCAACGTTAGCTTTAATTGTCTCTAAATCTAAACACTGAGTGTCTTTATTGATGTCAGTGATAACTGGTATATTATTTGAACGTACAATAGCGCTAACACTAGCTACAAAAGTCTGAGTAGGTACTAAGAATTTCTTACCTTCAATACCGGTGGCACGTAAAGCTACTTCTAATGCTGTAGCACCAGAGTTAGTTGCAATAGCATACTCTGTACCGCAGAACTTAGCAAATAGATTCTCAAACTCACTCACATACTTCCCTTGAATAAACATTCCTGTATCAAGAATCTCTTTCCATGCTTGAGTAATATAAGGCTTATCTTCTTCCGGAAAGAATGGCTTAGCTCTATATAGTTTAGGTGTATCCATATTTGTCTTTAGCATTATTGTTGTACCAATCTAAATATTCTGGTAGTCTTTTTATAAAAGGTTTATCGAAAAATGTAAATAGTGCTCCTGGGGTGAGTATTAGATTTACATTTGGATAGATTGAATCACTATTATTAAATTCGTACTGAGGTTCTTTACGTAGTATCTTTCCTAATGTGTTGATCAACTCTGTAACTCTATAGTGCTCTCCTCCAACTGCATTCATAACTGTTCTGGATGGGTAGCCTCTTGTTACAACTGTATATAAAGCTTGTACTATATCTTCTGACCATACGAAAGACATAATAGCTGATCCGTCTCCGTCTATGTTAATAGGTAGATCATTCTTTAATCGATTAACAAAATCCCCTAAACGAGGTCGATGACTATTAGGACCATCTATATAAGGAGGTCTGATTATAAGATAATCTAACTCAGTATTATGTATTAACTTCTCACAATCAGCTTTTTCTTTACCATAAGGTGCGTATGCTGAAAGTCCATCGGCAGGCATATCTGGGTTGAACATTAGTCGAGATGAATCAGAGTAAGCAGCAGCACTACTGATAAAAATATATTTGTTTCTAACTCTACTTCTTATTAGTTCAAACTGTTCAGGTTTAAATAAGCAGAAGTCAATAACAACTTTATACCGGTTGAAGTTAATTTTATCTAGATCAGCAATCTCGTTGCGATCTCCTTGGATAATACCAACACCTTCAGGTCCGGTTCCGCTTCTATTAAATACATCTACCTTATGTCGAGTAGCTAATCTAGCAGCTAAACCTGCTCCAATAAATCTATTCCCTCCAAGTATTAAAACCCGCATTAAATAAGCTCTTTGATCTCTTCAATAGTATACTGTTCTACTTCATCAGAAGCTGGACCTTGCTCTAAGATCTTCTCATGCATATTCTCTCCTGGCTGAAGTCCGATTACCTTTACAGACTTTGTAGCGTCTTGTGGTAGATACTTCTGTACCATTGCTTCTAATAAGTTACCAATGCTCATAGCTTTCATACCCGGTACATAAGGTTTACTATCATCAGCATTTTCTAAACAATCGTAGATCAGATCTAAAGCTTGATCAACAGTCCAGAAGAAGCGAGTAGCGTCTGGTGCTGTTACGATTACTTCTTTACCGTCTTGCAATAGGTCTTTCCACTTACACAATACAGAACCTGTAGAGTATAATACATTACCATATCTTACAATACGATAATCACATTTAGGATTAAGTTTTTCAAACTGAGTGAAGAGTCTTTCCATTAGTAGTTTAGATGCTCCATATACTCCAGCTACCTGGGCAGCTTTATCGGTACTAATGCCTATCACAAAGTCTAAATCTTTGTCTAAAGAATGCTCTAGAATATGCATAGAGCCGATAGTATTTGACTTAATACATTCACGTACTTGGTACTCAGCAATACCTACGTGCTTAGAAGCAGCAAGGTGGAATACTCCATCAACTCCTTCCATAGCTTGCTTTACTTCGAACCAGTCTGAGATATCTCCAGTAAGTATCTCTACCTCTGGGTGTTCTTGTTTAAGTTCGATAAGCTTACCTTCATCACGAGAGAGTACTCTTACTCTTGCTCCATCTGCTAACAAGCGAGCTACAAGAGGTTTACCTAAAAATCCACTCCCTCCAGTAACTAGGTAGAGCTTTCCTTGAAAATTATAACGCGTCATATCTATTATTTTACTATAATATAAGAAAAAAATTTATTATTTCAAACTATCAAATACATCTTTCCATGTATAAGATTTATAATTTGGGTTAAGCATATTATATACATTCTGTTCACACATCTTATTTGCAGCAACGTACCACTTATTACTATTTCGTTTCTGTCCTACAGTAGCACCTACCTCACCTTTGATGTAGCTTCGTTTGGCTAAGTGCTTTCTATTATGTACCATCAATATATTTCTAAAATGATACTGCGGTATGTTACCTAACACCTTCTGAGTCATTAACATCATAGCAGTATCTTCGTGAATGAAGAAAGCTGAATGAGGAATGTTCACGCCACTCCTGACTACTTCCGATGATATAACTAATCCACATCCATTAAACTTATGAGGGTGTACTATAGTTACTTCCAACTCTTCTACCTTATCGTTGAAGGTATACATCTCTTCTTTAGTCATATCGTAATTAAGCCCCCACCAATCATCTTTTGAGTCTGAGTGTTGCTTATCAGTAAACTCTGGATGTTCTAATACTTTCCAAGTTTCATCCCACATCTTACAAATACCGAACGTAGCTAAATACTTTGGAGTGTTGACATTCTGATGTAGATTGTTTAGTGCTAAGAAAGCTTGCTTGGGTACTAACATATCAGTCTCACCCCAAACTAGTACATCTACAAGTTCACAATACTTTATATTAAACTCTCGTCTATAATCAGCAATCGTTGTAAGAGTCTCATCAATCTCAACAGAATGATTATAAGTTGAGAATCGTTTCATCTGTTGGTTAAACTCTTCCACTAGCGAAGGCATTCTATCTGGTTGATCTATCTGTTCTAGTTCTTGATTAACTACTAGTTTAAAATCAATTAATACTTCATCCTTATCGTACATATCAACAGCTGCTAAGAGTGTATCAATGTAATCGGGAAGTATCTTCATCTCGTACCACTGCACGAGGCATCCAATTGCAAATTTAGTTTTCATGATCGTTTAATATATTTTACTAACTCTTCAGCACTATCTACACAGGTCGATATCTTTCCTGAGAATAGACTGTAAAGTTTATCTGAATGCTTCTTAACAATAGATGGACGAGCATCATCATGATCTCTACTAGGAAGTACTGTACGTACTGTAAACATGGAGCCTATATGCTGTGCTTCTTTTATCTCCGGAAAGAACACAGAAGCGCTATCTAAAAACTTCTCTACATTAGTAACCTCAGGGTTAGTTACTATTCCTTTATTCAACATTCGTCTGAGGTTAGATGGTATGATTGGTTTCTTTCCTACGTTAGTATGATGTATTGCATGAACAACGCTACCCATAACATGATACTCTGTATCACCTAAAGGATCTATACAAGTAAATGGTCCGTCCATTATAACAATACTCTTACCTCTGTACTTAGAAGAGAGCTTTAGTACTGGTTTTTCACATACTTCGTATTGATAATCTTGCTGATCTTTTTTATCTAATACAGAATTTAATAAACTATAAGTACAGTTCACAACATAGTCGTACTGAGTGTTGTTACTCTTTGTGTATGCTTTTCCTAACCTAAGCTTGATATTAGACTCAGAGATCTTATTCAAGCATAACTCTTTTAACTTATAAGGATTAAATAAATCTTCTTGTGCTTTAATAGCTAAATCAATACCTGAAGTACTTATAGATGATGGAGGTACTACTTCATACTCAAGCTGTACTTTGTCTAAAAAGTCTACGTACTGATCGGCGTCTATTAAAGATCGCTCTGAAGCTATGCAGTAGTAGTGTTCGCTTGCTTTAGATAAGCAGTCGTACTCTTCTAAGAAGCTTAAAGTACCTTCTTTAGCAGAGATAGCAGTGTCTTTACTTCTAGGGTAATGATACCCTCTGTGGACTCTATACTGATTAATCCCGCTAGCATTCTGTAATATATCTGTATTCTTATCAAACAATGTAACTTTCAATCCTGCTCGGTCTAACTTTAATGCAGTAGTAACACCAAAGATACCAGCACCTACAACAGCTACTGTGGGTACGAACTTATTGAACTCCTCTAGAAGCTTCTGTGCGTTGAGAGTTAGTTTGTGATTATAATCTACATCTACTGATTTGTTCAATACCTGCTCAACCATATCTGAAAGAGGGTCGTTAGAAGGGTTATTGAACGAGAAAGAATTTATAGTCTTACTCTTCTCTAAGTTTAATCTGTCGTACTTAAACTTAATTGACTTACCTCTATAAGTAAAGTGACATTCTTTTTTATTAACAGTATTAGTATTAAACTCTAACCCGTCTAAGTTATCCACTCCTAATATATCAATCAAGAGATATAGATCATGGTAAGTTAGATTACTGTAAATATTGTCTCTAAATGATCCGTATTTGGTCCAGGCAAATACTAACTCATCTGCTTGCTCTAGATTAGAGCGATGCTGTTGATAGTTTGAATGGTACCTGAATACGTCATCGGTGTATAAGATTACTCCCATCTCTTTAGAGAGATTGATCAGCTCTTTAGTTTGATCTAGAGAAAGAGTCAGAGGTTTTTCACAGAATACATTTATCTTCTTAAGTAGAAACTCTTTCACTATTACATAATGAGACTCATTACTAGAAGCTATAAATGCCCAATCTATATCGTAACTCACATTATAATCTTTACCGGTAACAAAGACTATATCAGCAAACTTTTCTAACTTACTTAGTAACTTTTTGCCAAAAGTTCCTCTACCTACTACTCCGACCTTCATATAAATACCTGTAAGTTTTCTCCATCCAGTAAGGTACGGACTGATCTTTATTAGGTAGTCCGTTAAAGTGCATCACATAACCTACTTCTGTATGTTGCATCTGTTCGTTAACAACTTCCTTAGCAGCCATACAACTCATATTAAATTTATAAGATAAAGCTTTAGTATCAATATTCTCTCTACGTAACAAATAGTTTAACGGAGTCTGGTCTGTTCCTACACCATATGTCTTCTGACACCATAAGATTTGTTCGACGTTCTCTTCATAAAACTTTCTCATAGTATTGAAGAACTCTCTATGAGATTTGTTTACAATCTGGAATCCACTATTAAAGTACTCATACCAATTAAACATAGGATCGTCTTGGAACAGATGATGCTTGTAGTTCTCTATTGATCTAATAATCCAATCAAAGTCTCCATCGTCATGCACTAGGCAGTACTTATCATCAGTTAGAGTAAATATGTCAGGTGCATCAGGATGTATGATTGTATCAGCATCTACTATTAGTATCTGATTATAGTCTATCTCATTATGATCTAAGATGTCAAATAGAAAATACCTTTGCCAGATCACTCCCATGTAAGCAGTATCTACTACAGGTTGATCTAATATTAGTAATTGATGCTCGTACTTATCGCAGAAGTGCTTCCAACTATCTATAGAGTATTGATACTCTTTCTTAGTCTTACCGTCCTTTTTGATATCAATTATAAAGACTATATTATTCATAGTTGTGTTTATAAGCGTCCCATACTTGTTTCATTATCCTAGTCCTGTCTTCAATAGGAAAGCCAGTGAAGTGCCAAATATTAGCATACTTAATAAAGAAAGGAGTTGTATCTATATTTAATTGCCAGTTATGTTTGAACATATTCTTCTTGTGAATAGAGAAAAGATTCCATACTGGTGGTAGATATTTCTTTTTAGTCTCGCTCTTGACAAGTTCTAAATTTAGTAATGTCTGTACCTTTCCCACTCCTTTGATAGTATCCAACTTACTAGAATGTTTCTGATATAATTCTTTTAAGTTGTCGTAGATGTCTTTATGCTCCTTAGTAAAGAAGACTACTCCACTGTTGATATAATGATCTAAGTCTACTTCAACGCCTGGGTAGAATTCTGAGTAAGCCTTCAGTGAGTTGAGTACCCATCTTAAAGATCCTCTATCAACCACTCCGCAGAACTCATCGTCATATAGTTCAAAAGGATTAGGAGCATTCCATTTAATCATTGTATCAGAATCTACATATCCGATCTTATCGTACTTATCTCCTACAAGATCAAAAATTAGATCTTTATTCCAAACTGGGTACTTGTATCGATCGTCATGTTCGTCTATTACTAGAAAGTCAATATCGTTTTTACTACACCAAGCTTGCCAAGAGCTTTTAGCATATTGAGCGTAGTCGCTATTCAAATACTGAGAGGTATTGTGATTAATAGCGGTCATGTATATTAAATTCTTACTCATTGAATAGTATCGTACAAAGCGTTTTGACTTTCTTGTCTTTTAATCTCTTTGTGATGAATTAAACACCACTCTTTATCTTCCGGTAATGCGGCGAAAGTACTATGTCCTATAACTCTTTCATGTACAGCACCGTGCCATCTAATTCTAGGATCGTTTTTATAAATTCTAGTTTGGTAGTCTGGAAAGTTTATCCAGCCTTTATCATTAACGTTCCATCTCCACTTCTGAATATGCTCTTCAGTCAGACCTTCTACAGTATTAATTCGAGGTACTGCTAATAGTTCTACTGAGTTCATCTCTAATACTTGAGGAAGTAATCTCAGTACATACTCATCAATCATCTCATCAGCATCAATCTGGTAGATGTAATCGCTATTGCATTGTGAGTTGAGATTATTCTTCCATCTAGCGAAGTCCTTATAGAAAGGACCTTTACTTAATACTAGTCCTTCTAAGCTTGAAAGGTATTCCCAGACTTCCTTAGGTCCGGACTCATCCCATCTTACTACAACCTCGTCATCTTCTCTTTTATTCTTCAATAGGAATGGTAAGAGCTCCTGAATATATTCTAACTCGTTCCATACTGTAACTGCGTAACTTATTGTCATACTACTCTACTGCAAAGAATCCTATATGCTCTAATGCATCCATGAAATCTTTTTCAGCATAATGTTTGATATTTTTCATATCCATCTTATGGGTCTGATCATTAGATACTTTCTTATCTCCTTCTTGTAAAGGAATAGCTTTAACAGCTGCCCATTCCCAGCTTCCTTTATTTGTTCCATCTACAAACACCATTCCTTTATTAGGTAAAGTAATTGTAGAAGGCATCCAAATATTACCTTCTACATCTTTATGCATTAGGTCTTTATACAACTCTGGAGATGTTTCTAAAGCAGATTTTACTACATCACTGCCTTCAGTCATTAGAGTAGAAGTTGTAAAGCCACATCCCATACAGAAATGTGTAGTTACTTCTTCGCTGATCTGTTGCTCAAGGCATGCATTACTTCCGCATCTCTTACATATTACTAACTGTTCCATTATAACTTTTGTAATTTAGGTAATTGTAATTTAGGTAGCTCTAACTGTACCTGTTTAGGGAACTCAGGTAGATGTTGTGAGAGAATTGCATCTAATTTCTCTGCCATCTTATCTATACTAAAAGTAGTCTTAGCATAGTGACGTTGCCTTTTTCCCAACTCTTCATACTTCTTATACTTCTCAAAAACGTTCTTTAACGATCGTCCTACCTCTGCTTCATTAGCTTGGAACCATTGAGCTTGCTCGATGATAAGTCCTTTTTGCGCTGCTGATTTATCTACATTATGTAAACCGCCTCCTACTAGAGTAGTGAACTCTTTGTTAAGAAAATCTAAATGACCTGACCATCCTGAGGCTATAATCGGCTTACCTGTTAAGCTGAATTCTAATAACGGACGTCCGAATCCTTCACCTTTAGTAAAGTTGACCATAGCTTTTACTTTAGGGTGATTATATAACTCATTCACTTCATCATCACTCAACTCACCGTGAACAACATAAATGCTTGGTAATGTACCTCTAACCGTTTTTCTGATATCCTCTATCTTTTTAAAGATAGTATCTCTATCTGAGATAGAAGCATTAGCGTGCTGTGTCTTTAATATAAGAGCGGGAGCGTTCTTTTTATTCTTAAATGTTTCTAAGAAAGCTTTGATAGTCCAACCTACATTCTTTCTATCATGTCCAAAGTTTCCTTGTAGCCAATGACCTACAAACAAGTAACAGAAAGATTCCTTAATACCATCTAACGCTAGATTAATCTCCATGTTAGCTTTTGACTTAGTCTCAAAGTACTTCTCTAAGTCTACTCCTTCAAATAAAACTTCCACCGGAGTAGTTACTTCTATTCTCTGAGTAGTACCTGTGTTCTTATCTTGAGCGTCAAACTTACTATTAACTAATGAATTCTTTCCGTGCTCTGATGATGTTAGTACCAAGTCCATATTGTTACATCCTTGAATCCATTCCGGAGGACATATATCAGTCTCCATACCAGCAGTAAGTCCTATACTATACTTACCTACCTTTTGGAACTCATTAGGCACTGTTACTTGTATCCAAACATCAGGCTGGGATGTCAGGTTTGGGATAATTAGAGACTGTAATTCAAACTCTTGATGATCTTCTAGATAACCAAATCTAGTATTGCCCCAGCGTTGTGCTAAGACTTTAACATCGTATTTGTTTTTATCTAGAGCTTTTACAAAGTCTCTTGCTCTTGCTCCATAGCCGCTGTACGTATCAATCGGACAGCTAACTACAATTGTTGTCTTACTCATTCTTAATATACCATTTCATGTTGGACATACTTCTTAGGTAAATCTTCTACCTTAAAGATATTAAATCTTTCTCGAGGTACAAACTTATCAAAAGCTATATCCATACTGTCAATAACATTTTCACACATTTTTCTAGCAGACATACCAGACTCGTCTGATGTTACCCATTCATGTGCTGCTTTACCTGCTTCGATTCTCTCTTGTTCTGACATATCATACCAGTACTTAATAGCTTCAGCTACCTCTCTAAAGTCACATCTGTCATCATGTATATAAGGAGTAGGTACTGAGCCTACCAGAGAAATGTTAGAAGGGAAGACGGGCTTAGCCCAGCTACCATGCTCCTTATATGTGCCCATATGATTGGAAGGTACCTCTTTAGAAGGTGTGTACCACTCTCCTTTATCATCTACAAACCTCATCTGGTCTTGCATACCACCTGTTACGTTTGCAATGATAGGAGTACCCGCCATCATACTTTCAGTTAGAGACAGTCCCCATCCTTCGTTAGAAGAAATAAGCATTGTCACGTCTGCAATGTTATAAAGCCAGTTCATCTGCTTAGCACTTAACTTATTGGAAGAGAAGAATACATTTACATATTCCGGGTTACATATGGCTTCTCTTACAGCGTGTAAGTCTGTTCCGTTTTGATCAACAGGAGTAGTGTGCATAACTAAAGCACACTTCTTAGCAGCTTCTTTACCGATTAAGTCACAGAAATGTCTGTAAGATAAAATAACATCACCTGGTGATTTACGTCTAATGTTTCTAGAGTTCCAGAAGACTACGAAGTCAATATCTCTACCTTCAAACATCGACTTACGAACATCATCGATCTGTTGTTGCTCTTCTTTACCAACTACAGGATAAAAATACTTTTCACTGATGCCGTGAGGTACATATGTTAACGTCTTACCCTTAGCGGCATCACCTAGAACTAACTCATTGATGTTCTTAGTCTGTTTGCTAATTGACATTAGCAGATCACAGCTCTCATAGTATGCTTTATTGTATAGAGGTGTTGGGTAGTCGTCCCAGATGTTTAGATATAAGATAGGAGTAGTCTGTCTAATCTCTCTCTCCATATCAAACATCCAAGTCCAGTATCTTGGATCGGTAAATAAAAGAATAGCATCAGGCTTTTCATTTTTCATAATACCTCTAACTAGATCTTGGCTTCCGTATCCAGATGTAGCAAAGATTTTTACCTCTGCATCTTCAATACCGGCTTCCTTGCCAACGTCTACTGAGAGATCAAATCCTTTTCCTTCATCAGGATGCTGGATAGCTCCTCCAATGTTTACCCAATTAAAGTGGTGTGCAGTACCTATAACTATCTCTCTAGCCATAGTAGCAACACCACTATGCATTCGGATATCATCACACAACAGAAGAATCTTCTTTCGATCTTCTTTTTTAACATAACGGAATTTTTCCTTCATTTATTTTCTTTTAATATCATTCAAGTTGTGAACTCTTTCTCTAAACTTATCATCAGTAAGATAGAAAAAAATTGCTCGATCGGCAAGCTTTTGGAAAGAAAATTTATAACGAACACATTCGATCTTGAAATCTTCAAATAACTCTTGCTCCACTCTTACGCTGGTCAATTTTTTACTCATAGCCTATTAGATTATATATACATATAAATATATACGGATCTAATTTATTGCATGAGAACATAAACTTTTATCGTCTTTATATGGACAAAACCTACATGCACTTTGGGAAGGAGTAGGAGAGAAGTCTCCGTCTTTATTATAAGCTCCATCCTTAAATGCATTCGCAACAAACTCATTAAGTAACTTAACTGCTTTACCTCTCTTAACCTTTCCGGAAGCAGGTCTCCATTCCTGCACTCGACGTGCTACAAACTCTGCGTCTTCATTAATCTTTCTCCTAAGAATAAAATACTCTACATTAATCTGATCTACATCAACGTTGAATTGTTTAGCGAAGAACTCTTTGTATAAAAGTATCTGAGCTATCTTAGCATCATTCTTCTTATCGTAGTCAGTCCAGCCTCTAGTAGAGGTTTTAATATCGATAATAGTATAAGTGTCAGCTAACTTATTATAGAATACTAAATCAATATATCCTTTGAAGTATACGTTAGGTCTGATCTCTTGAACGATATCTGTTTCGATCCCAGCTAAGTAAGTATTCTTCATTGAGAAGTATTGACTCCTTTTCTTTTTAAGGTAAGTTAATATCTCTACTCCATCTAAGAAGAAAGAGTTAAGTTCGTCAGCTGTAGTAAAAGCTTCCTTAGTTTTCTTTCTCTCTTTCTCATACACCTCTCTCATCTTAAGCTTTAATTGCTCTCGAAGGTCTACATCGTTAGCTGCTTTTGCTGATTGATTATACATTACATGCAACCAATCCTGAATAGTCTCATGCATAGCAGTACCAAAGACTGTATGTACGGATGGAGTGTAAACTTGTAGCTTATCTATCTTAGAAAGCTTCCACTGATGTGGACAAGTATCATACATTAAGATCTGACTAGCGGAGACATTCTTTTCTCTCCTATAATCGATCTGATGTGGTGTATGTTCTAGAACAAGCTTTACCTCTTTAGGTAGCTTCTTTTTAGCCATAACTTATTTCTTCCATTCATCTCTTTCAACCAGCTGACAGATGATAGCATAGTTGCAGATGTCCTGAAATGTATCTGATAGAGGTTCGTTATTGACTCCTCTATTGTTTATAATCAAATTCTTCCAACGGTTGATCTTATCACTCATTCGATACCAAAGTCCTGTAAGAGCAAAAGACCTTTCCTCTTCATTGCTAAGGCTAGTACCAGCAGTGATATTATGCATACCGTAGTCAAGATGCTTTTTGCTAAATAGCTCCAGCTGCTCTTCCATGACAGCCATATAGCCAGAATAAATGGTAGGGTATTCTTTCTTAAGAATCTCGGTAGCGGGGAGACCATACTTAACTGTTTCTTCACTCATAACTTATTAGTCATTTAATTGTTGCTTATTCTTCTTACTGGCAAATCCTTTTACAGTACTCTCTTCTCTATCTAATCTCTCTTCGATAGCTTCTAATCGAGTAACAATTTCAGTAAGTGCTGCATTAATATCCTCAACAATAATATTATCGTTCTGCTCTAATTGAGCAATGTGTGCTGGGGATACTTTAGGTTCTTTCTTTTGAGTCGGTAACTTAAATAAGATAACCACACTTAACACTATTGGTGTTAGTATCAAAGTAAAAATAAATAAACCGGTAACTACTTCTAAAACATTAAACATAACTACAATATAAGAAAAAAATTAATAATAAACAACTCTAATAAACTTTTCTATCTGATCCGCTAGGTTTATCCACCCAGCGAATTGCTCCATCTTTGTACAATACTTTATATTGTCGACTAGTCTCTTCTAATATTCTAAGGATATTGGATTCACTTTGATCAACAACTCCGTCTTTATTCAGATCAAACTCATCATACTCTTGCTCTTCTTCGTCAGGTAGCATATCATCAGCATTAAACTGCTCGTTAAAGTCTTGCATCTCTTCTTCAGTCCAGAAGCCATCATCTTCGATTACTTCTTTCTCTCCGTAAATGTTTTCTCTAGTTTTTAACCTTTCAAAAGCATAGTTAGCTGCTACCACTAAAGCGATTGCTAAAGGATCAAATACAAATATAATTACTAATAATAAATAATTTATGATTTTATCCATTGGGATGCCAGTTAATCCTGATAGGTATTTTAATGGACCTAACTCTCCGGCTAGTTCGTCGCTTGTCTGCACTTCTACTATCTCTGTTTCAAGATCGAAGATAGATTGGTTTACACCATCGATCTTTTCATTAAGTACGTCCTGTCTTTCTAAAGCTTGATCTAATTGTCTCTCAAATGATCTCCTATTAGACGACGAGGTAGTAGTTATGATCTGACCTGTCTCTCTATCTTTGTATTGAATTTTATTACCAGCTAGACCTGCTCTAAGATCTGAGATGGACTGATTGAGAGATTCTTTTTCTTGACTATACCCTGCTAACTGCTCTGTGTAATTATCTCTTTTAGTTTCTAGTAAAGTTATTTGAGCTTCTATGTTACCAGCTTTGCTAGCTGTCTCTTGATAAGCAGCTGATAAGAATCCGTATATACCCATTGAGGTAATTAGTATAAGTACTACTGCTGCTATAGTCAGATAGTACTTAAGTAACCTTGGTAAAGTTTTCCTATATTGGTAAAGTAGAGAAGCAATAACTAATTTAGCTACCTCTAATGAACTAGCCATGATAATTACTTCTAAAGATGCTCCTGCGAATAATTTAGATAAGCCGCTTACTGAATAGAAAGCAGCAGATGCTGATACTGATAAAGCTGATAAAGCTATAATGAAAGGGAGAATCCTCTCTTGAATCTTCTTCCACATAAGGCGTTTATTTTCTTTTGCCCTTGTGGTTGTCGATGCGATCTAAAAGTTGATTAAGTTCTTCTGCTTTGATGAAACCTGCCATAGATGCATTCTTAAGGGCGCTTATTAATTGCAATATTATGAAAGGTACGATAATTGTTTCGGATAGCCAACTTGTTCCTGCAAAACCTTTTTCAACCATTAAGATGGCTGTGAGTAATACCATCCAGGTAATTGCTCTCTGTAACACCCTTACAGCTTTTCTAGTCTGGAATCCTTCTCTTTTGATGCCTGCTGCTATTCCAAAGAAGCCGTCAATAAATACTATAGCAATTAAAGCTAAGTACTGCTCTGCATTTCCCATGTAGAGCTCCATAAAGTAAGAGCAAATAAAAGACATAGTAGTTGATACTGCTGCTGTTAGAAAGAGGGTGTTAGATTTCATTACGCAACATCATTTGAGTTAATCAATGTATACGTAAACGAGTTGCCCCATACTTTGGCAGCTTTGTTCACAACCTCCATGAATAACTTAAAATCGTCGCTTGCAGCAATAACCTGACAACCTGCTGACCATTTGTCTACCTGTACTGATTTACCTCCTGGCCTGGCTGTCGCTCTGTGAATATTAATACCGTAGATACCTTCGTGTACGTTCTCTTCAATAAGATCGTAAGTATCGTCTTGATTTCCGTCTCTGTATACCTTTAAAGGTTTCTTTTGTCTGAGTGCTTCGTACTTCCCTTGGTGTAATCCAATCATGTGAGAACCTCTGTACTGACCTTCTTTTAGGATTGCTACTCCATTTTTGTTTAAGAGTTGCTTTTCAGTCCAATGTGAACCTGGGTCAGTAGTTGCATCAAAGCAGTGGAAGTGCCATTTACCTTCTTCATCTTTATAAGAGATAGTAACACAGTCATCAAACTTATTTGTTACCTCTCCGTTGGTATCAGCGTTTCTAACTCCTACAATGTTAACATCATAGTTGTCCGAAGTAAACCACTTATACCCTTTTGCTTTAACAGCTGCTTCGATTTGTTCTCTAGTATAACACGACATAATTTACTATTCTTTTTTTCCTGCAAATTTTTCTAATCCAGCAATGCCGAAGCAACCTAATGTGATAAACACAAAAGAGTTGTAAATAAACTCCTGTACTACTAAATCTTTTCCTAAGTAGCCTGTAATAAGATCTGCTGCGGCGAAGATAACCATTACTGCGAATGATAAGAAGCCTATTACATTCTTTTCGTTGACATTATTATTGTCTTTGAAAATATCTTTGAACGCCATAATTTGTTTGTTAATATACTTAAACATATTAAAACAATTTAGTGAAACTTCTTTGCGTATAAATAGGAAGAGTCTTCTAGAATCCGCTAAGGATTAGTTCATCAATGTACTCTTGAATCTCTTCTTTAGTAGCCGCTAACTTAAAGCTTAAGTCTGCCTGGTACCTTTTCTTTTCTTCATCGTACTGTAATACTATAATTGTGGGTACAACAACAATAGAGTATTCGGACTGTAACTTAGGTTTCTTTGCGATATCAATAAATTCTATTTCGCAGTCTGAGAGATCTTCTACCCATTCAACATCATGAGAAGCGTTCCAAGCTGCGTTAAAATGTATGACTCTTACCTGAGCTTTAGATAAAGTACTGAGTAGTAAAAATGATATTAGTATTAAAAGTTTTTTCATAATATTACTTTTTACCTAGTTCGTCTATTTTCTCTTCAATGCGCCTAATATCTTCTTTAATCTCGCTAACATCACCTTGAGTGTTGAGAATAGTATTACGAATCATCTGATCCTTCATATCAAATTCCATCCTAGTAACTTCTGGGTCTGGGGGTGTGGGTAGTTCTTTTGCTTCATCAATTGAGGCTTGGAGTGAAAACCACATACCAATAACCGTAGCTACAAAGAATAAAATAATTCCTATCGTTTTTAAGTCTAAAGTAATTTGAGTACCTTCGTCTATCTTTTGAGCCATCTTATAAAATAATATAATTTATACCTGTTGAAAATTCATACCAGGTTCTGTTCCAATATTTGTGGTACCTACCTTCTGTAAATACTCCTAATGATCTATTAAATCTATATCCAAAAATAAGTCCTCCTGAATAATCTACCCATTGTCCTCCGTGGAAGTGATGGTAGCTGTATTCATTATCGATGTCAATATGGTAAGGTAATAAGTTAGCCCAAGAGTGTAGCCAGAAATCTTTTGAGTAATGGTAATAATCGAATCCCATTACCAGAGAATGTTCCCACTTATTAGGTAGAGCGTTTCTCTGTTGTGCAGCGTAGTCGGATAAGATCTGAGGTACTATTACTTCTTGAAATACTTCTGTACTGTTAGCTACAACATTGCCATCTGGGTCAGAGTAAATATTACCCACTCCCCAACTGTACCCCATATCAGTAGCAATCTTCATCCAAGGAACACTTCCGTCTGGTCTCATACAATCAGCAAAAGGATCAAAGCCGTAAGGCTCAGATATACGCTGTAAAGCTCCTAAGTTAACTGAGAACTTTCTGTTGAACTTATATCTCAGTCTTTCTGATGATTCGAAGTATCCAATATCGGCGAAACCGTCTTCTAAGTACTCTACTTTTAAAACGTAAGTGTTTGCAATATATCTTAAAAAGTGATCTTGATTTAAAAACTCTTTACCCTGTTGACGTCTATAGTCAAACTCTGCTAAGTACTCAAATCCTTTTGACTTACTCCCAATAGTAGCAGCATCAGAGAATGAATTCTCAGTACCATTCTTAAATCTGTTCTGTATATTAGGTTCGTAACCAAATCTCTGAATCTTTCTAATACCAAATACAGCTGAATAATCGTAAGGAGTAGATGTGGTAGTTGTAGATAATCCGTCTCTAACTGAATAAGTAGTTACATCTGAAATAGAGTTGTTACCGTTGTAAGCAGAATAGAAGGTAGAGAACTTAAGAGTCCGGTCGATACTCTTCTGTATGTTAGCCCACATAGGACTCTTCTCCTTATCTGCACTTTGTCCAAAAAGGGTAAACGGTATAACTAAAAGTAGTAATAACTTTTTCATATTAATCTTCTTTTACAATTCTCTTATTGAATACTTTATCGTGGTGTCTAATAGATAAGAAATACACTCCGTTAGGTAATGATGAGATATCTATTGTCTGTGCGTCTGAGTCTTTAACTATCTCTCTGCCTGTAAAATCAAACAAGCTGTAAGTTATATCTAAGTTAGTTCTAACGTTCAGATTACCTGTGGTAGGGTTCGGGAATACTACAATGTGATCGAAAGTAAATTCTTCAAAGTCTAAAGTACCGCTTTCAGTAGCACAGTAATCATATAATGCTTGACAATCTGGATCCCATGAGTGAGTACAGCAGTATTCATCTACATCAATTACCCAAGCATAACAAGGATCGTTTAACCAATATGGGTTACCAGGTCCAGTAATACATCCTGCATCGTAAACACAAGAGCTATCTGATACGTTGGCATTAGGGTTATAGTTGTGTGCATTAGGATCAGTACATCCGTATACTGAAGGTATACAGCTTCCATTATCAGTATTAGCTAGTGGATCGTAATTCACAGCTGTAGAGTCTGTACATCCGTACACAATCGGTATACATGGGTTAGAAGGGTCAGTTGCTGATACTTGATTTACATTCGCTGTTGGATCGTAATTAAATGAGTTAGGATCTGTACAACCATATACTTTAGGAATACAAGTTCCATTATCAGTATTTGCTAATGGGTTATAGTTTAATGCTGTAGAGTCAGTACATCCGTAAATGTAAGGAACACAACTACCATCATCAGTATTAGCTAGTGGATTGTAGTTTAATGATGATGGGTTAGTACATCCGTATACTTTCGCAATACAAGTGTTGTTGTCTGTATTCGCTAAAGGATTATAATTGAACGCTGTTGAGTCCGTACATCCGTAGATAATTGGAATACAAGTACTATCGTCAACGTTAGCAGACGGATTATAGTTGATTGAGTTAACATTAGTACAACCGTATACTACCGGGATACAGGATCCGTTATTGGTATTAGCTAATGGATTGTAATTAAATGCTGTAGAGTCTGTACATCCATACAGAGTTGGAATACAGTTTCCATCGTTAGTGTTTGCTAATGAGTCGTAATTAAATGCTGTAGGATCTGTACATCCGTAGATAAACGGAACACAGCTACCATCGTCAGTATTAGCTAAAGCATTATAATTAAACTTAGACGAGTCAGTACATCCATATATAAATGGAATACAAGCGCCTGCTGTGTTGGCTGTTGAATCGTAATTGTACTGAGTTGAGTCCATACAACCTACAATGATAGGAATACAAGTACCGGCTGTGTTGGCTGTTGAATCATAATTAAATGATAGAGGATTCATACAACCTACAATAACAGGAATACATCCTCCATTATCAGTATTAGCTAATGGATCGTAATTAAAGGCTGTTGAATCGGTACAACCTAATACTTTAGGTATACATACATCTCCAAATGTAGGTTGAGATGTCGTAGTTTGAATTACTGGGAATTGTAGTGTAGTGGCTCCCCAGTGTGGGACGTGTACAAGTGTATCACCTTCAGGTCCATATAAAGTATATGCTACTTCAGCAATTGAGTTTTGAGATTGAGGAGTAGTAAATAGGTACAGTTCAACCGGTTCATAGATGTTTAAAGGTACATCGAAGTATAAATTATAACCATCGTTAGGTCCTATTGTATATTGAGGTGATAACCAATCACCTTGTTTGATACCTAACCAAGTACCACCCCACCCATTCGCTTGGCCATCATTAATTCTAAGAGTATAGTCACCAGTCATTACTTCACTAGTGTTAGCATTTGAATCGTAGTTAAACTGAGAGTTATCAGTACATCCTACTACTCTTAGAGTACTACAAGAACCATCGCTTGTTGTTGCATTTGGATTATAATTTAAATAGAATGGATCTGTACATCCTGTAATATTACCTGAACCACTAGAGCAAGCACTACCGGTGCTAAATTGAGGTGATGTAAATTGGTACCCGAAGTTTCCACTTGGGATTGTATCAGATAATGCCCATAAAAGATTACCACTACAATCGTATACTTTGACATCACCATCTACTTGACCACCATATAGTGTACCATTTAAACCATCACCATAAGTATCGTTAATTACAATGTCTACTAAAACATTTGTATCAACACAAATGTAATGTGAAATTGGTATACCTTGAGGTTTACCGCTATAAGTTCCTTGAGTTGCTGTATAAACTGCACCATTATCATCATACAGAATCCAACTTGATTCACCGCCGTATGTGTCTGGGGTAAATTGAACATCTATATAAGTTTGACCAGGACCACAAACTACACCTACACCTTGACATTGGCCATCACTTACTGTAGCCCAGGGATTAAATTCGTTAGAAGTAGTATCAGTACACCCGATAATATCTTCACAATCTAAACACTTTTCCCAACAATTAGTATCTAATACTACTGATGCTCCATCTACTATTAAAACTCTATTTGCAAAAGGACCTGATGGGTCGTAAGTAAAACACGTTGCGTAAGGGTTGCCTCCTCCTAATAGATCAGCAGGTAATTCCTGATCAGCCCAGTTATCAACTGAGAACTTCCATAACCATCCTGGGTTGTTTATTATATCAATTGTGCCTGTCCAAATACCATCACCATCAGGATCAGTTAAAGAATCCGCAAGACCACTCCAGCTATTAAACTGTCCACTTACGTAAACTTGAGAGAAGGTACCGGGATAAGAATTCATATCTACTGCAAAGTCTACAGGATATGCACATTGACCATTACTTAAATTAGCATTAGGATTGTAACTTGATGAAGTTGAATCCATACACCCAGCAATTGGTGGTGGTTGTGAGAGTAGATTTACTACCGTATCATAGGTCAATCCTGGGTATGTACCCATCCAAGTTATATCATCGTTGTTCCAATCAAGTTCAAACAAATCGATAATTTCACCTTGAGTAAAGTTTCTAAGAGTAAAGTACGATGGTGACTGATTAGAAAAACTATACCATCCTGCTGATGAGTTACTCTTGAACTCGACATTGATGTCACCAGTATCAGCATTAATTACTGCGTAATGGTATCTTGGAGTTTGTCCGTTTAATCTTTCTTTATAAAAGAGTGTATCACCATCTTGTGTGATACATACTGCGTTGGGGTTTGTATCCCAACCACCAAACTCTAACTCTACTTCAAACCAACTAGAATTTTGAGCAAAACTAATTAACGAAAAACAAGTTAATAATAAAGTTAAAAACTTTCTCATAATATCCATCCTAATTTAATTGCAAATGTCCACATAGTTAGTAGCATTGTTGCCGCAATACCTATAACTATTGTTTGATCTCTATCTAATTTAACTCTGACTGGGTAGCCTAATTTCTTTCCGTTCCATTGGAACAATCCTGGGCCGTTGTGACAAGAATGCCATTCCTTAGGGACTAAGTTAGATAGACGCAAAGGCTTATCAATAAGGTCTGGTAGGTTGCCCATTACCCATCCTAAGAAATAAAGCCAGAAATGTCCTGATATAAATCCTAACGTACCGAATGTAATAAGGTGTGGCACCTCAATCATAGCAGAGATTTTATTATCTCCGTAGCCTGTTTCTCCTAAGTAATCCATTAGAAAATGAGATACATAACCAAGAAATAATCCTGCTACATAACCAAATGTGGGAGCACCGAATGCGTTACCGATGGCGACTGCTGTAGTCATAACCACCGCTCCTGCTACTCCGTGAACGTGTGAATACATATCAATTTTTTTGAAACTATCTTTTTATAAATAGACACGGAAAGGGGCTACAAGGCCCCTTCCGGAAAAACTTAATCTCTTCTTTGACTTACTCTTCGATTTCTTCTTCTACTTCTTCTTCAAAGTAGATTCCGTCCTGTAAGCCTTGAAAGAGTAAGCGTGGATCAAATTCATGTTTATTGATCGGTATCATTTAAACTCTGTATCTCTTTAGGTAAAAACTCGCTGTTAATATGTCCACAGTCCTTGCAAGCAAATACTGGGATTGGCATATAAGAAGTCTGACCCGTACCTGTCAATATGCCAGATACCTTTCTGATGTGCAGAGCTTGTTCGAAGTACATTCCTCCACAAGAGTCACATACTACCGGTGTTGTTTGATCTAAACTAACGTTAGGTTGTTGCTGCATTACTTTTTGTTATGTAGTTCGTAAACCTTGTTAATTAAATTAGTCTTAGTAAGACTTGAATCTAATTTAGCGTCAAAATTAGCTCTAGCGTGATCAATAAGATCTTGCTTCTTTAATGTTCTTAGTTTACTTTTTGTAACCTTTCCTTCGATTACGATAGGAG
>Ga0208767_1000379_pt1 | contig 35363 bp, 66 predicted proteins | sample VirMetDEL_Mar_21_FD_184514 | JGI IMG/M metagenome (GOLD analysis project Ga0208767, IMG submission 184514) | Aqueous microbial communities from the Delaware River and Bay under freshwater to marine salinity gradient to study organic matter... | ecosystem: Environmental > Aquatic > Marine >... | reverse complement strand
ATGTATCAGGTGCTGACGCACAGGATAGTGCTGCTGGAACAGGTGCTCGTACAGTTACAGTCCAAGGATTAGACGCCGACTATAATGCAGTTGAAGAAACACTTACAGTAGATGGTGCAGTTTCAACTCAATCATTTTTAAGAGTTTTTAGAGCCTTTGTTGCTTCAGCAGGTTCATTACTAACTAATAAAGATGATGTGTTGGTATCAACAGGTGCAAGTGGTGGCGGTACGGTATTGGCAAAAATTGCAACAATTGGTACAGGTACAGTATTTGGTCAAGGACAAACAAATTTGGCACTCTATACAATACCTGCTGGCAAAACAGGTTATTTAACAAATTGGAATGTAGGAGTAGGTGCTTATAATGACGCCGTAACCGCTAACTTATATACGAGAGAAGCAGGTAATGGTTTAATTTTTAGAACAAGAGATGTTATGGATGTTCCAGGCGGATTTCATCAAAGAGTATATCAAGTACCATTTGTTTTACCTGAAAAAACAGATATTGAAATTAGAGCAATTGCTTCAGCAGGTACAAATATATCATCAACATTTGATATAGTTTTATTTGACACACCACGAACAATGGACGTACCCCAATGAATACATTTCTAGAACTCCTCTCTGAAGATAAAGGTGGCAAGAACTTACATCTTGAACACCTTGAAGACGAAATACTCAACTATGGCGTTGATGGTGGACGAGCAGCAATTAACTTTCTCCGTTCTCTCCGTGATATGCTTGCAGGAAATTCCCGTTCTTCCGTAAACATGACTGTTAAGTGGGATGGAGCACCCGCAATCTTTGCTGGTATTGACCCATCAGACGGAAAGTTCTTTGTCGCAAAGAAATCCGTGTTTAACGTCAATCCTAAACTGTATAAGAGCAACGAGGAGATTGATGCTGACTTGTCTGGTACATTGAACAGTAAGTTCAAAGTAGCCCTCTCAGAACTCTCTAAAATCGGTATAAGGGGTGTTCTACAAGGTGATTTGATGTTTACCGACGATATCGAAACTGATACCATTGATGGGGTGTCCTACTACACATTCCAACCCAACACAATCGTATATGCGGTTCCTCAAGACAGTGATCTAGGTAGAACAATCAGTAAGGCAAAGATTGGTGTTGTATTCCACACCACATATACAGGTGATAATCTACAAGACATGAAGGCATCCTTTGGTGCAGATATCAGGGGACTACGCAAGACCTCATCAGTGTGGATGGATGATGCAACCTACAAGGATACATCTGGAAGTAGCACATTCACAGACAAAGAGACACAACTGGTGACCAAATACCTCAGTGATACAGGTCGCACATTCCAACGTATCAATGCAAATGGTCTAAAGGCCTTCCTACGTCTACAGGACAGCATGACGGGTAATCTGGCTGGTGCATCACTCAAGACATATAACAACAGTATGGTCCGTAAAGGTCAGAAGATTACTAACCCTGCCGCACATGCAAAAGGATATGAAGATTGGGTTAAGATGCACTTCGACAAACAGATTGAGAAGGCAAAGAGTGATGCTGGTAAGAAGAAGTATGAGAACATGCAGAAAGAATATGTTCGTGAGGTCAAGAAGCACACCAAGAATCTAGGCAACATTATTCAGTTCCAGAACCATCTTGTTGACGCAAAACAGGTCATCGTAGATAAACTAAACTCAGTTCGTCAGATGACTGATACCTTCATTCGTACTTCCAATGGTTATAAGGTTACTAGTCCAGAAGGTTACGTTGCAATTGATCGTGTAAAAGGAAATGCGGTCAAACTTGTTGACCGCATGGAGTTCTCCTTTAACAACTTCACTGCCATCAAGGCATGGGATCGTTAAGGGGTCTATCTGCACTTGTGGTTTTCCTATGAGTTCCACCCATAGGAATAATGGTTTTTGACTTCCTATTAAATCCTCTACTCAGATAACAACTGGTAGTCTCACTATCCACATGAATGGGTTTAAATCCATGAAAGTGAATCGGTATGTAGTCCTGCTCGTCTAATAACTCTTTAGTATTCCTGTGCCACTCAGAGTTGTCCAGAATTATAACACCACCCAACTTGAGCTTCTCAACTGATGGACGAACACAATCATATCTTATATCACCGTCTATTACGATGACATCAAATAACTCATCCACCTTATAAATTGCATTTGCATACTCTTTCATGTCCTGTTCATGAATAATGTTCTTGCTTGATACCCATTTATCAGAACTATCTACACCATAGTAGTTTACACCCTTTCTTTCCCAAAACTGACTACTATACCCACATCCATACTCAAAAACATTTGCTCCTGACCAATCAATCGAGTTAATCCACTCATAACAAGGATAGGTGTACAATGGCATGACATCACCATTATTGTCTACAGGCATGTTGTTTCTAGCAGACTCCATAAACCCATATTCGGTTCTAAGTTTGTGAGTGAGAAAGGTAAGGTGCATCTCCTCTATTGGAAGCTCAACACCCGCAGATTTTACAGTTCTTGTCATGTCACATATAATCTGGAACTGTAGGTCTAAGTTCCTCAGTATAATTTAGATATGTCATTAGGAAGTATTTTGCATGACCCGGCGCAAGAGGTGGATTGCCACGATGCATATACTGCCACATGGGGGGAAACATAATCAGTTTGCCCTTCTCAGGTCGAACCTTTACACCGTATGTAGGAAATTCTGTCTCACCACCACCAAAGTCATCATTCAAATATACCATGAGGATTAGAAATCTTTTAGAACCCTCACGACTCTTCACATCAACATGATCATTGAATTGTTCTGCATCCTTACCACCATTCGATACAAGAAAACGTTTCATGCGAAACTCTTCCCATCCAAACTTTGGTGGCCATGCCGCAGGGTCTAGATTAACATCTTCCTTGTACATTTCGAGTGCATCTTGAAATTTAGACAGTGCAAGTTTGTTGAGATTATCAAACCTACTAAACCCCATAGGGTTCATTCTTTGACAATTGCAAGTGCCACAGATTTGATGACCATCAGGACGAATAGTGCCTGTGCAGATAGAGGTGTTTTTAACTTCCTCTCCGTCCTTCTCCATTGTCTCTTCGAATGCACCAACATAAGCGTCACACATGTCAGCGTCAAAGAAGTTTTCATATGTTCTAATATAATATGACATTATTGCCTCAAATAATCATAATTGTTCAAAGAACCCCGATTGGTCCTATCAATACCTGATTGGTATTCAACTTTTTCATCAAGATATACCGTGTGAAACATGAGGAAATATTTTGCAATGTCTTTAGCAGGTGGACGTGGCGGAATACCAGCGTGCATGTAATCCCATGATGATGGAAAACATAACACTCTGCCTACTGCTGGTTTCACCTTTACATCAAACAGAGGAAAATATGTTTCTCCCTCTGCAAAACCATCATTTAAGTAAACTAACATACCAATAAGTCTTTTGGACCCTGCAAAGGACCATATATCAGAATGTGCTTCAAGTCCATGACCTTTCGTACCATCAACAGCAAACCTTTTCATTTTGGGTTCTTCAAATCCTAGTTTTGAGGGCCATTGCACATTTGTTATATTGCAATCTTCTTTATAATTAGACACCAATTTTGGTAGTTTTTTCATGGTGTACTGGTTTAACTCAGCAAACCTCTCATACTCAAATGGATTTGTTCTGTAACAATCACAGTCCCCACATACCTTGTTTCCATTTTGGTCATAACATACACTCAATTTCTGGTGTTTATCTGCATCGACTTGTAGTGTTTCCTCAAACATGTCAATGTATGCCTGACATACATCTGGTTCAAGGAAGTTATCATATACTCTACAATAAAAGTCGATATCAACCATACTTGAATTCCTTCCCTGCTGCCTCTTCTAGTTGAGCCATCACATCTTCAGTGAAGTATGTCTCAGGGTCATTCAGAATAGTCTTACCAAACTGCTTGGAACCATCAGGTAGTTCGATACGAGTTGATACCTTCTTGAAGATTTCATACTTCTCAGCAAGTTCCAGTAGACCATAGTACTTGTCCAACCCAGTAGAATAGGACAGTCTTACATCCACCATCTTGTTCTCAATGGTCAGACGAGACTTGTGGTTCTTGCAGTGAATGATGTTGCCCACAACCTCAGTGCCGTCCTTGTCCTTCTTCTTGGACAGATAGACGATAGATGACGCTGCATACTTCAGACCAGAACCACCACCCATCTCCTTTGTTGGGAACATAGAACCCACAACGTCATAGGTATGGTTGGTGACTACCATAGGAACCTTTGCCTTACCCAGTTTCAGTGTCAGAACACGGAATGCTGCCTTAAGTACCTGTGCTCGTGTCATATCACGAGTCTCCTTACCATCTGCTGTGTCTTCTACCTCTTTAGTAGTGGACAGCATACCCAGTGAGTCAAGGCAGAGCATCATCTGTGGACGGTCACCTTCTGGTTTCGATAGGTGGTCATCCAGAACACGAATTGCCTGTGTCCGAAACTCCTGTACAGTGGTGACAGGCATGATAACCATACGCTTAGGATCAATACCACGATCAATCACCATCTGCTTTGTGATTGCACTCTCACTCTCAAAGTATAGAACACCAGCATCAGGGTTCGCATCAAGGAAGTTCTTGACCATACCCATAAGAAAGAATGTCTTACCTGTTGCACTCTCACCCGCAATCGCAGTGATCTTGTTAGATGGCAGTCCACCATATAGACTACCTGATAGAAGTGCATTGAAGATGTATGAACCAGTGTCGATAAAGTTCTCTACATCACCAGCCTCTACTCCATCATCTACGATTGCAGCGTACTCGTTTCCTGCTGCCTTAATTGCATCCTGTAAAAAATTACTCATCCGTGACTCCTTTAAAACTCAGCGGTTCTTTTTCCGTTTTCTGTTCAGTGGTATCAACTAGAATATCACCGATCATTGTGGACATGGTAACTGCACCACTTGATACTGTGAAGTTATCTGACTCTCCTGTAATTGTCAGTGTGTTTGATACAATACCTTCACCATTAGTAATAGTAATTGTGCTACTCATCCGTGCCTCCTTTATAAAGTAGGTTCCCTTCTACCATTCTCTGGTCGATAATCTCAACTAGAATGTCACCAATCATTGTGAAAAACTCATCATCAAATTGGTCACGGGGAATGTTGTTATTGTCTTCAATATGATACTCAAATGATAGACTTGCTTGACCATCACCATCTGGTTCTGGTAGATTTATAGTTCCGTAGGAATAGATAACTCCAGAGAACTTATGATCACCACGCAATAGAATAGATGCTGTTGCATCACCTTCTCTTGATACATATTCCCAAATATGTTCACTCATACTTGCCATCCTTCTCCAAAATCTGTGTTGTCGAACACAGGTTCATTAAACGTGTCCTCTTTCTGATTGCTGTCAACCAGACCTTCCTGTTCACTTGCATCTAGGTCATGCAGACGCATCTTTGCACGGTCAATACCGATAACAAATCTCTTGTTCATCGTTGGGTCATTGTATCGGTTCTTCAACTGCTTGACTGCGATTTGGTTTCGTTCCTCAAGTTCCTCACTAGAAATAAGCGCAAACATGAGGTCCGCCGTAGCAGGAAGACCAAAAGACTCTGACGTATCTTCCAAACCAACATCTGTGTTGGAGTACCCGCTCCTTGTGGTCTGTGTAGCCGACATAATCGGGACGTTTGTCTCAACTGCGAGTCCCCTAAGTTCTTCTGCAATTGATTTAATATACATGTAAGAGTTGACATTTGCCGCTCCTTTGAATCTGCTTGACGCACAGATATTCAAATAATCAATAAAGATAATGTCTGGTTTGAATGACTTCTTAACTGCAAGTTCCTTGATAAGACCACGAAAGTGTCCAGAGTGTGCAGATGCAGTTGGATACTCCTTGATTACCAATTGACCAGTGGTGTTCTTGATAATCTTGTTAATCTTGTCATCATACATCTGCTTTGGTAGACTATGTAGGTCTTCCATAGAGATATTCATGAGGTTTGCATCAATACGTTCTGCGATACGTTCCTCTGCCATCTCCATAGAGATATACAGGACATTCCTACCTTGGTTCATGCAGTTCGCAGCCATGTGACACATGAACAGAGACTTACCCACACCAGTTCCAGCAAGGGCAATGTTCAGTGTCTTAGGTGGTAGTCCACCCTTGGTAATACGATTGAAGAAGTCTAGATCAAACGGTATCTTCTCTTCTACTGTGTGATAAAATTCGAACCGTGATTCTGCATCAAGTAGGTAATCATGGCCAACAGAATTATCAAAACCAACGGCCAAGGCATCAGTGAGAATGCTCGGAATAGCATCGACATTTCGATTCTTATCCTTTCCATCAATAATCTGAATACCTTCAACAATTGCATTGTATACCGCCTTATCCTTACAGAATTTCTCTGTAGTCTCTACTAACCATTCTAAATTCGCATCATCGTCTTTCTCAAGACTCTTAACTACATCAATTACCGCCTTGACATCTTGTTCATTCAAGTCACGGCGACTGTCGATTTCAATTTCAATAGAAGTCTTGTTTGGTAGAGTGTTGTACTTCTCTACAAACTTTTGTATCTCTTCAAATACAATACGTTCACTACGGTCAGAAAAGTAATCCACTTTCATGTGTGGAAGTACCTTTCTGGCGTAGTTCTCGTTTGAGATTAACTCAGATAGAGCTGTTCTCTCAATTGTCTTCATCTAGTCGGCCTCGACACTCAGAGAGAAAATCCTGTTGCATGTCATGAGAAATCTCCCAGATATTCTCCCACACAGTATCCTGACTCTCTTCTGTCAATTCACCATCCTCATCCTCTTCAATGTCATGATGACATTTAACCTCTTCCAGAATTTCATCATAGTCCCACTCAGATGAGTCGTCTAGTTCATCTCCAATGTAGAAGTTAGCACCAATGAAGTTAGGCATCTCATCCTCATAAGTCACCTCAGTAACGACATCAGGACAGATTGCAGCAATTGCAGTCAGCAGTCTCTCAACCCCCTCAATAGGAGCACCCCATGCAGAAACAGTTCGAATCATACAACCGTTTTCATCAGCATCAAAGTCTTCGATATAACACCACTTAGGACCGATGTTCTCAACAGTCCACTCGTATTTTTCTGCTTGCTCATAGGTTACATTTGTCCCATCAACAAACATATCACCGAACCACCTGTAGTTCTCAGTTTCACGCACTCTAGAATACAGTTCCTTAATAAGATTAACTGCATCCGCATTTAGATTTTCCATGTCAATGCATGTGTTTACATTGTTAGCCATTTTCTTCCTCATTTATAAAGTACTGTGAAACATGTATTCCACAGGTTTCCAAAAAGTCCACACCCACAGTTTCCCTATAGGACTGTGAGTATACAACTTCACTTACTCCAGCAGAGTATAACATCTTTGCACAAGAAAGGCAAGGTGCATGTGTAATAAATGCCACAGAACCTTCACCCGACTCATTTGACCTCGCAAGTTTTGCGACAGCGTTTGCCTCTGCGTGAATTACCTCTGGTTTTGTAATCAGTTCAATATGGTCGGCCGTTCCGTTGCCTGTCATGAACTGTGTTTCACATTCGTTTGTCCACCCACTCGGCATACCATTGTATCCGATACTTATGATACGGTGGTCCTTAACCAGAACACACCCCACCTTAAGTTTCTCTGCTGTGCTGCAATCTGCATATGCATGTGCCGCCTTCATGTGTGCTCGAATGTGTTTAGGTTTCATACACCCTACAATCCCAGTGTGGTCTTTAGGTCAGGCGCACGGTATCCCGGCCCCTTCATAACCTTACCATCCTCACGATAGATAGGTTTACCCTCTGGTCCAAGTTTAGTCATGTTGCTATTATGCACCTCTTCGAAACATTTGTCAAGGTCCAATCCAAAAGAATGTCCAGCACCATAAACGACATACAGAAGGTCAGTGAGTGCATCAGCAACCTCTACAATATCACGTTCAATCAATGCCTGACGCAACTCCTTTAGTTCCTCGTCAATCAAATCGTATCGTAACTCAGATACACTTGTCCATGTGGGTTCAGTCTCTACAGTCTGACCGAACGCAGTCATGAACTCTGCAACTTTCTCAAAGTTAGTACTCAATTCAATCTCCCCGATTGTCTTAATAGGTATGCCAGTACATTAGACCAGTACTGGATACCCCATTCTGATTTAGATGCTTCACATGCCCTTAAAGCTGTCTCGGCATTTCCCACTAGACGTTCCCAGTTCATTCTCTTGCAACCTCTCAACCACGTCACCAAACATGGTGAACATATCTTTAACCTTCGCAGATTTATCTGCTTGTGGGATGCAGATTGCGTCTGCACCCCGTCCTTGTCCCTCGACAAGATTTGCATTCTCCATGCATGTGTTCATGTCTGGCATGTTCACTGCATATTCTGCACCACTCATAAGAGTGACAACCAACAGCGCCTTAATCACATTCAATCTCCCTTAATCTTGATTCAATCCATCGTATCACAATTTGGAGGTCTACATCTCCACGTTTTAGTTTGAGACTTTGCAGTTCTCGTTCCAGAACTGCTTTGTGTGCGAGGGCGGCTGAATCCATTATACCTTGCTCCATCCTGTCATGTTGCAAATATACTTAGTCGTTCCAACAAGAACCTGATCACCCATCATCGTGCTGCGACAGGTCTTTCCACCAAACATGGGAGTCACACCTTCGTTCTCCCACCAACCACAATCAATCGAATTGGTGCGAGTGAATGCAATCTCACATGCATCAATGTCACTTGTTCCACTCGGAACATCAACAAACGCAACGGTGCGAGCGAAGTCTTCCATCGCACCGTGAATAACTGCAACCTTCATTAGATCACCTCAACCGGCTTGTTCCACTCACCAATCTTAATATCGTTGTACCAAGCGGTATCGAAGTAGTCAATGCTGCTGTCGGTGTTATTGTACCACTTATCACCCTTCATGGCAGCAAGCAACTCGGTCAGGAACTTCTTGGCAGTACCAGTGAAGTGATCCTCAATCCAGTAGACGTTCACACCGTTGGTAATCTCCTCATCAGTGAAGAGTCCAGCAGGAACCTTACGAAGAGTCACAACCAACGTGCTGTACCGATTAACCTTGATGGTTCCCTTCACACCGTACTCGGCAAGAACCTTCTTGATTGCAGGGGCAAGTTCTTTCTTCGTCTCTTTACTCACATAGGCCATTCGGTCTTTCCTTCTCTCTGATTATGTCTAACTATACCACACCAAAACGAATCTGTCAACACTTTTTTTCAAGCAACCAAGAAAGAACGAAGTTTTTCCGACTTCGAAGGATGCTTCAACTTGCGAAGTGCCTTGGCTTCAATGCCACGAATGGTAGTGCGAGTAACGCAAAACTCCTCCCCCACTTCCTCAAGGGTATAATCCTTTGCAAGACCGATACCGAACCGCTTGCGAAGAATACGTTCCTCACGAGGTTTGAGAGTCGAAAGAACTTCCGTCACAACCTTCTTGAGTTCAGCAGTAGCAACTACATCCTCAGCATCAGGTGCATCATCTGCAAGGTCATACGCATATTCAAGAGGAACGGTATCAACGATGTCAAGAAGGTCTTCCTTTACACCTCGTTCAGAAAGAACATCGTAAATCTTGCGATACTTCTCAGGGTCAGTCAGCGACAGACCACCAAAATCAATACCACGATTCTTGTACTTCTTCATAACAACCTCATCTCTCGATTATGATTAACTATACCACACAAAAAGGAATCTGTCAACCCCTATTATGCAGCAACCGCAAATATTTCTGCGTCACTACCGTAGAGGTCGAACTTCTTGGAAACCAACTCACGCTTTCCAGACTTGGGGAAGTCAATGAACTTGGAATAGGGTGACTTCTTGGCATATACCGTAATATCACGTTCCTTGTTGAGTTTGTTCCAAACGTAACGACCACCAGCAGACTGTGAGTGGCCAGCCATCAGGGTCAGGTCCATCTTCTTCATGAGGAACTTGTAAATCTTGACGGCAAGGTTGTTACCCTTGTAACGACTATCGACGTTCAAGAGGTCAACGTGCCATGCACCACGTTCTTTCGTTAACTCTACCTTTGCAGCGATACGATAACGAGTCTCCATGTCACCATAGTGAGTGCGAACTCGTTTGGTGATATTGCGATCATAGACCCACACAACGTTATATGTGCGTTCTTCTTTCTCAATGTAGATGTCATATCCAAATGCACGACCTACAAGCTCTAGGTCTTCTGTGCTACCATAACCAAGGAAAACTCCCTTGTTCATCGTAATTCTGTCAACCATTTGTAACCTCTTGATTTCCGATTATGTCTAATCATACCATACGAAAAAGGGTTTGTCAACAATTATTTTGCATATTCCCGATATTTTTTGATATACCACTTCTCAACAACATCGTTGCCGTCCTCATCATTGGTCAGGATGTAAGCCACGGTCTTCTTGACCTTGGCAAACCGCCACCCACCATCCATATGCCACGGAGTCGTCACCCACACCTTGTGGGGATACTCAGTGTAGTAGTTTTCCCGATTCTCAGAGAACTCAAAAAAGTTTCCACACTCCTTCTCATCGAAGCAGCCCAGAATCGAACCATCGCCGTAAGGGGGGAAACTAACTTCAGTGGGGGCAAATGCCATGTCAACAACCTCTTGATTTCTGATTATGTCTAATCATACCATACGAAAGGGGGTTTGTCAATCAAAATCGACTCGGAATCCAAGAAAAATTGACATTATCTAACCAACGCCATTCACCTGTTTTCAGTGATTTTATGGGGGGCAATGCGGGTTTGGGGTCCATACCTAGAACGCCGGGGGGAAATTCTAGAACTTCCCACTTGTCTCCGTGTTCCCGAATACGATTCTTACCCTTGTTGGTGATGCCCTTGAGGGTGAGGATCATTATGCAATCCCTCTATTGTTCATATTCGGCATCGTCAGACCAGCCTTCTTGAAGGCTTCAGAGATACGCTTCTCAGGGTCTTTACCATCCTTCCAGACTTCCAGCTCGGAAATGTCAATCCCTGCTTCTCTCATGATCCGCTTCTTGATCATCAGGTCACGAAATATCCAGTTGCAATTCATCATAACGTCTTCCTTTTCTCAGTGTATAACTAACTATACCACACGAAAAAGGGTTTGTCAACAACTTTTTTCGATTATCTACGCTTTTTTTGCATTTCCCTTGCAATCCAAGCCTTTGCACGTCCATTCGAAACCTTATTGCGAAGAAGACCCTGCACACGTTTCCAGACCTTACCAAATACGTCTTCACCAGCATCGTTGTTATCCACGATGATCATACCTGACCCAAAGTGGTTATTGAACTTACCGATGTTGGCCTGAACGTCCTTCCAAGACTGAACGACGATGGATTCTGGAACACTTCTAGCACGTTTTGCATTGCGCTCAAGTGCAGTGTCCAGTGAGGTGTTTACGAAAATCATATAGGTGTCGTAACCTAGTTCTCGTAACTGCTGAGACTGACGAGCAATCTTATCATAGTCCTTGCCAGTCCCATCTATGATAAGTCCAAGGCGTCCTTCAATGTAGTTTGTCTGACGAGCCTTGGTGATTTGTTTTGCACGGGAACGGGCAACATCTCTCTCTCCCTCTTCCTCTGGAGGCATCTTAAGAGATAGACCAGCATCCTTCAACAGTTTCTCGAAAGCATCGTCTGAGTTGACAATCTTGAGTCCTGTTCCCCCAGTGGTGCGCCTGACAACGTATGACTTACCGCTGCCAGGCCCACCTGCTAGGAAAAATGCTTTAAATATGTTGGGGTCGTAAACCCCTTCCTGTAGTTCGTGAAAACTCTTCATTTTGCATCTGCCCTTTTCTATATCCTGACATTTCTATGATGTATTTATCATTCTCTGAAAGTGGTTCCAATTCCATTTTACGTTCCTGCCTCTGAAAGTTCAATTTCTTAATGCGATTCTTGGTCTTAGCCATTTTATCTTCCTTTCGCTGTTTGTATTGGGATATAGATTTTTTTGAGATGGGCTTCTCCTTTCTTAGTATAGTTCTTCTTGTACCAGTGATTCACCCTCAGAAATGATTTCTGGATTATTGGATGTTGGTAGTTTGTAGGTTAAGGAGTCTTTCACTGCTTCAATGTGCATACTGTGTTGGTTATCAATTATACTGAAGTCATGACGTAATTTAGATACAAGGAACTTACCCTTGTATATGTTATCGTAAATTTCATCTTTGGAAGTTTTGGTTGATGCAGTATATGGAATATTGAGGTCGATAATATCTCCAGCAGACAGTGCAGTGTTTCCATGCACATGTAGGTTAACATTGTATGACTGTCGGATTTGATGCATTTGTGAGTTTCTTTTCTGAACCCACATTTCTGGTCTATTGGATGTGTAGACGTATTGATTGAACTCGTCAACCTGAGTATTATCAGACATGCTGCCTGAAGTTGGTTGCACGAATGTTCTTGATGGGAAGTCTGAAATTCTACTCTCGTCATCTGTGATGAGAACATCACTCACGATAGGAAAGTCTTCCAAGTTATCACCTCTGTATCTACTGTTAGTCGATTCAATATGGTTTTCATTCTTGAAATTATCTAGATAATTATATATATGTTTTTGATAACTTTTAGATAGAATGTCATGGACATACAGTCTGGAAGCATAAGTTCCCATTCTGTTCGAAATAACAGAATCCTGTGTTGCCACGATAGAGTGACTGATGATGGAAGACATATCTGCAAGAATATTCACCACACCCTTATTTGTTTTAGTCCCCGCCACAAATGGTCTGTATTCTATGACACTAGGTTGTGCATACATACTGGCAAGTGATCTAAAGTGATATCCCCTAGTTGTTTCAAAGCACAGGTAACATGGATCATTATGTTGCTTGGATACAGCATTATTCATGATGTGACGAACGAGGTCGAATGGACGTTGATTTGGTGAAACAAGTTTCTTGACATCAGCTGTAGGTTCGATGTACAGGTTCTTCTTAGTTTTAAGATGGTTCTGATAAATCGACTTCACGATATCTGAGGAACTGCCAGTCAAACTCTGGTTCACTCTCACTCTCTGATCTACCATCAATTCTCTAGAGACGAATGTAAGTCTGTATGCCTGAGTTCCACCACCAGTGTCGTATCGACTACTGACTGTACTGATATTAAGTGCATTCTTTGTGAAGTCAATTATTGCTTCATCACCTTCAACAGATGCAGTTGCGACTTTCAACAGCAAGTACTCCTGACCAATTAATGGAAAGAAGGATGCGAGGTTTATAGAATCTTGAATGACAACAGAACCAGAAATGGTAAACTTATTGATATCCTCAAAAATTGTAAGTCCTAGAATTGCGTAGGATAAATCTACAACTTCACCAGATGCTGCGATAAGTTTTGCTTCTCTTAATTCAAATTGTCCGGCACGAAAAATACCAGCCACTACAAAACACTCCCATTAATGAGTTCTTCAAATTCAGATACAAACTCTTCTATGTAAATTGGATCAACCAGTTTTATTCTTCTCAACTCGTCTTGAAGTTCTTGTTCATATTCTCTGTTTGTAATTGCAGTTGCAGAGGGATAGTCTGTATTGTCCGTTCCAATATTAATCTTGACAGTGGTATCACCAGAGGTTTGAAAAATCTCGTAGTGGTGAATGCCATCTACATTCGTATACTTGTTATTGATGTGAGCAAGAAACTGACGACTGCTCATGGGCCATTGATGATAACGATCAACGATATCATTCAGTAGAAGAATTGTCCAGTGTAGTTCTGAATTACCATACAACTTGTGTGCGATCATCTCTGGTGTCTCACCATTCTTCACATCATAGGTGTCAAAAAATGCGATATTGGACTTCAACTTTGCACGAACTGCAACTCTACGCAAAAGGTTAGTGACAACCTTAAACTGGTTGTTACCGACAGCATCATATGGGATTACTGGAAAGTTAGCAAAATACATTAGAAACCCTCCTTAACCTTATCACGATATACAAGATCAATTTCTTGAAATGTTAAAGTGAGTGTTGTTCTCTGTGGTGGTGGAGAACCAGTTGCATCTGGTTCAAATGCAGTGTACCTATCACCACCATACTGGACATTCATGTCTGTGAGAAATGATGTACTGATTTTATTTAAGTGTTGGTTTTCCTGTCCTCTGTACATATATTTAATGTCAAATACATTGGGTATGTTTACTTCTCTTACGTTAGCAGAACCACCAAACTCTTCTGTTGCAACATCTGGTATCATATTTTCCTTGAACGCATTTACAATCTGTCGAATGAGTTGTGCTTCACTCGCACTTTTAGGAATCATGATGAATGTAAATTCAAAACTACGTCTACCAATTCCTTCAAACATGAGTTCAATTCTTGGAGTTATAATTTTACCCCTTTCAAGTGCAACTAACGCCTTTGCGCCAGGAGCAACAGTGTCTAACAGTTTTATACCTGTTTGTTTACCCATTTGTGCTGCCGCATCCCCTAAAGTATCTGTTGCTGTGGCAAAAGTTAGTCTACCATCATATAAGTCGGTAAGTGTTTTTGAACCCGCTTCTGCACCAACACCGATTTCCGTATCTGCGTATTTTGCTGCGTACTGTACCGTTACCTGTGGAGGCATATACAATGCAATTGTCTGAATAAGATTGGAGTATGGCATCCTTTTTAAGACCAGAGACTTGTTATTCTTTTGGTTCTTAATACTGTTTCTCATAATTTGATTTGAATTAATGAAAGTATCTTTACTAAAATTTTCTATGAGATTGCGTCCAATCTGTTCTACTCTATTAGCATCAATACCGGCTTGCTTCATTAAACCTTTGATAGATGCATTGAGAGTTCCGTCTCTTGAACCTGTCAGATTAGGTGAGAGTTGTCCTGGCGTCTGTGAACGAATACCAAACATGATGTAATGACCCTGCATGGGATCAATGGAAACATCATTTGGAAAACTGAGAATTAGGTCTGTTGCAGCAACACTTCTATCCAGAGGTGCGGTATCATTTTGTGGATTATTTCCCTTAAGTCCAGCAGCAACACCTTGAACGACTGATGATACTGCTCTATTTGCTGCAGCAGTTGCTGCAGACTGTGCGACGTTTACAAATGCATCTCTGAGTGACATGTCTAAATATCCTTATACACTTTAAATTATTTATAACGAATGGCATACAAAGGTCGATATACACCAGTGAACCCTAGAAAGTATAAGGGTGATCCACGCAACATAGTCTACCGCTCCTTATGGGAAAGAAAGTTCATGGTGTACTGTGATAACAGTACGAACATTCTAGAATGGGGGAGTGAAGAAATCATTATACCCTATTTATCCCCTTGGGATGGCCGGGTTCATCGTTATTTTCCAGATTTCTATATCAAGGTCAAACAACACGATGGCAGTGTCAAGAAGATGATCATTGAGATCAAGCCCAAGGTGCAGTGCAAACCACCCAAACAACCCAAGAGAAAGACCCAAAGATATCTAAACGAGGTCAAAACATGGGGTGTCAACTCTGCAAAGTGGAAATATGCAAATGAGTGGTGTTTGGATAGAGGTCTGGAATTCAAGATTTTGACTGAAGACGAATTAGGTATCTCGTATAAATAGTGTTATGGCAGAGAGTAAATACATTCAGTCTGTAAAACAGGCAGCAGGAGAACGTCCACGTTCCACAGAGTGGTACAAGGACAAGATCAAGGAGTTTGGTACACCAGGCGCACTAGACTTGATTCGTGACGGTAAGCAGTCAACACGCCCATTCTTTGGACGATTGAACATGTTTATCTATGATCCAAAGTTCAAGAAGACACTTCCATACTATGACACGTTTCCTCTCGTTCTTCCCATCGAAAACTATCCAGATGGATTTCTAGGTATCAATCTACACTACCTACCAATCCCTCTTAGAATTCGACTACTGGACAGACTTGTAGACTTCTCAAACAACACAAAATTCGATGAGTCAACCACACTTGACGTTGACTATTCGGCACTAAAGAATGTACGGTTAGTTCGTCCTACCATTCACAAATATCTTGCGGGACAGGTTAAGTCACGGTTTCGTAGAATTGATGCAGACGAGTTTACGATTGCGACACTACTACCAGTGCAGAGGTTCAAGAAAGCGTCTGCACAAGAGGTATGGAAAGAATCTAGGAGCATGATCTAATGGCCGTAGGACAAAACTTTTTCGAAGGAACCGCAATCGGTGTTCTTAACGATATCCTTGCAGCATTTCATTCCAATGAAGGATATGCACAACCAAACCGATATGAGGTAAATATCTTCGGTCCAAGAGGAAGACAACTTGGTGGTACATCATCATTACAAAATCCAAACCTTGGCAACGAGTCATCTCTTAATGTCAGAGAAATTCAGTTACGTTGTGAAGCAGTAACCCTGCCTGGTATCAACCTATCAACTATTCAAGATTCAAATATCTATGGTCCAACAAGAGATATCGTAGAGGGTGTAACATTTGCTGATGAAGTATCAATGACTTTTGCAGCTAGTTCTGATTTAGAAGAGAGAGTGTTCTTTGAACGGTGGCAGAAAAGTGCATATAATCCACAGACATGGAATGTTGGATACTATAATGATTACGTTGGTGCAGTTGAAATTTATCTTCTTGACAAACAGGATCGAAGAAGGTACGGACTTAAATTGTGGGATGCATTCCCCAAGAATATTAATGGCACCGATTTGAATTATGGTTCCCAGAATGAAAATATAAAGATTACAGTGGGAATGTCCTTTCGATACTGGACACCACTAGATATCAATGAACAAGGTCCAGGCACAATTGATAGAATTATCGACACAGTTGCAGATGGAGTTCAGAGACAGATACTAAGTAATATACCGAAAGTGCTTCGGAGACTTTAAAGGATGAAATATTATGGCATTACCCAAACTAAAAATTCCAGAGTATGAACTGATTGTACCATCAACACAGGAGAAGATCAAGTATAGACCATTTCTTGTAAAGGAAGAAAAAATTCTGTTGATGGCAATGGAGAGTGATGAACCAAACAGTGTGAGTAATGCGCTATCGACAATTGTTACAGAGTGTACGTTTGGTTCCGTTGATGGTTCCACCGCACCAGTGTTTGATGCAGAGTATATCTTTCTACAGGTGCGATCAAAATCTGTTGGTGAAACTGCAACGTTAAGTGTTGTTTGCCCTGATGATGGAAAGACCAGAGTTGATGTGACAATTGATTATAGTGAAGTTGGTGTTCAGATGAGCGTTGACCACACCAATGAAATTCAACTGACTGATGACATTAAGATGTTTATGAGGTATCCAACACTTAGAAGTTTGAGTGGTTACGATGAAGAGAACGAGACTGAGAGTACACTGAAGATGATGCAGACTTGTGTTGATGAAATTCATTTTGGTAATGATGTTTATAAAAGGGTTGATATGTCAGATAAGGAACTTTCTGAATTCTTTGACGACATGACGACAGAAATGTTTGGTAAGGTACAAGATTTTTTTACGACTATGCCAAAGTTGCGTCATATTTTGGATATCAAAAATCCAAAGACGAAGAAGAAGAGTGAGTATATGCTGGAGGGACTGGCAGATTTTTTTATCTGAGTATGTCATACATGTCTGTTAAAAATTATTACAAAACAAATTGGAGTATGATGTACCACCACAAGTTTAGTTTGAGTGAAATAGAAGATATGATGCCTTTTGAGAGAGATATTTACGTTGGTCTTACAGTCAATCATCTTCAAGAAGAAGCTGATAGATTAGAACAAGAGAGTAATAGAAGGAAGTAAAATGGCACAAGACGATTTAGAATTTATTAGAGCAGTTAGAGCACTAAATGAAGCATCTAAAAGATTAAATGCGGGTGCTGACAAATTGTTTGATGGTCAAAAACTGACTGATAAGGTCTTTGATAAATTTGGTCTTGGTCAAGCAAGAGATTTCCAGAAGAAGGCAAGTGAGTTTCTTAATCAGAGAAAACTTAGAAGAGAACAAGAACGTGAAGTTCGTCAAAGATTGGGCGGTAAAGACCCAATCAGTAAGGCAACATTCAAACAACTCAAAAAAGAAGCAGAACTCACAAAGAAGAAAGAGGCAGTTGATGCTGCATTCAAGAGTTTTGTGGAAACCAATCTAGGACTGAACGAGCAACTTCTAGATGAGATACGTTATAGACAAAATCTTAAGGAAGACAAGGCGGGTAATCTTAGGGGTGAAAAGGGAAGGTTTGTATCTACACCAGAGAATTTTCTTAAGAAAACAGTAGATGAGTCAGCGTTCAACAGACAATTTGTTGATAAGATGGGTTTTGCAAAACAAAACATAGATGCTAAAAGTCCCGGCGACAAGAACCGTGCTGCTGAAGAAGAGAGAAGAAGTGACCAACAAGCATTTGAAATGGAAAAGACTGAGAGCACCAATGATATTCTCAGAGATATCCTTGCAGCGCTAACTGATAATTCACCACTCAAAAAAGACGAGAAAGACAAAAGTGGTCTTCTTGCGGGATTAGGTGCGGGTGCAGGATTGGCAAACTTACTTGGCAGTCTTGGTAAACTAGGTAAATTGCTCCTCTTAGGTAGTCCTCTGCTGCTAGGATTAGGTGCTCTCACATACGGACTCTCTGAACTAAGTGACCTGGCAGACGAGATTACTAAAAAGGTTGTTGATGATACAAAAAAATTAGAGAACACTGTTGAAGCGGCAAAGACCGCAGAGGAAGCAAAGGAAGCAACAACAGGGAAAGAGGCGCAAAGAGTTGCAGCGGAACAGAATCGGCAAGCAGAATTAATAACAAGTGCGACAGAAAAGAAAGCTCTATCAGAATCAAGTGCAGACTTGGGTGAGGCAAAACTTAGGAAGGCCGAGGAATTTGAATTTTTTAAAAATTCACAATCCTTTAACGATATAATTAAAAATTCTGCAATGATATTTGGTGCGGCAAGAGACGCAGCAGTCAGAGATGGTAATACCATTGAGGCAAGATACGCATCATTTGATAAAGTTCTTGCAGAGACAATTGTAAAGATTAAAGGGTCTAATACATTTTTGGATGCAGATGAAAAGACTCAAGATTTTATGATTCAACAGGTGGTCGCACAGGCAAACAAGGCACTTGCTGGTGCTGCCGGGAAAAGTCGTCTCCTCTATGGTCTGAGTCCAGAAGCAATGAAGGGTCAGGCAGCAATAGAAACCACAAGGGCAAGGGCTATGATGGCCGTACAGGGTGGTGCAGGTAAGTTTGCAGAAGAGGGGTTTGGGTATCTTAGTGAGCTTGTTGGTGGTGGTCTTAATACGTTCTCAAGGAGTCAGGTAAAATCACTGGAAGCAAGAGTTGCAGAAGCAAGAAAAGATGCAGATGAAGTGTCTTTATTCGAAAGAACTATTGGTTCAAATCAAGGTGACATTGATAGATTAAATTCTCTGACGCAAGAGCTGGCAAGATTGAGAGATGCAATTGCAACAGTTGGTAGTAATACAGTTGTTGCACCAAACAATAGCGTAAACACTGTTAACAATAGCAGTACCAACGTAACGACACCACCAATGACTGATCCAACGTATGGATGGGCAAGTGGTGCATTATAATATAAAGGGGGGAACCACGTCCCCCCCTTCTCTGTAATGTTATGTGGGTTTGATTACTTACTCGTTTGCAAGTTTCTCAAAATAAGACATTGCATCGTCGTCTTCTTCCTCTGACACAGTAGGTGCTGGTGCAGGAGCAGTATCAACCTTGGGTTCTGCAACTGGTGCATCTTCCATGACATCTACTGCCTTACCAACCGTTACTGTACCGGCAAGAACTGCATCGAGCCGTGACTTAAGTTCGTCATATGACTTGAAGTTAGAGGGTCCAGTGAAGTCAGCAAGAGAATGCTGAGTCTTCCACATTGCCTCAATATCGTCGTCATTGTCGAACAGAGCAGATGGTTCTGCAAACTCTGACTTGTCATAATTCCAGTATCCATCTACCTTACGAATCTTCAACTTGAAGTTCGCACCTTCCCAGAAGTCGAAGGGATTGACAGGAGTTTCATCTTGGAATGCAGGCTGCATTGCCTCCATGATCTTGTCAAAGATTTTCTTACCATAACGGAAGAGGAAAACCTTACCCTCGTTCTGAGGATTTGCAGGGTCTTCTACAACATAGATGTTGGAGTAGTACTGCAACTTACGCTTCTGCTTACGAGCAATCTCCTTATCTGACTCTACACCAGAGTTCCACAGACGAGTGTTATACTCTGATACAGGATCATTCTGACCTACGGTGGTGAGAGAGTTCTCGATATACCACTGACCAGTTGGACCTTGGAACGCATGGTTCCAAATCTTTGCCCAAGGCATGTCCTCACCCTCTACTGCGGGCAGAAAACGAATGACTGCATATCCATTACCAGACTTGTCCATGACTGGCTTCCAGATACGTTCATCAACGTAGGACTTCTTTTCTTGGGGTGCTGACTCTGCTTGGACTGCGCCAAGTAGTTTGTCGAGTGAGTTTTGCTTCTTAAGAGCGGATAATGACATCTTATGTCTCCTTATGTTAACGTATGTTTCGTATGTTAAAGTATATTTAATTTATCACAAAGACTGTTCTTTGTCAAGTAACTTAGATTATTAAATTTACCATTTTGATCCGTTAGAAAAAACTCTTCTTGACCAAAGCGGTCAACAGGATCAACCCAATAAAACTTAACATCCTTATACTCTGTAAAAACAGTTTGCATCTGGTTAATCCAATTGGTTGAATTAAAACCTTTTGCATCACTTGACAGATAGTTATCTGTCCCTTTATATACATTGTTCAATGGTTCGTCATATGTTGACAAATCAAATCCCACGATATAAACTTCTTCTGCACCACTTTGACATGCAAGGTGAATAGCAGTATTTCCAGTTGACCATCCTACAGGAAAGTCAACGTTATTTATGTTGTCGTCCTCTTCGACATATGTAATCCAGACACCAACATCCTTCTCCATCTTGTTACGAAGGTCAACCATGTCGAGGTCTGGATTCATCTTCATTGCCACCTCAATCTTCTCCTGTAGTGTCACAGGGTCTTTACCTGAGATAACACAACGGTCTGTGCGATTGGGTGTCTTGTGAACGAATGACTCTGGAATGTCGTATCCCATGAACATCATGTCACCAACTTCAGATGGCAGAATAGACCAGTTTGTGAACCAACACTGTGTATCACGCCAGTAACCAGAGGTATAGATTTCCTGTTGCATACCGTAATCAACTGCAACGAGGTTATCTACCTTGATATCACGGTAGACTGCATTGCAACCCCATACGGTTGCTCTCACATCATACTGTTTCTCTGTGAACCACTTACGAGACTCACCGTTACCAACAATCAATGCACGATCATAGTATGGGGTTTTGCTTCCATATCCAGCTTCTGGTTTGTAAATCTTTTGACCGTCACCATCGTATTCCCATTCACGATCTGCTGGATCAAGTTTCAAGTTATTCATTCACAAATTCCTTGATCATGGGAAGGATTGGTGCAAGTTCAACGGCACATTCTTTTGCAATATCCATGTGTTCCTTCTGTGTCCCATTTGCACTACGAAGTTCGATATAGTGAACCCATGAACGAAGAGTTCCGTTCATATACATGCGAGACATAGTAAGACCTTCTGGTAGAACTGCACGAGCCTGTTCCTTTGCGATACCCTTACTGATTGCCCAGTTGTATGCAGAACGTGCGTCCTCAATCACCATCTCCTGTAGAGTGTCCCACTCTTCCTGTAGTTTGGGATCATCAACCTCTACACTATTCTGACGGTTCTTTTCGTCTTGCAAACGTGCATCACGAGTGACAAAATTCAAGTCCTTAGTTGGGTCTGCATAACGCTGACTGAACTCTTGGAAACTGAAACTACGATGACGCAAAATCTGTCTTGCGATATCTCGTGTTGTCTCAATCTCAAGACACGCACTGACCATCTCAAGAGGTGACCAGTGCTTGTGTTTGACGAGATAACGAATGAGTTTATCTGCCGTCGCACTGTTGTTCTGATTTGATGGATTGGATACACGGGCGCAATACGCAATCAAATCCTGCACACTGTAATCTACATCAGGTGCAGGGGATATGAGCATTTGGTTGGGATGCGTTTGCGAATATGATATAAGTTTTACTGTCATCGTTACTTCAACAAATCCTCATGCTGCATATTTTTTGATCGTCGCATATTGTTAAGTGATGCACCATCTAGTTTATCAAGACGAACTTCAATACGTTTATGCCAAAAATAATCAATTACATTCACTGCAACCAAACAGATTACAGCGATACTCAAAATACTAATTGCCCAAATCATATATTTCTCCTGTAGAATGGTGCCTCCACACAGAATCGAACTGCGATCTGATGATTACAAATCAACTGTTTTACCGTTAAACTATAGAGGCACTTATTCTTTACTTTCGGTTACGATTATCCCGATTGTTATTTGGACGACGATTGTTACGCATCATCGCCATTTCTGCAACTCTCTCAGAGAGTTCACCATTCTTCTTGGTGAGTTCTGCATTATCCCACTGCAATGCCTTCACAGTCTTCTGGAGTTCGGCAACCTTTGCCTCAAAAAAACCTTCAACACGATCCATCTCTGGACTCCTCAATTAATGTTAATAAATTCATTCTATACTTATTCTTGTCAATTGTCAAGAACCTTTTGTAATCATTCATAAATCTTTTTAGGTCAGGCCATACAATATCGTCCCCTAATAGTTTGTCCCAATTATCACTGAAAGAGACTAACTCATCTAGAATGATCATCGTCTCTAGTGATACACGCCCACCCAGAAACTCTTTAAGAAGTTTCGGGTGGTTGTGTTTCTTCACCTCAAACAGTGGTTCAAATTCCTTCACAAGTGGAGTCATCTCAACCACAAACATATCAAAGAAGTTACTCCGCTTCAACTTCCATGAGTTATAGTTCTCATCATTGAAGTTGGCGATGTAACCCTTCCTGTCCTTGATGAAGTTGGACAGAAAGTAATTCTTGACTTCCTCTTCTGACTTATATTTTCTGGATAGACGCACGAAGAACCCACGGTCCTTGCGCTTATAGAATGTGTCTCTGGAAATGCGAGTCTTACCTTTGTACTTCACAAAGTCATAATCAGTCTTTCCAAAATGCGCCTTGAAGGCACAGTACATCAAATATATGTCAATAGGTTCCATCAAATAGGCAGTTTAGCAGTCTTTGGTAAAAAATTTAGTTCCCTCGCATTTGCCTCAATCTTTTCCTTGAGACTCTTTGAGATAAGGTTCCCGACTGTATCGGGTTCGATGTTCTTACGGTAACAATAATCTAGTACTGCCTCCATGTGGGTAATACCCTTTTCATTAGCAATTCTTTCAATCTCTAGAGAGAAAGATTTAGCAGTGTTCAAAGTCATAAGTTCTCCTCTAGTAAAAATGGGGAGCTGACCGTGGCTCCCCGCGAGACTATTTCTGGCGTCTAACCCCTATTATTTAGAAGGAATATCGAGTCTTCACTCCAATGGTCTTACCCTGTTCTGTAATGTCAGTATCAACATTGTAAGTACCATATGGTGTCATTGTGAAAGACTTGGTAATCTTCCAATCATAACTTAGTCCGAGTTCGATATTATCTACTTCGCTGTTGTCCCAATCATAATTTGGAAGTAGGGAAAGAGAGAAACCCTTTGCACCTGCTTCGATACCAAACTCAGTGTTGGTGGTTTCACCGTCGATGTCGTACTCTGTGTCAGTTACGATTGCGAGGTCAACCATGTTCATTGGATTTGGTTTCTGTGGTTCATTAGCAAGAGCAGTAGATGAAATACCTAGTGCTGCTACTAGAGTGATGATTGTTTTAGTCATGTTAGTCCTTTCTGTTGATGAACTCCTGTAGTTTCTCTGCTTGAGAGAGAACCTCATCAGGTGTGAACATCTTTGGAATGTACTGGTCAAAACTCTTGTACATATCCTTGTTGTCTTCTGCTGCCTTCTCAAATGCCTGCCATGCCATATTAGACGCAGCCTCATACTGTTTGTCAAGCATGTCTTTTGCCATAGTCAGAAGATCAAGTCGAATCTCATAAGGTGTCTTAGCCATGATTACTCTCCTACAAACTTTGCCATCTGACGTAGAGCAGCAGCCTCTTTGGGATACCCCTCACGTTCCATTTCAATAGCTGCACGAGTGTAACCATATGGTTGCATTTTTTTGAAAATACGATTGAACCAATCGCCAAGACCTGTTTCAAATGTTAGTGTGGAAACGATGAATGTCATTTCTTTCTCCTTGTGTTTGTGTGTGTTGGTGGGTGATTCTGTTGCTAGGACACCCACCGAAACCCCGACACTTACTGCTTACGCAGCAAGGGCCATAGGTGCAATGTTATCATTGGCACTTGTAGTTTTTGGTCTATACGCGACCAACCGTGTAACTCCGAATTCCTATTAACTGCCCGTCGATCCTAGTTCGCCCCCCTCAGAAACACACGAATAAGTAATGGTCCAAATCTATAACTTTTATAAGGATTTCCACTATTTAATTTAAATTCGCCCCATTGAAAAGGAGTTCCTTTAAACCAACTAATCCAGTGCCAATCCCAATTCATTATATCCTCATGTGTTTATGGTGGAGGCGGCGGGTACTGCCCCCGCGTCCAGTACAGCGTTGAGTCATCATCAACGTTACCTGTTATATATAACATCTTTTCCTTTGAGAGTCAAGGAACTTTTTGTCGCCTTGTTCACAAATTCCACATCTTTACCTGACCCAATAATACATGCATTACCATTTGCAAAAGATTCAACGATGGTAATTCCACTGTCTCCAACGTACATTAGATTAACAGTATCATTATCAGGGTCAGTCCAATATGCATAAGGCTCCTCACCTAGATTTGTAACTGCACCCAGAATAATGTTTAACGGCGCACAAAGAACTGGTTTCTGTGTTTGAAAAAAACTTGGTGGTTCCTGTGCAAAGATAGGTGTACTAAGCAGCAGTGCTGTTAGGAATGTTAGATACTTCATTACGTCTTCTCCATTCTGCAACGGATTCGACTAACGCATCTAGATAATTGTTTTTGTCCTTTACAAACTCTTGAACAGTTCCGTCCTCTGTGACTACGAGAATAACTACCTGTGAGATTTCAATCCCTGTTCTCTCTCCGAACATCTCTGCATATGCAGAGCCTTGAATGTAATAACTTTCATTCCAATCATCATTGCGTTCTTTAGAGGATGTCTTGAAGTCAATAATGGAAGGTGTTCCATCATATTCTGCAATACAATCTACTCTGCCCGCTACCTTATATTTATCACTGTAAAGACCCGCTTCTTGTGCATAAATGTTATTTAATTTGTGCAGTGCAACATCTCTTAATTGATTGAACAGGCACCAAGGCAGAAAATTCTTCTTGTGTTCTTCCCACTTTTCGGGAAAGTCACGATGCATGTTGTTGAGGTAGTCTTCACACATCTGGTGAACCTTAGTACCTCTTGCTGCAGCAGTTCGTGCAACGTAGTTTGCAACATCATCACCAACACGTTTACGCCATTCCATCAAACCCTGCTTGTTTCGTACAGATAGTACAGTGGTGATTGACGGATACTTGTTACCATCTGGTGTTTCATACAGACGAATACCGTCCTTGTTTGTTGCAGATATAGTAGGCAACTCTACTGGTGTATGATTAAACATTACGCATACGCTCAACGAGTCGTTCTGCTCTTGCCCCTACTTGACGATACCAACGTGAGTCTACCATCTGGTCTGCTGCTTCATTCCAATCCCTTGCGTCCACACCCGATTTCATACCCTTGAAAGCAGATAGTCGAGGACGACCAAGATTGAACATCATGTTTGCAATCACTTGTTGAGCTTCTTCTGGCAACTCCTCGAAGTCTGGATATAAGATGGCGCAGTCTGACAATACTGTTTGGACATCTTGCTCGAAGGCTTCAACCACTCTAGATTCTGATACTTCTGTTCCGATGTCGGAACCGTGCTCGGGGTCTGACTCAGTAACCAGATGGCCGATGCCAAAAGTAGCATACCCAAGATGATCGTTATATATTTCATAAACACATCCCTCGTCAATTTTAAGTTGTTCTCTAAGTTTTTCAGTATCCATTATTCCATTCCTTATGTATTATGTCCAAGGGGCAGACTTAGATTCTACCGCTGGAGTTTTCTGATTATCAATTTGATCTTGCACTTGTGTTTGATATCGAGTCTCTGCTTCACTAGCAGTCTCATCTTCTTCTGTTAGCTTTGCAAGAACCCAACCCTTAACATCTGCTTCCGTTAGATCGGCAAACGCTGTAAATGAATCCGAATCTGGTTCATCAGTAGAAATTGTACCATAAACTGTACCAGAAACAGGTACATCGTCATCTGTAACACCAGTAATTCTCCAGTGTACAGTCTTTACTACATCTGAGAGATCATCTTCTGTAGCAGTTTCAAGTGGATTAAATATCCATGTAAAAGTAGTAGTCATTATTCCATTCCTAGTCCCATTTTAATTTTGTTAATTAGATAGTTTCGCACAAATCCAGACCTTACGATATCTCCAATGCTGAACTCTGTGCAGTTAAATTCGTCCATCTCTTCCAGAATGCGTAGGAAGTCATGTAGTCCATTCCTATCATTCGTTCTCTGTAGATCACTCTGATCAAAGTCACCACAGAACACGATACGAGAGTCCTGCCCTATGCGAGTGATGATTGTATCCAGTTCATGGAAGTTCATGTTCTGACACTCATCTACTATAACAATAGAGTTATCAAATGTCAACCCTCTTAGGAAAGAAGTTGATAAAAAGAATAGAGAACCTTGTCCCTTCAGTCTATCGTAGAGTGAGTTGAACGACTGTTCATTTGGCATCTCAAACATGAACTGAACCATGTTCTGATACGGCACCTGATACAGTGCAGACTTATCTTCCTCGTCGCCGGGAAGAAACCCAATCTCCCTTGTGGGAATGAGAGAGCGCACGATAATGACTCGTTCATATTTGGTCTTCAAATCGAGAACTGAGTTGAGTGCGAGGTAGAGTGATGCAAAGGTCTTACCTGTTCCTGCCGCACCAAATAGGAATTGGTTCTTACCCTTCTTCCATGTATCAAACACAACCTTCTGACTGTCTGTAATGGGTTTGACAGTTACGAGTTGGGAATGATTGATTTCTTTATTCTTACTTGCCATAACAATCCTTTAGAGAGAAAAAGAGGGGGGAGTGGGGGCGCGCCTTCCCCCCTCTGACACATGGGCGGAGTGACTTCCCAGCTTGCGTAGATGCTGTGCATCCCTTGCTGAAGTTTGATTTCTCGCCCGTGTCAATTTTATTTATAACACTCCGTGTTTCTTAAGTACGTTTCTTGTCTGAATTTCTTTAGTAGATCGTGTACTACTTGAACCGTAACGATCTGCAAGAGGTGTGCCTGGATGTGACTCTGCAATACGTTGCATGTTCTCTGTAAATCCACCATCTACCTTTGGACCTACACCCATAATATGGTCACCAGCAATAGCAGGAGCAGATGGCATTTGTGTAACCTTTGGATTGTTCTTAAGATATTCTTCACGTTCAGACATGCTCATGAACAGATCAAATTCTACTCCCATCTCTTCATTATAAAAAGTATATGTCGGCATTAAAATAACTCCAACTGATCTGGTTGATATTTGGATAACTTATCAACCTCTTCGTTTAAATCTTTAACTCTCGTCATCAAATACTGAATTTGACTTTGCATCTGAGAGATTTCTTTTTTCAATAAGTCTGTTTCAGACATTCGCGGTAGTCTCTCTTCCTTCATTCGTCTTCCCATATAATCCCAATACGGCTCCCTCTGCATTAAACCACTCCGGCATAGGGCGTTTCGTCCACTTTGCGAAACGCATTTTCTCTAGTATATAGTAAGTCCGATAGGCAAGAACAGTATCCTCACCCTTACAATGTTCAGGCATACACTGAGGTGGGTCAGTGAAACCGAGAGACATAATGTTGTCTGGAAGTTTAGAGAGTGCGCCAACTAGTCGTTCACTTGCATGGTGCTTCCCATAACGGAAAGTATATTCCTTGAGAAGATAGTGAAACAGATCATACAGCCACAGATAATTCTCGTCAGAGGTACGAGTCCAGATTGTAGACGGGTGGTTCTTATGCGCCAGTTTGTATAAACCCATTGCGTCTGCATACTCATCACCATCAAGAACACGATGTGCAGTTGATAGCATCTGAGCAGTCTCCAAAATCATCTTCACGACATGCTTGTTACAGTGAAGCTGCGCTGCTGTCTCAGCGTCTTTCGATAGATAAAAAATATTCAACCTATTGTTCCCATTTATAAAAGATGTGGTCACCAATTTCGACTGTCATAGTCTTAGTCTTTGCCCATGCAGGGGTGACGTAATCTGCATGGTAATGAGTTGCGCCATCTGTAATGTCATAGAATGGCAGTTCGTTTGATAGAATACTATCTGCAAGACTTAGCATCTCGTTGTATGTCGTCTTGTCCTTTGGATTGTCTGATTGACCATCACAGAACCATGAGAACTGACAACGATGCTTGATTGGAATTCTTACATTCGGGTCTTTCCATGACTTACGAGTTGGACCCTCTTCGACAACCTCACAGATTGAGTTAGGGAACCTATCGTCATTCACACGATTGAGAACAACCGCAGTGACTGCCATCCAACCAGCAGTCCCTTGGTTCCTTGCCTCGTAATACATATTCTTTGCTAGACAGGTTACAGAATCATCATAGACTACTGGAGATGCTGGTTCTGTTGAACCAGCAAGTGTTGCCGCAATTATAAGTGCTTCAAGTGCATTCATATTCTAGTTCCATATACTGACGAGCATAACGTCCCGCTTCAACTGAAAGAAAGAACTTCTCTGTATCCTCACAGATTTCATCAACGGTGAAATCAAACGGTTTCGGAGCATCGAAGAAATAACCATCCACAAACTCTTCAACATCCATCATGAAGTTTTTCATCTGACTCATTACTTAATTCCTTTCACTTCCATATATGCCTGGGTCAACGGACCCTGCAACTTGTATGCCTCAATCTCCCAAGGCTGGTCAATGTACTTCACATTCATGAAGTTGCGATACTTACCATCCTCACACTTCCAGAGATTCCGATAACCACCACGCCACCGTTCAATCATCCGTCCCGTGGCCCACTGCCAAACGTGGACCATCTCATGAACAATCGTTTCGATGAACTCTTCCTTGCTGACCACACGACTCAGACGATGGTCAATCTCAAGAATGAGGTGGCGAGTATCATCACCAACAGTACACCAACCCTGAGCACCATCTTCCATCGTCTTGCAGAAACGAACCTCGACTTCAAGGTTACGAATGCGGGGCATCAGTACGGTAATCATCGACCACACAATGTCTTCAGCAAGAACTCTGTCCTTCTTCAGACCACCTGTAACATCAACACTAATCATGACAACCTCATCTCTTGATTATGTCTTATAGTACCATACTTGATTCTTTTTGTCAACCCCTAAAATACGACGAGAGCAAACCATCCCGCCGCAAATAGGGTTAACATGAACAGGGTTTCAATCGCAACAGTCACAATTTTCTTCATCAGATAATCTTCTCAAGAGTCAATTCTACATCATTAGACATGGTGAACTCATCGACAAACTTGTCAGAAAACTCTACATACCCATCAAAGTCGTCACCAATGTCTTTTCCAATCGACTTCTCATAGGCACGAATCAACCACGAAGAATCTACAACATACATGGGAGTCTTTGTAGTCCCAACATTAACGATGGGATTGATGTCGAGCAAATCACCCATGATCTCACGAACCGAAACTTCTTTAGTCATAACAACCTCTCTCTGATTATGTCTAACTATACCACACAAAAAGGAATCTGTCAACCCCTAAAATGACCCCCTAGAGATAAAGGGGGCCGGTCCAGTTGATAGGGTAGTTACCGTCGAAGATATTACCCCGTGCCTTGTTCCGAGCAGGAGCGTTGTATCCAGCAGGCTTCAGAATGTCACCCTTCTTGAACTTCTTGTCATTATCAGTGTTAACAACGAAGGCAATAACATTGCCACCATTATTCCCAAGAACCTTGACATACTTCTTACCGAACTTGTATGCAAGACCATTAGCATAGTCGTCGTTCATAGTCTTCTTGTTGTCCGTGTCAGGAACCATGAACTTTGCATAGTCTGCAACCATCGCATCGTACATATTACCGAGTCCGATCATCAGGTCATCAGCGGTCTTATTCACAACAACAGTCATTTCTCTTTCCTTCTCTCAGTTTATGACTAACTATACCACACGAAAACGAATCTGTCAACAGAAAAATTAACTTTTTTCCATTAACTTCAGAAACTCCTTCTTCATCAACAGGTCAGCCTTCACTGCCCGGTCATCACCCATAGCACGGTGCTTCTTAAGGTTTTCTTCAATCGCAATCAGTGCTTCTTTGTAAGTCATGTCAACTCCGTATCTCGATTATGTCTTATAGTACCATACGGATTCGGATATGTCAACAAAAAAATGAGCTGTTGTGAAAGTTTTTTTAGTCGGGGAATGATGCGGCTTTAGACCCCTGTGGATACTCTACCTCTTCAACCATATACTCATCTGTCCAGTTGAATGCGGTCTTTACCACGTTTGCAGATAGTCCCTTGTAGACCTGATGCAACTTCTTGTCCTTTGCAGCAACAAGCAGTTTTGCTTCATCTTCATGAAGACCCTCAAGCATCTGAACAAACAGTGCCTCTCTCTTGTTCTGAGTAATCTGTGGATTACCACCCTTAATGAAGTGATACAACTTTCGTGCTTCATGTGCAAGCATGTTATGCTCTGTACCTTCGGGTGCATCATTTTTTGTGTATGGAACGTCACCCTCTGGAAGTTCCCACTCAATTTTAGGGTCAAATGATGATTTGATAATCATACGAAGAGAGTCATTGTTATACTTGCGTAGATGTTCAATCTTCTCATTCTTAGTTTTCAACTTTGCGACCTTATTCAGAACCTCTGAAAACAGGGGTGTATATGTATCATATGCCATTTTAAAATTCTCCTATGGATTCAACGAGGTTGCGTAACCTCTTTTGTGTAAAGTAATTTAGTAGTTTGCTACGGTCACCTTCTGGTGCATCACGGAACTCTTCCAGAATTTTGATGAAGAGTTCATCTGGTGATTTGGTTAGATCAATCAGAGTTTCATTCCTCTGAAAGTTTCTCTTGACCTCATCATTGGGAAGGTCACCATCAATGAAAGATGTAATCTTCTTCTTGCTCAGTGGCTTCTGACGCAGACCATCAACAAAGGTATTGTCTGGGGACAACACGTTAGGGACACCATCACTGGAGTCACCCTTCATGATGTGTTCATTCAGATACTCCTCTGGATCGACGCCATTCACATACTTCTTGGTGATAGGACTGTACTGTGTCACATTCTTGAACTTCTGTAGCTGAATGAAGTCCTTGTCACCAGAAAGAATCAGTGTCTTACCGTTATCATATGCAAGTTCACCACATAGTGCGGCAATGATATCATCTGCCTCTGCACCATATACCTCAAGGAACTTGTAGGGGAAGAACTCTTTCAGTTCTGCCTTGATGGTATTCAGACACTCAAAGATGGCATCCCAATTCAGATTGGAATCATCCCGTGTCTTCTTACGATTGCGTTTGTAATTTGGGAAGTAGTCTCTACGCCAGTAGTGCTTCGAGTCGTAACAGAGAACCAGTTCTCCATACTCTTCACGAAACATCGTGCGATACATGCGAACTGAATTGAGGATCATGTGACGAACCATATCAATCTCTGGTTCGATCTTCTTATTCATATTCAAGTGCATCATCACACTGGCCAGACTAATCTGGTTCATGTCAACTAAAATCATAATTATTCTTTCGTTCTATTTATAATGGTCGCATTGAAACTCATCATGCGTCTTTCACCTTCGACAGAGAACGGGTATACAAAGTGTTTCAACCATGAAGGAAATACAAGGAACTTACCAACCTCAGGCTTGAACTTTAGATTGTCACTGCGAAAGTTCTGGTTCTCACCAAACGCAAATTCGATAAGACCCTTTGCTGGATAGTGATCCTTGAAATCCTCTTTCCATTCTTCTGTCATACCCTCTGGAACCTTTAGATAAATTGCAGCAGAGAAATCTCCATTGTGGTGGTGAATAGGATTAAAGTCACCCGCATACTGACTTACCACCCAACTCTGTGTCAGGTGGATATTGTCAATAGTTGGTTTTACTCCTGCACCCACTATTCTATTATAACTGTGTGCGCGGTTTTTGTCAACCATATAATTCAAATAATCTAGACAACCCTGCTTCATTGTGCGAAATAGGTAGTCACGATCAGACTTATCCTTAACAGGAATTTGAATTTCCTTGTTAACCTTGCCTACCAGTTTATGAGAAAAGTCCCACTGTTTACTCTTCTCCTCATCTGCAAGAACATCATCTGCAACGGTGTTTACGATGTCAACAAATCGTTCTGATACAGTTGTCTCCATAATGGCAGGACTGTATGGTTCATGAAACTTCTGGGTCATCATCCTCATCCATTCTCATTAACTCTACCATCTCATTCAGTTTATCCATTCGAATGACTGTTCGATGTGAGTTATCCAATTCAATAGTCGTCTCTGTAAACATATCAACAAACTCATGGAGCGGGTATTCAAGACCAGCATCACGATATAGAAGTGACTTCACAAGTTCAATGACTACAGAAAGGTCACGGGAAAAATTTCGTTCTCCAATATCTACATCATTATCGCTCATCATATGAATCATATCCATCACAAGTTTAGATGCTAGTTCTTCACAGAACTCCATCTCCTCTTGACGAAGAAGTTCTTCCTCATTTGGAACGACGACTTTTCTTTTTCGCCACGGTCCTTTTATTACGTTGTTTTCGTTTGGGTTCTGGTTCTCCGTCATCTTTTACAACGATCCCTCTTTCTTCATTATACATTTCCTGTGTGTAAACTTGTCCTAATAGGGGATAGTATGTCCCAACATCGAACTTTGGTTCCCCCTTCTTAGGTCCATACCAGTAATAAGCTTGTGCGATACAACGATTTTTAATTCTATGTTCTTGATACTCTCCATAGAAATTATCTATCCAATCTCCAGTGCGAAGGTATGCCTGCATATTACTTATATAACCTTCATGGATTTTGAGTTGTGCCTCGGCACCCTTGACCTTTTGACGAACCTGTTGTCTTGCAGACTTAGCCAAGTCCTGTTGAGTCTTAATCCACTTCTTGACTTTTGCAGGACTCAATCCGTGTTCGTCTGGTAGATTGCGAAGACTCTCATGAATACTCGACTTACCATAATCAGGGTTCTTTGCTGCTCTTGCTTCTCTTGCCTTTGCAAGACGTTCTGCTGCTGCAGCCTTCTGTTCCTCTGTCATAGGTTTACGAGGTTTACGTTTCTTTGGTGCTGTCCATCCACTGTTGTCAGTCTTGACAGTTACCTTCTTTCTAGGCATGGATTAGTATCCTTCGTTTTCCATTCGTTTCTTTCGATCACGGTCTGCACGGCGTTTTGCTGCCGCCTTTGCCTTTCGACGTTTGGTTCCCTTCGACTCATAGTACTCACGTTCTCGTAGTTCATTGAAGAAACCATCTTCTGTTAGTTTCTTCTTCAGAATACGCATCGCCTTATCGACGTTGTTATTACGAACTTCAATTCTCATATTATTTCCCTAGTCCTTGGTTATACGCCTCATTCTCTAGACGGCGTTGCATTTCTGCGTTTCTCTGTGCAACACCTCTCTGACAAGAGGCATATGCACCTTCATTACTCTTATAGTCTGAACAGACATCTGCACCAACTTCTTTATAGATGACAGTCTGTTTTTGGTCCATACTCTGACCAACTGAACTACCAGCAACTGCACCAATTAGAGTGCCGACACCAGTTGCAATCAGTCTACCACTACCACCACCGACTTGACTTCCTAGAAGTCCACCAGCACCAGCACCGATAAGTGTTCCGCCAGTTTGATTGTTCATCTGACAAGCAGTTAGACTTGCAAGAAGAACACCTGATACTACAATCGACTTAAGCATTTGCTTCTCCTTCTCTAGAGTAATATACATTCTTTAGTTCAAATAAGTCAATGCACTTTTGGCATCCACTACAAGGTTTCGACAAACCAGTAATCCATTTACGGTTTGTCTTGTTTCTCTTTGCCCTCACAATATATAGTTCACACTTCGACAAGTCGTCAACATCGACAGACTTGAGTGCGTTCTTGATTGCATGGACTTCTGCATGAAAGAAGACTGCATCCTTGTTCTTACAGAACTGAGCCTGAAAGGGATGTGTCTTCTTATGATTATATCCGTAGGAAATGACTTTACCCTTGCGTACCACGGCGGCAGCAATTCTTGCACCACGGACAGGTTCTACTGACTGTGCAAGTCGAAAAGTCTCATCGAAGATTTCAGAGTTCACCCTCGCCTCACCACCCTGGCGCATCGTAGTCTCTGTCCTTCTTATACATAGCAAAGCCATCCAGACCATATGCAGGACAGACCATGATCTTCTCTGGCAAACCCATGCTATCCTTCTCGCCTGCTTCACCGCAGATGAAGAACACACCAGTCTTTTCAGACATTGCATGTTTTAGAATGGTCTCATACTTCTCAATCTTTTCTTGTTGAATATCCCAAGCAGTCTTTGCCCAAAGAATAACATCGGTATCTTCTAAAGCACGTTCTCGGCGAGTTGAATAGTTTTCAATCTCGTTCATCCAATCATCAAATGTGTTATATTCAGTCTTTCGAATATCCTTTTCCCTTGCCTTTGCAAGATCGAGACATGCGTCACGCAACCACGCTTCCATAGTCGGGTCAATGTTCTTCTGATTGAGACATTGACAGATTAGGTATTCTGCGTTATTGATGAAATCCTGTGTGTTCATTATTCAACCTCACTCATCTACCTCTTGATCCCAATAGCGACAATAAAAATAATCGCCACATGAATCTATTTCATGCTGTGGATAACCATTCTCAACAAGCCATTTCTTTGTGTCCTTGATACCTTCTGGCAATTCTTTTGGAAAGCCATACTTCCAACCAGAAGGTGGATCAATCATTTTAATCTTCAAAGACATTCCTATACCCCGCAAGAACCACCATGCTGCGTAATGTCGCAGATGTCATGCGTCTCTACACTCTCCTCAAACTCTTCACCAAGCTTGTCAACTGCTTCAGAGTATGGGACAGATGTTAGTGGCTGACCACCACGGC
>Ga0208767_1000378_pt1 | contig 35436 bp, 57 predicted proteins | sample VirMetDEL_Mar_21_FD_184514 | JGI IMG/M metagenome (GOLD analysis project Ga0208767, IMG submission 184514) | Aqueous microbial communities from the Delaware River and Bay under freshwater to marine salinity gradient to study organic matter... | ecosystem: Environmental > Aquatic > Marine >... | reverse complement strand
TAAACGAAGTTAAAAAAGTAATAGATAATTTATAAGATATGGATATACCAAGTTTATTTATGATTCCCTCAGCAGTTAGTTCAGGCAAAGTACATTCTGTATTTCCTAACTCAACGGATGCTGATTTCGACTTTAACAGAGATTCGGATGCTACTCGTGTGAATAGTGAGGGTTTAATAGAAAGAGTAGGTTATTATGGTAGTGAGTTAGTTACTAATGGTGGTTTTGATGCTGACACAAATTGGTCAAAAGATGGATGGAAAATAGAAAATGGTAAAGCTATAAATACTTTAGCAAGTTCAGGTCTTAATTTATATCAAGGTGGTGTTACATCAGTAGGAAACACATTTAAAGTTGTTTTAGATGCTGTGATTAGCGCAGGTGGTTTAAAAATATTGTTAGGTGGTGGTTCAGGTGGTTACAATGAAATAGGACAAGCATCTGCTACAGGAACGCATACTTTCTCAGGTGTATCAAATGGTACAGATAATAGAATATTAATACAAACATTATCAGGTAGCACAATAGGAAGCGTTATAGTTGACAATGTAAGTGTAAAACAAATTAATGGCGACAGAGCAAGATTAAATTATGAAATAGAGGGAGGTTTAGTAAACACAAAGCCATCACTTTTATTAGAGACACAAAGCACAAATTTAAACACACACACAAATTTAGGAGATAGTTCTTGGCTAACTTCAGGTACTAATAAAGTTTCTAATAATGCTATATCACCTGATGGAACAAATACTGCAACAAAAGTTACTTTAACAACCTCTACTGCTAATCATTATATATATAAAAATGTAACAGCAGTTGCTTCAAACACATATACTGTAAGTTGTTTTATAAAAAGAGGTACAGGTAATTTTGCATCAGTAGGTATAAATCAAAGAGATTCAAGCAATCTTTTTGTTGGTGCTGTAGATTTCGTGTATGATTTTGATAATAATACTCTTGGCTCAGCTATCACAGGTGGTACTGCTCCTACAAATGCATCTGCAAAAGTAGAAGAATATAACAACGGTTGGTATAGATTATCAGTAACAGGCACTTTAGCATCAAACGCACCTACGTTAAGAGCTGTAATAAGTGTTGCTGCAAGTACGAGTTCAATATATCACGCAGGAAATGGTAAGGACAATATTTATGTTTTTGGTTGTCAAATAGAGCAACAAAGCTATCCGACAAGTTTAATCATAACAAACGGAAGCACACAAACAAGAGCAGCAGAAACCTGTAATGGTGCAGGTACATCTTCTATTCTACCAAGTGAGGAGGGAATATTATATACAGAAATAAGCGTTAATGGATTGCCAAGTAGTGGGTTTTTAATATTGGGTTTAAATGATGGAACAGTAAACAACAATGTATTTATAGAGATAGGAACAAATGGTTTGCTTACTTTTTTTGTTATTAGTGGGGGAACAAATGTAGCATCAAAAGTTAGTTCTGTAAACCCTTTAAACAATTTTGTAAAATGTGCAATTAGATATAAGTTAAATGATGTTAGTTTTTGGATAAACGGAACTGAAATTCATTCAGACACTTCTGCAACAATGCCTGTAGGGTTAAGCCAATTAGATTTTGATTATGGTAATGGAGCACATAAGTTTTACGGAAATGTACGAGATATAAGAGTATATAACACTAAAGAGATGACAGATTCAGAAGTAGATATATTATTAAATAAAATAACAAGTTAATGGAGCAACCTAATTTAGCAATGATACCTTCTGGTGTAAAAGCCACAAAAGTTTACTCCATTATGCCTGAATCAGGTGTTGGAGATTTTACTTTTGCAAGAAGTTCTACTGCTTATAGATTAAACAAAGACGGTTTATGGGAAACATCTGCTAGTAATTTACCTAGATTACATTATGATTTGTCTAATGGAAATCCTGATAGTTGCCCTTGTTTATTATTAGAACCAGCATCTACAAATGCTTTAGGTTATAGTGAGTTATTTTCTAGTTGGGGTTCTACAAGAAGTGCTATTGTAGCAGACTCTATCATGAGTCCAGATGGTACTGTTAATGCTTCTAAGATGAAAGATGATGGAAGTACAGGAACAGATACATCTCAAAGGTTTTTATCTGTTATAGTTGCTAATGGTTCAGATTACACATTTAGTGTGTTTGCTAAGAAAGGAAGTATGGACTTTGTAGCTTTAAGAACAGGGAACTTTACTGATGGAGGAGGTACTGGAGAAACATTCTTTAATTTAGCTACAGGTGCAGTAGGAACTACTTATGCTAGTCATAGACCAAATATAGAAAAATACCCTAATGGATGGTATAGATGTAGTATTGGCTTTACAGCAGGCACAGATTTATCAGGAACAGTTTTAATTAGACAAGCATCAGCAAACGGAACAAGTACAGTACCTTTAGATGGTAATTCTTTTATCTATTTATGGGGAGCGCAGTTTGAACAAAAGGATTATACTACAAGCTATATAAAAACTACATCTAACATTAGCTCTACTAGAAGTGCAGAGACTTGTAATGGAGCAGGAGATGCTAGTACATTTAACTCAGAAGAAGGTATATTATATGCAGAAATAGCTAACATCAATAATGATGGTACAGATAAAAAAATATCTATTGGTGGTGGCACAAATCAAAATGTAGTTGTACTACAATATACTACTTTAACTAATCAATTAAGGGTTTTTTTATCAAACGGTAGTTTACAGTTTAATGCTTATGAGCTTTTGAATGATGCATTGAAATTTAACAAAATAGGAGTTAAGTACAAAGAAAACAATTTTGCATTATGGGTTAATGGTGTGCAAACAGACACAGATACAAGTGGAACTACATTTTCATCAGGAACTTTAAGTGAATTAGCATTTGATGATGGTAGTGGTTTTGCGCCTTTTTACGGAAAATGCAAAGATTTAAGATATTACGATACAGAGGGTATGACAGATACCGAAATAAATAATTTATTAACACAATTAACACAATAATTATGGGAATTTACATTAGTAAATATGAGTTTAACTCACAGGAACAAGCAGAAAGTAAAATTAATGCTTTACCAAGTGCAACTGATGAAGATGGGAACAGCTATCCTACTCATAAACATACTATCGTTAAGTTAGGCAATATTGTTATAACTGAAGGTGAGTATGATGAGGATGGAAATGAAACAACTGCACCTGTTTTATCAGAGAACTATCATGTAGATGTGCTTTGGAAAGACATTGAAGAAGTGGATGAAGATGGAAATAGTAGTGTTAGCCACCCTTATGGATGGGCTAGTTATGCTATTGATATTGACACAGAAGGTATGCACGGATTTATGGGGGTTTCATATTTAGAAAACAAGATGTAATGAAGATAAGCGAGGAAACTAACGTAACATTAGACCTTAAGACTATCGGTATGATAGTTGGTTTTGCTGTCTCTTTAGCAAGTATGTATTTTGCTCTGAAGGCAGACATTGCAGAAGCTAAGGAGTTACCTGAACCAGAAATACAGAAGATAGAGTTTGACTACAAGGATAAGTTAGTCAGAAGTACTATCGAAAAAATAGACTCTGATGTGTCTACAGTTAAAGAAGATGTCAATGAGATAAAAGAATCTTTAGCTAAGATGGATGAGAGATTGTATCAAATTAGTAAACAAAGATGAAATGGATTGTAACGGTAATTGCCCTTTTTGTATCGGCTGTTAATTTTGCACAAACTGAATCTATATCTATAGTTCAGTATACAGCAGGATTTGCAGAAGAAGTGTCATTAAAAGATTTTAGAGATTATAATGTAGAGACATTGTTTATGTCTAAATCTGAAGATGCGTTTAACAAGAATGAGATAAAGTACTTACCTACTATCATTTTATATAATGATGGTGAGGAAGAAATAAGAATAGAGAGTGGAATAACCCTAAAACTACCTGAAGATTGGAAGAATACCTTAATAGAACATATAGACTCTTTGTTGGAGCAACGCTTCTAACAAGTCTATGTTTTGCACAAATACCAGAAGATAAGATTCTACATTTTGCAGCAGGTACTATTTCAGGTTATACAGGTTACCACACTTTTGATAATATAGGAGGAGCAGTCGCTACCTCTTTTATTGTGGGTTTAGGTAAAGAAACTTATGATGAAATCAGGTATGGAGGTTTTGATAGCAAAGATTTATTAGCAACAACTTTAGGAGGAGTTGCTATATCAGTAACAATTAAATTATTAAATAAACCAAAAGATGAAAAAATTAATAGCAGTATTATTCGCTCTTATCGTAAGCATAAGCGCAAACAGTCAAGAAAAGAAAGAAGGTTGGCTAAAAAAGACCTTTAAGTATTCTACCTTTTATGGTGCATATAGTCAAACCAATTCAGTACAAGCACCTCAGACATTCATTGTAACACAAGACAATCAACTAATAGAGACAACTAAAAGACATCCGTCTGATATGATGGTTACTTATGGTTGGAGAAAACTGGCTCACTTTCAGTATGAGGATAGAGATAAGTTTTATGATGGAGATGAGAAGAACGCATCTACTAGAAGTAATATAGGTGCTTATAAAGGATTAGAGTATTTAGTTGAATACAGTAGTGGTAGACAACAAGGAAATGAGTTTGTGAATAAGGAAATGTTCTTAAGGTATTTATCTAACTATTGGTTAGTTAAAGCTGAATATCAAAAGAATGAATTAGTAGATATAGATTATAAGAGTGCAGAACTAAGATTTAGATTGCCTATAGGAAAGAAGTTTAGTATAAGTGTTGGTAGTATCTATAGAACGTATGAAAAAGCTTATGGTCATAATCCGATACAGAAATACTTAGAAGATAATGCTTGGTGGGAATTAGCCTATGAGTTTCATACAGACCAGTTATATGAGATGATAGACCCATTTACACAAGAAAGTTTAGGTTATGATTATCTATGGTATAATCAAGCAGGACAAATTATTGCAGCAAGTGATGCTGATTATAGAAACGGTGTATTCCAAAATGTAGTTAATAGATACAACAGAGAACAGTTATCTATGATAGGTGGCTTTGCTGATTTAGCTGCAGTTGTAGGAGTAGACTTTTATCACTACAAGAAGAAGTTCTGGGTACATCTATATGGTAATGTACTAGGAAAGCATGAGTTAATGAGTGGAGATGAGAGGTACTCATACAATAACTTTGTTGAAGGGGATTGGATAGATTACTCAGCAGGTGGCGTATTTGGTTTTAGATTAGGTAAACTAGGTGTGTTTAGTGAGTTGACTATGCAAAAGTATTGGGGTAGAGAAATAAAGGAAATTAAAATAGGATTAAATTATAAATTATAATGACAAAGAATTTTAGTAAATCAGAGTTTGAATCGAAGTGTGGTAGAGAGATGCCTGAAGAGGTATATCATAATGTTGTTAAGGTGGCTAATCAATTACAATACCTTAGAGATTACTTAAACAAACCAATTAAAGTAAATAGTGCTTATAGAAGTCCAGAGCATAATGAGAGTGTAGGAGGAGTTCCTAAGTCTCAGCATATATTAGGTAAAGCTGCAGATATAGTTGTTAGTGGTATGAAGACAGAGTTTTTATATCAATACATAGAAGATGCTATAAGCAATGGAGAGATGTTACAAGGTGGTTTAGGTTTGTATGATACTTTTGTTCATTATGATATAAGAGGTACTAAAGCTAGATGGGATTATAGAAAAAAATAGATATGGATTTTAGAATAATATTATTATTACCAAACGGTTTAAACTTAGGGTTTAATTACTTTCCTGCTGATGACGAGCATAATTATGAGGAGGTAAACCTTTATTTATTAGTTGTTCAACTTAAATGGAGATTGTACTTATGAGTAAAAAGAAGTTTAAAGATACGAAGCTAGGACAGTTCTTAACTAGCAAAGGTTCAGATATAGTAGGGTTAGTAGGTGATACATTGCCGAATCAAGGCTTATTAGGCGTTTTAAAGAACGTTATACATAAAGATAGTACCCTACCACCAGAAGATAAAGAAAAGGCGTTAAAACTGCTTGAAATGGATTCTATAGAGATGCAAGAGGTTTCTAAGAGATGGTCCAGCGATATGGCTAGTGATAGTTGGTTAAGTAAGAATACCAGACCTATGACACTTATATTTCTTACTATATCTATGGTGTGTTTAATATTATTGGACAGCTTTAACATACAGTTTAGTATCGACAGCTCATGGGTAGATTTGCTAAAATCTCTTCTTGTTACAGTCTATGTTGCTTATTATGGAAGTAGAGGAGCAGAGAAATTTAAGTCGATTAAATAAGTAGCTCAGAATAAAGAACATAATTATAGCGTATTGAATACTTATAACGCTGTGTGTTTTGTGGTTTCGCTGTGTGGCTACACCACAAACTATTAAGAAAACTTATCTTGTTTTTTAATAAGTCGTAAAGTTATAAAAAATATTTCTCACTAAACAACTATTTATTTAATTATTTTTTTGTATATTTGAATATGCAAGATGATTTAGACATAGAAGGCTTAGATTATTTGCAATGGAGTTTGTTTGATTCTCCAGATGAAAAAGGTAGTGGTTATAAGTTTATGGAAAGACAACCAGTATATATCTTAGATAGAATAGTTAAAAGAACTAGAAGAAACTTTAATATAATACTTGGCTACACAACTCCATCTTATGCTACCAAATACGGTTTATCTAGTAAAGACTCACATAGAGTCGGAAGAGCTGTAAGAATAAAAATACTTAATCCACAGAAACGCATGGATTTAGTTAGATTGTTAATACTTGAAGGTGTTACGAGAATAGCAATTGCCAAAGATTTAGTTTATTATGATACTGATGATTTGAAAGAAAGAGGACTTTATCTCTGGTAATATTGTTTATTATTGTTTTTTGTTTTAGGAGGGTGGAATTATTTCTGCCCTCTTTTTTGTTTTATTAATATTTTTGTGTATATTGCATACTGTAACAAAAAAACAATAAACAATGGAAGACTTAATAACCTACAAAAATCTAAGGATTAAAACACTACAAGACAGAGTACATACCTTAGAGCAAGAAAACTTACAATTAGAATCATACATCTTTGAATTACTTACTGGAGAATGTACTGATGAATATATAAATGAAATAAGAAATAAATTATTTCAATGAGAATGCAAGAGATAAATTTTCACAAGAACTTTCAAATACTTAGTGAATACTTTCTTAAGAACAATAGTAATAAGAAAAAATGCAAAACAGCATTAACAGAAATCTATTTTCATGTCAATACATTAAGATTAGAAAATAGAGAGTTAGAAGAAAACTTGTCAAAGTGGCAAGACAAATTTAATAAACAAATAAATAATAATGAAAACAGAGTACACATTTCATGAGAGAGTAGTTCTCTTACAAACGGAGCTTAAAGCTCCAAAGAACCAAAGAAACAACTTTGGTAAATACAACTATAGAAGTTGTGAAGACATACTAGAGTCAGTAAAACCTTTGCTTGCAAAGTATGGTTTGTCTTTAATGATTACTGACGAAGTAAAAGAAGTATGTGGTATTCCCTATGTACAAGCAAGAGCAGTCTTACATTGCCCTGATGGTAAAATGGAATCAACAGCACAAGCTGGTATAGACCCTAATAGAAAGGGTATGGACATATCACAGTCATTTGGTTCATCTAGTTCTTATGCAAGAAAGTATGCCTTGAATGGTTTATTATTAATAGACGACACAAAGGATGCAGATGTAACCAATACACATGGCAAAGAGAAAAGCTTTAGTACAAAATCTAAAGACTTTAATTTATTATAACCATTAAATTTAATATATATGAGTAGTTTAATTAACGTAAGTATGAATCTACAAAACTTACCAAAAGAAAAATTTGTAGAAGGAAAAAAAGGAGTCTACTATAATTTCACAATATCTGTGAATGATGAGACTAACCAATTTGGTCAAAACGTATCTTTATTTGATAGCCAAACAAAAGAGGAAAGAGAAGCTAAGAAAGACAAAGTCTACATTGGCAACGGAAAAGTAGTTTGGACGGATGGAAACTGCGTAGCAGCAGAGAAAGACGGAGCAAAAAAAGAAACGGTTGCTTCCACTAGCAACGATTTACCATTTTAATTAATAGGGAGGGCTAATAACCCTCCCTTTTTTATTATATGACACTAGAAGAAAGAACAATAAACAATTTAGTAATGGAAGTAGTTGAACAAGATTGCATCCTAGACACTACTGAAAAGATAGTATATCCACCTATAGCATTATCTATAGGGGAAAAAAGCTTTACAACTAAAGATGGTGTACAAACATATCCAGTTCCTATTGGAACTTATGGAAACTTTAGTTTTGTACAAGCACCACCTAAAACTAAGAAAACATTCTTTGTTAGTCTATTAGCTTCTGTTTACCTAGCAGGTAGTAACAAGTTTGGGGGAGAGATTAAAGGACATAGAGGAGATAGAAAACTATTACACTTTGACACAGAGCAAGGTAAATGGCATTGTCAAAAAGTATTTAGAAGAGTGCTAGATATGAACAATACAAAACAAGATGACAACTATCAGACTTTTACATTAAGAACCATAGGATATAAAACTAGATTAGAATTTATAGAGTATTGGTTAAGAGAAAGAGTAGAAGAAGGTAAAGCTGGTATTGTAATAATAGATGGTGTTGCTGATTTAATTAGTGATGTAAACAACCTTGAAGAAAGTAATAATGTAGTGCAAAAACTAATGGAATGGACAGCTAACTTTAACTGTCATATCATTACAATAATACATTCTAACTATGGTTCATCTAAACCAACAGGACACTTAGGTAGTTTACTAGAAAAGAAAGCAGAAACACAAATAGAATTAGAAGTAAATACTGTTCACCATGAACAGATTACAGTTAGATGTAGAAGAAGTAGAGGTTTTCCTTTTGATACATTTAGCTTTAAAGTTAATGATTACGGTTATCCTATATTAGTAGGTAACCTATACAACCCATTACAAGGTATAGACATAAAGCATAAAGAGTTACCTTATGATTAAACTTATATGTCCTTTATATATTACTATAGAAAGAAAAACAAAAGCAGATAAAAAGGTTTTTGTTAATATGAATACATATAGAAACTTACACTTTCAAATAAACAACAAAGTTAAAGTTAAGTATAAAGAACTATTAAGAGAACAATTAGAAGGAGTAAAAATAAAAACACCAGTAGAAATAACTTACAAGGTTTATAAAGCTAGAAATAATATGCTAGATAAAATGAATGTTGTAAGTATAACATCAAAGTATCTGTTAGATGCAATAACTCAATTAGGTTGTTGGACAGATGACAATGATGATTTTGTAAAAACAGAAACAATAATGCCGACAGAATTAGACAGAGAGAATCCGAGAGTTGAAGTTTTTATAAAAAGTATATGAATGTATTAGAAAAGGTGGCTAGGAATCACACTTTATGGTTGAAGATGGTTCTTAATATGGGGTGTAACCCTAGTATGGCAGAAGATATTGTCCAGCAGATGTATCTGCGAATAGACAGATTGGTTAAGGAAGGAAAGAATGTGATGTATGATGACGAGTCTGCGAATAGATTTTATATCTATTTAACATTGAAGTCTATGTATATAGATTACAAGAGGACAAGAGGCAAGTATACGTTCTTTGAGATAATGGATAATGATGAAGTAGATTCTCTAACTGAGACTCCAGCTTATTATGCTGGTATGGATATGGAAGAGCAAGAAGCATTTACAAAGATTTATAATAGAATACTAGATGAAATAAACACTTGGGATTTCTATAATAAGAATTTATGTATTGCTTATTTCACTACAGGTTTATCATTAGATAAGCTAGTAAAGGAATTAGGCATAGGCAGGTCCAGTATCTACAATACAATAAAAAACCACAGAGAGATTATACAAGAGAAATTTAGTGAGGATGTAGAGGATTTTTACAATAAAGATTACGATAAAATATAATACTATGAAAGAACCTAAAGACAAGCGTACTAAAGAGTACAAGGAATGGAAGAAGAAGTTTAACAAAGAGAACACACTCGGACTAGGAGATATAGTTGAGAAGGTTACAGAAGCTACAGGAATCAAGAAAGCAGTTAAGTTTATTGCTGGTGAGGATTGTGGTTGTGATGAACGAAAGGAGAAGATGAATGCAATTCCTATTCTTAAAAGAAGGAATGTAAACTGTTTAACACAAGAGGAGTATACTTATTTATCTGACTGGTTTAATAAGAAGTCTAATGTGATTAGACAAGATGACCAAAACAGATTGTTAAAGATATACAACAGGGTGTTTAATCAAAGAAGAGAAAGGACAAGTTGTGGTTCTTGTATTAAAACAATGACTGATGAATTAAGAATCTTGTTTAACCAATACGATTAAGATGAAAGATTTTAGACCAAGACTAAAAGGCAATAAGCTTAAAGCATTTCTTAATGTAACTAAAAGAGAAACTAGGGTTTTAGTTATAGGAGATTTACACGAGCCTTTTTGCTTAGACAAATACTTAAACTTCTGCAAAGACATATACTCTAAGTATAATTGTAACAAGGTTATATTTATAGGTGATGTAATAGACAATCATTATTCAAGTTATCATGAAACGAATGCTGATGGTTTAGGTGGAGGAGATGAGTTAGATATAGCTATAGATAGAATAGCTAGATGGTATAAAGTATTTCCTAAAGCAGATGTAATCATTGGTAATCACGATAGGATTATAGCAAGGAAAGCACAGACAGGAGGCATACCTAGTAAATGGATAAGAGATTATTCTGATGTACTAAACACTCCTAACTGGAATTTTATAGAAAGATTAGTTGTAGACAATGTACAGTATTTACATGGAGAAGGAGGAACAGCTAGAACAAAAGCTAAAGGAGATATGATGTCTACAGTACAAGGACACCTACATACACAATGTTATAGTGAATGGTGTGTTGGTGCTAAGTTTAAAGTATTTGCTACACAAGTAGGTTGTGGCATAGACCACGAGAAGTATGCGTTTGCTTATGCTAAGGCAGGAAAGAAACCAGCTATAGGTTGTGCAGTAGTATTTGGAGGACATACAGTTGTTAATGAATTAATGGATTTATGAAACTAAAAGATAAGAAACATACAATATCGCAAAGGATGGGTAGGATGGAAAAGGTTCTTACTCAGTTATATCTAACCAATGTAAACTTTAGCGAAAGAATAAAGAAGATGGAAGAAATATTATTTAAGGAAGAAAAAGAAGAAACAGATGAGTGATAGTAGAAAAGCATACGAGGAAGAGTTTGGTAATCTACCAACTAATAGTCAAGAGAGAAAAAGGATTCCTATTTATACTGGAGTCATTAAATACTTTCCTGATGCCATAGCAGAATTAGCTAGAGTATCTTTAAAAGGAAACGAGCAACATCATCCTGATGAGCCTTTACATTGGGATAGAGAGAAGAGTACAGATGAGCTGGATGCTTTGGCTAGACACCTAGTGGAAGCTGGTAAGACAGATACAGATGGTATTCGTCATAGCGCAAAGGTTGCATGGAGAGCTATGGCTAACCTACAAAAAGAATTAGAGAACTCTAACGAAAGAGATGAGCAATGGTACATAGACCAGTACAATAGAAACAGAGATGAAAGTAACCAAAGAAAGATATGACTCTTGTGCTAAAGATGGAGACTATTATGAGTCTTTGTTTAAGAAAAAGGTTATGTCTACTGGTCATGACTGGAAGATGTCTTCAACAGAGGATGATTGGTATAAGCATATAGATTGTTATGTAGATGGATATGGTGTAGATGTTAAAGGCAATAGACATTTAAATACTATATGGTTAGAGTATACAAATGTTAATGGTAATAAAGGTTGGTTAAGAGGTGAGGCTTACTATATAGCTATGCACATAAAAGAGTTAGATTGTTTTAGCATATATAAAAGAAGTGATTTACTTAAGTTTGTCTTTAACAATGTAGGTGGAGACACGACAGATAAAAGAAACTATTTAATGTATTATACTAGAGAGAAGTGGGGAAAGAAAGACAAGGTAGTTAAGGTTAAATATAACCACATAAAACATTTAGAGTTAAAAAAGTTGTGATATATAAATATTTATTATATATTGCAGTTATTAACAATAAAGATAATAAACAATGAGAGAAATTAGAATTAATTATAGTGGAGTTACATTAGATATTAAAGGTCAATATTACGAAGGATGTAACGCTACTTATATGTACCCATCAGACCCTACAGAGTTCCAGTCTATATCTATAGTATGTGGAGACCAAGACATAACAGACTTGTTAGACGGAGAAACAATAACAGAAATAGAAAACAAAGCTGCTCAACAGATTCAAGATGAAGAAGAGTATCATGACAGCTTTATATAATAAACAATTAAAAACAATTAATATGCCAATATCAAACGAAACATTTGAAACATTTAGAAGTCAACAGAGAGCTATTGAACGTAATAAAGCAATAGTACTTTTATGTAGCGAAGGCTATACAGTCTTTGATACAGAAGGTAATATGTTAAACAAGACAAGCAACAACACATACAAATAATATATGACTGTCTTATTTGATGCAGATAGTTTGGTGTGGGCTTCGTGCTTTAGAGCTGATGGTGATTTAGAACAAGCAAAGAAAGAGTATGATGATTCTTTCGATAACATACTAACAAACTTATATGGTCGTTATGATATTGATTCAGTTATTACTTTTAATAATAGTAGTGGAAATTTTAGAAAACTATTAGATGTTCAATATAAAGCTAATAGAAAGGGAAGTGAGCTTCCTTTAATATTACAGGAGATACATGAGTATGTTACTGAGAAGTATGATGGCATCAAAGCTTGTGGTGTTGAGACAGATGACTTAGTTGCTAGATACTGGAATCACATAGCTAAAGAAGAAGGCAGAGACAATGTAATCATCTTAGCATTAGATAAAGATTATATGCAACTACCAGCTTTAATATACAACTATCATTACAATCATCAATGTATGTATGATGTATCAGAGGTAGAAGCACTAAACAATTTCTACACACAAATGATTGTAGGTGATACAATAGACAACGTAAACTATTGTAAAGGTTATGGTAAGAAGTATGCAGAGAAGTTGTTTGCAGAATGTACAACTCATTATCAATTTACTAAAAAAGTATATGGGTTGTTTAAAGAAATATATAAACAGAAAGCAAAATTAAAATATATACAATGTTATAATTTACTTAGACTAAGAACAGAATGAGAGATGATTTATCTAGTTCTAAGATTGCAGAGTACTTTGCTTTGACAACCTATGAACTAGAGAAGGGAACAAGTGTTGATGAGATAAAGATTATCTTAAAACAATACGAGGAGTTAGAGATGTATTTAGAATGTGCAGGCATATATAATGCGTTAGAAGTTTATAAGTTTAACTTGTCAGTTGACTTGGCTAAAATTATGAGCGAAGATAAAATAAAGAATAATATAAAATTTATAAAGGATGATAGAAAAAATAAGAAAGGAAGTTGAACAAGCTACTATGCAAGACTTGTCTAGTAGAAGAAGACAAAGAGAATTAGTTTATGCAAGAGCTATATACTTTAAGTTGTGTAAAGAGAAAACAACCTCTACATTAAAAAAGATTGCTGACACTTTAAACTTAAATCACGCTACAGTTTTGCATGGTATTAATAATATATTTCCAATAATAAAAAAAGAAGAGCCTTTTCTTTACAGGGTATATAGTAAAATAAAAAACAATGATGACTTAAATCATATAAAAGAAAACTATTATGCGTTGCGTAAAGAACACGAAAGCTTATTGGTAAAATATGAAAATCTAATTGAGACAAAAACAGTTGATGAGTATGACGAAATTGTTAGCATTGTAAAGGAAATACCTAGTCAACACTTAGAGACTGCTAGGGTTAGAGTAAAGGCAATGGTTGACATGATTAAGACCTATGCGTAAGATAAAAGTATTAAACCCAGATGCAGTTCAATGGTGTATTGCTAATGACTTTATTATATATCCAGTAACAAAAGATAATAGTACTTATAATATAGTTGTAGAGAAAGGTAACAAGCGAGCAATCATACAAGAAAAGTATAACAAGAAGACTGTACAAGAAGGCATTGCAGATGTTTACTTAAAGCTTTACAAAAAACATAATACAAAATAATCGTTATCATTATATGTCAAGAGCTAAAAAGAATAGGTCTCAAGAAATCAAGAGAACAGACGGAAGAAAGAACAACAAAAGACTTGAACCTAAGCCAATATCTACGATAAAGAAGCTAGTACCTGCAAGGCAAAATAAAGCCAAGAGAGACCGTATCTCTTCTTATGCGACCAATGCTATGAAAGAAGTGTTTGGAAGCGAGAAAGAGGCGTTTAAGCACCTTGCTGAGCTTGGTAAGAAGAACTTTACTCACATGAAACTATTAATGGAGTATGCTTATGGTAAACCATCAGATAGTATAAATGATAGTAATAGTAGCAAGAAGGTTCAAGTACCTGTAATCAACTTCTTTAACAACAAGGAGTCTCAAATACAAGATGATGTTATAGATGTAACACCAGAGGATGAACAGTAACATAAATCTACATACAAAGTATATACCTTTGTTTCAATCTGATAGTAGATACTTTATAATTACAGGAGGTAGAGGTAGTGGTAAGAGTTTTGGTGCTGCTCTGTTTCTATTGAACCTAACCTATGAGCATGGACATAAGATTCTATTTACTAGATATACTTTAACATCAGCCAACACTTCTATTATACCTGAGTTCATTGAGAAGATAGACTTGATGGATGTTCATAGTGATTTTAGAATTACTAAGGATGAGATAATAAACTTAAAGACAAACAGTTCTATAATGTTTAAAGGTATAAGAACCTCATCAGGTAATCAAACTGCAGCTCTTAAATCTTTAAATGGTGTAACTACATTCGTTGTAGATGAAGCCGAAGAGCTTTTAGAAGAGGATGTGTTTAACAAGATTGACTTCTCTATTCGTACACAAGGTAAACAAAACAGATGTATTTTAATATTAAACCCAGCTACAAAAGAGCATTGGATATATCAGAGATTCTTTTTGTATAAGAATATTAAAGGAGGTTACAATGGTGTTACAAATGATGTTACATACATTCACACTACCTATGAAGATAACAAGAAGAACTTATCCGAATCATTTATTAGTCAGATAATGGATATGAAACGTAGAACTCCTTCTAAGTTTGAGCATATTATTTTAGGAGGTTGGATGGAGAAAGCTGAAGGAACAATAATTAGAAACTGGAAGCTTGGAGAGTTTGCACAAACAGAATTAACTTGCTATGGGCAGGATTTTGGGTTCTCTATGGACATGACAACGCTTGTAAAGGTCTCTGTTGATAGAGATGTGCGTAAGGTCTATGTAAAAGAGATATTCGGTAAAACAGCACTTTCTACGTCAGATATAGCATTTATGAATAGGAAGGAATGTGGTGCAGATTTGATAATCTGTGATAGTTCTGAACCTAGACTGATAAAAGAATTAAGAAATACAGGATTAAACATAAGACCAACCATAAAGAAGAAGGGTAGTATCTTATCAGGTATTGCTTTGATGCAAGACTATGAGATAATAGTAGAGAGAAACTCACACAATATAATAAGAGAGTTTAACAATTATGTTTGGCACGAGAGAGGTCAGAAACCAATAGACAAGTACAATCACTTTGTAGATGCAATCAGATATTCCTTACAATATTTAGTTCAAGGAGTAAATTCTGGAAAATATGTTATTCGATAATTTGTTTAACATGAACCTTTAACATGAAGGGTCGATTGTTTAACATGGAGGTGTTTAACATGAGGGCTGTTTAACATGAGGGGCTGTTTAACATGAGGGGCTGTTTAACATTATCCCCCCACTTTCCTTATTTAGAATCATTCTAAATAGTGTGTGATAAGATTTACACAATTTTAGCCAGAAAAAAAGCCAGTAACAAAATCAATTTTATTTTTGTAGTGTCAAATTATTTTTGTATACATGCGCACACGCTTATAATAGGTGTAAAAAAAAATTATATATTTATTTGGTTTATTAACAAAATTGTTTATATATTTGTATCATTAAACAATAAAAACAAAACAAAATGAAAGATTACACAATTTTTAACGGAAAAAAACTAGACGGAGACGTTAGACAGGAGCTAGAGAAAAAAGACGAAGAGATTATATCTCTAAAAAATCAACTATCAGAAAAGGATAAACAATATAATGAGGCAAACTTTCAATATAACAGAGTCAACACAGAGTTAACACTTGTTAAAGAATTAAATCCTAATTTATTAACAGACTATTAAAAACAAAAACACAAAAAAAATAATAACCAATAAAAACAAAAAAATGTATAGTAACATAGAAAAACAATTTAAACTTCATGTCCTTGAATGCGTTATTGATTCGCTAGACGATTACGAAGGTGCAACAGATTTTGAGTTTATTACAAGTGATGAAATTTATTCAATGATTTATTATAGTCGTTGCAATCACTTTATAAATGAATCAGGTTGTAATGTTTGGGATGTTATCAGCTTCGCAAGTGAATTATATAAAGAGATGACAGGCGAAAACATACCAGCCGATAATATTAATTCGGAATTTGTAGTTAATTTTATATTCAATCATTATGCGCATATTTTAGTAAATGATTTAGAATTTAATTTTGATTCATTCGAGGAATTAGGAGACATAAAAAAAGAGGTTGAACAATATTTAAATAATTATATTGAGAAATTCGATTTATTACCATTTTAAAAACATAAAACAATGAGCAAAGAAAAAAAACAAAAAACAATGTACCTACATGACACCGAAACAATTTGGACGCAAGATGGAGAATTGCATTTAATGAATGAAAATAATTATTTAGTAATGAATATAAGAAATTTATATTTTGATTTAGACCATATAATTTATTTAACAAAAAAAGAGTTTAACAAACAAGTAAAACAACAAAACAAAAGAATAAAAAAAGAATCATGAGAAAAATAACAAAAGAAAGCGTAAGAGCATTTTACAAGCAAGAAAGATTTTACAAAAATAATACTAGCGTTGTTGATACCTTTTTTGGTGCTAGGTTTTACCTTCACAACAATTTAATAGCTGAGATTAAAAACGGCAAATTATTTATTGCAAATTGTGGTTGGTTCAGCAACACAACCAAAGAAAGGTTAAACGGAATTTTAGATTATATCGGCAAACCTCGAATATATCAAAAGCGTTTTGAATGGTTTTTAGATGGTGAAAAATGGAACGGGAACAGAGTAGAAATAAAATTTTAACATTTCTTTAACAAAACTTTAACACTTATAATTATATAGTTGTTAACTTAATTGTTAATATTGTATAACAATAATAATTAATAACAATAAAACAATAAACAATGAAAACAATTAACAAACAAGTAAACACATTTAAACAATTAGACACATTCGAAAAAGTACAACTAACAATTTTTAGTTTTGTTATGTTCGGCTTAGTTTCTGTTGTCGGTCAATGGGCTTTAAATGGTTTTATTACTGCATCATTTTAATATTAATAATTAGTGCGACAAGTATAAAAAAACTATGCTTTGGAATTGTCCGAGAAATAGCACGCTAATTTAATAAATAACAACTAAAACAAATAAAACAATGCAATTAAATTTAAATACTAATATTAAACAATGGTACAAAGAAAATTATCAAGATGACAATTTAGCGTATCAATTGAGAGATATTACATTTCTTGAATTATTTAAAAATATTGATAGAGGTATTTGCGTTTATGAGACTATAAACGTTGCCGATTCTATAATTAGAGAGCGTCTATTTATGGCGTTGTCTACTTTATTTAATACAGATTATAATTATATTTATAATAAATGGCTATATAATAACAACAACTAAAACAAAAACAATGAAAGAAATCACAGAAATAAAAATGTTACCAACTAACAAAATCTGCATTCATTATGGCAAACAAATTGAGGTCTTAACCTTGCAAGAATTCAATGATTTAATGAGATACAGAATAAGAAAAACAAACAGAGAGAACGACATCAGAGGTACTCTTTTAATTCTTATAATGTTAATAACTGGCGTTATCTTAGCAATGAAAATAATTCAAATATTTGGATAATGACAAACAAAAAGCAAATAGAATGGTTTAAAAAGTATGAAGAATACATATATAAAACCTATATAATAATTGACGCTGAGGCCTGCGCCTATGCTGACGGAGATAAAGAATATGAACAAAACTTTAATAATTAATCAAATGAACATTAAACAAATAAAAGAAAACTATCAATATAAATATAGATTTATTGACCTTAATAAATTAGGTGAAATATATGGTTACATATACAATGTAAATGATAAACAATATTTTATTAATGATAAAGAAACATACTTTAAAATAATAGATTCAGTTTAGTTTGTTTTATATTTAGTTAGTCCGAAAGAGCCTTTAAACCTATGTTTAAGGGCTTTTTTTATATCTATTATATATATGCATATATTTTGTAAGTTATTGATTTACAAATGAGATATAGAGCTGTGAAATAACAAACAATTTTAAGCTCATTTAAGCATACTTTACACCTCATCAAGTATCCACACACATATAATTAAAGATAGTGTCTTAAATCGTCTCTAAATAGTCTTAGATTAGACGTTTATAACATACATTTAACGTAAATTGAATGTGCTACGGTGGGAGTTACCCATTCTAATGATTTCATCCAAAACGAATTTATCTAAAACTCATATTCTAAAAATATATATATAATTGGAAGTGTATTGGGAAGGTATTATTCGCCCACCTATAATAAATGTTATTTTAAATAATATTTGCTAGATATTTGGTTAGCTGTTTACTCGTTGTATGGAATAGTACTAGGGCGACTACGAAAACAACAAAGGATTTAGTACTGCCATTCACAAGGAGATTTAGAGTACACGGTCCAACAATCATCCGTATTTATTAGGGTATTGAAGTGTGGCAACTTATGTAGATTTGCAACTACTTATATAAAGATAACGATATTTTTGATTTTTGTTTTATTCCTCCATAAACAACTTATTAACAAGAAAACAGAAAGTGTTGATTTTCGTTATCATAGTATGATAAAGGAATATAAACTGTCTGTACCTCAAGCATTGGCAGGAATAACCCTTAGACAGTATCAGAAGTATCTAAAGATACTAGATAAATGGGATAAGGAAGATGAGGTATATATAAAGACAAAGATGCTGCAGATATTCTGTGGATTAGAGATTGAAGATACATTTAAGATTCCCTTAAACAACTTTGATTTCGCTATTGATGTAATAAACAAGTGTTTTAAGGAAGAGACACCTTTAGTACCTAGATTTAGTATGTCAGCCACAGATGAGTATGGAGAAGAGACGGTTGTTGAGTTTGGTTTTATACCAAAGCTAGACGAGATGACATTTGGTGAGTTCATTGATTTAGATGGGTATATCTCAGATTGGGATAAGATGCACAAAGCAATGGCTGTATTGTTTAGACCAGTCATCTTTAAGAAGAATGAGTTCTATAGGGTGATGGATTATGAAGGCAGTCATAAGTATTCTGATGTAATGTTAGATATGCCAGTTAATGTAGCGATAGGGGCGATGGTTTTTTTTTATCGTTTAGGGAGCAAATTACCAAGCTATACGCTGGATTATTTACAGCAGGAGCTGAAAGGGAAGGCGATTCCACCACAGCTCAAGCAAACTTTGGAAAAAAGTGGGGTTGGTATCAATCAATATTTACAATCGCTCAAGAAGATGCAGCAAAGATTGACAAAGCTACAAAGCTTCCAGTACACACCTGTCTAATGTACTTAGAATATATAAAGGATAAGACAAGAATAGAGAATGCTTTAATAAAGAAGGCATATAAAAAATAAATATGACACAAGTATACGACTTATTAGACAAGATTAAAGATGAACTAAGAGCTAATCATCACATGAATAGTGTTAGTTTTGGTGATATAACAGAAGTTAACCTTAACAAGATGGATATATTTCCATTATCACACCTAAACATCTCTAATGTAGTAATAGATTCACAGTTTATGACATTCACTTTGCAGATATTATGTGCAGACATAGTAGATTATACAAAGGAAGTAGTTACTCCAGACCAGTTTTATGGTGTAGACAACTTGCAGGATGTACTAAACACACAATTACAGGTAATGAATTTAATATTCTCTAAACTAAAAAGAGGTAATCTAAGGGCTGATAAGTTGCAGGTAGATGACACAATGAGTTGTCAGCCATTTAAAGAGAGATTTGAGAATGAGTTAGCTGGTTGGGAAGCAGAAATAGACATTAAGATGATTAATGATATAAGTATCTGCTAATGAGAGATGAGTTTATGAAAAGGGCGTTAGAAAAGTTTGGCTCTAAAACACTAGAAAGACTAAACTACACTTTAACATCAGACCCTTATTATCAGGGTGGGTTAAGAGCGTCTGGTAATTTAGCATCTAGTATGTATTACAAGATAGTGAATGATACTATTGAGATATACATGGCTGAATATGGTAAAACTGTAGATGAAGGTAGGCGTAAAGGAGCTGGATTACCTAAAGGCTTTGAAAACGACATACTTGCATGGATGTCTTTTAAAGGAATTAATGCTAGAGCAGGTAAAACAAGGTTAGAGTCTGCAAAAGCTATTGCTAATAGTATATATAGGGAAGGAACTATAAAAAGATTTGGTTATTCTGGAAGTAACTTTATAGATAGAGCTGTAAATGACTCTATGAATGTATTTGGAAATGATTTACTGACTGCATTCATGAAAGATTTAGAAGCAGAATTAGATAAAATATTAAAATAATAAAAACAAATGGCTAAAATAAACGTAAGAAGCCCATACTTTGTAAATGTATTTCATGCAGACTTAGCATCTGCTAAATTAGATATAGAGATATATGCAGGAACAGCACACTCTCTAGGGCATACAATAACTCCTACTTATACACTATCATCTTCATCAGTAGGACAGTTTGGGTTTTATGTAAACTTTGAGATAAGCAACTTAATAAAAGATTATATTGCTACAGGATTTGATGGTAACTACGCAGGAACACAAAGCATAGCAAACACAATAAATGTAGACTATCAAGTTACAAGAACATTAACAAATGGTAATAGCACACAGTTAACTGCTGTATTAGGAGTTAAGGCTTTTGATGGATATGGCTACTTTGAAGACGGTGCAAATCCAGAATTACTACAAGGACTACTCATAAGCAACAAAATAATAATTAAACCAGACGATTCTCCTTTAAGAATACCTGTTGATGCAAACAATACAACATCTGTATCTTTCTTTTACAATAATCAAGAAATATATACACAAGCAGTTGCAAGTCAAACAGACTCTAAGGACTACATACAATACATAAGCAACGAAACACAAGCAGGTGCAGATAGTTACGAAGATAGAGTATTACAAGACGGAGGTACATTTGAAAACAGTCAATGCCTAAACAACTTTTTAGCACAAAACGGAATCTATGGTGTAGATGAGGTATATGTAGATGGAGTAGAAGGAATAACAAAGCTAGAAGTAAGAAATATAGAAGAATGTAAGCATACTCCTTACAAAATGGTCTTTGTGAACAAGTATGGTGCTTTACAAGACTTATGGATGTTCAAAAGAAGTAATTTATCAATGAAGAAAGACGAAGAAAGCTTTAGGTCATCTACTTTACTATCAGCTACAGGAACATACAATACATTTGACCACCAATACAAGACATTTAATGTTAATGCAAAAGAAACTTTAACACTAAATACAGGTTTTTATCCTGAAGAGTACAATGAGGTGTTTAGACAGTTTACATTAAGTGAATTGGTTTGGATAGAATATGATAACAAGACATTACCTGTAACAGTCAAGTCTAGCGACTTATCATTCCAAACACAATTAAACGACAAGTTAATAAACTACACAATACAAGTAGAATTTGCTTTTGATAAAATAAACAGCGTAAGATAATGCGAAGACAAGTAGAGGTATATGTAAGTATTAGACAAATAAATCCAGCAGATTTATTAGAGATTCCTTATTACTATAAGTTAGACTTATTTGACGAAGAGTCAATAAACATAACCAACTCTATAAAAGATGTTAGAGATATAGCAAAAGTATTTACTGATTACTCACAACAGTTTAATGTACCTGCAAGTACAGCTAACAACAAGATATTTAAACACTACTACAACTTTGATATAGATGGTGGTTTTGATGCTAGAGTAAAAAGAGAAGCATTGATTAAGATAAATGGAGAAGATTACAGACAAGGCTTTATAAGTCTAAATGATGTTAGCATGAAGAACCAACAGCCTTTTTCATATAAGGTTGTTTTTTATGGTAAAACCATTAACATAAAAAGATTGTTTGGTGATGATGAATTAGACTCACTTCCTGACAATGTTGGCTCTTACTTAAACGCATTCAATCAGCCTTACACCTCTACATTTGCCAAAAATGGATTTATAGAAGGATATAATAAGGCTGGTGTTGGTATAGTACAAAATCCAGATGGAAATAAGGCAGGTGATTTGTGTTTCCCTTTTATTAGTGGTAGGTCTCATTACTATTATGATTCACAACACAATAACGAACCTGTAACCAGAACAGACACTCCTTCTAGGAATGTGCAAACACATGGGAATGACGAGAAGGGTATAAATCTGGTAGACTTAAAACCTGCAATTAGAATTTATCATATTATAAAATCAATAGAAGAAAAATATAATATTACTTTTAGTACAGATTTCTTTAACACGACCAACGCACCATTTCATGAATTATACTTATGGTTACATAGAGAAGCAGGTGATTTAGCAACACAAATTGGAGAAAGCGTCTTGTCAATAGGCTTAGGTGAGTTTACATTTACAAACACCTCTCCAACAGGTAATGACGACCCAAGAAGTAATACTGGAAACACAGACTTAGTCTCATCAATATCAGGTTCGCCTTTTGTAGGTAATCGTACTTGGGTTTATTATAAATATATTATTAGTGTTACAGCTACTGGAGGTGCAGGAGCTACATATACTGCTGAATTATTAGATACAGTAACAGGTAATACAATAACCCCTGACTCGGTTTCTACAGGCGTAGGGGTGGGTAGTCCATCGGTGTTTACATTTCTAATTCAAATACCAAGCTTTGCTTTTGGTAGCAGGGTCTATACACCAGTATTTCAACTTAAAACTGTAGGAGCAATACAAACTGCTACGATAAATTCATTAGTAATAGAAAAATACACAGAAGAAACTTCTTCATCAACACCTCCTCCTCATTATGATGCTAATTACACTATAACAAACCCAGCTACATCAAACAATACATTTACGGTGTCTTCAGGATTAGAGATGTCTGCTAATATGCCAAAGATGAAAATTATAGATTTCTTAACATCTATATTCAAGATGTTTAATCTTATTGCTTTTTATGATGATAGAAAAATATTAAATAATGGAAGTACAAATGCAGATTTTGGTAAAATAAAAGTAATGACTTTAGATGATTATTATTCTGAAGGAACAAATTATGACATAACAGAATACTTGTATACTGATAAACATAGTGTTGGTAAAGCAAACATATATTCCGAAATCAATTTTAAATATAGCGACCCTTCTACTTTCGCAATAATACATAGCAATGAGATAACAAATGATGAGTTTGGTAATGAAAGGTTAGATAACCGTAGTGATGAAATAGATAGTCCTTTAGCATTTGATGGAGGTAAGTATGATGTTGAGTTAGGGTTTGAACACATGATGTATGAGAGAATGACTAATCAATCAGGAACGCAACAGCTTACAAATACACAATGGGGTTGGATGGTTAGTGAAGATGAGAACCCTGTTTTAGGTAAACCCTTACTTGTTTATTGTCATAAACACGCTACAACTTCTGCCTATGAGATGGAGTTAGAGGATGGAACTACTATAGACAAATACATAAGACCTGCAAACACAAGAACTCACATCCTTTCTGGTACAACAACACCTACTGCTAATCTACAAAGCATACATTTTGGTGAAGAGCAAGACGAATATTTTGCAGACACTAACCTACCAAACAATGAAAGTCTATTTGCTAACTTTTACTTTAATTATGTAACAGGTATATATAGCGAAAAAGCTAGATTGTCTAAGTTTAAAGTAGTATTACCAGCTAAGATAGTTAATAAGCTTAAGCTAAACGACAGACTTATTATTTCTGCTAAGAAATATAAGATAAACAAAATAAAGATGAATATTAATACAGGTAAAGCAGACCTAGAATTAATGAATGAAGTAGTATGATAAGAGATATAATAGATTTATTAGGAGCAGCAGATTGGCATATAGATGATGAAGATATAAAGATAGCCAAAGGTAAATATTTAGCTCCTACTAATTGGAAAGAATTTAAAAACGCAATAAAACGAAATAGATAATGGCAACTAATTCACAAGTAGTAAAAACAATTACTATACAATTAAATACCAAAGATTCTAAAATAAAGATAGATGGTATAACTAAAGGATTTGTAGAGGCTGGACAAGCAGCGCAAGACTTTAGTGCTAAAGCATCACAAGGATTTGACGCATTAGCAACAGGAGCTAACAATGCTAGGAATGCTACAGGTTCTGCATCTGCTACTGTTTTAGAAGCAGGTAGAGTAGTTTCCGATTTTAACTACGGAATTAGAGGTGTTGCAAACAACCTTTCTCAGCTAGCAAATAACTTTGTATTTACTGCAGAAAAAGCAGGGGGTTTTACAGCAGGGTTAAAAGATATTGGTAAAGCATTTATGGGTCCTCTAGGAATCATATTAGCTATTAATGTTGTTATTGCTGCTTTTGAAAGATTTTCTATGGAAACAGAAAAAGCAAAAAAAGCTACAGACGAGCTTGAAAATAGTTTAAAGGGTGAGATAAAAATGCTAAAGATATACAAAGACGCTTTATCAAGAGCTAATGTTACTTTAGAGCAAAGAGGTGCTATTGTTAAAGGACTTGCTTTGTTAGACAAGGATTTCAATGATAAACTAAAAGAAGCAGCTGACAATACTGAAAGGCTAAAAGAAATAACTGAAGAGTTCTTGAGGGTAAAGGAGTTGGAGTTTGAAATAGATTTAAAAAGAAATGAGCTTAAAGAATCTTTTAATAAAAAGAGTTTGTTACAAGCTGAACAAGATGAACAACTTAATAAAGTTAGAGAGGCTAATTTTATTCAATTTGCTCTTATGAACATGAATTTTATGGGTATGAGAAAAACTATTTTTGATGATATAGCTGAAACAACAGGTGATTTGATGGTTGTGGAAAAAGAATACAACAAGGTTCTAGATGAATATTTAAAGTTGCTTAAAGATGCAAATATAGAAGAGGAGAAAAGTGGGGGTAACACTAAGTATTTTAAACAAAAATATCTTGACTTAACTAAGATTATTTCGGGGTTTGAAAAAAGAGAAGAGTTAGGTGTTGAAAGGGTTGAAGCAAACAAATTAAAGATAAGACAAAGGTTTGAGGTAGAAGATTTAGAGTTGCGAAAAAAAGCTTTTATGCAAAAAGAACTGCTTAGATACCAAGACTTTATGGATTCTAACGCTAGTGATAAACAAAAGGCTTTGGCTAAAGAAAAATACGAAAAATCAATAGAAAAAGCAAGGGTAGACCATTTAACAGCCCTTAGACAATTAAACTTAACTCATTCTGTAGAAACATTAAAGCTAGAGGAAGAGCAAGATGAAAAGCTAATACAGCTCGATTTTGACTTGCAGGATAAAAGACTGGACTTAACCAGCAAATATACTGACATCTCTATGATTATGGCTTCTACAGCTGCTAATAACACGCTGAAAGCAGAAATATCTCATGAGGAGAAAAGGTTAAAGCTATTTAAGGGGAGTGAATTTGAAAGGACTGAAGCTGAAAAAAACTTAGCTATGATGCGAATAGAATTGCAAGATGAAGAGCTAGAACACGAACTGATGATTATAGACATGAAGATGAAGGCACAATTAGAATATGCAAACTTTGTATCAGGAATTGGAAACGTATTTAAAACTATTGGTAAAGAAAACGAAGGATTAGCTAAAGTTGCATTAGTATTAGAAAAAGGAGCTGCTATAGCTGGAGTTGTTGTAGAAGCTCAAGCAGCAAATCAAAAAATATTATCTGCAAGTCAAACAGAAGTTGGTTTTTACAATGCTTCTGCTGCTGCAACTGCATTACTAAGCCCTGAAAGGTCAGCAACTTTTAAGCTTGCTGCAGGTGCTGCTCAAGCAGGCGCAGCTAAAAGAATAGCTAAAAACAATATTGGTGCAGGAATAGCAATAGCAAACATACTAGCAACTACTTTAACATCTAGGACAGCACCTTCTGGTGGTGGAAGCGCTGGAGGAGGCGCAGGTGGTGGTGGAGGTAGAACCTTTGACTTTAATTTAGTAGGAAGCACAGGAACAAACCAATTAGCAGAAGCAGTAGGAGGTCAGTTCCAAGAACCAATACAAGCTTATGTAGTAAGTAATGAGATTACATCACAACAAGAACTAGATTTACAAATACAAACAGGAGCATCACTTGGTGATTAATATAAAACAAATAATATAAAAATCGTTATCAAAGTATGGAACAAGATATTATAGAACTATTTATAGACGAAGAAAATGATTTTTCTGGTATAGAAGCAATTTCTATAGTAGAATATCCAGCAATAGAAGAAGACTTCATTGCTCTTAAAGAACAAACAATACAGTTAGCAGAGGTAGATTCTGAGAAAAGAATCTTAATGGGTGCTGCATTAATACCTGACAAAAAGATATTTAGACAAAGTGGAGATAAAGAATACTTTATCTATTTCTCTAAAGATACTGTTAGGAGAGCATCTGAGCTGTTTCTAACAAAGGGTAAACAAAACAACTCAACACTAGAACATGATGTAGAGTTAAAAGGATTAAGCGTAGTAGAAAGCTGGATTATAGAAGATGAGAAGAAAGACAAGTCTGCTAAGTACAATCTTAATTTACCTGTAGGAACTTGGATGGTATCTGTTAAGGTAAACAACGACCAGATATGGCAAGAGTTTGTAAAAGAAGGCAAGGTAAAAGGTTTTAGTATTGAGGGGTTTTTTACAGACAAGCTTGATGAAAGACCAAGAGAAAGCGTAAAAGAAGAGATAGACTCTGAAGAGTTTGAAGCATTAGCTAAGCTATTTGAATTAGAAGATATTGTGCTTTCACAACTAGATGTAGAATTAGAAAGCTATAATGACTATCCTAAAGGAGCTAGAAATAATGCAAAGAGAGCATTAAAGTATAAAGAAGAAAACGGTAGTAGTTGTGGAACACCAGTAGGATGGAGAAGAGCTTCACAATTAGCATCAGGTGCTAGTATCTCTCGTTCAACAATAGCTAGAATGGCAAGCTTTAAGAGACACCAACAAAACAAAGATGTACCGTATTCAGAAGGATGTGGTGGTATTATGTGGGATGCTTGGGGTGGTAGTGCTGGTGTTAACTGGGCTATAAATAAACTAAAGCAAATAGATAAAAAGAAACTAGCTAAAGAATTTGTTCCTGTTAATGATGATTATATAATTATTGATAACAGATTGGCTTTTGCTACTAAAGAGATGGCTGAAGAAAAAGCAGCAGACTTAGGATGTGAAGGTTCTCACGAGCATGAAGTAGAAGGCAAGATATGGTTTATGCCTTGTCAAGAGCATTTATTACAAGAAGACCCTTGTCAAGAAGGATATACACAATACGGAATGAAGAAGAAGAACGGAAGATTAGTTCCTAACTGTGTACCTGACAAAAAGTAATGCCTAGAAAAGTAGTAAGCACATATAGAAAGAACAAGAGAAAGTCTCATCCTCATAGCAAGAATGCAAGTGTAGGACAAAAGGGATATAAAAAGAAATATAAAGGACAAGGTAGATGAAAAAAACACCAAGTAGAACAAGTCCAACAGGCAAAAAGAGAGGCTGTTTATGCAAGAACGGAACTTACAGTAGTAAATGCTGTGATGGAAGTTTACAAGCACAAGGTATCGGAGCTTTAACAGGACAAGGCACAACTCCGTAACCTTGAAAATGAAACAGATATTTTATTAATCGTTATCAAATTAAATAATTATTTATGAAAGCAACAGAAATTATTAAAAAGTTCAAAGATGTATTACTTTCTGCTGAGACTGAAGAAGAGACTCCTGTACAAGAGGAGCTTTCTGCTGAAGTTAAAGAGGAAGTTACTGAAGAGCAGGTAGAACTTGCTCAAGAAGAAACAGTAGAAGAAGGTTCTACGGAAGAATTGGCTGAAGAAGAAGTTGAAGAAGAAGTAATTGAAGAAGCACCAGAAGAAATTTATGCTACAAAAGAAGAATTAAACAAAGTAGTAGCTGAATTTAAAGCTATGTATGAGCAAATGATGGATGGAATGGGTCAGGAGGAAGCTTCTGATGCACCTGCAGAATTAAGCTCAGACAAAGTTGAACTTTCTGAGGAAGCTGAAGCAATCTCACATTCACCTGAAGCAGAGGTAGATTCAAAACCAATGAATTTATATTCTCAAAACCGTCCTATGACGACACAACAAAGAGTATTTAACAAATTATTTAACAATTAATTAATTAATTATGGCAACAACAACAAGTATAACAAGTACTTACGCAGGAGAATTTGCTGGCAAGTATATCGCTGCAGCTCTTCTTTCTTCTTCTACTATTGATAATGGTGGAATCGAAGTAAAACCAAACATTAAATTTAAGGAAGTCATTAAGAAATTAGCTACTGGAGACCTAGTTGCTAACGCTTCTTGTGATTTCGCTGCTACTTCTTCTGTTACATTAACAGAAAGAATTATTCAGCCAGAAGAATTCCAAGTAAACTTACAGTTATGTAAGAAAGACTTCGTCTCAGATTGGGAAGCTGTCTCTATGGGATATTCTGCATTTGACACATTACCTAAGAATTTCCAAGATTTCTTATTAGCTCATGTAATCGCTAAAGTAGCTGAGAAAAACGAACACGCAATCTGGCAAGGTGCTAACGCTACTGCTGGTGAGTTTGACGGATTCACAGTATTAGCTGCTGCTGATTCAGACGTAGTTGACGTAACAGGAACAACTGTAACTGCTGCAAACGTAATCGCTGAGCTTGGTAAGATTGTAGATGCTATTCCTTCTACTATCTATGGAAAAGAAGATTTATACATCTATGTATCTCAAAACATTGCTAGAGCTTATGTAAGAGCTTTAGGTGGATTTGGAGCTTCTGGATTAGGTGCTGCAGGTACAAACAATATGGGTACACAATGGTGGAATAATGGTTCATTATCTTTTGATGGTGTTAAATTATTCGTAGCTAACGGATTACCTGATAATGATGCAATGGCAGCTCAAAAATCAAACTTATACTTCGGTACTGGTTTATTATCAGACCACAATGAAGTAAAAGTAATTGACATGGCAGACCTAGATGGTTCTCAAAACGTAAGAATCGTTATGAGATATACTGCTGGTGTACAGTACGGATTAGGTTCAGAAATCGTTTACTATACATAATAGTTAGATAAGTATTAACAACAAAGAGGGGTAGGTGGAAATTCTACCTACCCTTTTTTAATAAAAACAATTAAATTATGGCTTGTGATATATCAAAAGGGAGATTAGAGGCGTGTAAAGAATCCGTAGGTGGTATTAAAAACTTATACATTGGAAACTACACTTCTGCTATGTATGCTGGTATGGCTGACTCTGCTTCTGTAGCACCATCAGGTTCTGCATTTAACGGTCAAGTAGATACGTTAACTGCTGGAGTAGATGTGTACAAATTTGAAGTAAGAGGAGATAACAATACGTTTGAAGAAACTAATGAAAATTCAAGAGATAACGGAACATCTTTCTGGACACAATCAGGAAGTTTTGTGATTAAGGCTCAGAATGCTGAGACTATGATGCAATTAAAGTTATTATCTTACGGTAGACCTCATATTATCATTGAAGATTACAATGGTAAATTTAGGATTGCTGGCGCACAAAACGGAGTAGAGGTATCTGTGAATACATCTACTGGTGGTGCAATGGGAGATTTATATGGTTATACAATTTCTTTCGAAGGAAAAGAAGTCCTTCCATCTCTATTTGTTCTAAGTACTTTAGTTGGAGAAGGCGTTAGTGCTGGATTTGACGTACAGACTTCAAATATGAGTAACGAATAATACTTCCTTTATTATTATTCAATTAAAAGGGTAGATTTCGGTCTACCCTTTTTTATTATAAAACAAAAAATAGTTTTTACGTTATCATATTATGATAGTTATTAATGCAGCAGAGACACAGACATTTAACATAATACCTAGAGATGGTGTTGTAGAATATACTACTCAAGAGGATGGAACTATTACTCTTGATGCTAATGTTCTGACTGTTAAGTTTGTGGAAGAAGAAACCAATAATGGTGCTAGTTTTTTAAATTTAGTAAGTAATAAATATCCTAACTATTTAGCTCTGCAAGTAACAGCAACAGTAAATACGTTTAGAAAGAACTTTAATTACTTTATGGAGATAAAAAACAATACTACTGGAAAGCTTTTTTATAGAGATAGACTTTTAGTATTAGAAGACAATGATGTGCCTTATAACAATACTGCTATTCATTCTATTGATGCAGGTGAATACGAGCCTTTTACTGGTTCTTCTAGCGATAACGAATATATTATATTAAATGATTAATAAAGAAAAAAATAATTCAATAAGAGTAGTAAACTTATCTGGTTACGAGATACCAGAGGTAAAAGAAGTTTACAATAAGAAGTGGATTTCTTATGGAGAAAACAACGACTACTTCGACATACTTATTGAAAGGTATTTAGGCTCTCCTACTAACAGTAGATGTATCAACGGTATTGTTGATATGGTGTATGGTAGAGGATTAGAGGCTACAGATAGTGCAGAGTTTCCTGAAATGTATGCTAAGTTTAAGGTGTTGATTAGACCTAAAGATGTAAAGAGAGTATCTAACGATTACAAGATGTTAGGTCAAGCAGCTATGCAAGTAGTATACAACAAGTCTAAAACCAAAATAATAAAGGTACTACACTTTCCTATGGAGTGTTTACGAGCAGAGAAGTGTGATGCAAAAGGAGTTATTAGAGCTTATTACTATCACCCTAAGTGGGCTGAGATAAAGCCAAGCGATACACCTAAGAGAATCCCTACATTTGGGAATGGTGCAAAGAGTGAAAAATCAGAGCTATATATATTCAAGCCTTACAGAAGTGGCTTTTATTATTATGCTCCTGTTGATTATCATGGATGTTTACAATATTGTTCTTTAGAAGAAGAAGTAAGCAATTATCACATCAGTAACATAAAGCAAGGATTACAACCTAGCTTACTAATAAACTTTAACAATGGGATTCCAAATGAGGAAACTCAAGAGATTATTGAAAGAAAAATATATGATAAATTTAGTGGCAGTTCTAATGCAGGTAAATTTATTTTAGCATTTAACGAATCTATAGAAACTAAAGCAGACCTAGAGCCTATTCACTTACCAGATGCTCATGCGCAATATCAGTTCTTATCTGATGAGAGCAGAGAGAAGATTATGTTAGGACACGGTATTGTATCTCCTATTCTTTTGGGGATAAAAGACAATACAGGGTTTGGGAATAACGCAGAAGAGTTAAGAACTGCTTCTATATTGATGGACAATATTGTTATTAGACCGTTCCAAGAAGGTCTTATAGAAGGTATTAACGACATACTTAACTTTAACAAGATATACTTGAACTTATACTTTGTAACTCTACAACCGATTGAGTTTACAGAGCTAGATAATATCTCTACAAGAGTTAAGAGAGAAGAAGAAACAGGAGAGAAATTAAGCTCACAGGAAGTAACAGATTTTAGTGATGAAGAAGGAGATGACCTTTTGGAGCAATTAGAAGCTCTAGGAGAGCGTATCTCTGACGATTGGGAGCTTATACATTCCGAAGAGGTAAAAGACTCGGAAAAGGGCTTTAATTTGGATAATTTAGCAGGTATTAAGTCTGCTCCTAACAAGAAGTCTAAACAAGACAGAGGAATATACAAAGTAAGATATGCTTATATGCCTGTAAGAAAGTCTCCTAATAGTAGAGAATTTTGTAAGAGAATGGAGTTATATACTCAGGACAATATTGTATTTAGAAAAGAAGATATTGGACTAATGAGTTTTAGAGGAGTAAACAAGAAGCTTGGACACAAAGGTAGAAACTATTCTCTGTTTAAATACAAGGGTGGTAAAAACTGTAAGCATTACTGGGAGTTAAGAGTATATAAAAAGAAAGTATCTGATGATGCAGAGATTAGTGTTAATCAAGCAACAAAGGATGGATTTGTAGAACCTAATAATCCTTCAGAGGTATCTGTTAGACCAACAGATATGCCGAACTCAGGAGCTTATCCAAATAGTTAAGATTATGGCAAAAGCATTATTTATAACAGTAATAGACTTAAAGAGAAAATCCATAATAGATGGGAACTTAGATGCTGACAAGGTAATTCAGTTTATTGAGGTAGCACAAGATACGCACATACAAAACTATTTAGGAACAGATTTATACAACAAATTACAAACACTAATCACAACAGGTAACGATATAAACAATCCTGCTAACGCACATTACAAATCATTATTAACAACTTATATAAAGCCAATGTTAATATGGTTTACACAAAGTAATTATCTTCCGTTTGCTATGTATCAAATAGGTAACGGTGGAGTATTTAAACATAGAAGTGAGAACTCTGATTCTGTAACACAAGAAGAGGTTGCAATGCTGATAAACAAGGTTTCAGAAACAGCAGAGTTTTATACTAGAAGGTTTATTGATTACATGACTTATAACTCGACATTATATCCAGAATATAATTCTAACTCTAATGAAGATATGTACCCTGACAAGGATGTTAATTTTCATAGCTGGGTGTTGTAATTATGAGCATGTACAAACCGAAAAAGATTAATGTTGAGAAACTAAAACAATATTTAAAACGACAAGAAAAAGATGGCGAATACAATAGATTGGGGAAAAGCATACAGCGAGAGTTATTGGGGGAACGCAACCTCAACGATTGATTGGGCAGATGTTTATCAAATAGAGTACCACACTTCTGATTTAAACAGGAGAGTGCAAATATACGAGAACAACACAATGACCATACAACTATTAGAAAACTTAGAAGATTAAGATATGAGTTTATTAAAGAAAGCATCCATAATAACCACACCTACAGCTTATGCTGAGGACTACTTATATTCTATAAAACCTGCTTATGCTTTAGGCTCAGAGCTTGTTACTAATGGTACGTTTGATACTGATTCTGATTGGACATTTACAGGCTCAGGGGTTAATATATCTAATGGTAAATTAAATTTCACAGGTACTACAAGGGAAGCAGAACAATCTATTTCATTAATTAGTAATAGAAAATATCGTGTTTCATTTGAAGTTTTAGATTATTCATCAGGAGATGTAAGAGTAGAGTTGGGAAGTGGATTAGGCACTGTAAGAAATTCCAATGGAGTCTATGTTGAAGATATAGAGTTTACAGGCACACCAAAAATTCAAATAGATGCAACAAGTTTTTTCACAGGCTCAATAGACAATGTAAGCGTAAAAGAAATAACAGATGCCGACTTTGACTTTGACAGAAACTCAACAGGAACAAGAGTCAACGAAGATTATCTTATAGAAGATGTGCCTTATAATTTAGTAGATAAAAGTGAAGAACAAGAAGATTGGACAATATTTGCTTATGGTGGTGCATCAATAGTAAGAACTCCTAATCAACAATCTCCTTTTTACGATAATAAAGCTGTATTATTTGACTTTACAGCAGGTACAGGCAGTAACGGAATTTTAGTTACAAGAAACGCAACAGTTGGTGCTAATATGAATAACACTTTAAGTGTTTGGATGAAAGGTGTTGTAGGTGGAGAAATAGTTAAGGTGGCTTGTAGAAATACATCAAGCACAGGAAATGATATAGGAACAGTAACTATAACTAATCAATGGAAAAGATATACTTTTACTATCGCTAATAATTTATCTACAACTGACAGAGGTTTTCAGTTTAGGTTTACAAGCTCGGATAGTGTACCTACACAATCTTTATTTGTTTATGGCACACAATTAGTAAAAGGCGACCAACCAAAAGAATATCTAAAAACAACAGACAGATTAGACATACCAAGAATAGATTACACAAACGGAGAGCCGAGTATCTTGCTTGAGCCTCAGAGGACAAATGTTAATCCTGAATCAGAAAATTTTAATAGTGGATATACGTTTACTAATGTAACGACAAATGCTAATGCCTTAACAAGTCCACAAGGATTAGACAATGCCTATGAAATGATTGATAATGCTACTAACGGAAATCATAGGTTTATTAGACAAATAACAGGGTGCACTAATGGTGTAGATTATACTTATTCAATTTTCTTAAAAAAAGGAACAATGACTACTGTATCTTTAAATTTGTTTTCAGGTGGTACAATAGCAAATGCATCGGTTAATTTAAAAAACGGAACTATTTCAGGAGGTGCAGGAAAAAACCATAGTATTCAGGATATGGGTAACGAATGGTATCGTTGCTCAATTACAGGCACATCAGGGGATACAAGTGTTTATATTTACTTGTATATGAAAGAACTTGGAGCATATGTTGGGGCAAATGATAATTTATATATCTATGGAGCACAACTTGAACAAGGAAGCTATGCAACATCTCTAATACACACTTCAGGAAGTGCAGTTACTCGTAGTGCAGATGCAGCTACTAATGCAGGAAACAGCGACTTAATAAACTCTACAGAGGGAGTGCTTTATACAGAATTAAAGATATTAGCTAATGATGGTACTTTTAGAGTAATTACTTTAAATGACGGTACACAAAATAATGTTATTGAGTACAGGTATAGACAGGTAGATAATCAAATACAGTTTCTTGTAAGAGATGGTGGCTCAGTAACAGTTAATAGTTTAATATTATTTACAAATCTTTTAGAGCATAACAAAATAGCTTTTCAATACAAGGCTAACGATTTTAAAATATTTGCAAATGGTAGAGAGATTGGAACAGACACATCAGGTACAGTACCGAGTGGCTTAAATCAATTAGATTTTGATTTTGCAGGTAGTTCTAATTTCTACGGAAATGTAAAAAGTGTAATGGTATTTAAAGAAGCTCTTACTGACTTAGAATTAGAGAAACTAACAGGCTATAATAACCACGAACTATATATGAATTATTACAATAGATTAAGCTATTTAGGTTTAGCAGAAGAATACAATGTAGAATCCGATATAAACAATTATATATTATGATCC
>Ga0208767_1000377_pt1 | contig 35467 bp, 52 predicted proteins | sample VirMetDEL_Mar_21_FD_184514 | JGI IMG/M metagenome (GOLD analysis project Ga0208767, IMG submission 184514) | Aqueous microbial communities from the Delaware River and Bay under freshwater to marine salinity gradient to study organic matter... | ecosystem: Environmental > Aquatic > Marine >... | reverse complement strand
TTTTCGCCCACCAGCGATTTTGCGGTAGGTTGCCACGAATGTAGATACCAGTGTTTTCTCCGTCCCCGGAACCAAATGAAATAGGCATATGTGTCTCCTGACTTAGTTTGCCGTAAATTTAAACGCGTAATTAGGTATGCGCAGGGTTTGCAATTCCCCGTACCCATAATCCCACACGTTGCTCTTCAACGCGCTTGCGTACTGCTCCAGCGCGTATTGGACCGCCAGCTCGCCCTCGTGTAGGCTCTCCGCGTCCAATTCGTATACGCCGACGGGGTAGGGTGCCTCCTTGCCCACGGCGATAAAGATAAATCTGTCTACCTCGTGCCCGTCCAACATCATTGTCCGGCGGTAAAACTGATCCTGGATATGATACCCAAGATTGCCCGCCTGCTTCGCAAACGCTTCAGGGCTGGGCGCTATTGTCGTCTTCAAGTCAATCACGGCGGCAATGTCGCGTCGCCACCCGTCTGGGCGGCAGCGCGTGTCAACGCCGATGACCTCGTCGCGTGAGAACACGCTTGCCTCTACCAACAGGTCGCCACTGAGCAGCGCCGCGGCTGCGGCATTCGACCGCACCGCGTTCGCCATGTCAACCGCCTGATGATAGTCCGCCTCTGTCAGCAGTACGGCGCCCTCCGCGTCGGCTGCGTCCTTCTGCTCCTTCCAGGCGTTGCCCCTGCGCGTCTCCGGCCCGCACCAGACCGTCTTGGATCTGTGCGGCTCTAGCACAAGCGTATGCACGGCCGTGCCCAGATCAAACGCTGTGCTTGGCTTACGCTTGGCGTGTTTAAAGTGCGCCAGTGATTCTAGCGCGATAGTTTTAGCTCCCGTGGCGCTCAGCGCCGGATCGAGGTGGTATTCCTCGTTCGACATTGTCTCAACTACTGGCATTGCGTCCCTCCCAAACAGTTTTATGGATCGCGTCAATCACGTCGTCGATATAATAAACCTCCTGAATACGATCAGGCGCAAAGGGCTTCATTGGCTTTAATTTGTGTGTTTTTAGCCATGCATTTAAAGCATTTGTCGGTACGCCTATGCAATTCGCAACGTCGCCCTTTGTTAAAAAGATTTTATTTTTTTGCTCAATGTAGCGCATGAGCAGTGCGCTCATGCCTTGGAAATCTCTTACATCAGAGCATTTATCAAACACGTCCTCATCATCGCGCTGTAAGTGAATATTACACTCTGGGCTTTCCGATTTGATTGCGTCGCGCTCTGCTTTCAGGGCATCATCGCGCGTATCAAACCACTCAAGCGTAATCTTTTCTACGTCAAGAAACCACGCAGAACCCTTGTAATGTTCCTTTAGCCGCCGCGCGTAATTCAACGAAATGCCGACATAAAGCAGCTTTCCATCCTTATCGTACTGACGGTATAGAGCAGTTTTCATTACGCCTTCCCCCTGCCATACAGCGCGATGAGCAGCGCCTCGGCCTTGTGTTCGTCTTTCTTGCGCTTCAGCTCCGACGCAAGGTCCGGAAACCATTGCTGCGCCATCCGCCGTGCCGCGTCCTTGTCGCGTGGCAAATTCATTGAGCGCTTCCATGTGTTAGGCGTGACCAGAGTGTAGCGGGACCGCGATAGCGCAGCCGTCGTCACGATCTGGCCAAACCCGTAGCCCAGCTTGAACGTGGATGACACTCCCTGCTTTGGCATCGCTTGCTGCTTCTCGATAAAGATATGATCGACCCGGTCGACCGATGTCAAAATGTCCATCAGCGCAACCACATCGACACCGCCCTCGTCGTAGGTTGGTAAATCATGGACCTCTGCCCAATCATCCCCAACTAAGGCAACGCCGCCCGTTCTATAGCCGCAATCAATACCGATAATCATTTTCGAACTGATACCCCGCTGTCTTTAGAAGATCCATCAAAGCGTATTCAACCATCTTTGACATTGGCGTTCGTGTCTTGTCCGAATGTTGTTGTAGCGCCTCATAGACATCCTCGCGGATGCGTGGGCCGATTTGTTTTGTATCTGTCATTGTAGCCTCCATCTAACAGACTGTTAACATCAGACCTAGGTATGGCGCAATAGGGTTCATTGTGATAAATTTCTGAAAAGGCCAGGCGGTGGATGGACATGGAAAAACTTGGGATTATTTTAGCAGTTTTCGTGCAGGCAGCGGGCGTCGTTTGGTATGTGTCTATGCTTGCCAGTGGCGTAGATGAAAACACTCGCAACATAGCGCGCCACGAAATCATGATCCAAAAGCTAGAAGATACGACACAAACGCAGGCTATCATGTCGGCGCGTATTGACGAAAACATCCAGCAAATCCGTTTAACGCTAGAGAAAATGGCGGACAAATGACATGGCTATACTTGAAAGCATTGCCGCTGCGAACGCCGCTTATTCGGTTATCCGTCAGGCTCTTGGCAATGGCAAGGAGACTGCGGGCCTTATCAGCGCGGTGGGCAAATTTCTTTCAGCGGAAGAAGATGTAAAAGAAGCCGTACAGCGTAAGAAGAATAGCCCACTTACCGCAATTACTGGCGGATCAGAGGGTGATTGGGAAGAGTTCCAACAATTAGAAAAACTCAAGGCTAAGCGCGCTGAACTCGAATCATATTGCCGTCTGTACGCGCCCCCTGGCACATGGGATCGCTGGCAGCAATGGCAGGCGGAGGCACGCAAGCAGCGCAAGGCGGCCAAAATAGCCGCTGAAAAGGCTAGAGAGGAGCGCATGGAAACAATAGCGACAATGGTAGGCATAGGCATCGCCGTAACCTTTTTAGTTTTCGCTTTGTGGTATTTAGGCGTTTACCTAGAAAAGTGGTAAAATACGTCGTGTGTGACAAAAACGATAAAATCGTTATAATTACGACGTCAAAAAAAATTGCGGAGAAATACGCGGATGAACGAGCTGATACCAGACAAAGAGACGTACCAGACAAATAAGCGACGCATGACGTGGGCCTGCCTAGGCATGATGATTATATCGACGTTTGCGGTCATCTTTGACCCCGCACGCATGAACGAGGCTAGCGCCGTGTTGATGATGATGTACGGGTCGCTGTCTGCGGTTGTTGGCTCATACTTTGGGTTCTCAGGAGGAACGAAAAAATGAGAAAAATAACTAGCATTGGCATCCACTGTAGCGCGACGCGCCCCAGTTGGTACGAGGGAAAATCTAACGGCCAGAAGGTCGCGGAAATCAAACGGTGGCACGTCCAAGACCGGGGGTGGTCAGATATCGGGTACAACTACGTTATCTGTCGTGACGGTGAGGTGAAGAACGGCCGCCCGATTGAACGCACCCCGGCGCACGCTAAGGGACACAACAAAGGATCCGTTGGTATCTGTTTGCTAGGCGGACACGGCGGAACGCGTGACGATGATTTCTCTGAAAATTTTACGCCAGCGCAAGAGGTCGCATTATGCGACCTAATCGACAAGCTGAAAGCCGAACATAAAATCCGCAAAATCTGGGGCCATAATGAAGTGTCTAGCAAGGCGTGCCCATGCTTCGACGTCAAAGCATGGTTAAAAGGTTAGTCATATGTTTGCCCCTATTACTTGGGGGCTGCTTGGGGTTGCCGTCTTTCTTGGCGCCATCTGGTGGGGTGAGCGTGACACCGATTGGTACAAACATCGCCCGCGAGGTGGAACAAACAGCCGTGAAGCAAGAGACGACGACTTCCGCTGGGCGGGACGTGATCCAGACGGAGACGATCAAGGAGGTTGAGCTAGGCCCCGCCGAGACGGTGACAGTGAACAACCAGGACACGCCCATGTGGCTCATCCTGGTTGCGCTACTAGGTTGGCTGCTGCCAACGCCTAGTCAAATGGGAATTGCTATCTGGAACGCAATTTTAGTGTTGACCGCACCGCTCACTAAATTAAAACGACGGAGCGGAGAGTAAATCAACGTGCCGCGTCCATACCACGGGCGGTTTTGTTGGTCCCCAGTATAGCCCGACACTATTTCTGGCTCTCCGCACGATTCTCCTCATCATGTAGCACGCGGTGGCAATTAGAACATAGCACGATGCAACGCTCTAACGCCTCCTTCTTAGCTGCGCCAAAACGGCCGTTGCGCACGAGGTCAGTGACGCGCTGATTGTCTGGGCTTTTTATGACGTGGTGAAAATCAATGGCGGCAGGGTGCGAGTATCCACACTTTACGCAGGATAGCGTCGATTTCCATTCCCGGTATTCAATTCGCATCTGGCGGCGGTAGTTGTTTATTCTGTCCTGTATCTTCCTCTTGTTCTTTTGATAGTACTGTTTACGGTACTCTTTATTGTACGCTTTTTGGCGCTCTTTATCTGCGTAAGGGATGGCTACGTCCTCCAATAAAAAAGGCCCCCATAGGGGCCTTATATCATTGTTTCTCTTGTTTTTGTAGGCCGTACCTTCGCATGTAGTCCGACACCGCTTGCTGGCTGACGCCCACGACGTCTGCGATGTCTCGGCGCGACATACCCTTGCCCAGGCATCGCTCAATGATGCGCGCGTTGCGTGGCATCACCTTGGGCTTTTCCGACGGTCTGCCGCCCTTAACGCCGGCCGCCTTACCCTTCAATCCAGCGATCCAATTAGCGCCGCCCATGCGCTTGACGTAGCGCTTATTGCAGTCTTCCGCGTCGTCACGCATCAGCGATAGACACTGCACCCACCTGTCCTCAGTGGGTGGCGTCTTAGAGGGCCACTGAAAGCCCTCCAACGATCTGCGGATAGGCTCACTCATCGCCAAGCACATAGTCGATGGTTTCGTAGTCACGCGCCCAGTATGTGCGCCCTGCGGCCTTCTTGCCGTAGGTGTTCACGCTAATCTTTAGAACCTCGTGCGTCTTCCACATTTTCTCTAGCGTCGACCGGCAATTTGCAGTCGCCTCTAGGCCAACGGCGTCCGCCAGTTCGCGCGTGCTAGCAAATCCGCCTAGCTGCTTTAGCGCATCCGCAACCATGTCGCGTGAGCAGTGGCCCCACTTTGGCTCGGCCTCTTTCTCTAGCATCATCTCTTGCTGCCGTGCGTTGTCTTGCAGGATCCCGCAAATCTGGTCAGCGATAGCCGTAGGTGCCGCCGTGGGTTGCGCCCATTCTGGGATAGCCGTAGGCGTCGGGTCGGGCTTCGACAGCGCGACGACGTTCTCCTTGCGGGCAATGTGCATCGCCACCCACGGGACGTATTTGTTTTCCGTGTTGGCGTTTGGCTGCACGTCCAGGTCAACCCGGTCGCGCTCTTTATAGTCTAGCGCAATAAGTAGCTGGCACAGTGAGCGGGCCATGTATACCTGCTCAAGGTTGTCGGCGCGGATCGCACGTCCGCCCTTGCCGTGAAGCTGCGTGATCACGCATTCTAGGTTTGATAGGTTTTCCATTATTTCTTCTCCTCTATTTTGAGATGGCGTTTTAGCATATCCAGTAATGTCAGGATTTCGTTGCTATCGTGATATCGGGTAGAACCCGATGATTTTTGATCGAGCCTCATCACCTCGACCTTTCGCTGAATGCGGCCAATGATGACCGGTACGTCTGGGTCCATGTCCAGCTTTGAGAGATCCCACTTAGCCATAGACAATCACCCACATGATTGCCGCAAACGCGGCGGCAATAATAAAGCAGGCGTAGTCTTCCCACCCTGCTTTGTTCCAATTATTTTTCTGCATCGTTTTCCTCCAATAGTCCGCGGTAGTATGCGATCCAGCCGTAGTGGTGGCCAGTATCGGCGCTTATGCTGCTAGAGCGAACGCCGCGGTTTTCGCGCTCTAGTTTGTCTATCTTTGCCTGGTGGTAGGCGATCTTCGCCTCCCACCCTACTGCGTCAGCGTCGCCCATTACCAAGGTTCCCCGTGATCTTCTGCCAAATGCTCATAGCGGTTTTCCCACCACTGCTCAGCCGCAAGATCGGCGGCCATTTCAGCTTGATAAACGCTCTCCGCTTCGTGCCATTCATCTAGGCGCGCTTCGCGCTCTTCAACGGCTTTACGGATAGCCGCAAACATATCTGAGCGCACCTTGTGACGTAGCTCTATCTCTGCGTTGGCATCGTCGGCGCGTAGTGTGCAGACATATGATTTTTCCATAGGAAAGTCTGACATCATGCCGACGTTACGCTCTTCGCCGTTTTTATAGGAAAGCATGATGTCCCAAGCTGGGACACCTTTTGCTACGCGAACTGCTTTTAATTGAATACCTGACATAACCTTCTCCTCTATTAAGGTGTGTAAAATACGACGGCGCTGCCGTCTTCGATTGAGCCATTCAAACCCCAATACAATTCGTCTAACGCATGATACGCTTGGCGTGTTTCTTCCGAAACATTATCCAATCCACGACGATCAATCACTGATTGCAGATGTTCGATTGCTTTGATGACGCGTGATTCTAAAGATTTACCTGACATTTGATTCTCCTCTTCTGTACTAACATTCTGTTAACATATATTTAGGGGGTGTTGCAAGAAAAAAAATGCCCCGCCGGAAAAGAGGAGAACCGGGCGGGGCTAGTACAGGGAGAGATAAACATGAGGCACCCTAGTGCGCTAGGGTAGGAATGGGCGCTTATCTCAAATTCGGAATATCTTATGTTTCTATTGTGGCGCAACCCCGATTGTGCAAATAGTTAACAAAAAAGGAGTAATAGATGCTTACCGACGACCAAACTGAACTGGTGCGTTTACTGAAAAACCCGCACCGCATTAACAATAATTTGGCGATGTACCGGACATGTGAAAAGGCCGCGGCCCTCATTGAAGAGTTAGACCGCGACCTAGATAAAGCTAAAGCCGCACGCAAGACGCGCCCGGCAAAAGCTGATTAACGGTTGTTATAGTAGTCTAGCAGACCAGGAACCGCGCCGAGCGTTAGCCCCTTAGCGGCTACCGTGCCGGCGCGAGACGCACCCTCGAATACCTCACGCCCACGCTGCAATTGCGGCGCCGCACGGCGTAGCTGTTGTTGCTGACGGATTAGCTCATCCAGAGACACCTGACGCGTCAGTGGCAACGCTAGCTCACGCGCTAGCAGCTCCATTGATTCCGTCGTGCTAGGCGCTTGGTTAGGCATTGACCGGCGGAATGATTCCATCGCGCCTGTCATTGGCCCACGCTCGCCCATTAGCTGACCCGTCGTCTCTCTCGATTTTACGATATCCTCGGCCGCTTCTTTGAACATCTGACGCGGCAGCGTTGCTGACTGTCGCGCTGACGACGCGCGCATATTCATCGCTGAATACACCTCATCGAACTGGCGCATGAACTCTTTTGCCTCCGCATCGCCAAGGATCGCTTTGATCTTTGCCTGGTTGTTGCGGCTAGACAGGTCCTTGAGGCCACGCAATACCTCTCTGACGTCCAAATTTGGATCCGTCAGTGACGTTTTCACGTTGCCCATTGTCTCGTCTAAGTAGCTGCGCAAGCCCTGCTTCAGAGCGTTCTTTTCGGCGCCCTTCATTGTCTTAACGGCTAGCTCAACGTCGTACACCTTAGTGCCCGGTTTCAGCATTGTCTCGCCTAGGTCAATTGCGTTGCGAATGTCGATCACGCTTGCCGCTAAGTCACGCGCCTGCCCATATTCTGGCACTAGCTTGTCCGCCTTTTCGCGAATTTGCGCTGCCAGTGAGCGCTGTGCGTTCTTGACCTCTGCGGCGCCGACACCTTCGACGTCGTTTAGCGCGCGTGTGACATAATCCACAAAACGCATGTCTGGCAAATCGGTAAACCCTTCGATGGTGCCGTCGTCGCCAATCTTGACCAGCTTATTAAGGGACGGGACGCCCTCCATACGCGCGATGTTGGCCGCCTTATCTAGGATTGACGGATTAACGCGCTCTAGCAGATCGAGCATTTCGTCCGCCTCTTTGCGGCCAAAATCAATTGTCGCCTCATACGCTGCGTCGTATGCATTTTTGCGCGCTGTCGACGTTGTCTCCATCAACAGGTCTTTCACTTGTTGCGCGGCCACTGGACCGCCAAGGGTGTCGTCTAGCAAATTGTTGAACTGAACGCCCGCCTGACCGGCGACCTCCTCAATGTTCTGACGCGCGATGCTGCCGCCAAACGGCGACTGTGCCACGATGTCTAGTAGCCCCTGCATTGTCGGCCCCATCTGGCCCATAGACGCGTATTGACCCGCGCGCTCTAGGTTTGCGGCCGCTGTCGGCGCGTCAACCTCCGCCGCTCTGCTTAGCAGCTCTAGCGCTTGGTCCTGGGCGCCAATTTTACGTCCGACATCTTTTGCCGGTGCCTCAATAAACTGACGCGCAACTTGGCCCGCCGCGCCTGTCACAAGCGGAGCTGCGCCGCCTAGCGCTCCGCCAAACGCTGCGCCAGTTGCGCCACGCTCGGCCGCCGCCTTTTGACGAGACGCTGTGTCTGTGCCAGATCCGTAGCCGCTAATGTAGCCCTCAAGGCCACCCTCCGCCGCTCCTAGCGCTGCACCGCCTAACACGCGGCCCGCTAGATTTGCGGGTAGCATTGCAAGCTGGCCTGCCGCTAGCGGTATAGCCGTGCCAACGCCTGTCGCGACGCGTGACGCCGCCACAGTGCCAGGCGCGATATCTTCACGCGCCTGCGCCGCTAAGCGCGCTTGCTGCATCTGCTTATCGCCAACCGTTGCGCCGACCATTTCGTCAAAGTATTCACCGATAAACGGGATGCCCTTGATGGCAGACGTCAGGCGCGAAAGCCCCTCGCCGGTCTGGCCGATTACGTTGCGCGCCTCTTTCTGCTTAATGTATTCTGCCTCGTTGCCACCTAGCTCACGGATCAATGCAATATCCGCGGGATCCGACGTAGAGAAACCTGACCCAGCGTATGTCATCTTGCCGCTCTCGCTCTGCACGATGCGCCCTTGGTCAAACTCTTCCAAAACCTTGTAGCCGCGACCCTCTAGCTCCCTACGCTTTTTTGCTGCACGCGCCTTATCGACTAGCGATAAAACCTCCAACTGCGATTTGCCCGCAGCCTCCGCTTTACGCGCCTGATCTAGCCAGTAACCAGGATTGCTCTCGTTTGCCATCTATAGGTCCTCTTCATTTGGGACAATGCTTCCGCTTCCGCTAGCGCTTTTTACTAGCCACTCTGGGATTGCATTGGGGCTAGCTCCAATAATCTCTAGCAGTTTTGCCTTATCGACGTCGTCTCTGTTGTATGCGTCGCGGACAATGCTTTCGTACCTATTCTGAACCTTGTTCAATTGGTCTGTCAGGAACTCAACACCCCGCGCAGGATTTAGCTTAGCAATATCAGACTCAAGCAATGCTAGCTCTTTTTCAGACACTGAGCCAAGTGTCGCGCCGCCAGCCTTTAACTCTCGCAGCGCTCCTAGGGCCATCTTAGAACGCAGTGTGTCGATCAAATCTGTTAGAGCGGCAGCCTCAGTAAATGGCACCTTCGACAACAAAAAGCCCATAGCTCCAGTTGTCAGGCCTGCGTTTTGAGATACCATGTTCTGGATATCTTGAATTGTATTCAACGCTCCAGCCGCGCCAGTAGCAGCCGCTGTTGCCGCCTTAACCTCATTAATCTGGTTAGTTATCTGCGACGCCATCGCCGTATATATATTCGGATCAATCACGCCCTGCATCATGTAGTTGTTTAGCAGCTCCAGACGCTCGCGCGGATCCTTAATAGCCTGAATGTTTTGCGCGACCATGCCCATCATTGCGCGCGCCTGCGTTGTCGCCGCCGCCTTACGCGCCTGATCGGCACGCTTTGTAAAATCGCCAAGCAGAGACTGCACCATTGTGCCCTCTTTGCCTTGCAGCGCGCGGCCTGCGTCGCTGATCGCGGCAAACGCTAGCATCCGGCGCTGCGTCTTGCTCATCTTGCTGTATGGGTCGTCCTGCGTCCCTTGCCCGGCTTGCAGCCCCTGCACGCCCTGCAACGCAGCCATAAGCTCCGTCATGCTATACGGCACCTGGGCACCGCTGGCAGGCGCGGGAGCTGGTGGCGTGATCGGCGCTGGGGTGCCTGTCACTTGCTGCTCCACTGGGACATCTGGCGGCGCGATAGGCGACCCATCTGGCGCCGTGTTGGCCGGCTTGATGCCTAGCTTTATCATCTCTTCATCCGTTGCTGGGTCGTCAGGCAACGCGTCTATTAATCCTAGGCGGTCGATGTCTTCTTGCGTGAGTAGATATTGTGCCATCATCGCCTCCTAGAAACTTAGCGGGTTAGCTTTTAGGCCTTGACCGGCAAGCCCGCTAAACGGCCCATAGCCCGCCATGCCCAAGCCGCCAAACGCTTGCAATCCCATGCCGATGCCCGCTAATGGGTCGCGCACGCTTGTGTTCGAGAACCCAGACGACGTGCCTGTCGTTGTGCCGTAGCCCGACGGGATCGCACCGGCTGCGCCCGTAAGGACGCCAAATTGCGTTAGCGGGTAGTTTTGTTGGCGCATGAACTCTGCAAAATCTACGTCTAATCCTTGCTGCTCTAGCGTGCGTCGCGCCTCTCCTGCGCCCATTTGCGCGCCTAGGATCGCCTGCTCAGTTTGCAGCGCTTGCAGCCCCTGCGCCGCCTGGCGGTCAAGCTCCTGCGCCGCTAGGTTGTACGATTGGGCGTCTAGCGCCGCTTGCCGCTCGCCCTCGTATACGTCGCGACGGTCGCCAAACGCTCCCGCCTGAATTGCTCGCGCCTGCTGGCCAACGCCTTGCTGAGCAAACTGGCGATTTAGCGCTGGCGCCATTTGATTTTGGATTTCCATGAGGCGTTGCTGACGCGCCGCGGGATCCATTGCGACACGCATGGATTCTGGCAGTGCCAAATTCTCATAACCAGTGTACGCCTGTTGTTGCAAGTCCGTCGGCATCGCCACACGGTCGCCCGTGTAAGCCTCGAACTCCTTGCCTGCAATTTCGCGGGCAACCGGGAGGAGATCCTCTTTTAGAAACTCCTCTTGGAACACCGGCATCCTTTTTTCAGATGTCGTATTTTGTGTTTCGTACACTGTCGTTGATTTGCTGCCCACGACTAAATCTCCATTTCAAAGTGTCGATGCGTTTCGACAAAACCATTTTTCTCTGCGTAGCGACTGAAGCCTACTCGCCCATCCGCCTCAATCGCCGAAAGCCCTGCCGCTCTGCAAACATCTGACAATACTGCCAAAGCCGCTTTCATCCAGACTTTCATGTCAACGCCGCCCATAAACTCAATGAAGAGCGTTTGACGCTGAGGGTGTCGCACGACGCTAGTTGTAAACGCGGCGGCCAACGTGTCCTCGATGTAGACGTGCCATAGCAGGCTGCGCTGCTCAAGCAAATCCTCGACAATGTCCTCAAGCGATACGTTTCTGGCGTATGCCTCAATTGACGGTAGCAACATCTTCAGCGATTTCTCTAACGCTACGTCGACGTCTTCCGCGATTGGCTCAACTCTGACGACCTGTCTTTTTTCCAACTTTACAACATTATCGGTCAAACGTGAACCCTACCCATGTAAGCGCGTTATGTGGAGCGTGGTTGCTGGTGCCGCCGGGGAAAACGCGGTGGCGCCTATCGCTTCCAAATAGCCAGACGTGCTGTCCACTGCCCACATGACCTGTAAATAGTCACCCGCGCTCACGTCAAACTTAGCCGCACGCGACACCACTTGCGTCGCGTCGTTTTGGTGTAGTGAGTAAACGATGGTATTGTTGGGCGCGTCGGTGCCGTTCAGCCTTGGCCAAAAGTAAAATTTTACCGTGCTAGACGACGTTGAAGATATCTGCGCTGAGAACGTCAGTAGGTATTCGCCCGCATTTTCAAATACGATTTTCGTGGCGTCCGTGCCGTCTAGCGTTATTCCCTCGTTGCCCGTCGGCGCGTCATACTGGATAGCGTATGCAGTGTTTACTGCGGCCGCTATGACGTCCGTTGTGCGGTACAGCGATGCGTGGCCATCCTCTAGGACGATTTGCACAAACGCTCCGTCCTTGGATACGACGGGGTACTTATTAGCGCGATCCCACAAAATAACGCCGTCTTCGGCTGGGCTGTCGGCAGTCGTCTTGAATCCTAGCTTTGCCAGATTGGTCTGCAAATATTGCGTTAGCTGCCGACCCCACTGAGCTAAGTCCGGGCCTATCGGTGGGAGCGACGGACTTGGCATTAGCGCGTCCCTCCAGACACTGCATCAACGCGCATAGTGCCAACGCGCCAATCAGCCAACCTCTCGCCCTCGACACGCATCCTAAATTGGCGTCCTGAGAAACGCACAGACGTTGGGTTAGCAGGAGTAAATGGCCCGTGCGTTGCGTCTGCTTCGTTTGGATAGAAGCGCGTCTTGAACGTCACGCTGACGTCCCCCTGCGTCTTCTCGTCAGGCAGTAGTTTTGTAATCTTGGTTATATTGTCGCCATTTCCAACGCTCATGGGTCCCGTCTCAGCAAACGTCGTGGCGCCGTCAAAGTTTACGCCGACCTCGTGATCATATAAATCGCTGTCTGCGTTATGTCCCGCCAGAATAGGGTATGAAAACACTCCTCCCGGAACGCCTGACGTGCGGGACAGATCGCCGATTAGCCAGTGGTTTTCCTTGTAGTCAAACGCGACATACCGATCAATCTCGGTTGCACTTGACGAGCAGTAGAACCACCAAATCTCGCCGTGCTTGCTATTTGCGACAGACCATATCTTTGATTTCTGGCCTAAGTTTATGTCGCCAAAAACATAGTCGTGGACATCGCAACCTAGCTCAGAAACTGAATTGCCATCAAAGCGGAAAAACCCGCTATCGCCCATCCAGAATACGCCCATGTCGACGTCGGATGCCGCCTTACGCGATATGGCGCCGCACGACGTGCCTACTCTCTGGAAATTGTAGATATACGGCGGCCCTGAGTATCGAGCCGCGTGCGCGTCTATGTCTGTCAGGATTAGCGTTTGCCCACGCGTGCGTATGCCTAGCATAATTTGTCCAGACGTTTGCAGCTCCTGAGATCCCGCTTGATTAGTTGTCGACGGCGTCCACACTGTATTGTTCTCAAAATCGCACCACTGCACTTTGCGAGGATTGCCGCCCGCGCCAAGAGCAAACACAAAACGCTCTTCGGTTACGACTATGCCAAGGTTGTCTGTAGGGGCGTTCTGAACTGCCGCTAAGGTTGCAAAATTCTTCAGGCTAACATTATCAATGTAAAATTCTGGGGTGTCTGAACCTGGGTTTGTAAATGTAGACTTGTAAAACATTATTGTGACTGTTCCAGCGTCTGTGATGTCGAAATCATAGCTGTGCGAGCCATTTTGCACTGTTTCGTTTAAATACAAAACTTCACCCGCACCGTCGATATCGACGCCCACCTTAACAACTACACTTTTATTACCAAGGCCGCCAACATCAAAGGTTAAGCGATGCTCTGCCGCGTTTACGCTAATCTCTTGCGTTAATTGTTGCTGGCCGGGGTTTTCGTGTCTTGCTGCGTATGGGTATGTCCCTGTACTAGCAATTGTCCAAAAACCGCCCCCGTTATCCCATGACGTATCTGGTATCGTTGAAAAATCACCGTTCGAAACTAACTCGTCACCTAGCCCCGTTGAGGTTTGCCATTCCAGTATGCGTCCATCATCATAGTGACACGCAAGTAGATATTCGCCCCAGTTATCTAGTGATACTGTGGTTGCTTCTAGCGGTACAGTGTTTTGTGTTATCTGCCTTGGCTGGCCGTATATTCCAGTGTTATACGCACCGCCTCCATAACCAACATTGGCCGCCGCGTCCTCTCTACCTGTCGCCAAATCTAGTGGTGTTAAATCTGTTGTAGTGCCCGCGCCCGTCATAACAATAATTGCGTCATGAGACGCGCCCGCTAACCATGTGTTGGCTGTATTATCTTCCCATGCGTGCATCCCGCGAACTGGATTTGTGCAAAAAGACGTCTTACGATCTCGCCATCCGCCGATTGGGCGTAATGAATTGTCGCGCCAGCGCACGAGAGATCCATCGCGCCAGCGTCCTGCCTGCTCGATGTCCGTACCATTTCGATAAAATCCTGCCGGAATGTCTAGCGGTATCAGTGCCATTGATTGGCGCTCCTTACGAAATAGTGCCGTTCGTTTCTACATTGCCGACAGCTTTAAAATTTCCGTCTGTGTCTATTTCTAGCTTAGCCGTGCCGCCGTATTTAATGATTAGCTTGTCCGACGAAACCTCAAACGTCCAATCACCATTTGCGTTATCTAAGGCAAGAGATGTTGCGACAACTTCTCCAGCATTCCCATAAATAACAGCTTTACTATTTACTACTGTTTCAGCCGTTGCGCCATCAAGAAGGTTTAATGGCGTGTTGGCATCATTGCCGTTTACGGCGTCAACGATTTCATCAAGGGCGGTGTTAATTTTATCGCCCCACGCATCAGCATCGCCGCCCGGGACTGGTTTTGTTATGGTAAGTGGCATGTTTTAATCCTTTGTTAAACGCAAGATATCACGCTATGCTGCGTCCGTCCATATTTCGGGTTGGGTAAGCACCTCTGTCCAAATCTCTGCGTCAAGAACGGGCCGCAGCCAGCCGCGCACAATGATGTCTTTGCCCGTGTAGGAATACGAACCAGATAGAGCATCGATGTTCATGGCGATGTTAACTGTAATATCCTGCCCTGTTACAGTATAAGAGCCGTTTGCAGCAACTAGCTTAACACCAACAGAGAATGCCGCATCCTCGCCTGTCAGTGCAAACGAACCTGACGCTAGATCGACATTCATTGCTATGACTGTGCCGATGTCATTGCCAGTTAAAGTAAACGATCCAGCATCAAAACTTTCAGAGATATCAACGTCTATTTCTTGGCCAGTTACTGTAAACGTCCCGCTGTCTACGCCTATGTTGTATGCGGCAAACAATCCGACATCTTGGCCAGTGATCGTGTACGATCCCGCAGTTACAATTTCGCTGATGTCTACATCGATTTCTTGGCCTGTGACGGTAAATGTACCCGCGTCTGCTAGGATACTGACATGCACAATGTACGTCTGATCTTGTCCCGTGACCGTGTAAGACCCTGTCGTAGTCTTTAACGCATAACCGCGTGTTGACCCTGCGTCTTGGCCAGTAAGGGTAAACGTGCCAGCATCAACCGCCACGCTCATTATTTTTGTGAAATCAACCGCGCGACCATCTAGCGTAAATACGCCTGTAGGTGCTACGTCTGTAATTAGCTTGCCTGCACCTTGATAGCTTACCGCATAGCTGCCTGCGTCTAATTCAAACGTCAGACCCTGCAATGCGCTTGTTGCGCCTAGCGGGGTTGCGGCTATGGGGGTAAAGCCAAGCATAAATTACATCCTATTCAGGTTTAGTAGGCCACGTTACGTTTTCAGGAAACCCTGCTTGTGCTGGTACATCACGCAAAGCCTGACGGTAATCTATCTCAGCTTGGGTCATCGTGCGGTCAGACATTGCCCACCAATCGGTTTCTGATAGGAGAACGTCTCTCCTAGCCCGCACCGCTGCCTCTTCAGCTTCTACAGGGGCGTACTGAACCGCCGCAGCTTCTTCATCTGTAATGTCTACATATACACCATCTACTAACGCTTTAGGCATTACTTGTACCCCCATATTTGATAACCTTGCATCGTCGAATCAAATTGACCAGAAGAAGGATAAAAACGTATACCATTGTTTTGCGCTGGGTCTTTCATTATATGGTAATTCTCACCCATGTAATCTTGATTGAAGTTAATATAAAATAGACCTAGCTGCCAGCCCCTAGCCCAAGTCGCTTTGCTTGAATCCAACGGGTTCCATACCTCTAAATGAAGAGTTGTTCTGGGGGATGATGGTTCACCCATATAATAACCGCCGTTGCTACCCCCTGCTCCCCACCAATAACTTAGGTTCATACCTGATCTGTTTGCGTTTGCGTTTAAGTACTGTGTGCTGTCTGTTATAAGCGTACCACTACTGTTGGTAAGTCTTACACGACATTCTCTGTAAGTATTAGCATTAGAGTCTTGATGGCACATCTGATTCAGAATAAACTTAAATCCTTTGTAGCCTGATGGAAACGTGTAGTCGATGTAACTTGTGTCTGATGTTATCGTCGTTTCACCAATAAACTCAAAACCACCACCAGCCGCAGCACCAATCGTTGCGGTTGTCGTGCTGTCTAAACTTGCAATATTTTGCAACTGCAAGCTGTTGTTTATGACGGTTGAGCCGCCTACCTGTATAGCCATCTTCGTGTCCTTTCACTATTAGCCATTAAGTTGTTTCTTCAAAGCGTCGATTTGCTCTTGCTGTTCTTTGATTGCTTCGATCAAAATAGATGTTAGCGCAGAATAATTTACCGTGAGGTGGCTTTCGTTGTTCTTCAACCCTTCAACACTCAAAACTGCTTCTGGCATAACTTTCATAACATCTTGCGCAATAACCCCTGCGCTAGACTGACCGTCCCGCTTCCAATCAAATGTAACACCGCGAAGCTGATGCAGCTTACTCAATGCACCATCCACAATCTTTATGTTATCTTTTAGGTTTTCGTCTGACGAAATCGTTGTTGAGTTAGTAACTACGTTTCCGTCTGCATGAAGATTTCCTGAACTATCAAATCTAAATTCTTCAAGACCACCAAAGTAAAACGCTACTTTTGTATTAGTTGACTGAATGTAGTTTGATGTGCTGTTCCCCATAAGTGTGACTTCGCCACGCAAATCACTTTCGATACTGAAAGTTGTGCCCGATAAGTCTAAACCTGTCCCCGCTGAATACGTTGTATTTGTGTTTACAACAGTCTCAGTCGCAGATGTAATACCTGTGATGTGACCATAAGTGTCTAGCGTAATGTCTTGGATATAAGTACGACCAGAGTTGTTCACAGATGCTTGTGAAGATGTATCTGCGTGGCTAATAGTTACTGTACCTGATGTACCACCACCAGTAAGACCAGACCCAGCAGTAACACCTTGAATGTCACCTGTTGCACCTGTTGTAATAGCTGTGACGTGGCCTAAAGCATCAACAGTAATCTGGTCAATCTTTGTACCGTCTGCTGTTGAACCGTATGTACCAGACAGAGTAGAGGTATCAGAGTGACTGAAAGTAGTGCTACTTAATGATAACCCTGTCCCAGCAGAATAAGTAGTATTAGTGTCTGTAGGCGTTGCCCAAGTGAATGTGCCATCACCGTCAGAGCGCAAAAACTGTGATGTTGTACCGTTACCTGTTACGTTTAGCTCAGACGCGCCAACCGCATTTGCTGCAATCTCTGCTGCACCTACGCTATCAGATGCTAGAGAAACTGAAATTGATGTTGTACCAGAGCCGCTCACATCACCTGACAGCGTAATTGTCTGGTTGCCCGTCAAGAATGCACTTGCATGGCTACCATCTAGCGTATCCGCATCTAGCCCTGAACCTGAACCGTCTACTGTCTTGATCGCTGTTAATATTTCTGCGGCTGTTTGATCTTGCGTAGCGCCCGTTTCAATCCCGTTCAGCTTTGTGTGGTCAGCATCAGTAAATACGTTACTGTCTGTCGCGCTTTCTACAAGCGACCTAATTTCAGCAGCAGTTTGATCCGCTGTCGCACCGCTTTCGATACCGTCTAGCTTCGAACCATCCGCAGATACATCACGACCATCAAACGTCTGACCCGATGCAAACGTAATGGCACCTGTCATAGTACCGCCAGAACGCGCTAATGCCGCATCCGCTGTCGTACCCTGTGCCGCTGTCGCATAATCTGAGCTATCAAACGCTTTTACTTGTGCAAGGTTTGTCACCTCACTGTCCATCAAAGCGCCTGCCGCTGTGACGTTTGCAGTGTCGGTTACATCTGCGCCTGCTTCAATGCCATCTAGCTTTGTGCCATCCGTTGCAACATCGCGCCCGTCTACCGTGCCAGTGACAGCTAGATTTCCTGTTACCGTAGCACCCGTTGACGTAGGCGCAACCTTAGTAGAACCTTCGTACTGCAAGCGATTAAGGTCATCAGCAACCGCCGTGATAGATACGGTTGCCGCTCCACCCAAGCTGATAGCTGCATTTGAGTTGCTACTTTCTGTCGGGCTGCGTGTTAGTGATGTGCCAGTTGCGCTATAAGTACCCGTGCCAATCTCAAAATTGCCACCTTCCTCAATAACGTATTGAACGACATCACCATCAGAAACACCCGCATCTGCGAATGATTGGTAGCCCACAGACGCACCACCAAGAGTGACTGTGCCGCTACCAGTAGTGGATGTCGTCATCTTGGCCCTGTTAAAAAGTTTAGCCATGATGACCCTCCATTATGCCATTGTTAGGATGCCGTTTGTCCCAATGTCGATTGTGAATGTATCACCATCGTTCAAGGTCAAGGATGTCCCATAGTCGTAATATCCGATCACAGGATCGGCTGGTGATGTTGGCGTGTCGTTGTAGATCACAACATAGCGAAACGCTGCTACTGAGCCACCTGATGCAGTTAGCGTCAAGTCATCCGCAGATAGCTTGTATGTGCCGCCTGTCTGTGTGCTTGTGACCGTAGTCAGTGTGCGCGATGACAGGTTTGTGTAAGAGATTTCGCTGATGTTCGCTAAAACGCCGTTGCCATCTGCTGTTACATCTGTTCCCGCTGTTGGATCAGTGTTAGACAATGCAACCGCCAACGTGTCTGCGTCTAAATCCATCGCGTTCGCCATATTTTTGACGAAATCATTTACCTTCGTAAAACTTGCCATCAGAAGCTCCTAATTCTCATGCGATGGGCTGCGCCGCTCGCCTTGGCTTTATCATCTTCAAGATTTATAGCATCTATTGCGTTTTTATACAACGACGCCCAGATTTGCGCACGCTGATCTTCTCCCAGGTATGGGGCTGCGTGCATCAGGCTACCGTAAAGGTATGCATCTGAATTGTATTGTAACATCCAGTTGGTTGTGATGGATGTAGATAGTGACGGGATCCGCTTATAATACAGGATTTCCATAGTGTAGTTTTGATCTGGCGTCGGGTATACCTCAAAAGCGCCATCCACAATTGCGTAGTAGGCTGGCTTTTTAGCCGTATCGTCTGCCGACCTACGATCCATCAAATCGCCCTGTGTAATCATCTCTAAGCGCGTCACAGCCGGCGCTGTAATCATAACACGCTGCGCCTCAATAAAGTCTGTAGGCAGGGCGGTGTAGCGCGTATCCAGTGTTGCTACAACGCGGTCCTCCATGCGCCAGTGGCGCACCTTGCGGTTCATGTCTGTCTCAGACAGCGAAATAAACGTCGGTATAACAGACGTCAGGTCATCACGGTTGAGAAAATCCGCGATCGAGGATTTCAGTTCATCGTAGGTCGTAATGCTCACAGCTTGCCCGCCCTTGTTCTAAATACCTGGTTGTCGCTATCGTTCAACCACTTCTTCAAGGCCACCGGGTCGTCCGCTATACCTTGCTGCTTGAGCTGATAATACACTGAAAGCGGGATTGATGCCACCTTGTTGACGTCGCTATATTTGTCGGGGGTTTCGTTGTACTGTCGCTTGTTAAAATCGGCGATCTTGCTAACGTCCTGCACCGTCTCAACAACATACTCCCCGTTGCCGTTGACGTGCCAATATTTCGTGATGCCCTGCTCGGCGTCGTGACTGAATAGTCGCTTAGTCATCGTGTCCTCCAAAAGAGTAGGGGCGACCGTAGCCGCCCCGACAATATTATGAAGTTGTAAGGTCGAACACGCCTGCGTGTGCGTCCTCTGCGCCTACCTCTAGGCCCGCTTCGACAAGCAACATCGCTTTAGACGCGTCGCCTGTTTTCGCAAGATCCACTTTCTGGATCGGACGTAGGTAGCAAACTGACGCATATTCTGGGTCAAGTAGCCACGCGTCACGCTCACGCTGGAAGCGGTTAGGAACGACGTTCAATGTGCCAAAATCTGACAAGTAAACGTCAGCCGCGCCGATGATTGTTGTCGGTGCGTCTGATGGCGCTTGGTAACGCTGTGCCGCGATACCCGCAAAACCAGATACTTGTGTTTTGTTGAACGGACCAACCATAAGGATTGATGGCTGACCACCCGCTGTGTACGCCGCCTGCATTGCTGATTTTAGCATTGCCTCAGTGAACGCAGCTTGTGTGCCGTCTGTACGCGCGTCAGAGCCGTCACCAGTTGGTGATGCACCGCCTGAACCTAGGACGTCGTTTGTCGCGATCCACGCACCTAGGCCCGCTGTTTCGCGCGCTGTAGATGAGTTCCCGGCAACGGCGGCATTATTCGCCGTGAGAACTGATTCTAGGTCACGCTTCAACTCACGGCCACGCTTAGCGATTTGCATTGCCATCTCGTCATTCCGGCCCGCAAGGTCTTGTGAACCTAGGTTGTCCGCGACGATGACTGAGCGACGTAGGATCTGCGTGTAGTTACCTACGCGTGTAGTCGCTGATGTTGAATCAAACGCTGATACGTCGTCCCCATCAATGCGCGCTGTAGTGTCAACAGCCGCCAGCGAATCGTGCTGCCACTCAAAATAAGTGTTGCTTACGTTCTTTGAACCGATGTTGCTTTGCAGCGGGACATCCTCGGGGGAGATCATGTTGATCACATCACTAAGCTCTTCGCGTATGCCTTTGGCATCAAAGCTAGTGAAGGTGTTTGTTACGATAGCCATAATGGCCTCCTATAGAAGATTTTTAATTGCAGCCGCGGCATCACTGACGCGACCAGACTGTGCGCGCTGTAGCGCTTGGATACGGGCGCCTTTCGGCTTTGGCTGCGATCCGCGCGACCCTGCCTTTAACGTCTTGGATTTCGGCTTCGGCTTAGCTTTCGCCTGCGTCGCCCGGGTTTGTCCTTGATCGTATAGCATTGCCTTGCGTGCCAGCTTTACGAGCGTTGCATTTGCTAACCCGGATATGTCTTCGGCGGAGAAACCCTCTTGCAGGAGGAAATTTCTTAGCTCGCCTGTCTCCCGCTGACGCACCTTTGTATCGCGCCACTCTGGGATAATATCCGGCAGGACCTCGCGTTGCTGTGCAATGTATTGCTCTTGGTATTGAGCCACCTGTTGCTGCTGCATCGCTTGCATCCGTTGCTGCTCGGCTTTCACAGCTTCGATCTGCTCTTTGCGTTGATCTTGCTGCGCGCGCCACTGGCGCTCTGCCTTTGCTGCCTGTTGGGGGTCCATGTCGTACAGAGTGTCCCAATCAGGTTCTTGCTCGTTCTGCTCTAACCGTTGCTGCAATGCAGGCAATAGTTGAGCATATTGTGCCCGCTCACTCGCAATCTCATGATATTCGGCTTCCATCAGCTTTCGTGCTTCCGCCAATTCCTGTGTCTTGCGTGTGTAATCTCTCTGCCTTAGATTTCCTCGTTTCAATTCTTCAACGGTAATCTCTTCGCCGTCTACCTCAACCGTCGCGGTCAGTAGGTCGAAAGATGCGTCGTCGTCTTGATCCTCGTGGTCCTCGGTTTCAAGTTGAACCTCCTCGTCACCTTCCGGCTCAGATTGTGGTTCATAGGCCTCTTCGACAAATTCCTCTGTCGCTTCGACCTCCGGCGCTTCAGGCTCAGTCGCGGTATCCTCTTGGGGCGCGAGTATGGCGCTGATTGCTTGTTGAGCGCTGTTCAGATCAGTCCCTCGCGGGTTGTTGTCTTCTGACATCTCATTAACTCCATATTATGCGGCTATTTCTCTCGTTTTTCAATAGTCGCGTTGTCCACCATTGCTCGGAGCGATTGGCGCACCGTCTCAACCCCCCGCAATGTCATGTAAATGGCCTCCCGGCCCTCTCTGTCGTCTAGGGCAGTCGCCTCGAACTGCACCCAACAATCCCCTTTAATCTCGTCCAAGAAACGGCTTAGATCAGTGTCGTCCAGGAGGCGCTTAGCCTCCTGACCGTCGTCTATGATTTGCTGCTTACTCTTCATCGTCTATTGCGCCCTTGATGACCTCTGTCTGCGCCCGCAACATCTCGCGGTTCATCGCTAGCTGCGCGCGGACGTCCTCGACGTTCATCTGCGTGCCGTACTTAGCTTGCAGCTCCTCCGCCTTGACGAATAACTCAGCGTCTAGCTCGTCACGCTTGCGGTCGTCTTCCATCATCATCTTTTCGCGTTCCAGCGTCAGCTCGGCTGCCTTTTTCTGGATGTCCGCTTGGATCTGTTGGATCTGAACCATGATCAACTGTTCATTTATGTCCGGCTTATCTTCTTTAGGCGGCGCCTGATACTGCGTCGGGTCTGACCAGAATTGCGACGCGTCCTTGAACCCGGCTAGCTCCGTCATCGCTTTTAGCGTGTTCGATAGCTTGACCATGTCTGTCAACGGATTGACAGGGCCCATTGTCGAGATTGCCTCTTTCTGCATGTCGCCGATCTGGCGTAGCAGCATCATCCGCTCAGTATCTGTGCCGCGGCCTAGGCCGACGTTGATTGAGACATCCATGTTGGCGTTCCACACGCGCGGATCAATTGGCACAAATTCATTTGTCAGGCGGACCATGCGCGGCTGATCCTGGTGCGTCGTGATCAGGTTTAGCACGATCTTGTAGAGCTGCTTCATGCCTGTCTCTGCAAAAATGCGCGCAATCAGCTCAATGTGTTGCTGGGCGGCGCTCACAGTGGCGTTAACGGCCGCTGCGGTGGATGATTGCAATGCGCCGGCGTCTAGCCCCGCAGATGCCTTTGAGATGCCTGTGCGGCTCTCCTTGACCTCGTCCATATACTTTAACACTGGGAACGCTTGCTGCCCTACAAACGGCATTGTCATGGGCTGCACCTGTCCGGCGGCTCTCTGGCGGATCACACTGCCAACCTCAGTCGACAAAACGTCCTCCAGGTTAACCATGCCCTCAACTACGGCGACGCGTGGGTGAATTGACATGGACAAGCTGTCTAGCGTGTTGCGCATGATCGACGATTTGATTTTCTGGATATCCATGACGGCGTCCGCCACTGACATGCCAAAAAAGTCGTGCGCCTCTGGATCGGGGCAGAACGACGCGAACGGCACAATCGAGCAGGGTTCGTTCATCAGGATTTCGTTGCCGTCGCCGGCCGTGCAGATTTTGCGCAACTCCGCAATGCCGTCTCCGTCGTAGTCCACTTTGATGTAGTTTTCGACGTATAATATCTTGCGCATCGCGGGATCGTCGCGCTCGTTCATCTCGTTAATCAGGGACGGGTTGCGCGTGTGGCGTTCGACGTTGGTGTTCATGTCGTCGTGCGCTGACGCTAGGCCCTGCACCTCGTCAGCGTCGTATCCCATCGCAACCAGCTCAGACACGGTCACAATGCGGCGGTGCGCCACATAATCCGACGTCGTGATGTCCTTCGCCTCACGCGAAATCAGGAACTCTTCCGGGGGCACCGCCTCTAGCTTCACACGGCCATCAGGGTATGTATAGCTAACGCGCACGGAGTGCATCATGGGCGCGGGCAGGATTTCCCCGGTCATAGGGTCAAAGTCAGGATCGCCGATAGGCTCAGATGCCACGATTGATATTTCGGCGTCAGGATCCGCGTAAAGCGCCGCTAGCGCGGCGTCATCGAGGCCAGTGAGGTCTGTTGTCTCAATGCGCGTCTGGTCGTCCCAGTAACACTTCAAAATGCCAACCTTACGGATCAGCGCGTCCTTGAACGCGGCGTGCATGTGCAGGAACCCGTTGTTATCGCGATTGATGATGTAGTTTGCGTATTGCGTCGCCTGCTTAGCCGCGGCCACGTCTTCTGGCCCCTGGGGCGCGTATTCAACTGTGTTCTCGGTGCTGTGGAAAATGCGCATTAGCGACGGCATGATCGCCTGCACGGTGTCACGCACGTCCATGCTGACCACTTGGCTGCGGCCCTCTTCCTCGTTGCCGAACGGATCGCCTCGGTAATATTCTGTCGCGGTGGCGCGTAGTGGAGACACATAATTATCCGCGTAATCAATGGCGTCCTCTAGCTCCTTGCCGACGATGCCTTGCAGCTCATCATCGCTCATTGCGTCGGGGTTCATCTCGGCTTCTAGCTGCGCCGCCAATTCGGAAATTTCGTAGTCCATCACTGTTCCTCTTCGCCAAGGATGCCGCCGCTAATTGCTGCACCCGCAGGAACAGCTAGCACGCCCTTATTATTTATAAAATCTTCTAACATCTCACGCCGTGAGATTCCACGCTCCGCGGCGCGATTATCCAGCGCCACGCGGAATAGCTCCATAAACGTGCCTTGGCTCTCATCCGCTAGCCCAGTGATATCACCGGCGCCCATCCACAGGGCAGCCTGAAACTGTGCCGGCGTCATATCGTATTCAGCCGCTACGCGCTTCGCCATATCCTCGTATGCAGCGTATTCGTTTGCCTTTGGCGTATCTGCCCACGCGGATGGCGTGCTAGAGAAAATGGACGTGTCATTGATTTTGCCGTCTTCCCACGCTTTTTTCAGATTGACCTCAGAAACAGGTTTTCCATTAACCTTACGCGTCGACGTATATTTTTTGATGGCACGAGGCCCAATAGCTTCCGCGGCTTTCGCGTATGCATCTTTTGATAGCTTAGCCTGAGCGCTTAAAAAATCACCGCCACCGTCAGCCATTGCCAGCATACGCATGAAGTGCATGTCCGCGGCAATGTTTGTGTCATCGCCCAGAAGATCGTTAGCAAAGCCCTTCACCTTTGGATTGGCCTGCAATCGCTTTGATCGAGCGGCGCCTGTCAGCTCCTCTGGGATTTCACGGCTCCACTCGCCCTCCTCGCGCTTTACGACGTTTGACGCCATGTTGCGCTGCTTAATGTGTCCGTATCCAAATTTTTCGGGCATGTTTGGCGGCAAGACGCCAAGCTCCTCGGCAGCCTTGCGCGGCGTGATGCCCTTTTCGTTCACTAGGCTAGCAACCGCTGTGCGATCCTCTGGCGACAGCGCGCGGTAGAACGACGCAAAGCGAATATTCTGCGGCACCTTGGCGCCTGTCGACGTAGTGCCGATTAGCTCCATAAATTCACGCCACTGACGGTCGCCCTCTTTTTCGCCAAGAGAGCCGACGAACCAATCGCGCATCTCTTCGGTGTTATACCAATCGGGGCCGCGCAGGGTGATGCCTTTTTCGATATACTTGTCGAAAACATTGCGGATCGGGTTGTTGACGTCCGCCACCGCGCTTTCAAGGCGAGACATACGATCCGTTGTTTTTGCTGGGCGATATCGCGGATATGGCGTTGTTCTATTTTCCGCAGCACCGGAATACTTTGGTAGGCTGTGGGCCTCATCATCAACCGACGCAAGTGGGTCACGCAGGGGCGGGCCGCCGTTGTCGCCCATGCCGCGAATTGCGTCAAACGGCGCTAGCACCGGGTTGCTGTATGTTGTAGGCATCTGACCTGGTTGCGTTAGGCGATCAGCCAAAACGCCGCCCGCATAATTAGCGCCAGTACTAAATCCTTGGAACGCTTCCTGCACAGCCTGCGCTGCGGGCATCCCAGCTTGCTTAGCCACTGCAAGAGGGGCGGCGATACCCGCAGTGCCTGTTAAGCCTTGACCAATACCACCAACTCGCTGAGATACAGACGCGCCAGGCGTTAATGCCTGATCAAAGCCCTGCACTGCCCCCTCATAGGACGCTGACGGCGTCATTCCACCCAAAAAATTTGCCGCAGGGCGTAGATTTGGCGGGATGTAGTAGTTTAGCAATTTGTTTAGCTGTGCGCGGCGTTCCTCGCCACGGCGGCGCGATATAAACTCTGACAGTGTCGACATCAGTCTAGCAATCCTATTGGTCTAAGTTTTGGTCGGGGCGACGTCGTTCCGGGGCGCAATTTTGGGCGCGGAGATGACGGCGTCAGGCCGTACATATCCAAACCAGAAAACTTTTTGCCGTAATCCGAAATTTTCGTGCCAAATTTGTCGGCGGGGTCATATTGACCGCCTGTCTCAAGAAACTCGCGCATCCCCAAGCGTCCGCCTAGGTGCGCCATACCCGTCAATGCCGCCGGATCGATGTTTACGCCTGCGACATTTTGGCCGATGTAGTAATCCAATCCGTTGTCGATGACGTATTTCATTATATCGCCCTCGTGCCAGTCCATGACCTCTTTTTGCAAGGCGGGGTCGCGCAAAAACTCATCGCGGGTGAATTTCTTTCCCGTTTCTTTCTTAAAATCTTTTAGGCGTGCATCGCTGAATTGGTAAAACCCCGCCATGCGACGGCCGTCCTCTAGCTCTAGCAGCGTGTTACTGATGCCGCTGCTCTCGCTGTCGCGCATTGCCTTACGAAAATCGGTATCCATCACCACTTAACCCTATCTGCCCAGTATGCCGCGGACATTTTGCCCTTAGCTATGTTTTTCGCGTGACGCGCTTTAAAAGATTTTTTGCGTGCCTTTTCAGATGCCGTTTTAGGGCTTTTCCCAGCGCCAGACACGCCTTGCTGACCAAAACGTATAGTCTTGACCTTGCTGCCCTCTTTAGCCACGACGACGTGCGATTTCGTCGGGTGTTTCGGCGTTCTCTTTGGCTTGTTATAGCCAGATACGCCGACGCGAGATAGCCTAGCATCTTTTTTCTCCGCCATTATTGACCCATCTGATCTTTGTACATGTTGTAGATGTTACGCATCGCCTCTGGGTTATCTACAATCCCAACATACATAGGATCTTGCTTTGCAGCCTCAACAAATGCTTCATATTCTGGGTCAGGCGTAGCAGCAGGCGCGTCAGACGTTTCTGGCGCAAGTCCAACTGCCGCGGGCATGCCATCATCCATCAGGTAGTCGTAGTCATCTAGGAGCGATGTAGTGGTCACAGGCCCTGTCGGTAGTCCCATCATGTCGTCGGTCATGCCGGCCACAGGCACCGCGCCAGTGTAATATCTTGCAGCTTCTGCCGCGCGGATCGCTCTCGCGTCGGGCGCCTCAAACCGTTGCAGCGCAATATTAGGCGCAACTTGCGCTGGTGGCGGCGTGTAGCCCGCCGGACGCACGCGCATTGGCCCTTCAGGCGCTGAAACTGTCCCCGGCTCTTTCGGCCCTAGCAGCCCCGAGGCATAGCCAAGGATGCCAAGCAATCCGGGCATGGGTAGCGGTTTGCTGAACGACGCAGGGCCGATAGCGTAGGGATTAGGGCTAGCCGCGCCCTGTGGGCTAGTGAACAGCCGCTGCATGAACGGACGGTCGTCTTGCGCCACCGCGGGCCTGTAGGCGCCGGGGGAGTACCCGCCTCTGGCGCCTGCGCGGTCTAGGAAGGTCCGAGCGTTGCCGGTCGCGCTGTTGACGTCGAAATTTTTACGCGCCATAAGCATAGCGTGTGCCTTTTGCGCCTCTGATCCGCCAGAGCTTTTGTAGGCGTCCTGGGCGGCAATTGTCTTGGCCGTGCGGGCGTCATAATCTTGGGTGCGCTCCTTGAACCCAAGCCCCATCGCTAGATCGTCAAAAAAACCCATATTACGATTTCACCTTTTCTTCCCATCTGTAGCACTGGACCTCTATGATCTCGTGCGCTGGGTATTTGTATTGTAGGGCCGGGACCCCGTTCATCATAAAATCCACCGCGCACTCATCCTCCGTCTTAAACGCTGGGCCGCCTATCGCAAAACAATTTGCCTGGGCGCAGAGAAGAACAACCGCGGTGAACATTACATCACTTCTGCGCCTTTCCGTAGCACTTACCGCCCGCGCGGCATTTCGAAATCGTCTTGCAGCCCTTGCACGGCTTAAATCCAGTTGTCGTTGTTGCGGACATCACTTCTTACCCTTTGATTTCTTCTTAGCCGTCTTGGCAGCCGCCTTGAACGCCTTAGCGCTCGGCGCGCCCTTGCTTCCCGGCTTGCGCATCTTTTCGCCGCTGCCCTTCGCAATACGCTTACGCTTAGCGTGAATATTCGCATATAAGCCCTTTTTTGGCATATCGGTAACCCTCTGCTCGTTATGCACATAATACATGAAAACAGGGCATAATAAACCCCGCGCCGTGGGAGATCAGCGCGGGGGAGCTTTTGGCTCTACGGCTTGTGGGAGGAGTAAGAGAAGCCGCTGCCAAGAATATGCCTGAAAATGGTACTTGTGTCTATGTTAACAATCTATTAACATGACAGCATAAAAAGAGGAGAATGAACAATGACGCTACAACGCAGAAAGCTGACGCAGTCAGAGAAAAACGCAATTAAGTATGCGTGGAACAATAAGTGCGCATATTGCAGAAACGACGTTGCTGTTAACGAATATCATATTGATCACATTGTGCCTAAGTGCGCGGGCGGGAGCTGTGATATTGAGAATCTCGCGCTGAGCTGCTTAAAATGTAATTCGCAGAAATCTGGAAACAGGCTGCCGCGAATGCACGAGGGGCTGCTACTCGCGACCGCAAGCAGAAAAGCCGAAAAAGTACGCAACGCGATGAAGTCAACACAGGTATCAACTGGCAAACTTTTAAACGTGTTTCTATCTAGCATCGCAGACACTATAGACGGCTACGGATACGAGATTGAGAGCATCCAAGTGCCAATAAAGATAACCACAAGCGATGGCGTTGAGGAAAAGCTCGTTATCGTGCCACTTGGGGGCGAGGTTTACGAAAAAGCTAAGGCGTATGAGATGCGCTCATTTAACAACCGTGAAGACTATTTCTTCGTGATCAAGCAGATAATGTCGTCGCATAACGGAACAGTTAGAAGAGCGCAGCTAAAAAAAGAAGCCAGCGCTCAAATTGGCGCGTCCGAACGCACCATAAACAAGTTTATCAAGTTAATGGTCGATGAGGGGCTAATGTTCTACTGGAACAGGACCTGCTACCAGCACGACCCGTTCCAACGCTAAACAACACCGCGTATTCCACGCTTCAACGGGCGGCTCCATGAGCCGCTCGACGCGCTTCCGTAGGCCATCGTCGTGTGGTCATTGGCCAGCGCCAGGCACACGGCGTCAGCGCGGTCGGGCGATGCCACGCCGCGCTTTTTCATCGCCTCCTTCGATTCCACTTGCAGCTTGCCCGCGCTCGTAAAGTGATACCGGGGCGCCGCTAGCTCCGCATACAGCGCGTCATCGCGCGGCAGCTTAACGTCCATACCCTCCAGCCACGTCTTGCACTTAAACCACAGCTCAGCGCGCGTGTTCAGGTACGTCTCCTTTTGCGTGGCCCTCTCAGACACGTTCAATCCACGCGCGGGCAGCCCCAGCTCGCGCAGGCGGTCCAATACACCCGCACCAAAGCCGTTGCTGTCCACGATGATCTCCAAGGGGCGCCTGGACGGCGGGGTCGCGTCCCACTCGGCCTTGACGGCGCCCGTGAGCTGCATCAAATCGAGATTTCGCCAGACCGTGAGCGGGTGGATCACGGGACCCTGCCGCTTACATAGCACGCTGCTGTCGTTGCCCTGTCGGGCGACGTCCAAGCCCCAAAACCCCATCGTCTCGTCGTGGATCTTGATGTCGTTGGCCATCGCGTGTTCAATCAGCGCCACAGGGATCACAGTATCCTCCTCAGACGGGGGAAAGTTGCCCAGGACGCGCACATGATACGCGGGGCTGTCCTCGCTGTAGCGCCGCTTCATGTCCTCGACGAAATCGTCGGACACGCGCTTGCTGTCAACGCAGCTCACATGCATCGTGTACCAATCATCGCGCAGCCGATTGTGCGTGTCATAGAAAAACCCCGTGTTTCGCGTGGGGTTGCCCGTCAGCACCGTGGTCGCATTGTGGCCGGACATCGACCCAGAGGCAGCCTCAAACACGGCCGACGGGACACCGCTAGCCTCGTCGGCAATGAGCAACACGTTCTCACTGTGAACGCCGGCCAACGCCTCCGGCTGCTCGGCGCGGGACGTCCGGCACGAAATAAACGTGGCCTCGGGTTGGCTTTTCAATTCAATGCGGTCCGATTTAATCTCCAACAATTTATCAAAGGGGGGCTTTAGCCGCTTGGCCACATTTTTCATTTCGGCGAAACAGGCGTCAAACAATTGGGACGACGTGGGGGCCGTGACAACCGTCTTCGACGGCACGCGCATCAGGACGTGCCAGATCGCGGCCATCGCGACCGCCGTGGACTTGCCGACGCCGTGGCCAGATCGAACGGTGATGCGGCGCTTCTCTGGATCCGCGATGGCGCGGAGCAGCTCCTCCTGCCACTCGTCAGGCTGCAAACCGATGACCTCATGGGCAAACGTGACAGGGTCATCACGGTAGCGCTTCATCAGCGTGAGAAACGGATTTTCAGGGGGGCGTTGTGACATGGGGATCTCCTAAATTTTTTTTACGGGGAGCTGTGGGGAGGTCATTGATATTTGCACCGGGTCGCCGCGCGAGAAGGGGGGGGTCAAAACGCGATTCGCGGCACAGATATGCGCGAGGCGCATAGATCACTCGTATAATGTCGATTATGTTAAATTCCACTTCTTGCATACGACATATAAATAAGGCGTTTGCGCGATGCATCGTATTATCGAGCTATGCGCGGCGCGCAATGGCACAAGATGTTGTGTCAAACGGTTGCAATTGAACGCCTGTTCAGTTACGCGCGCGCACGCGTCCGCGTTCGTATGCCGATGCGTGTTTTCACCGTCAATCATCGCTCACGTCCTCCGCTTCCCCTTCGATCACGTCGCCAAGCAACTGCGCTGCCTGCGCGTGCAAATCGTTCACGCTGATGTTAATCGCGACGTCCTTCTGCCGCGTGTCGTATTGGCTGTTCAGCTTGGACGCGATCCACTTGTCCGTGTCGACCTTTAGCCGGTCAGCGTTGACCGTTGATGGATCCGTCATCTGCGCTGTCTTAACCGCTCTGTCTGCGAAATAATGCGCAGCCTCCATCAGCGCTGCCTCGTACCTGTCACGACGCCCAGGCGCGCTATCGAGCCAGCGATACCACAGCTTATGCCCTACGTCGTGCTGCTTGCACAGGTCACGCATTGACGTTCCCGTCGCCAGTAGCTCGAACAGGTCATCCTCTCCCACCTTGTCCAACGCTGCCAGCTTTGCTGTTGCTATCTCGCTTCTAGCCATCCGTCTTGATCTCCCCGATTAGCGCTGAGTAGCCGCAGATGTCGACCCAGCTATCCGCCTTGCCCGGTGATTTCTTTGTCCGCGCAATCTTCATCAGCATCATCATGTTCGCCACGTCAACGACGGTGATATCCTCGTCCAGATATGACGACCACAACGCCGCAATGTCTAAAAAGTTCCGCTTTGCGTCGCCGTAATCGTCCGCACGATCACCGCTTATCAGCCGCTCTGCTTCCTGCAATATCTCTGACCTGTTCATCTCCTACCTCCTAAAACGGTATGTCATCGCCGCCGAGATCCCAGTTGATCCGGCTGTCACCATCACGCATGACGCGCGTCACCTTCGCATCCGGGAACGCGCTGTACGCCTCGTTTAGCATCTTCTCCGTCCAATCGAACCGCAGCAACCGCGCCGCGTCTTCAAAGCTGTACACGCACCAGTGCGGGTGCTTCTTACGCAGCTCCGCCCACCCGTGCATCGCAAAGCATGTTATCCCGCCGTCAATTTCCACGCAATACGCGTGCGGCGGTAGCGGCTTGTGCCCCGCAGCCTCTGCGGTCTGCTCTAGCACGTCCCACGCCCTCATGAGCTGCGCGGCAACCTTATTCACGCCCACGACGTCGTTAGCCTCCACCAGCTCCTTCAGCCGCTCGTAGGCCGCCTCAAACCGTCCCGCCAGTTCAGGCTCCACCAAGCTGGGCAGCGTATCGCCCCACCTCGCCGTCTTCTCCCGCGCTATCCGATCTAGCGGCGCCAACTGTCCCCACACGCCCGCGCTAATCGCGAACGCATCCTCACCCGCCTTAACATGGCCAGCCGCATCTCTGCCGCGCTGCCTTGCGTTAGTTTTATTTACACGTTGCTTAGTCTGTCCCATTGCCAGCTCCCCTGTCGCTCCCACGTTTTACCGCACCTTGCGTGCCGCACTAATTACCGAACCCCGAACCCCCGCCGCACCTTCGTATATATATACGAGGTGGTGCGGCGGTGGCGTAATACGGTGTTTCCTCCGCACCTTCGGCAGTCTTCCGCACCATGTTTTCAAGGTGCGGTAGTGTGTATTATTTTGCGCACAACGGCGTATATACGGGCGTGTATACATCAGTGCATCCGCCCCTGAAATTCCGCATAGACCAGCGCATTGACGATCAGCTCCATCAGCTCAATGTCTTGGCTAACGCCATCGACGACGTCGACGACGAACTGCTGATCGTTGACGTCCGCGCTGCCCATTGGCATCTGACTTGCGTCCCACTCGATCCTGCTCATTTGCTCCTCCTCGTCCCACACAATGCGCCCCACGATGCGGTCGCTCATATGTCCATCTCCAACTGGCGGATGCGATAGGCTAGCTCCCTGAGCTGCTCGTGCATCCCCTTGTCTATGTGGCCACTGAATAGCGGCCGCCGATCCTTCGCCTGGTGCGCCTGCCCCGGTATCAGGGCGAACGTCTTGCCGTCCGGATCTATCTCAAACGTAATGTGCGCCACCTCGTAATGCTCACGCGGCGCGTCTGGATGCCTCGCCTTAGACATTGGCGTGTGTCTGCTCATGCCCACCCCCGCAATAAATAGTGATCAAAGATTGAACGCCACGCGTTTGGGTCGATCAAGACGGTTTCCGTCTGGCCGTCGAAAAATTGCAGCTCAATGATCCCGTGGCCCTCCTCGCTCCCGTGATCAATGACGCCCCATCCCTCGATGTTTTCCATGTCGATCTGCACCAGCTCACGCTGCCCGTTGCGCTCCGTAAATAAGTGTATCAAGTCTTCGCTCTTCATAGCCCTGCCTCATCCCTTGTGATCCACGTTCCAACGACAACCACTGGCACGTCGCGCCCGTCTCGCTTGCTTGGCCACGTCTCCGCTCGCAGGACGTCCGTCTCCAACCACTTCTTGACGATTGCCTTGCAGCGCGCTTTTTCGTGTGGCTTGTCTAAGTCTAACTGTAGCACATTGGCCGCCGCATGTCCGACCCATTGCTTCGCCTGGACGTTTTGACGGTACGGATCATCCCGCTCAGCCGCAGCCCCGACCAGCTTCTGCACCTCCATCGCGTCCCTTGCTTTAACCCCGTCGAACAGGTCGGGCAGCTTAAACGGCGTCGCGACCCCGACGTATTCCCCATTGGGCAGCTCCACCCCGACCATGCGCCGGTACAGCGCCTTTGCGGCCGGCGGGGCTAGGTTTGCCTTGCCGTCGTCCACCCGCATGATGCCCAGGCTCTCCTCCTCTGTGACGCCCAATTTGAGCGCCTCGTCTTGGCTGACACGGTTTAGCACGCGCGCGGCACGGGCCGCCCCGATTAACGATCCCGCGCCGCGGATAGAATCAACGGTAGCGTCCTCGCCATTTGTCTTGCGTATGTGGTGCGTCAAGCAGATCGCCGCGTCCGTCTCGTCCGCCACGCGTCGCACGACCGCGACCGCTGCGTTCATGGCGCTGTTGTCGTTCTCGTTGATTTCGTTGGCACCAACCCACGGGTCAATGAGGACCAATCCGATGTCGCACTCCTTTATCTTTGCGATCATGCGCTGCGCGATGTCCTCCATCACCTCGATGCCGTCGCGCGTCTGCTTGGCAAACGTGATGTTGATGTCGCGGCCGGCGTCTAAGAATATACGCCCGGCGATCTCCTTGTTTGTGATGCCATAGTGCATCATGACGCCCGCGAAACGGCGGTGCATCTCCTCCAGCGGATCCTCTAAGTTGATGATCCACACGTTCGTCTGCTCCCGTACCGGCTCCTCTAGCAGCGGGCGATTGATTGCCACGCTAGCCGCCTCCACCATCTGCATTGATGACTTGCCTATGCCGCCCATCGCCGCCACGACGCTGACGTAGCCGCGGATGTAGTGCGTGCCGTACACCCAACGCCTGGGCGGTATCTTTGCGGGATCCACTGGCTCGTATGGCGTCGGCCACTGCATCTCGCTTGCCAGTTGCTCGCGCTTTTCTTCTTCCACGCGCTTTGCCATCGCTAGCGCCTCGCGCAGCTTCTCATCGCCGACCTCGCGCAAGTAGTCGTTGGCATCCTTCACGCTGTCTATGCCGAGGGTATCGAACCGCACTACGCTGACTGCAATACTTCCGTCGCCGCGCAATACGTCGGCCGCCTTTTCTACGTCTAGGTCAGGGTCGGCGCAGATCGTGACGTCTGACGCCCGTGGCGCGTTGTATGTGGACATGCCGGCCTTACCGAACGTGCAGACAACAACCGCGTCGTCTTGACACGCCTGACGCACGCTGAGCGCGTCCTCGGGCCCCTCCACAATGCAAATCGGCTTACCGCATTGCGGATCGCCAATGTGCATTACATTTCCCGCCAATACGCCACGCGAATATTTCGTGATCCCATTGTGTTCGCGCTTCTCTCCTTCAGGGGTAAGCAATACCGCCTGAATACCCTGCACATTGCCCTCTGGGTCACGCGCCGGAAAGATAATCGCCGGACCGTCGTAGACGCTCGGGCTGTACCGCGCCACGTCTACCGCCGAACTGGCGCGCAGCCCGCGGCTGTTCAGGTATAGCAACGCCGGACGCGTCGCCAGCTTATTGTCACGCGTGATAGGCACCGCGCGCTCCCACGCCTCGCTCGCCTTTTTAATCTTGTCCTGGCGCGTCTCCTCATCGCGGACAAGCATGTCCTGCGCCGCTAGGCGCCCGATCAGTCGGTCGAACTCAGACACCGTGTATGGCGTCGTGTCCGAATCCTTCAGCTCCTTGGGGTTCTCGCCCCCACGCTTAAATCCTGACCCAATGGTCGCCTTTATCTCGATGTCGTTCAGGCCGATTGTCTTGGCTGCGCCGTGCAGCTCAACAATGGCGGCGTCAATGTTTGCGGGCGACAGGTGTGCGTGTCTGCCCAGCGTGTACGCTGCCTTGTTTAGTGTCTCGTTTCTGCCGCCCTTTAGCGTCGCCATGACCTCGCCGACAACGCTCTCCCTCACTTTGCTAAAATATGCGTCTGACATTTATTATCCCTGTGCGCCAATTAGTGGGGCGCGCGGACGCGCCCCACGTTATTACATTTGTTAGAACCCGAAATTGTCATCTCCGGCAGGCGCCGCTGCGGGTGCAGGGGCAGGCGTTGGCGCGGGTGCCGCTGCCACAGGTGCTGCGGGTGCTGCGTTGGCCGCTGGCTTGTTGATCCACTTGCCGATGTTAAAGCCGACGTCGTATGACGTGCCCTTGCCGATGACGACAGGCGTCGTCGCGGTCACCTGAACCACTGGCACCATGCCTTGGTTCCACTCTGGCATCTGCTCAGCCTGATTGTACAGCTTAGCGATAAACTGACCCAGACCATACGAATTGCCGCTGAATGTCGCCTCACGGCCGTCGCTCAGCCAGCACGTCGCCTCAAAACCGTTCTTGTGGTTTTCGCTCGGGCGTGGCGTTGGCGTTGATGGCGATGGCCACGGCTGCCAATCGCGGATGCCGACGTCAATGTGCAGCCACCCGAACGTGACGTTGGCGATGTCGATAGCAAAGCCGCGGTCCATGTCGATAGGCTCGTCTCCCGCTTCCGTTTTCGCCCACCAGCGATTTTGCGGTAGGTTGCCACGAATGTAGATACCAGTGTTTTCTCCGTCCCCGGAACCAAATGAAATAGGCATATGTGTCTCCTGACTTAGTTTGCCGTAAATTTAAACGCG
>Ga0208767_1000375_pt1 | contig 35520 bp, 43 predicted proteins | sample VirMetDEL_Mar_21_FD_184514 | JGI IMG/M metagenome (GOLD analysis project Ga0208767, IMG submission 184514) | Aqueous microbial communities from the Delaware River and Bay under freshwater to marine salinity gradient to study organic matter... | ecosystem: Environmental > Aquatic > Marine >... | reverse complement strand
TACAGAACTAACTAATTTAGGTAGAAACGCAAACGTAAGCAATCAAACAAAAGTTAATATAAATAATTTTCTACAACAAACACCCGAAGCAGCAGCTCAACTTGACTTGCTTACACCTACTCGTCAAAGGCCCACTGCTTTACAACAGTTCCAAAAAGCCGTCCAAGAAGCCAAACAGGCTCGACAGCAAGCCCCAGCCCAAGAAACAGTGGTTGAAGATAAGGCACCGGCTAAGAGGGCACCGACTGAAAAGCAAGCACTTGCAAAGAAAAAAGTAGCAGCTAAAAAGAAAGCTCCGGTTGAAGAGAAAGCTCCGGTTGAAAAGAAAGCCCCTGCAAAGAAAAAAGTAGCAGCTAAAAAGCAAGCTCCGGTTGAAGAGAAAGCTCCGGCTAAGAAAGCTCCGGCTAAGAAAGCTCCGGCTAAGAAAGCTCCGGCTAAGAAAGCTCCAGCTAAAAAGAAGGCACCGGCTAAGAAAAAAGTAGCGCTACCTAAATCCAACGCTACCCCAAGAGACCGGGCTAGAACAGTAAAAAACCTTAAAAATTCTCCCGACCAACTTGCTAGAGTAGCAGCAACAAAATTAACTACTAAAAATAAATATACACCCGACGGTGCTATGTCTTACTACATCAATCTAACTGAAGGAGATGTAGATTTAGCATTGCGTGAGATAGCGTTCGACTCAGTTAAAGCTCGTGGGCAAAGCGTAAAAAACAAAAATGAAAGAAAAAGGGCAGCTGCAGCTAAAAAATGGTTAGAAAATCGAGCTCCAGAGAATATACCCGCATTAGAAAGACTTACAGAACGTGCGGAAAAAGATGAAATTAAGCGTACAGAAGAGGACGTAAAGAGAAACCGTTCTAGAAAACGTAAGCGCATAGAAGAATCTATAGTAGACGATTACGTAAATGAAGATGTAGCCGACGACAAAATGACAATGGAGGCTATGAATGATTTTATTGCGTATCAGGATGAAAGTTTTTACGAGGGGGACTTAGGCGACGAAATAGGTAAAGCGGCAGGTAGGAAGGGTATATCCGATTCCGATGATCCTTTTGCAGCTTTGGATGCTTTTATTACAGATCAAGAGAAACTGCGGGCCGATGCTGTTGCGGCTACTATGGCAAACGCGCCAGCTGCCGTACAAGAACAAGTTAATAGGGGCAGCATACTCGGTGCGCTTAAAGCTGTGTTTGATTCGTCCCCTAATGTAAAAGTTAAAAGTATTACGGTAGCGTTAGCTAAAGCTGTGCGCGGGGTGAAACTAACTACGACTTCAGAACTAAATGATGATAAAGGTAACGTCTTAGCTGCCATATACGATAAAGATACTGATACGATTGTAATAAACACGTCCGTAGAACTTAGCACACACGCTATTCTGCATGAGGCAGGGCACGCCGCTACGGTTAAAACACTTGAAAACAAATCCCACCCTACAACAAAAGCACTTACTAAACTGTACGAATCATTGAAGGGTAAACTACCTAAAGATTATGGTATGACTTCACTAAATGATTTTGTTACTGAGGCATTCGTAAACCCAGAGTTTCAAGCCAAGCTAGCTGCTTTCAGACCGTCGGGTAAAGCTAAAACTGGATGGCAAAAATTCTGGGAAGCTGTCGGAAGGATATTCGGCCTAAAAGCAGAAAGTGCTGGTACAGAAGCCGTAGACCTCATAAACACATTATTAGCTAGCTCACCTGATACGAGAAAAGCTACTGTAATACCAACCGCTTTGGCAGAAGGTAAGGATGGGGAAGTAGTAACTCATCTGCTGGCTAATAACAAAAATTTCATAAAAGACACCCCGCTCACATCATCTGCAATATATGACTGGGCTGCAGGTACAGAAGAGCGGGTAAGGGCTAATTTCTTGAACGGAGTTGGTCTCGAAGCTATAACAGATTTGTTAAAAAATAAAATACCCGCCGCAAAAGAAGTAGAACGTATACTGTATAAAATTGATGGGGTGAGAGTAAATGGTATGAAACAGTACCATTACATTCTTGAGCAAGCTAATAAAGCGTTTAAAGGAAACAAAAATGCACGAGAGACATTTAACACGCTAGTGGCTTCTTCTACTATAAACCGCATAGACCCTACCATAGACGAAGATAAAGTACGTAAGCATTGGCTTGTATATGGAGAATTTACGCCCGGTAAAACTAAAGATGACCCCGGCACATACAAAAGAGTGGAAGAGAAATTCAACTCTAAAGAGGCTATGGATAAGCGCAAAGCTGTGTTGGAGGGCAATAAACAGGCTCAAGAAGAAGCAGAAAAGGCAACCGGCAAACCCCCAATCATACTTGGCGAAATAAAAAGTATAGAACCTACCACTAAAAGAATTAAAGAATACGAAGAAGTGGTTAGGTTGTTTAAATCTCTTAACGCAGAACAGCGTGGTGTGTACACAGGGCTTAGAGATTTTTACAAAGCCATAAACGAAGCAATAATAAAAGCTGAAGAAGCTAATATAAATAAATTAGAAACAGAAAAAGACGTTAAAAAGACAATACGAGATGTAATGTTTCTTAGAAGACTAGAAGCCGGTTTTATTGAGCCGTACTTCCCGCTAACACGTTCCGGAGACTACTGGGTAGAGTTTATGTACAAAGACGAAAACGGACAAACCGTATACGGTACAGGTTCGTTTGACTCTCGGTTACAAAGAAGTAGAGCAATTACAAAACTTAAATCACTTCCAGAAGTAGATGCTTCAACTGTTAAAGCAAGGTCTCTAGCGGAAACACAAAAGCGAACTTACGATAACGCTATACCTATCCCGTTTTTAACTGATTTAAAGAATAAAGTTAAAGCTATGGATATAAAAAGCGAAGAAGGTAAAAGACAGGTAAACGAGTTTTTATCTGAAGTAATGTTGCGAGCATTACCAGATCAGACCTTAATGCAAACCCGTATGGTGCGACAAGGAATTGCTTTTTTCGAGGGGGACGCCCTTACTTCTTTCCAACAACGTGCTCCTCAGTTTATAAGTAGTCTAGCTGGACTAACTTACTCTGTAGATTTAGAACTTGCGGGTAAAAAGGTACGAAATCAAAGAGATGCCTTGGATGAAGAAGAGGCTTTAGCAAGAGAAGCTGCCACTATAGTAGCCGGTACGGCACAAGAAACTGGAGAGATGCAGGCGTTTGGCAAACTACCAAGTTATGTACAGTTTGCTAAAAATCCGTATTTACCGCCAATAAGTCGTTGGCTACGTTCCGGAACCTTTGTATGGACTTTAGGGGGTAACATAAGCTCCGTCGCAGTTAACTCTTCAATCGTACCTATGGTGCTACAGTCCAGACTTGCTGGTAAATATGGTGGTGTACGTGCTACTCAATCAACAGCCATAGCAGCCACAGAGTATGCCAGCACATTCGGTATGGTATCTGTTGATGCCCTTCAAGAAGTAGATGAAAAAGGTAAACCACTTGGAGAGGCTAAAACAAAACTGGAACTCGGCGGGTTTTCTATAACAAACGATTTTTCTGGGGATACTAAAAAACAAGCCCGATTTGCTAAATATGATCCGCTCAAAACAATCTTAAAAGATCGTGGTATGGATACCCGAACCATTGCTGGTGAAACCTCAGACTTAGATAACCCTACAGCGCCTTGGGTAAACAAACTAAATTATTGGTCTGGATTCCTGTTTAACCACTCTGAACGCGGCATAAGGCAGGTAAGTGCGATGAGCACCTATCGTTTGGAGTTAGAAAACTTGGTGGCGAAAGACAGGGGGGTCAAGGAAGGTAAAGTTTCTTTTAAAGATATAACCGATGCCGAAATAGCCAAATTTGGAGAACAGGCTGCCGAAACCGCTATAGATACAACTTTGTACGTTAACTCATCGGCCCTGCTTACTACTGCGCCTAGAATTGCACAGACTTCGGTTGGGGCTTTGGCGTGGCAATTTAAAAGAGTACCGGCACAGTTTTTCTATACTCACCTACGTATGGTTAAAACTTTATTCGACGACGCTATCGGTAAAGCTAGAACTGAAACGGAGCGAGAAGAAGCTAGAGTATTAAGGAATACGTTCTTCTACTTAACTGTAACCGGTGGTGCGTTGGTTGGCGTAAAAGGCATACCGATGTACGGTATAATAACTTCTATTATGAACTTGTTCTTAGAAGATGATGAGGATGACGCCAATACCCTTATTGCTAAAATGATAGGGGAAGAGAAGTACTACGGACTTATAGCCTCATATGCGGGGGTAGATTTAACAGACCGTATAGCGTTAACCAACCTTATGGTACGAGACAGAGGTAATTACCGACCAGATAGTCAACTGGAAGGACTTGCCGAGGCATGGCTTGGTCCTACATATGGGGTTGGTATACGGGCTGCGGGTGGTCTAATTGACTTGTTTGATGATAATCCAGCTAATAAAGATCGGGCTCTGGAATCCTTCATACCTACGGGACTATCTAATGTAGCTAAATCCTACAGGTTCTACACTAAAGGTTACGAAACCGGTAGGGGAGACGCAATAATATCTGAAGAGCTGCCTATGTCGGATATCATTGGTCAGGCTATGGGTTTTTCTCCCGCCTCAAACAGAGCAGCTAGGGATAGATTATCTGTAAACATTAGAAAGGATCAAGGTAGGCAAGCTAGATCACTTAAGATTCTGGATAAAATTATCTATGGTCTAGAGAATGGAAGGGAGGAACTGGTATCGGAAGGTATAGCGGATATGGCTGAATACAACAAAGACCATCCAACTAGACCTTTATCTATAGATTCTATCAAACGTTCAATGAGTGGGAGGCAGCGCCGTAGTGAAAGCGCAATACTTACGGGTGGGGCTCCAGTTGAAAGGAACGCTGTCTTAGAAATGATTCAATCTAACCGAGAATTTGAAGAAGGATATGACTAAAAAATGCCCCCACGTAGGGGGCAAAACTCCTCTTAGGAAATCGGTATTACTTTAGTCTCCAAACTCTAACTCCATACTTACCATTTTCTATACGAACACGTTTGGCTATATCTTGTTTATTTATTTTTGCTGCTTCTACTAAATGTTCTACTGCTTTTGCTGTATCCAGACATGGAATAAACACTGACGCCCCCGGTGTAAACTTGTCCCAATCGATTACTACCCGTATACCATCCGGCGAAATATCAGTCAGCATGAACCTCGTCATCGTTTTCTCCGTCTTCCCATTCCACCATCAACAGGTGCTGTAGCGGCGTTTTAAGTTTCGTACCTTTACCTAGCCGCATCCTTACTTTTTGTGCCCCCATGTATTTAGTTAAAAGTTCACGTACTCCATTGTGGTGATGTCCTCGTTTAACGCACCACTCTTTAAACGGTGCTGGGACTAAGTACAATCTGTTTATGTCGTACTCTAACCTGCCTACCCACTGATAAAGAGGTACAGCATCCGGCATTATAAGGTGCTGCTTTTGTGGATCATTAGTACGTGCATCATCGGTACTACGAACCCTTAATATACCCCGTGGGTGTTCGGCCAAGTACTGTGCCACTAAATCCTGTACATCCACTACCATAGCCTGTAAATCCTCCTTTGCTAACATAAGTTTTTGTACCATCCAATCATAGAGAGCCTCCAAATTCCAATCCAGCAGCCCTATTTTCTTTGCAATGGTAAGACCCGAAAATACTACAGCAGTCTGAGCAACCCAAAAACGATGTTGTGAATCTAATTCCGCGTCCTGCAGTAGCTGGTTGCGAGTGTCCAAGACCTGCTTTTCTACCGACTTCATATTGTTAAGTATATGTTGTATGTATATTTCTCCTGCATGGCCGTAGTTTTTAGCAAGATCGTCATTGAGTTTATTAGCCGCATCTGTTTGGGCTTTGGATGTTAGCTTCTTACTAGCCACTACTTCTAACATACGCCCGAATTCTCCCTTAGCATGAGTACGGTGCTTACTAACTATCTCCTGTAGGCTTGTGTTCCCGCTAGTGCCTACAAGCAATGCCCACTCTGCCCCTCTATAACGCTCTTCGTTTTGCCCACTACTACTAAGCCTGTTTTTCTGCTCTCCATCACAAGCCCCGTACACAAATTCACTAGCGGGTTCAGGTTTGTAGTTAGTTATCTCATCAATGTACAGAACCATATTCTTCCATATTTCCGCCCTGTTCCACGCTGAATTGCCAGTGTCCTTACCCCGTAAAACTAGCTTTTTATGATTGCCCCATACCGAAGCTCCTGCCAGCATACCGGTAGTTTTTCCATAACCTGTGTCTGTACTCATTAAATGATAGATAGCTCCAGCAACGTTGGGTATAAACTGCATCAATGGAGCTCCAAAGGACAGGCCGAACATAAACTGATGCTCTTCAAACCCATCTTTGTTGTAGAACTTAGTTACGTGTTTCCACCCTTCTAACGTACCTTTCTTACGGAACATAGGAAAATACTGAGCGGTTCGCGAACTGGCTGGATTTATAGTAATCTCATTAGCCCGTATCTCACGTTCCCCTATTACAAAAGCCTTCATGTCCTCTGTCCAACCAAACTGAGTCCGTACATCTACGAAGTCTTGCCCGTCTTTACCTTGCAGTTTATTTATCCATGCCCCTACATAAACCATAAGCGCGTCTGCCTGTTTGTTTAAAACAAATATGTCGTTCTTACCCATAACCTTTCTGAACTGTTCTTTTGAAGTCAAGTCACTCATGGGTATTACAAAAGTCTGTATGCCTTCTCTGTCGGTATGGTGTTTAAACTCAAATGACGGCCCTTCAAACGGATCACGCAGTCGTTTGGTTATATATAAAGGTCGCTTGTATATGGTCTCTTCGTATGTGGTGCCGTCATCCTTCTCTACACTTATGTAAATTCCTCCACTGGCTGCTCTTTTATATGGAAACGGATACTCTGGTATTTTAACTGTCTGTGTTTTTGTAGGCGGAGGTAGCGGAATCCCTTCTTCGTCGTTACTATCACTACCCTCACTACTGTTTACTGTACCCTCTTCGGTAAATTGCTCGTCATATACCTCGACTACCACCTCGGCAGATTCGGCTTCACGTATTTCCATACATAGTTTTATAGGAGAACGAATTTTACCTGACTGCTTATGTGGGCAGCCTTCGCATCCTTCTGGGTTATCGAATTCAAACGTACTGCATAAGTGTGGGGTTTCTATGGAGGCGGCTATTTTGTCTGTTTCTTCTGGTGAATACCTATCATACCCTTTGGATATCAGGTGTATGGCTTTGTCTCCATCTACATCACAGTACTTAGCTATAGAAAGTACGTGTAACCAATCCGCATATGAAAGATCGTTAGGTTTTGTTATAGCTCTGTGAATCTGAGCACACCCATTACCTGCTGCATTAGCCTCCAAAAGTTTACCGAACCGCTTGCGGTACTTATCTATCCCCATGGCACGGGCCATGTCTTTCGCATCTTCACTGCTGTATTCGGATGGCGAAACAGTCAATATGTTGTCAGGTAAATTTTCATTAAACACATCCAAACTAACACTTGGATTTAGTTCTTTATTTATTACCTTAACATCTAGCGGTGGGTCACCTTTAAAGTTATGGGTATTAGGTACACGTAGTATACGCGCAGCATCCGCACTTACTGTCCGGTCTATCTCCAATCCGAAATCCATACAGGCAGATTTCAAACGAATGGCTACAGGTTTCCACTCTTCTTTAGAATACGCACGATCAAGTACCCAGTACACGTGCAAGCCGCGCCCAGAGTTAACAACCGCAGTAAATGCAGGTAGTTTATACTTTACCCTGAACTCTCGTAGTGCTTTTATACCATCTGCTTGGGTAGCGTATGGCTTACCAACTCCACAGTCTAAGTCTATGAACAGACTCTTTATCTGTAACGAATTTGCTGCCTTACGGCTATCTCCGTTCTTAAAAGTTGATAAACTGAAGTATGCGTCAAACCCACTGTCGTCAAAATTACGCGCTTCTTGCTCGGCTTCAGTTAGCGAAGTAACGAATTTGTGTATTACCTTATCTTCTTTTATACCTACTATGCAGTAATATCCTTCGTCACCAAGAACCGCCTCAAGAAATTCCTTGGTTTCCATAGTTTTTCCGTATAAGAGGATTAGGGGCACCGCAGTGCCCCTGTAAATAATGTATAATAGTTTAAGTTTTAATCGTCGAAGTCAGCCAACAAACTGGCAAGATCAATGTCAGCCGGAGACTCGACTTTCTTGTTTTTCTTCGACTTCTTGACCTTGGGTTCTTCTTCAGATGCTTCGACCTTTACCTTCGGTTTTGGCAATGCTGGTGCATCACTGTCTTCCTTTGGTTTTACTGTTAAAGCAATTAGCCTTGCTGTGTCTTCAGATTTCTGATTTTCCAATGCCATCATAAGTTCGTCTTTATCCAACATACGCACCGGCTTAAAGCATAGCTTGGGTGTAGATGAATCAGTATCGAAACGTATTTCTGTAAGTAGAGAAGCCAACGGCGCTTTCTGAGAGTCTAAAAAACGGGCGTAGGTTTGAAGCCCCATCTTTTGTTTGTTATCACCAAAAACACTAGTTGCAGGTAAGGATAGTTGGTATACGTCTTTAGACTTAACAGTACCAGTCTCGTCTGCCAACATAACCGCTACTCGTTGAGAATAACGACACGCTCTACCTTCACCCATGCCGGAACCTTTGACGTTTTGAGGACAGTCGAAACATGTATCGGACTGTACGTCATCAGCTAAAACGTCTTCGGAAGGTCGCCCAGTTTTTGTATCGCCAGACCAACAAGTAGGTGGATTAGTTTGTCCCGGTACGTACTGCCCAGCAAAATACATGCGAGATATGGGTGCAGTTTTAACTATCACCACGTTTATAGCCCGCTGTTCAAGTTCTCCTACCTCTTGACCCCCTACTACTTTTCGGAAAACACCACCCCGAATACTTAGGCGATTGGTTCCGCCACTGGATATGCGTCCGGAAGCGTTAGTATCTGGTTGAAGCTGTGCCAGTAGGTCTTTGTATTCGGCTGGCATGTTCTCAAATAAAGTTATTTCGCTCATAAATTTTCCTCGTCGTCAAAATCTAACTCAAGTTGTTTTGGGTTTTTAACAGGGGTAGTGTCCTGCTCTGGTGCTTCCTGTTTCAAAGCTGCCACTACAGCCGGTATATTAAAACGGTACGTATTCCCAACCTTTATATATGTGGTTTTGGGTATGTATCCCTTTGTAACCCAGTCTCTAATAGTGGGAACTTTGACAGAAAGATAGTTTGCTAGATCATCTACTGGAGAGTAGGTATCTTCCGTCACTTTTTCCTCCTTACTGTAACAGTGTATTCGCTTTCGCAATTTAACCCCGGTGGTAGTAGCTCGGGATTATCCTCAAGAAACTGCTTTATGTTACCTTGATGGATTCGTTTCTCTAGAAGCTCGGGGACCCCGTGATCTAGAATAAATTCGTTCATGGCTTCCCAGTCGGAAGTCCAATATTTTTGGCGTATCGAACGATAAAATGTACCTGATGCCGTTCGTACAGACTCGACTCCGGAATCTTTACAGTGTTCCAGTAATGCAGTCTCAATAATTTTTAACTTATCGCTTAGTTCCTGTTCTTCTTCACGAGCCTTGGCAGCGACTTCGTTTTTCTTATCTCGTATTTTTATGTAGACAGATACTAAACGCTCTAGGTCTGGCGTAAGTGTCATAATGTGCCTCGTTGTATAGTCTTGTTTGTTTATGTTTTGCGTAGTTTAGTTAAGATGTTTCTAGAGGTCAAGTATATTTTTGTATAGGTCTATCATTTGTGTGTGGACGTTGATTCTTTGATCCAACATCTTATAAATATGCTGCTCTACATTTGATCCTTCTAATCTAACCACCGTGCATGGATGTTTTTGTCCTGATCTATGTACCCTCGCATTGGCTTGAGCGTAAGTTTCTAAAGAAGATGTCGGCCCCCACCAAACAATCGTGTTCGCCGCCGTAAGTGTTACTCCATGGGCTGCTGCTTGAGGTTGTATTATCAAAACTCTGGGGTCTTCCTGATTTTGGAACCTAGAAAATATTTCTGTGCGTTTTGCGGCACTAACGTCTCCACGTATTACGGCATTAGTAATGCCGTCAGTGCTTAGTTTATCGGATAGCACATCAATTACATGTTTAAAGGGAACGAATATAAGTACCTTCTGGCTAGATTCGGCAATTACTTCCTGTAACACGCGGTACCTATTCTTTATATCAAATTCTACGGTCTCCCCGCTGTCTGTATACACCGCCCCACAAGATAATTGCAGTAACTTGTTCATACCAACTGCGGCATTTGCAACTGTTATTTGTTCCCCCGCAGCTACTGCAACTAACTGTTCTTTTAAATGTTTGTAGTATTTCTTTTGTTGTGCGGTAAGCTCTACTTGCCGCTTTACGTAAGTCATTTCTGGTAGGTCTAAGCACTCTTCTTTAGTAAACCGGATGGCAGGTTGTAGTGCATTAAATACTATGTCTTTTGCGTGAGGTTTAGGTACCCACTTAAATTGCGTGACCTTGTACATAACTGAGTCCCTAAAAGCACCGAAAAATCGCGGCACACTTTTAGGATTAACTAGTTTAGCTAAACCGTACGCATCTACTGGGGATTGTGCAGCGGGTGTGCCAGTCATCATCCACAGCCATGTTTCTGGTTTTACAAGGCTTGCTAATATCTTCCACCTTTTTGATTGAGAATTCTTATAGTGAGTAGCTTCGTCTACAATGATAAGGTCGAACCCCCCATTTGCTATCTCGTCTTTTACAATTTCAACCCCATCGTAGTTTATTATTACGTACTCACTACCGTTGTTTATTATGTCCTGCCGCTTCTTTCTACTCCCATGGGCAATATCTACAGTGCGGTGCATGGCAAAGTTAAATAGGTCGGTACGCCAAGCCGAATCCATAATAGATATAGGACATACAATGAGTACCCTATTTATTATTCCGCGATTTAATAAAAAGTCCGACGCCCATATAGCAGATGCAGTTTTACCTGTACCTTGTTCGTTAAAACAAAACGCTCGTGGGTTAAGGGTAAGAAAAGAAGCGGTGTCCTTTTGATGTTCAAACGGCGTGTATCTTCCGGGCCAATCGTATTGTCCTGTTATTGGGGAAGGTGCATTTATGTTTAGATTCTGTAGTACGCGAGATTCATCTATACCCCATTTAACCAAGACATCATTAGAATTTAACTTTTTACTGTTAGGTATTGCTGCAATAATTTTTTCGGGATTACGAACCCGCAGAAGCAAGCCTCTGTTGTCAACTACACGCACGTGTTTACACTCCTGTTACTGTTAATCTACGTATTTTGCGTTCTTATTTAGGTTTATTTAGTTTTTTTACGTTCGCGTTTACTTGTTTCAGAAACTAGTTTGCCTTGGGCATTTCTACGGAACGACCGATTACGGGCGCTACTCTCTATCTTAGTACCGTCGGAGTTTTTACCACCTTTACTTAACGCTTTCTGATGGCTTACGTCCTTGCCCTCACGCTTATCTGCTTTACCATTTTTATTCTTATCCACCCCTGTCTTATCTACAGCCCGTCTTGCTCGTTGCCTTTCCATTCTATCCCCATGCTCCCCACGAGCCTTTTGTTGGGTGTATTCCTTCTTGTACGGACGCTTTTTATTTACATACGGCATAACCTTCTCCTATCTTTTACCATTGTGTGGGCATTCGGTGACAATACAATGAGCCTTACATAGCCCAGTTGGCCGTGGGTTCCATACGTCGTTTGCATATGCTTTTTCTAATATACCGTAAGCAGACAGCCACTTTTGCCACAACTCGGATTGTTTATCTATGGTATATGTATCTTTCACAAACGCATTACATACAACAAAAAGCAACCCACCTTTAACTGTTTTTACTTCCGGAAAATGCTTGAACACACACAGAGCCATAAGTTCTAACTGCCCCTTGTCTGCATACCTAGCAGATTTACCAGTCTTGTAGTCTAGTACCTTGGCAATTCCGGCTTCTCTATCTAAGATTATTAAATCAGCTATGCCTCTGTACCAAACATTTTTTGCAAAAAAGTCGCATGGTTCCAAATTCTCTGTAAGCCCCATACGATACTCACAAAGTTTCTCCCCTTTCATGGACAGTAGTTTGTCCAATACAGTTTTAGCGTAGTCGAATCTAGGGTCTAACTTATCTACCGTACCACCTACATAATCTTCAGCAGCTTTATGAAATTCGTTTCCGTAAAGTATTGCTTCGGTTTCAAAGTTTTCTTCGTAATCTTTAGCTACCTTTACGTGATAATATTTTTTAGGGCACTGGTCGAAGGTTTTTATGCTGCTAAATGACCACGCTGGTTTGGTTTCCATTCGGTACAATCTCCGTAATTCTTACCAATTTCCACGTCACCACGGACAGGTAAGCCGGTAGCCCACTCTGGTGTATAACGCATACAGGAATCCACATAAGCAGCCGCTTCGTCTACTTCTGCATCCTTAACGCAGCATATCACAGAATCGTGTACAGTTAGTACGACTGGATATTTCTTTTGTATTTCAAGCATTTGCTCTGCCATGATACATCGGGCAATAGCTTGACACACGTTCTCTATAACTTTACCGCCGTATATCTTCACTTGCCCCCTACGTGTACTGTAAGAAAACTGTACACCCTTCTCGGAATCTTCGGCTTTCAAGTCGTTGTAGTACATCATAAGATTCGACGGAAGCTGTATAGCGTTTAGACTGGGCACTACTTCGAGCACTCCTTCACGTCCAAGTTCTGCATAATAGCCTTGGTACATACACATCAGTGCAGTCTGCGCTTTCTTCCATAACTCAGTAACCGCGTAGTGTGTGTACCTGTAAGTACGAATTATATGTTTGGCTTCGTCGGGCTCCACATCAACACCAAAAGTTTTTAGCTGGTCTTGGAATTTAACCGCGCCCATACCGTAGCCAGCCCCTAAAATTGTAGTCTTGCCAATAAACCTTTGGCGGGGAGTTACTTTAGATTCCGACACGCGGTATATGGTAGCCGCCATTTTCTTATATACATCTTCCCCCTTCCTAAAACAATCAAGCACATCATCTTGACCCGCTAACCACGTCAATACTCTAGCCTCTATCTGGGCAGAATCGGCATGGATTAAAGTATGGGTGTCTGGTGGGCATATACAGGACTTAAGTACTTTAGCGTTGGCTCCACGTGACGGTAGGTTTTGCATGTTAATCTTGTCGTACCCACCCCAACGTCCGGTATGAGCAGCATAGTATTTTATTGGGACTGGCAATGCCCCACGTGTTCCTACGTCAATAAATCTCTCAGTACGTGTTTCCTCTAACGTACTCTTAAGTCCTACACGAGCTGCGACTAAGGCTTGCACTCGCGGGTCTTCGTGTTCTTGCAGGGCTTTAAACCCCTCATCGCTTTTAGCAAAAGCAAAAGTTTCTTTTCCAGTTCGTAGACTGACTTTCTTTGGGGGCTCTACACCTAAAGACTCTAGCGCCTTGGCAAATTTTGGATTCGACATGAGTTCATCTTTGCCTATGCCGCACTCTTTCAGGAGGTGCTCTTTTTGTAGTTGCAGGTTATCTAAATGGTTTTCCAGCTTTACTATGTCTAGTTCGAGCACTGGGTCGATGAACATACGTAAAGTCATATCTATAACTTTTAGTTCTTTGCGGGGAAATTTTTTGTCCTGTATGAATATGTTGAATAGCCTGTAAGTAAGCTCCACATCCTGTTTGCAGTAATCTCCATACCTATCTAGTTCTTCCGAAGTAAAATCGGTAAGCCTCTTACCTATCGCATGAATTACTTCGTCTCCCTTTTTTCCGATTCCGTACCTATCAGATAAGTACCTAAGCGACCCCCCTGCTTCCACACCGTGTAATGCGCGAGCCATGCAAAGCGTGTCAAGGTATAGCTTAGGGTGAACATCAAACACCCAACCAAGTATAGCGCCGTCAAAAATAGTATTGTGGGCAAGAACAGCGCAATCTTCCCAAACATAATTATTGTGTAAATACCTCTTGATCTCATCATGCCCCCCACTTACCCATACCGTAGCTTCCGTATTGCGCTTAACACCTACACCTATGACTTCAAAATCCGCGCTACGCACGTACTGTTCTGTGGTCAGCTTACCTAGAGAAAAGTCTTTGTCGTAATATGTTTCAAAATCTATAGTAATTATGTCCATTTTTATTATTGCCCTTGTGGCATTCTACGTAGTTCCCATAGTTCCCATGCAACATGCTCTCTTGAACGCATCTGCATCTCTGCCCATTGTCTTGCTAAATTACGAAATCGTGTGTCAGCTTTATCAAAATCGCCGGACACAAAATAATCTGCAAATTGTTCGTCGCCGTCCAAAGTATTATAAAACAGGTTGTATGACCCCCAAGTTTTACCCATCAAGTGTACAACATCATCCAAAACTCTGGGTGATGGGTCAAATTCCCCGTGACGTATAACCTCATCTATTTGGTCTGCGATTAGTGTATCTATCTCGTTGTTTAAGTTATGTATTTTCATTTAAGTGTCCTCATTGCATTTTCGTACAGTGGTAGTACGTGTTCGTATTAGTTATACTACTTACAGTTCCGGTAAACCCGTTGTATTCCTGACAGGACTGTTGAACAAGTAAATGCCCGACCCTCACCCCTATCACAAATACACTGGCAATCAATAGAGCAGCAAGCAACGTATACAAACACGTTTTTATTCTAATATCTCTACGGGTTCTGTTGATTCTATCCATACTCTAGCTCCACAACTCAAAGGTTTATCAGGGCTGTAAACTACTTCGCCCCCGTTAAATCTTACTCTGTTACATTTAATATTAGACTTGTAGGTCTTAACAGTTAGTACTGGCCTGTTTCCACCATCTTTTGCATTGGCTCTTATGAGATGTTGGTTTACGTGTACAAGTGTCTTCAACTTTCTTTTACTCCTTTTTATAAACTGTCCAGATAGGACGAAATCGAACCGATGACGGGCGTTCTTTTGTGACTTCATTGTCACCTGACGCACCAACCGGTACTTTTTCTACAGTTCCTCCCTCGGCTAAGTACTTCTTGATGTCTTCAGCTATCCTATCTCTGTCGGATTGCTTGTTCTTTACCCTGCTGAGAGAATTACTGATCTTCTTTTCCATCTCGCCTCTCCAAGTCTTTCTCGGTCATACCTGCAACAACCCGCTCTCTCAGTATGGCTTTCTCAAACTCCCCACAGCTTTCACAATACCAGCCAGCGCGTACAGGTACAGATAAGTCTGTGCCTTCGGGGGATATAAAGTTTAGTAGTTGCTTTTTCACACCACCACATCTGCATGGTTTAGTTGTCAAATCATCAGTCACAGCCGTCACCCTTTAACTCTTCTATGTATATCTTAATTACTTCAAGAGAGTCTTCTATTCTCTTTAGACGTTCTAAAGTATTTATAACTTCTTCTATGACTTCTTGGTCATCAAGCTCTATCTTAACTTTGCTCATTTATACTTACCTTGTGTGTTTAGCAGTAACTGGTTTCAATGTACCGTAACATCATTGTCTGAAAGATCGTAAAGATAATTAATCGTTTCTGGGTTTACTTCCATAATCTCAGCGCCGTTACCTAAATGAAATTTCATAGCCATATCAGTTTTAGGTGACATGGTTATTACTCCCTGTACCTTTGGGTACATTACAGGTACAGCTTCCAACAAATTATTTATCAACCGCCTACCTGCCCCTTTGTTATATGACCACAAAGAGTACGGACAGAGTACCAAACCAAAACTAGTGCCTGTATCGTTCTCCCAGTCTTCGTTAAGTTCTTCACCAAGTTCCTGTATAAAACGTAAAACGTGTTCACTATGTGGAACCGTAGGACTTATTACCACGCATACAATAGCGTTAACGACAGTATCAAAACCAGACTTGTCTATGTCAGCGAAGACTCTGAAGTTACCTTTAAATCTTACAGACTCGTCATCAAACAAACCCTTACGTACAGGATCGTCTTTTATATAAGACAAATAAGTATCTGCATCACATTCTATTAGCATTGTTTTTATTCCCTCTAGTGTCGGTTAGTTTTATATCTTCAAGTATATCTCTGCGTATACTCTTCTTAACATCTGCTGGGGCTTCTGTTAGCACCTTTATATCTGTAACCTTTAAGCGGTAACTCTTAGGCTGCCAGTAGATTGCCTCCGGCGGATTGAGTACCAACTTGTACTCCCACACATCACCATCCTCAGACTTATAAAAAGATTTACCTACCATACTCGCCTCCTTTGTTAGTTAAAGTGCGTGGTACTTACACCCCTACTCCACCTATTCAGAGCCCGTAAGTGTAAGCACCACGACTAGCCTTAGCGCGGCTTACTCGGTTTGTGCATACAGATGGAGGTCCGCAAAGTAACCGTTTGTCTGTATCACAAGCTGTGGCTGTTTTCTGGCCATGAACCATCTACCCACCTGCCACTGGGGTATTTAGCGGAGGTAAACGAGGACGGAAAATCCTCCGCTTGCGGGGTGTCATCTGACCCCCAAACTTTTAACTGCATCCCCTATTGTATCCATGTTGCTTTCGTTAACTACCCACGGTACACCACCTGCCAAACCGATAGCTTTAAGTTCTAGTTCCTGTAACTTAGTAGGAACATTCTTTCCGGCTTTGCACTCTATGGCAAAAAACTTACCGTTGTAGCACCCGACTATATCCGGCACACCAGAACGACCGTAGCCTCCAGTAGCTGGGAAGAAATAGTACACATCATTCCCTAGCTCTTTCAACTGCTTCACTACTTTGTTCTTCACTCGTTTTTCCGGTGTCATAGCCATGTATATCTTCCTCTTCGTACTGTACCCAGAACACGTTCTCACTCATCCGCCTACCTATATTCTCCACATGCTGGGTTGGTGGGTCATAAGGCATCACCTGCAGTATTGCCAGTTTTCTATGTAACCATAAAGGTAGCTTATCTACAGGCATTTCATATGGTAAGTCTAATGCCAGCAGCATTGTTTTTAATCCAACTGTATCTAACTTAACTACAGAACCAGCAAACTCCACACGCAATAAACTATCGTCACTATACATTAAGCATTACCACCGATGTGTTCGAGCAAAGCTCCTCATTTAACTCAGTCGCATTTACTATAACCGCCATGCTCTCAAGTCCGGCGTAAGTACGCCCACAGACCCCAACATTTTGGAGTTGTAGTAGTCGATCCCCAACAGGTCGCTTTTCCCCTACCTCTAATATGTGTACTTGTCTACGTACACACAGGGGTAACTTTTCAAAATCCTCAAACACGTACGACCTTATATTATCGTCTGGGGTTTCTGTAACCATGTTTATGTATTTGCTATCAGCAGCAGTAGTATCTCCGTGCAAATAAACCATCGTAACACTGTTAGCATCCGGCGATCCGTTGGCCATAGCCTTGGCTTTCTTATCTAGATAATTCTTGTAGTGTGGCATAAGTACATTTGCCACCCCCAAGTCCGCAACCCTACCGGCAACTGCCGCTTCCAAAAGGGTAATAACATCTAACGCATAAGACTCATTATCCAACGGCCACCTGAAGGTTCTAAAGGCTTGGGCTAATTCTGTTTTCTCGCTGCCCATATCTTCTAGAAGAGCCGGACGTAAGTATCTATCAACATTTGCCTTACTTACTTCATCATCTAGGAACGGGCTAAAGCCTGCCACAATACTAGCTACCTTCTCTGGTCTTTTGGCAACAACCGACCTCGTTCGTAATGAATAATCGCTACACTTATCGTACTTATAAGGTATGTCTCTGTCGCGGTTTATACGCAAAGACTGTATCAGGTAAGTATCCTCGGCTGGTATGTAGCAAATTAGTGCTGTGTAAAACAAACTTTTGGCGGGGCTGGTTGGCAGTACACCCACCCAATTACCCGAAGGGCCGCCTATATAATGTAGCAGTAACCCTACATCACACTTAGCAAACTTATTTTGTATAGCCTCACAGACCCGATGGGTTTTGGGGCAACCATGGCTGGAATATTCCACCGCCTCCTCATCAATTTCGCTACGCGGCTCAAACCACTCTGCTGCATCTACACTCGATTTTGATAACTCTACCGCCATATTTACTTTGCTCATTTTTGTTTCCTCTAAGTTTATCGGTTAGTTGCCCGTTGCATATCAGCTGTGAATGCTTCGGCGTTTTCTAGGCTGCGAATGGCTTGCATCACGTTTATGCGCTTTTGCAGCAGCCGACCATCGAACACGGGTACGGTTTCGTTATCCCGCGCCTCGCGTTCCACGTCGTCTAGCTGTGCGTCAATGTACGCAACCATGTCTTTCAGGTCTTGTAGTGTGTACTCCATTGCCTTGCTCCTATTGTCCTAATACAAAGACTGCAAAAAGCCACAACATCGCCGTGCAGAAAATACCACCAGCGATAACCATCAGGGTCTGAGCCACACTCTGGAACATACCCGGTTTTTCATCGACCCATCGGTTCACGTTGTACGGGTCATGGTGCCGCTTGTAGCACTCACCCACTTCCCAGTTATTGCGTCGTCGATCTGTTCTCATGTTTGTATCCTCATACTTTTACGTGAATGACATCCCCAACAGGGGGGACGAACCGCTTTGTACTTGTAATGCACCACAGAACAGGCACATCCCAAGTACCATGAACACCACCAAGGTACCCGTCAGTGAACACTATCACCGCCTGTGCCTTGATGTTGTTATCTTGCATATACTTGTTTACACAAGTTATGTCAGTGCCACCACCGCCTGTTGGCTTAGTGGACTGCGCTACTGTAAGTAAGTCATCACCACCCTCGCCATACAACTCAGAGCGGCATACCTTGGTATCCCAATATATAATGCGTACCCTTGTTGGATTGACGTTGTTGATTATGGCTTGTAACTCCGACAGGAACCTAGTCAACTCGCCTTGCCCGATACTGCCAGATGTATCTACTGCAATAACAAGCTCGTCCACTTTCTCACTGACACCGCTTGGCATGTAGATACCCGCATGCAGAAACCGCCTGTTGGGTCTGGAATAACTTGCGTAGTCAGAGCCTTTACACGTAGTCGTAACAAAGTCACGTAGCACTTGTCGCCAGTCGATCTCTGGCTGTAGTAGCCTGTCGATACTGCGAGTGCCGCCGCTACCCATCTTACCAGCAGCAAGTACACCCTGACGTATGGCTGTGTCTATCTGCTCGGCTAGCTGCTTGGCTTCCTCATCAGACATACTGGCAGCACCATCCCAGTCATGGTGATCCATAGAACCCTGACCTTGACCTTGACCCTGACCTTGACCTTGGTCTTGCTTCTCTTGATACAGAATATTGAACACCTGATCGGCGTCCATATCAGTGAAGCGTACATCCAGTAGCCCGATAGGTTCGCCAGTCTGTTTATCGACAGGCATTTTGGCGAAGCCGTCTCGGTTCTCTCCAGTTATCTGCAAGTTAATAACGTAATCACAAGCCATGTTGGCACACATATGATCGAGTTCATGTAAGTAATCCCACACATGCAAGTGACGGAACAACTTGTGGTAGTTCTCATGCAGGATAAGGAACCTGAGTTCCGCATCCGAAAGGGATTCGACAAACTCACGCCCGTACCACTCGTCCCTACCGTTAGTCATGGCTGTGGGTATGTCGTCCTTGATACCCCGTTCACCCATCACCAATATTCCGGACAGGGCAACGTAACGCTTGTGGTTCATAATATCCACAGTGCACTTAACCAGTCGTTCTTCGGCAGTGCGCTCTCGTACTATTGAAGCTGTAGCAAACATGCGATTTACCTCCTATGTTGATGACACTTGTCATCAAGTGTCACTTCTTATCACCGGCATACATCCAACCGTTCTCCATACACCAGTCGCCAAACTCCCTGCAGTTAACTACGATATTACGTTTGACGTAGCTATCCTTACGGGCAGTGTTAACAAAGACACCCTGAAGTTCGCGGGGTAACCTAGCCAGATACTGCATCCAGTTGCTAACCCACTCGTACTCCATAGTAGCCAGTGCGCGGTCAACTACCATCATCTTAGCAGGGGCAGTGTCCGGAATTTTGGCATTCATCGGATCGCTCTGAATCTCTGCCATCTTTGGCAGGTCATCGGCTAGCTGTACGAAAGCCATCAAGTCCCGCGCACTACGTTCACCTATCGCACCTATCAATAACTGCAGGGTGATTTGGGTGGGTAAGTTCTCCCACAGAATATCGCTGGCTGCTTCCAGTGATCGCCATGTTACAAACGCGGTGCGCCATGGTGCTTTGGGGTGGTAGATATGGGGATTGAGTTCATCTAACCTACGACTAAACTCTACGCCACTCATACTCCCAACGTCACCCATACGCAGGTCAACATCGGTGAATGACTCGCCAAGCTGTGGGGTCTCGTTCACCCAGCCTATGACGGACGGGTGAAGGCCATTCGGTCTGGCAAAGTTCTCAACCCACTCGGGAGCCGTAGACTTACGCATGCGTACAACTATCAGACGGTTACGATGATGTGGCAGTAGCATATCCCCAACACCTTCGGCACTGAGGTTAGTTGTAGCAAACACGATTGACCCCTCGGGTAACTTGCGTCCACCAGCAGTCTCACGCTCCAACACAATCCGCAGTAGGGCATTCTTAACGGCAGCGTTTTTACCCATTTCGTCAATCATTAAGATGACGGGCTTCGAGTAATGGAACCCTAGCTCTTCGTTAATCCCATAGCGCACTACGTTTGTGTCATCAATCTTGTCGAACATAGGCACGAACATATCGCCGATTTCTTTGGTGGTGCTATCGAAATATACCGGTACATAATCTGGTAAACGCTTATGCAACAGCTTCAGCAAAGTAGACTTACCTGAACCCATGTCAGCCTCGACAATTACAGTTCGCTTGGGGCCGATGGCAGTAATAGCTTCTACTACTTCGTTAATATCCAGCACGTTAGTTGATGTTAAGTTCATGGTTCTTATCTCCATAGGTTAAGGGGGGTAACATACGTTACCCCTTAGTGGTCTAGCAAAGTTAAGTATAGTTAAGTTTAGCTCTGTTGTACAGGGTCAGAAATCCAAAGACGGTTCGGGCAGATTCTTGATTATCTGATCGACCTTCCATTTGGTGGATAGTCTGGTCTGCACATTGGTACGCAACATATCCGGCGTAACACCGGACAATGTATCGCGTAGCTGGTTGGTCAAGTTAGTCATAGTCGGATCGTTAGTGACGTTACAGGTACGCATTAGCTCTACGATGTTGGTAATGTTAGACACCAACGTATCGCGGAACCCAGTCTTATCTTTAGCGTCACTGTAATCCAACATAGATGACATGTTGACCAGCGGCTTACGTAGTCTCTCAAACACATCTGCGTAAGCAGCTTCCATCCTGCGCTTAAGTACACCCTCGTACTGGCGGTGCATAGCACGGGCAGCTTCGTCACCGATCTTGACACGGTGGTCATCAGGATCGGCAATGAATTCATAATCGACCCGTATCCCTATCCTGCGATCAAGCTCGTACACACTCGGGTACTGCGACTCGTCAAACATGTCACCCAGATGTTCCTGTGCGGCAGCTGCAGCACGGGCGTAGTCGTCCAAAAACTGATTCTTGAGTTCATAAAACTCATACGCCATAGAGTTAGGCAGCACGTTACGGTCAGCATCAATACCCAGCGTGTTGATATAGTCTATCAGCTTGACGTTGGGCAAGTACCGCTGTCCCAAGTTACCCCAAGGCAGCGTGGCGGCTATGTGGTAACGGTAGATAGCGCGGCTTTGTTCCTGTAAAGCCTCGTGTACTTTAGACTCGATCAGCTTTTTCTTAGCTGATACGGCCTTGCTGTTCGCACCCTTGAGCTTGGCCAACGCTCTGGCCGCTACTGGATCGCTCTTAGTCATGTCAGGTACATGCCTAGTTAAGCTAACCAGCTTGCCAGATGACGCGATGCTCGGCACGTGCATGTCTTGCACCTCCGGAAGCGGTTCGGCGTAGCTAGTTGCGATTAGTGCGTCTATCTCGTTGTTTAAGTTACGTATATCTTTCATAGCATTTTCCTCAAGTTGTTGATGACAAGTGTCATCAGGGTTACGGTTGAAAAGCCAACCAGCAGTACCGCTCCTAGAACGGTACTAAGTCTGGCTCTTACCTACTCATAATTTAACCCTCTGTAATGGGGGTCGAAGCCCCGATTACTTCTACTTGCACGTCATCATAGCCTTCTGCTTTCCAATAACGCGCAGACGATTCCGCACTCGCTTCATCATAAAAATAGTCGGCAATACCGCCTACCCATACCGCATACAATTTCTTTTCATCTTTCATTTTCTATCCCTCTATTATTTGCTGTCATTGTTGATGACAAGTGTCATCAGGGTTACGGTTGAAAAGCCAACTAGCAGTCGCAACGCCATGACGCGACAAAGACACGCTTGCCGAAAGCATGAGACATTGCGGCCATTACTTCGCCCGCCAGATGGTCATTGAAATATTCTTCTTTAGACAGGTTTGTAAAACTACTGGTGATCTCCATGATCAAATCACCGTCAGAGTTAACAATGTCGTAATAATGTTTATTCAATTTTCTATCCCTCTTTGCGTTTTCCTCAAGTTCAAATTGTTTCCTAGCCCGCCTTGCTGCTCTGTCCCCGCAAACTATGCATGTGTCGTAACCAAGCTCAAGTCTAGCAACAGGGAACATGTCCCTACAATGTGAGCAGAATGCTGTCCGTTCTTTATTACTATCTTTCATGGCGTTTTCCTCAAGTTATTGATGACAAGTGTCATCAACCAAACACGGTTTTCACTAAGTTATTGATGACAAGTGTCATCAACCAAACACGGTTTTCACTGGTCTGTTCTACATCGTTCCGGCCAGTGTGTATATTATCGCATATTTGGGGGTAAATGTCAAGGTTATGTAAACGTGTTTTTTCTAAGATATTGTGACATTTGTTACCTTTTGGTTTTTGGTCAAGGTAACAATATAAACCCCGTAAACACTGGGCTGGAGGTGTATTGTGACATTTGTGACAAATGTCCCCCCCTTTCGTAGGTTCCTGAGATTTCTATGCCGGAGGGGGGAGAAGGAACGGGAAAAGTTTAAAATATGGGAAAATTTTCAGATTCGTAGTTTTGGGGGGGACAAATGGCACAAATGTCACAATACAAAAAACAAAAATAATATATATATATAAATCAATCAATTACCCAGTAAATTTAAAGCTGGATAATGTTCCTTTTTGCATTTTTGAAAAGGTAACAAATGTCACAAATGCCCCGATTTTACAGGTACATCTGTTCCCTTTGTTACAACTGTTACCTTTATTACAGAAAACATGTTTGTCTTGATGACAAGTGTCATCAACGAGGCGGCGTTTACGGCGATGCAGCGAGCCGTGCGGGAACTGGTTTCGGGCAAAACCTTGATGACAAGTGTCATCAACTTAGTAGCGTAAACGCTGATGCAGCGAGCCGTCGAATAACTGGTTTCAACAGGATTTAGATTGATGACAAGTGTCATCAAAGTGTCCGGCGTAGCGCGTTTTGTCTGGGTGGTGTAGTGGGACGTGGGCGTGGGCGTGATGCAGCGAGCCGTGGGATAACTGGTTTCATCGGTTTTTTCGAGACAAAAAGAGAGGGGTGTGATGCAGCGAGCCGTGGGATAACTGGTTTCATCGGTTTTTTCGAGACAAAAAAAGGGAGCCCATACGGGCCCCCTTTTGAGACTTGCTGACTTGCCATTACTTCTTAGCGATCTTATCCATCTCGCTATCGTAATAGGTCTTAGCAGCTTGGCAATTGGCTCCCATCATATCGAAGCCCTGCTTTAACCATTTAGCAATCTCATCGGTGCGCTTATTGTGCGGCAGTTTATCCATCTTATACTGCCGATAGAATCGCATCATTGTCTCTGCGATTTTGAGCTCTACCGATTTCTCGGTGGTCTCTTTCTCAGTATCGGGCTTTTTATCTTCAAGCCACCTAAAGAATTGATCCCGTTTCTGCGAGCGCTTTATATACGCCGCGTTTTTCAGAGTGCGCTTAGTGTGGAGCGCTTTCTTTTTTGCTTGCAAAAACGGAATTTTAACCGTTTCTTTATTATTGGCCCATTCTTTCGAGCCCATATAGGCAATCAATCCGCATGATTCCGTGTTGTCCCACGTATCGCTCTGTCCGCGTATTATCGTGCGGTCGAGATAGTGAAAGGCTGCCGTTAACATGTACTCAGTAACCGACTTGCGCATGCTAGCGTATAGATCACCGTTCTCATCCAAGTATTCCAACTTAAGTGCGGCGCCCTTGGTTTCTTCAGGATAGATTTTCCTGAGCTCCCTTTTAAGTGCGCGCTCCAGAGATCTAAAAGCCGTATCTTGATGCGATATAGCAAGATCATCTTGCACCATAGAAGTGGCGAGTAAATCAACGGTGTCAGCGTTGAATGCGATGGTAGCGGTCTTGACCGCGGCTTTAACATTTGCGTTAGACATAAAATGTCTCCCATTGGTGGCATGATTGCCAGTGTCGGCCGGAATTGGCCGATGTGTGTATTGAAGCACATCTTTTTATTTAGGTGAACACGTTTTTTCTAATTATAAAACTTTATTGATGACATGTGTCATCAAAAGTCGCGCTTAAAAGGGAATTGTGCGGGCCCGCATATAAAAGGAAAAGCCGGAACCGGAGACCATACCCGCCCCCAGCCCCCCGAGCCACCAAATGGTACCGGCGGCGGACAACATATACTATTACGCTCGAACGACTACGTATTCTGAGCAAAACGAGGCCCCACCCCCCTCTTTTTATACCCACAAAGCCGCAACACCCACCCCCTCCTATATATAAACACCCCCCGTCAAGGAGTCCCAAGTACTTGTTTCCTCTTTTATTTTTACTATATACTTCGCAAATCGGCGTACTAGTGGGTATACAAACCCATTAACCAGCTTGCACAAGAGTATTACTGTATATGGCTATGGCCCTAACACCTGAGTTTGGTATAGAAATACCGGATAACGTTTCCTATATAGATTTGAAGGAACGGGTAGAAGCGGCCTGCCGTACTATAAACGAGTTACAGGATCACGGTTTTGAGTTTGAAGCTGACGAGTCCGATAACGACGTTGCTGCAAGACTTGTTACTGCTTACGCCCAAGATGTAGAAAATACGTCCAAAGAAGTTACCCACGCACGTACCTCCACTCTTACCCCCGCTTCTCTTATAGAAACCAACAACATTCTGAAAGAGTTTGGTCAGATCGTAGCTACTCATGCTGCGGAAATCCGTAATACGGTGACTAATAAGCTGATACTCGAAACCGAAAACCCCGATGCGCGGATACGGATAAGAGCGTTAGAGTTGTTGGGTAAAATGACGGATGTAGGTCTGTTTACTGAGAAGAAAGAAATCACGGTTACTCACCAGACTGCCGAAGAGTTACGAGAAAAACTTAGAGAGAAGCTGATAACACTTAAGCGTAATAGCGAAGGAGTATACGAGCCAGAAGAAAGTAGGGGTGGGGGCTAACAATGATGCGTGCATCAGCCTCCAATACCGCAGCTATAAATCCCTTAGCTACCCGTCCACCCCCTCCAGAATTTACAGCCGACGAGATAGAACTGCTTTTACAGAACCTAAATTCCTATACTCCAGAAGAACAGGCGGAAATATATAAGATCGTCGAGGAGTTAGAAGCTAGGAAACGCGCAGAAGCCTGCCATAACGACCTGATTGAGTTCTGTAAAGCTATGCAATCAGACTATAAGGTGGGAAAACACCATAGGATTCTGGCTAATCTCCTTATGGAGATAGAAAAAGGTAGAATTTACGACGATAACGGTGAAGAAACGGCTAATTCTGGCAAGGATAGGGTGTGTGTAAACATGCCACCGCGTCACGGCAAGTCCCAACTTATTTCGATTTACTTCCCAGCGTGGTTTTTAGGGCGAAATCCCGATAAAAAAGTACTGATGGTCTCTCATACTACTGATCTTGCTGTAGATTTTGGTAGAAAAGTGCGGAATTTGATCGGGACGCCAGAGTATCAAGCCATTTTTCCTAATGTGCAGCTGGCTCAAGACAGTAAATCTGCCGGAAGGTGGAATACAAACATGGGTGGGGAGTATTTTGCGTGTGGTGTAGGCTCTGCGTTGGCTGGACGGGGTGCTCATCTCCTGCTTATTGACGATCCTCACAACGAACAAGACATAATTAACGGTAATCTGGACGTTTTTGACAAAACTTATGAGTGGTTTACCTACGGAGCTAGGACTCGTCTCATGCCTGCGGGTCGGATAGCTATAGTTCAAACTCGTTGGCACTTGGATGACTTAACCGGGCGCGTTGTACGCGATATGGCCCAGTCTGAGCTAGCTGATAAGTATGAAATAGTAGAGTTTCCAGCCATTTTAGAAGTAAAAAACCCTGAAGAACCCACAAAGCCAATAGAGAAGCCTCTATGGCCCGAATTTTTTAATCTGGACGCGCTATACCGCACAAAAGCGTCTATGCCGTTGTTTCAATGGAACGCTCAGTATCAACAACATCCTACGGCGGAAGAAGCCGCAATAATTAAGAGGGAGTGGTGGAATGAGTGGAAGTCGGAAGAACCACCGGTTTGTGAGTACATAATAATGTCGTTGGACGCTGCGGCAGAAAAGAATAACCGTGCAGACTACACAGCATTAACTACATGGGGTGTATTTCATAACGCCGAAGAGAACCGCTATTCCATAATCCTCCTGAACTCCATAAAGCGTCGTTTAGAGTTTCCCGAGTTAAAAGAGCTCGCCTACGAAGAATTTAGAGAGTGGGACCCGGATGCGTTTATTGTGGAGAAGAAAAGTAGTGGTACGCCGTTATATCAAGAAATGCGTAGAATGGGCCTTGTTGTACAAGAATATACACCCCACCGTGGGTCTGGTGATAAGATAGCGCGTTTGAACTCTGTAGCTGATATAGTAAGTTCAGGACTAGTTTGGGTTCCACAAACACGTTGGGCGGAAGAACTAGTAGAGGAGGTAGCAGGGTTCCCTTTTATGTCGCATGATGACCTTGTGGATTCCACGATAATGGCACTTATGCGGTTCCGGCAGGGTGGATTTATCAGATTACCGTCCGACCAAGAAGATGAACCTAGATATTTTAAGAGTAGTCGCCGCAGTGCGTACTATTGAGGGTATGAGTTATGGCTATTGAAAGAGGGGTATACACAGCTCCAATGGGTTTGGAGGAAGAAGTTGAGGCTGTAATAGATATGGATATCTCGTCTTCTGCGCCCATTGAGATTGAGCTTGAAGATGGTGGGGTGGAAATAAGTTTCGGTGACGAAGAAATGCCCGCTGAATACGCGCCGTTTGACGCTAATTTGGCCGATTATATGGAGGAGAAAGACCTCCAGACCCTTAGTGATGAGCTTATTGGGTGTGTTGAAGCCGATATAAATAGCCGCAAGGAGTGGGCTGAGACCTTCGTAAAAGGGCTTGAAGTGCTTGGATTCAAGTACGAAGAGCGCACCGATCCGTGGGAAAACGCCTGTGGAGTGTACAGTACGGTGTTGGCAGAGGCCGCTATACGCTTCCAAGCTGAAACTATGTCCGAAACTTTCCCAGCTAGTGGGCCGGTTAAGACCAAAATTATAGGGCAGGAAACAAAAGAGAAGGAAGATGCGGCTAACCGGGTAAAAGTAGACATGAACTACGAGCTTACCGAGGTTATGACCGAGTACCGGCCAGAGCACGAGAGGATGCTATATGCCCTTGGTTTGGCAGGTTCAGCCTTTAAGAAGGTGTATTTTGACCCTAATCTGGGGCGTCAGACCGCCCTGTATATACCCGCTGAAGACGTCATTGTGCCCTACGGTGCGTCTAATATAGAGACAGCAGAGCGTGTAACCCACGTTATGCGTAAGACCACAAACGAGCTTAAGAAGCTGCAAGTAGCCGGGTTTTACCGCGATGTAGACCTTGGCGATCCCGTTACATTCCACACGGATATAGAAGAGAAAAAGGCGGAAGAAGGCGGATATACCCTCACCGCTGACGACCGATACTCTCTTTATGAAATCCATGCGGATTTGGTCATCGAAGGTGTCGATGAAGAAGATGACGAGATAGCCAAGCCTTACGTGGTAACTATAGACCGAGGCACAGGGGAAGTGCTTTCGGTTAGACGTAATTGGAACCCTGACGACATGTTGTCACTAAAACGTCAACATTTTGTCCATTATGTCTACGTGCCCGGATTTGGCTTCTATGGTCTTGGTTTAATTCACATTATTGGCGGCTATGCCCGCGCTGGTACGTCACTAATCCGTCAATTAGTTGACGCTGGTACTCTTTCTAACCTGCCCGGTGGCTTGAAATCGAGGGGTTTGAGGGTCAAGGGGGACGATACTCCCATTGGTCCGGGGGAGTTCAGAGATGTCGATGTGCCGTCTGGTTCCATACGAGAGAACATTATGCCCCTCCCGTACAAGGAGCCCAGCCAGACTTTGATGGCGTTGCTCAAGCAGATCACCGATGAAGGCCGCAGATTAGGGGCTATTAGTGACGTAAACATCTCCGATATGAGTGCAAACGCCCCGGTGGGCACTACGTTGGCTTTGTTAGAGCGCACTCTCAAGCCTATGACAGCCGTGCAGGCGCGGGTCCACTACGCTATGAAGCAGGAGTTCAAGCTGCTGAGAGCGATAATTGCCGAGTATGCGCCGGATGAGTATATGTACCTGCCCTACAGGGCGGAGCCTCGTGCGAAGCGGTCTGACTATGACATGGTTGAGGTTATACCGGTAAGCGACCCCAACAGCAGCACAATGGCCCAGAGGGTTGTCCAGTACCAGACGGTGCTGCAGATGGCTCAGAACGCGCCCCAGATATACGACCTGCCGCAGTTACACAGGCAGATGATCGAGGTTCTTGGCATTAAAAATGCTGACAAGCTGGTGCCTACTACTGATGACATAAAGCCAACAGACCCAGTTAGCGAGAATATGAACGTGCTGGTTGGTAAGCCTGTGAAGGCGTTTATTTATCAGGATCACGACGCCCATATACAGACGCACCAAGCGTTTATGCAGGACCCGCAGATCGCCCAGATGGTGGGGCAAAACCCTGCTGCTAGGTCCATTATGGCCGCCCTTCAAGCCCACTTGGCGGAACATATGGCGTTTAGCTACTACAAACAGATTGAGATGAAGATTGGAGCCCCGCTCACCGCCCCCGGCGAAGAGCTCCCAGAAGAGACCGAAATCCTTCTGTCCCAAGTTATGGCACAAGCAGCCATACAAAACACCCAAGCCAAGCAACAACAAGCGGCGCAACAGCAAGCTCAACAACAGGCCCAAGACCCGCTGTTCCAGTTGCAACAGGCTGAAGTGCAGGTTAAAGCGCAGGAAGTACAGCGCAAAGCTCAGAAAGACGCTCAAGATATGCAGTTGGCTCAAGACAAACTGGAGCTTGAGAAGCAGAAAGCAGCAAACACGGCTACCCTCGAAGCCGAGCGGATTGCCGCTCAAAACGAGCAAGCAGCTACTAAGTCCAGCCTAGATCGGGCTAAAGCCCTACTGGATGTAGCTAAAGAGCAAAACAACATGGGGCCTAAATAATGGCTAAAACCGTCTTTGACGTGCTAGATGAAAGACTCGCTGAACATCAGCGTAGCATCCAAGATTTTATGTGTGGTGGTAGTGCAGAAAACTACGCTGCATATAAAGACGCCTGCGGAGCCTTTCGGGGTCTGGCTATCGCAAGGCGGGAGATAGAAGACCTCTCGCGAAACTACATGGAAGATGAAGATGACTAAATCAACCCCGGCTATGACCGAGCTGGAGCAACAACGGCAGGCGAGGATACTCGCTGACCAGCAACGTGAGCTAGAACTAGAAGCGGCTATACCCAAGCCCGTGGGCTACAGGGTGCTGATCGCGCTGCCCAGTGTAGAAGAGACTTTTGGAGATAGTGGGCTTGTTAAGGCTAATGAGACCATGCGCCATGAGTATGTGCTTTCTATTATTGGATTAGTGCTGGATATGGGCGAGCAAGCCTATAAAGATGAAGACAGGTTCCCCGGAGGGGCTTGGTGTAAACCCGGAGATTACGTGATGTTCCGAGCAAACACAGGCACTAGGTTCAAGATTGGGGAGCAAGAGTATCGCCTTATGAACGACGATTCTATCGAGGCGGTGGTACCAAACCCGAGACTTGTGTCTCGTGCCGCATAAGGAGTAACTATTATGCCTATGCAACAAGTTGAGTTTGAGTTTCCTGAAGGTGATAAGGAAGAGGAAACTAAAAAGGTAGAGAGTAAGCAAGAAGAGGTTGTCGAAGATACTACTGACGAGATTGAGATAGAGATAATCGACGATACTCCCGAGGAAGACAGGAACCGTAAGCCTGCACCTCCTCCCAAAGATGTCACTGATGATGAGTTGGCTGAGTACAGCGAGAAAGTACAGAAGCGCATTAAGCACTTCAATAAAGGCTACCACGACGAAAGACGTGCTAGAGAAGCTGCGGAACGTCAACGGGATGAGATGGCTGAAGTTACTAAAAACCTCTACGAAGAAGTTTCAAGACTTAGAAGTAACAACGACCGTAGTCAGAGTGTCATACTCGAACAGGCTAAGAAACAGGTCGCTAACGAGATGGAAGTCGCCAAACGTATGTACAAGGAGGCTTATGAATCCGGTGATCCGGATGCGCTTGTAGCTGCCCAAGAGGCGCTTACTACAGCGAAGATAAGGGCAGACAAGGTTGCTTCGTTTAAACCTAAGCCTTTACAAACTAAAGAGAATCCTGTACAAAACGATACTAATACTTCGCTACCTCCAAGAACACAACAACCTCGACCCCAGCCGGACCCTAAAGCACAGGCTTGGAGAGAAGAGAATAGGTGGTTTGGAGGCAGTGACCCTACAGAACAAGAGATGACTGATTTTGCTCTTTCTGTAGACAGAACGTTAAAGGCCGAGGGTGTTGATCCTCGCTCTGACGAATACTACGAGAGAATAAATTCTCGTATGCGAAAAGTGTACTCCGAGTACTTTGAGTCCGGAGATTTAGAAACCCCAGAAGCTAGAAAGGGGTCGAGTAATGTGGTGGCACCCGCTACGCGGAGCACAGCACCAAAAAAGGTGCGATTAACGCCTTCACAAACTCAGATCGCTAAGAGGCTTGGGTTGTCTAATGAGCAATACGCCCGAGAGGCTGCAAAATTGATGAGGAAACAGTAATGGCTAATAACAGATTAGACCGAGAGTTGGATACCCGCGAGCGAACCGTAAGGAAACCCGCGTGGAAACGCCCTGAAGTACTGCCTAGTCCGACCCCGGAAGAGGGGTATACGTACCATTGGGTGCGTGTTAGTACTAGGGGTGAACCCGATCCAACTAATGTTTCCGCTAAGTTAAGAGAAGGCTGGGAACCCGTACTGGCTACGGACCACCCGGAGATTGTTATGACTGGCGTCGAAAACGAACGCTTTAAAGATAACATCGTGATGGGTGGCCTTTTGCTATGTAAGGCACCGATTGAACTGGTCGAAGAGCGTAATGCTTATTATAGGGAGCAAGCTAAAGGCCAGATGACCTCGGTGGATAACAGCCTTATGAGAGAAAATGATCCTAGAATGCCTCTGTTCAACGACAGAAAATCTACGGTCACTTTTGGTAAAGGTTAACTTTTAAGGAGTCTAAAATGGCAACTACTGCTGCCCCTTACGGGTTAAAACCCGTAAAACGTGCTGACGGGATGCCGTATGCTGGCGCTACCTCTCAGTATTTGATTGACCCTGCCGGTGAAGCAACTAACCTGTTTTATGGTCAAGTTGTAACTATCGGTGCTGATGGGTACATTGCTCTGGCTACCGGTTCAGGTGCTGACATCACTACTAATAACCTTGGCGCTGCCAATGTAGGTGGTATCGGCGTTTTTGTCGGCTGTGAGTACACCAACTCTTCAGGTCAGGTTGTGCAAGCCCAGTATTACCCTAGTGGTACTGCTAACGGCGGTACGATCAAAGCCTATGTGGTTGATGATCCTAACGTTCTGTTCCAAGCTCAACTTGATGGTGCTGGTGCCCAAACTATTATTGGCACTAATACTTTCTTTGCTGCGGTTCAGAGCACTTCAACTGGCGATACTGCTACTGGTAACTCTACCAGTGCTTTGGATGCAACCGTACAAACTGCGGCTGCTGCGTTCCGTATCGTCGCTCATGTGTCCGCAGCGAGTGATGCTTACCCAGATGTATTGGTTAAGTTCAATCCCGGCGCTCACCAAATGACTAACAACGTCGGACTGTAAGGAGAAGTTGAGATATGGCTATTTCACGCGCTCAATTACTCAAGGAACTCCTGCCGGGTCTTAACGCCCTGTTCGGCCTTGAGTATGCTAAATATGGTGAAGAACACGCTGAGATTTTCGAGACCGAGAGCTCAGACCGTTCTTTTGAGGAAGAAACCAAGTTGTCTGGTTTTGGTGCCGCCCCCGTCAAAAACGAGGGTTCCGCCATTGCGTATGACAACGCTCAAGAAACGTGGTCCGCTCGGTATAACCACGAGACTATTTCTATGGGCTTCTCGCTTACTGAAGAAGCGATTGAAGATAACCTGTACGATAGCCTCTCGTCCCGTTATACCAAGGCTTTGGCCCGAGCCATGGCTTATACCAAGCAGGTAAAAGCCGCTAACATCCTGAACAATGCGTTTACTGGTTCTGGTGTTACTTATGGTGACGGTAAAGTCCTTTGTGCGACTGACCACCCGCTGGTATCTGGTGGTACCAACAGCAACACTCCGTCTACTGGTGCTGACCTGAACGAGACTTCTCTGGAAGCCGCTGTTATTCAGATCGCTGGTTGGACTGATGAGCGTGGCCTGCTGATTGCAGCCAAGCCGCGTAAGCTGGTTGTTCCGCCTGCATTGATGTTTATCGCTACTCGACTGCTCGACACTGAACTTCGTGTTGGCACTGCCGATAACGACATCAACGCCATTAAGACCAACGGTACGATTCCGGAAGGTTACACTGTTAACCATTACCTGACCGATACCAATGCTTGGTTCTTGATGACCGACGTACCAAACGGCCTGAAGCACTTTGTCCGTACTCCGATGCAGACCTCTATGGATGCTGACTTCGATACTGGCAACAGCCGCTACAAGGCTCGTGAGCGATACAGCTTTGGTGTGTCTGACCCGCTGGGCATTTTCGGCTCTCCGGGCGCTAGCTAAAGCGGATAAAAAACACTCGTTGTTTTTATGGGGGTCATTAAGGCCCCCTTTTTTATTGCGGGGTGAGTATGAGTAGTAAACCCGAGTCAAAAACTTGTTTTATATGTAAGCAAAATTTACCCATAGAGAGGTTTGAAGAGTTTAGAGGCGGCAGTACCAGACGAATGTGTCGAAGCTGCAGGTTAGATGAAATAGCTAAAAAAACGTCAGATACGCCATATAATTACCTAGATTTGCTGTATAAACAGCTAAAAAGCTCCAGAGTTAAGCAAAAAATTAGTTTTGATATAGAGGCAGAAGACGTTAAAGCCCTTTGGGACGCTCAAAATGGGCGTTGTGCGCTTTCCGGGGTGGTTATGACTTATCAAAGAGGGAGGTCGCAAAAAGGGAAGTCGTCTAACGGTAAAATACGCGACTTAAACGCCTCGTTAGACAGGATTAACTCTGAATTAGGGTATACAAAAACTAACATTCAACTCGTAGCTGCTAGAGTAAACCTAATGAAAAGTAATTTACCTGAAGATATGTTTCTATGGTGGGTCAGGACTATACACGGACATAAATCCTGATTTAGTAACAAGTTTTTTATTTGATGTAGCTCCTACCTTAGTATAGACTAGCTTTACTTCCGGGGTTATCCGGTGTATCTGACAGTCCCGGCTGACGACATGCAGACAGATACACCCCAACTCGCATGTGAGGTCTATAATGGCTACTACTACTTTTTCCGGTCCCATTCGATCTGGCACAGTCCGTGAAGGCGCTAGTGCAAATACAGGGTCGCCAATCCTTGCCCAATCCGTTACTTGGGAACAGTCTACTACTGCGGCGAACACTGGAATTATTATCCCAGCTAACTCGCAAATCATTGATATTGCTGTGTATATTACTACAGCATGTGATGGTGGTTCTCAAAACCTTAGTGTTGGTACCACCAGTGCGGCCAATGAAATTTTTACTGCGTTGGCCTTGGGTACTGCTGCTAACACTATTTTCTTTGGTTCTGCCGGTACTATTACCGACGCCGATACTTGGGAAACAGTAGGCACTTCTGACGTGTCCATCTGGATAGATTTTAGCGCTGGCACCGCCGGTCGTGGAACTATTACCGTCCAATACGTACAGAACTAAAGAGGTGATTTATGGCCGATTCCAAACCCGGTACAAGGGGGCATAGTCACACTCTAGAAAGTGCTGCCCCTAAGAAAGCCGCTAAGAAAACTGCGCCCAAGAAAGCGGCTGCAGTTAAAGAGTAGGGGGTTAACATGACTTATCCATTACCGACTAGTATAAAGTTGCTAGATGGTGCTACAGCTACAGGCGCGGGGGAGTGGTTCAGGCTCCCCCTTAACAAAGTGTTTGAAGTTGTGGGCATAACTACGGCAACTGTAGTTATAGAATACAGAACCCATGAAGGCGGTGTAGTTCGTACCTTGCAGTCTTTCACTGCGGACGACGTTAAAGAGAACAACCAAGCTCTCTTTGAGTGCCGCGCCAACGTTACTGCGTACACTTCCGGTACTATTAGTGCATATGTATCAGTAATTTCAGCGTCTTAACATAGGCGGGCTGCATAATGGCTTTTATTACCTCCCAAGCAGTTCTTGCTAAGGCGATTCAGGCTACCAGCGTTTCGGCGTCTGCTATTGGTGACCCCTACGCAGTAGATGGCTTTGAGCCAGAACTCGCATTCGATTTTACTGGAGAGACTTACAGGACAGACGGATCAGCTACCACGTTCAGTGGGGCTATGACGCACTCTGCTACCAGCCTCGGCACTATGGTGGACGGGTATGGGCCAGAGCTTGTTAAGAACGGGACATTTGATACAGACCTTAGGAACTGGACGGACTATTCTGAAGCTGGAGGTTCTATTGCGTGGAATGCTTCTGGGATTGCTTTGACGACAGGAGTAGACGGAACTCAGGAGGGGAGGGCATATCAGATTATTACTACTGAGGTTGGTAAAGTTTATCAAGTAACAGCCACCCGTTCAGGAGCAGCATCGCGGTTTGATATCTCAAGTAGTGGTCCAGCAAGTGCCGACTTATATATATCGTCTACTTCTACAACTGACATAAGCACTTTTATTGTTGCAACCTCTACGACTACTTATCTCAATCTTAGGAACCTTACATCGTATAATGATACGGCTTACATAGACAACATCTCCGTCCGCGAAGTACCCGCGATCAAGTGGCGTCCGCACAATCTGTTGACGTACTCTGAGGACTTTAGTAATGCTGTTTGGTCTAAAGGGATTGGGTATAACTCTACGATTTCAACCGATCAAACAGTTTCGCCAAGTGGGTTAATAGATGCTGACGCTTTAGTGA